>Ga0233432_10000223_pt1 | contig 53921 bp, 40 predicted proteins | sample SI_122_August201_6_FD_179870 | JGI IMG/M metagenome (GOLD analysis project Ga0233432, IMG submission 179870) | Seawater microbial communities from Saanich Inlet, British Columbia, Canada - SI_122_August2016_10_MG | ecosystem: Environmental > Aquatic > Marine > Inlet | place: Canada: British... | reverse complement strand
GTGTTCAAGGAAGGTTGATTTTAGGCAGGGAGAGTTCCATTAGTTATTCCATTCAACCGATGCTTTATTATGCTGAAAACCAAGATTTCACTATCCCTACCCACAACCTAAATAAAAGTGATTATTCATACCCTTACGCTTGGCCCTTAGACTGGGTGCAGAGATTCGGGAACCGCTCATTTACGGACTTTCAGCTCGGTCAATCAGAGATCAAGCTATCACATAAATTTATAGCTGTTGCCTTATCAACACAAAATATGACATGGGGTCCGAGCTATCAAAATCAGATTTTAATGAGTAGAAATGCCGGAGGTTTCCCTCACCTACGAGTGGGAACTAATACCCCCTTAAAAACAGTCATCGGTCAAATGGAACTGCAGGGTTATTGGGGTAGATTAGCCGAATCGGATTATTTTGATGAAGACATCTCTAACGATAGGAGATATTTTTCTGGATTGGTGGCAGCTTATCGACCTAGTTTTGCAGAGGGATTGACGCTTAGCCTACATCGAGTATTGTACCGAGAATGGCAGGATGGAGATTTGGTACTGGGTGATGTATTTGCGGCATTTACCAATTTTTCGCCCAAAAGAGATACCGATATAGGAGGGGGTATAGTTACCAATGATTTTTATGACCAACTTTCTTCGGTTGCCATGACGTGGAAATTTCCTGAGGTTGGTTTTGAGACCTATGTCGAATTTGCTAAAAACGATTTTCCTGCAAGTTTTCAGGAATTGCTTAGGCAGCCAGACCGTCAACGAGCATACACCTTTGGGTTTTTAAAATTATTTGATCTTAGGTCTGGAAATCTATTTAGGTTATCGATTGAAACCACCACATTAAGTCAAAATCAGATATCGTTTATTAATAATTCAGGTGCTGGCGGGACCTATTACATACACGGCATGGTTGTCCAGGGGTATACGCATAATGGACAGTTAGTAGGGGCAAGCATTGGCCCAGGGGGAAACAGTAATTTTATTTCATTGGATTATTACGCAACGGGTGGGGCTATAGGAGCCTATTTTCAGCGAACTCGATATAATGACGACTATACTATTCGAACCTTTGTGGGTGAGCGGGAGTACATTGCCGAGTTCGATGTAAATTTTGGCGTAAAAGGGGTGAAGCACCTCGACAAAATTAGCCTAACGGCCGATCTATCATTTACCTATTTAAACAATTGGTATTTTGACCCTGAGCTGAGTACCTGGAATTTTTCCCCAAGCCTACAACTCAAGTACCGCTTACATTAAGGTCGGTTAATACCTCCTAATCATCTCCAATTAGTTCGTTCGTTTTACGATGATAAAAGTGATATCGTCACTTTGTGGGCTACCGTCTGCATAGTCTCGAAGTGTTTTGAGTAGAGCGTCTTTCATTTCTTCGGCACTAAGCTGATTGTGGTCTAGTAACCACTGCTCAAAACGTTCTTCAGAAAATAAATCGCCAGAAGGATTTGTAGCTTCGGTAACCCCATCCGAAAATAGCATTAAAATATCGCCTTTACCTATGGATAGTGTAGCCTTTGGCAGGTCAATTTCTTCCATAATACCCAACATTACCCCTCCCTGATCTAATTCTTCGATTCGGTTATCTTTAGTGCGAACTATATAGGGTGGATTATGGCCTGAGTTAACGTAACTGAGCTCATGACTTTCATAATCTAAATTACAATAGATGGAGGTGATAAATTTATCGACAGGAGAATCTCTATAAATATCCCCATTAACTTGACGCAGAGCTTGAACAATATCATTCGGATTATTTTGAATATTTGCTCGCAAGGTGGCCCGCATCGTTGCCATTAACAAGGATGCAGGAACTCCTTTCCCGGTTACATCAGCCACCACAAAACCGTATTGACCAGGCTCAGGACTGGGAATAAAGTCATAGTAATCTCCCCCAACATCCTTGGCGGGTATACTGCAACCGGCTACTTCATAGCCTTCTAAATTCGGGGTTTGCTGGGGAAAAAAGCGAGCTTGTATTTCTGTAGCAACCTCTAACTCTTTGTTCACTAATTCTGCGGCTAATTGCTGCTGCTTTACGTGAACATTTTCTAACGCAGTGGCGGCTTGGTTGGCAAGTGATTGAAATAGCCTCAGCATCTCTTCATTCAAAAAATCTTCCTTAATATTTATTGCTTGAAGGACACCAATAGTTTTCCCCTGGTTGTTATTCAAGGGAACACAAATCATATTACGTGACTGAAAGTTCGGATTGGATAGTAACTCTCCTTGGAATCGGGAATCTGACTGTACATCTGCAATCAGTACAGGCTGCTGATGCCGGACAACCCATCCACTTATACCATGATCAGAGGCTATTTTTTTACCTGATACTTCTGCGGTTGCTGGTCCCGTTGGAATGGTTAGTTCCAGATTTTTTCCTCCATCAGTCAGTAAAAAAAGAGAGCTAGCTTCCGCCTCGACCATTCCTTTGGTAGATGCGATGATATCATGAAGTAACCTAGATGGATCCATAGTGGAATTAAACTTTCCAACTATATCTAGAAGCAACCGAATGGTTGGATGTAAATCAAGTGAACTCATGGATCAAAATGTGAGTGAAAAAATGGTATTATAAACTTTAGAGTAGAACCTACTTATAGAATCTACACACAAAAAAGATCATTCAAAGAGGTAGATTTGTATCGCAGCCTGTTCTACAAGCTAATGATACACTACAACTACACTATTTCCAAAGTGTAAAAAAGAGGGTGTGATACTTTTAAACGTGTAAAAAATATCGTCAGAGCTTCTAAAAAGTTGTATCTTAAAGGATACAAGTAAACATTCTGCTATATGTAGAGTGCAGAACAAACCAAATTAACAGGAAGATGCTAGGATTTAAGATAGATATTTTTTGGGTTTGGCTCGGAGATGTTCTCGAGTTGGGACTCTATGTAGGGTTGATATTTGTTATTTACATGATGGTTCGTCTCTGGTACGATGGGTCAAAAACTTCCGGATAATTCGGCATCCATCCATTCTAAGCGGTCGGTTAGCCACTCCTTTAAATAGGCAATTTCTTCAGCATACGTACTTCCCACATAGGTGTTAGAAGGAAGTTTTTTACCAAGAATAGTCCAAGTCTCAAAATTACGATCTAAGGCTCCAGCGTAATTTAATCGTGATGCATGAGTATCAATCCTATCCATTATTGCTTCATTGCTGAGTTCGGAAGCACGAAGTTCTGCCCATCTAGTTACCAAAGCTGATCGGAAGGTGTCGTCTTCCAGAAACCTCACCCACCAAAAATGTACTAACCATTCGGATTCAGGAATTCGTTGATTTAGTTCAAATATCCATCCACTTTTTTTGCTTAACTCTCCATGGCCAAAGGCAAGATTCGGCATCCAAATAGGCCCCATATTCAGTGGTCCATTTCGGTCTTTATAAAGATAGGTATGAAAACGATAGGCATCTGGATTAGCGGATAATTCGCTGAGTAGTATATAATCCACAAATGAATCTGTGGCGATAAAGTTGGAATAACTACGCTCACCCTGAGCGAAATTATCGCGTAACAACGCATCCTCAAATTGAGCTAGGTAGCTTTGGATATATATTTTCTGTTGCTCAGTAATCACCTCTTTATCTGGGTCTTCATACATGAAATAGTGTTCTTCGCTACGCTTCTGGCCGTGAGCAGGGAAAGGTAATGAGTCTCTAGAGGGCCCATACATGGATCGGAATCCATCTTTCTCGGAATACATAATGCCATCTCCAATGGCCCGCTCGCCGCGGTCACCTCGTTCATCATCTACCCGGAGAATATATCCACCGCTAATGGTGGAAGCATCATTTTCATCAGGGTCTAAATCGACCAGGTTGAGTCGATTCGTGTCGCGCTTTATTTTTTCAGAAAATAGATAGATTCCTTGGTATTGATCATTGATAGTGAGTTCTACAAAATCGTATCTAGGTCCGTACCTCCCCAAAGCTTTGGTTAGGTCCACCATTAAAGCATGTCGAATAAGGGTTTTGTCGGAATAAGGGCCGTACAAAATCCAGTCCTCTTCCTCGGGCATGGATAAAATGGAGACATCCATGTCCATACCGTTGACAGTCCAGCTTTCCAGGCCATAAGAGAATTTTGGACCTTGTTCTATCTCACCAATGCCAATGGTTTCTATGCCCATGGGTTGTTCTAAGCGTAATTCTTCATTGATGAATACCCGTAATGTGCTCATTATTTTGGGATTTTTGGGAATCTCCAAACCCCTGGTATCTATGTCTAACTGGGCAATAGGAGTGTCACTTAAGGGAGGTGGTGGTTCTTCGAATCCCTGATTGGGACCAGAGCAAGTAATGCAGAAACAGATAAGTATAATTAGGCTTCCTGCATGGTAGGCTAGTTTTTGTATGCGCATAATTCAATAAGTACTCCATGTGCTGATTTTGGATGTAAAAATGCCACCCATTTCCCATGGGCGCCGGATATCGGTTGATGGTGAATAAGGTCCCATCCCAGGGCACTTAGTCGATCTAGTTCACTTTGAATATCGCTGACCAAGAAAGCGGTATGATGCAAGCCCTCCCCTCTTTTGTTAATGAATTTGGCAACACTAGATTCTAGGCTAAGTGGTGCTAATAACTCTATTCGGGCGTTGGATGTGTCAAGAAAGGCCACTTCAACACCTTGTGAATGGACATGCTCTCGACCATAATGCTGGGTTGCTAACAGTGTTTCATATTGTTCCAAGGCTGTATCAAGAGAAGATACAGCAATGCCGATATGATCTAATTGCCAGGTTGAGGGAATGGACATTGGGGTCATGTTGTTTTTTTTCGGGTGTTACTTATTTATTTCTACATTAATTAAATAATAGATTATTTTAATGAGGTACAACACAGTTTTCTTTAAACTAAACATTGGTAAGCAAATGCGTTCTATAAGCTTAGTAAAATTATGTATAATGGCCGTTATGGCCTATAGTAGCCTATCCTGCACTTCCGCTGATTCTAGCATGAGCCAGGCGGAGGCCATTCCCTTATTTCCGACTGAAAACCGAACCGAAGAGGTAGTGGTAATTTCCACTTCATATGGCGATATGATCGTTCGACTCTATGATGCTACACCGGAGTATAAAAGCAATTTTTTGAAACTCACTAAAGAGGGTTTCTATGATTCAACTACCTTCCACAGAGTCATTGAAGGATTTATGATACAGGGCGGAGATCCAAATTCTAAGGATGATGATTTACGGAACGATGGGCAAGGTGGGCCAGGCTATACCCTGCCAGCAGAAATAGTACGAGGATATATTCACAAAAAAGGTGCCTTAGCGGCGGCTAGAATGGGTAATGAAACCAATCCAAATATGCGCTCAAGTGGATCGCAGTTTTATATTGTACACGGGCGTGAGCGAACCGAACGTGATATAGATCAGTTGATGGCGCAGGCGAATAATACTATTGAGCAAGGTCTCATCACTGCCTTTGTTGATGCACCTGAAAATACTGAGATAAAGCAACGAATTGAGCAGTCTATGATGGACGGAAATCAAGGAGCTGTGAGAGAAATACTTGAAGAAATAAAGCCCCTTGCTACCAAAGATTTTGAGCCCATTGTTTACACTCCAGAACAGCGAGAAATCTATTTGAATGAAGGTGGAGTTCCATATTTAGATGGGTCTTATACTGTCTTCGGTGAGGTTATTCAAGGTTTAGCAGTGGTAGACAGTATAGCACAAGCGAAGAAGAGTTATGCGGATCGTCCGGTAGAAGACATTCCTATGATACTTCGTGTCCAGACAATGACTTTAGCCCCGGACGGATCCATAATTGAGCAGTAGACAAAAAAGCTAGATCAAGTAGCAGTAGTAGTTTTACTAGAAAATTAATTATAGCCAGTAAGAATTATTCTTGTAGGTAAAAGGCAATCCTAGCTTTTTGATTCACGCGAAGCTTTTGCCCAAGAAAGAAAGTCCTTTGCGGATAGGCTATTAAGTACTCTTGGTTGATCAAACTTAGCTTTACGAGCTAAGCGTACCCCGAACTGGATATCATCAATACCCTCAATACTATGCGCATCTGGGTTTATACTAGTATAAAGTCCCGTCTGCTTTGCTTTGTTACCCCAAGTCCAATCTAAGTCCAATCGCCAAGGGGATGCATTGATTTCTATAGCGGTCTGTAGCTGAGCGGCGTATTCAATGAGCGCGTTCATGTCCAACGCACTTTCACCGCGTTTTAAAAGTAACCGGCCTGTGGGGTGGCCAATCATAGTAGTAAATGGATTTTCAATAGCCTGTTTAAATCGATCCATCATAGCTTCTAAGGGCATATCTAACTGCTGATGCACACTAGCTACAATAAAATCAAAACCGGCTAGTATATCCGCCGGATAGTCTAAGTCACCGTTTCCTAAAATATCCGATTCAATGCCCTTAAATATGACAAAGTCCACTCCTTCCGCTGCATATTGGGCATTTAAGCTTTCAATTTCTTTCCATTGGGCCAGTACACGATCTACGGATAAGCCGCCAGCGTAGCCAGCCGTCTTCGAATGATCGGTTATACCTAAATACTCATAGCCTCGGGCGATGCAGGCTTCCGCCATTTCCTGAATACTGTACTTACCATCACTCCAAGTGCTGTGTGCATGAATAACGCCTCGGATTTGCTCCAGTTGAATCAATGGCATTTGCTCATGCTCACTAAACCAATCTAGCTCACCGCGATCCTCCCGAAGTTCTGGTGGAATCCAGTACAGACCCAGATCTTTATAAATACTGGATTCCTTATCGGAACTAATTTTAGCCTCCCAATCGGTCTCGCCCTCATCATTTAGTTTAAAAAGTCCATACTCGTTCAGACTTAACCCACGTTCGCGGGCTCTGGATCTCATAGCTACATTATGCTCTTTGCTCCCAGTAAAATACATGAGAGCGGCTCCAAAAGATTCTGGTTCGACGATTCGCAAATCAATCTGTCGCCCTTCCCTGCTGCGTACCGAACTTTTAGTCTCACCACGACCTAGAATTTCAACCACCCGTTCATGAGATGTAAAAGCGTTAAATATTGGGTCTATATGTGTCTTATCCGCTGCAATAAGAATATCAATATCACCAATAGTCTCCTTCGATCTACGCAAAGAACCAGCCACTTCGATGGCCTTTACACCGGGAAGGTCCTGTAGTGATTGAATGAGTTCATGGGCAATTTCATCAGCTTCATTGAGGCGGCAACGCTCTTCAAACTGTTCCATCCATGCAATGGATTTTTTAATCTTCTCCACCGATTTAGCCCCAAGTCCAGGTAGTTCTGCTAAATCACCCCTATCAATGCACTCCTTAAGCTCCTCTAGTGTACTAATACCAAATTGCTGGTGAATTTTAACAATATTTTTCGGCCCTAAACCAGATATATCCAACCACTGAATAAGGCCCACAGGTACTTTTTCTTTAAACGCTTCTAAAACCGGCATATACCCCGTTTCCACGTAGGTATAAATATCATTTGCGATAGATTTTCCTATCCCTTTAATATCTGTTAAGCGCCTTTGTTCAATGTATGTCCCTAGGTCCTCTTCAAATCCTCGAATGGTTTGAGAGGCACGATCAAAGGCAATCGCTTTAAACCTGTTTTCGCCCGCTAATTGCATGAGTTGATAAACTAAATCCAGCTGGTCGGCTATAACACGATTGGTTGGCATAGGCAATAAATCTCTTTGAGTAGCTTAATGGGTTTGTGTACATTTACTAGTGTTCCTAAATATAAATCTTTTAGGATGGAATATCCTGTTAACCCTACCCGTCAATTATGTTACCATTATCCGCTGCCACTACTACTTCAAACGTTCGCAGATTGCCATTCTTTGGTTGTTTTATGGGAATGTTGTTGCTTTTTATTTTTCTATCTGACACAACCAAAGCTCAACGATTCACCGTAGAACGACTTCAAAGTCCATCCGAATTTTTAGGCTATGAATTGGGAACTCAGTGGACTCCCCACTACAAAGTGATGGATTATGTACAGCACTTAGCGGAGCACTCTGAAATGGTAGCCGCCTTTGATTATGGGACTACCTACGAAGGCCGTGAATTAGTGTATTTGGTCATTAGTTCCGAAGAAAATCAGCAGAACATGGAAGAAATCAGGCAAAATAATTTGCGACGAATCGGCCTAGAATCCGGTGAAGCCTCCGAGGCCCCCGTTCCCATTGTTTGGTTAAGCTATAATGTGCATGGCAATGAAACATCTTCCAGTGAGGCTGCCTTATATACCATGCATGCCTTAGTTACGGAATACCAAGACTGGTTGATGGATGTCGTGGTTGTTATCGATCCTATGGTAAACCCAGACGGTCGTGATCGCTATGTGAACTGGAACAAAACGGTAACAGGAGCGCAAGTTAACCCGAATCACGAGGCGATGGAGCATCACGAACCGTGGCCAGGGGGGAGAACTAATCACTATATGTTTGATTTAAATCGCGATTGGGCATGGCAAACCCAGACTGAAACACAGCAGCGTATTCAGGTGTATTTGAACTGGATGCCCATGGTTCACGTCGATTTCCATGAGCAGGGATATAATTCTCCCTATTATTTTGCGCCAGCGGCAGAGCCGTTTCATTATGCCATAACAGAATGGCAGCGAGAACTACAGACCTTAATAGGCCAAAACCATGCTTCCTATTTTGATCAGAACAATTGGTTGTACTTTACACGTGAAGTATTTGATTTATTTTACCCAAGTTATGGGGATACTTGGCCTACTTTTAATGGGGCTATTGGGATGACTTATGAACAAGCAGGCCACAGCTTTGCCGGTCTAGGTGTACTAACCGACGAAGGAGATACCCTCACCTTGCATGATCGAATGATTCATCATGCGACTTCTGGATTATCAACCATAGAAACAGTGGTTAATGAAAAAGAACGGGTATTGGCTGAGTTTCAAAAGTACTTTGACACCACCCGTGAAAATGGATCTGGAAATTATAAAACCTTTGTGGTAAAACGCAGCAGCAATCCAGACAATACTAGCCGACTCCTACGCTATTTGCTTGATCAAAAAATTGAGGTACAACAGGCGGTGAATGAAGTCCGAGCGAGTGGTTATGATTATCAGAACGGTCAGGTTGGGCGAGTAACCATAGAAAAAGGCGATTATATTATACATACATATCAGCCTCAAGGCACCTTGGTAAGAGTATTATTTGAGCCTAAACCTGAACTAGCCGATTCACTTACCTATGATATCACCGCATGGGAAGCACATTATTCCTTTGGCGTCAATGGTTATGCCATTCAAGGACAAGTAGAAGTGGAGCCAATTGGCTTTGATACCGAATCCGAACTCACACCGGTGGTGAGTAACCCGTATGCCTATTTAGTTGAATGGACTTCCTTTGATGATGCGCAGTTTCTGGCCTATATACTCAAGCAAGGAGTTCGTGCTCGTTACTCCGAGCATTCCTTCAGTATTCAGGGGAAAAACTACAATGCTGGCACCTTAATCATTACTCGAAACGGTAATGAGTCGCTGGGAATGACTTTCGATGAAATAGTGAAAGAAGCCGCCTTAGTGTATAACCGTGAATTAACACCCGTAACTACAGGATTGGTTACGCAAGGCAAAGATTTTGGCTCATCTTCGGTTCGTTTCATTGAAGCGCCAAGAGTGGGAGTGATAGCTGGTGAAGGAACATCGGGGAATATGGTAGGACATATATGGCATTTCTTTGATCAGCAACTAAACTACCCGGTCACGATGATTCCCGTAGATGTTGCCACTCGTATGGATTGGACTGAATTTGATGTGATTATACTGCCAAGCGGATCCTATGGATATTCGCTTAGTGATGATCAACTCGCTGAAATTAGGGATTGGGTTCGTGGCGGTGGTAAGCTAGTTGCTGTGGACGGCGCCAACGGATTTTTAGCAGGTAAAGATGGCTTTGCGCTAACTCGAAAGAACAGGGCAGACGAAGATGAGGACCACCCAGAAGATCGGTTGCAACGATACGCAGACGCAGAACGTAATTCTGTAGTGAACTTTAACGCGGGCGCAATTTACGCTCTTGAAATGGATCCCACACATCCCCTTGCCTTCGGGTATCAAGAGCAGTATATCTCGCTGAAATTAGGTTCAACGGCTTATGAGTATCTAGAGAATGGGTGGAATGTTGGGGTGGTAAAAGACGGAGCTCCAAGAAGTGGATTTGTCGGCCATAAAGCCCAGCAAATCATTCAAGAATCGTTGTCTTATGGGGTTCAGCCTATGGGTCAGGGTCAGGTGGTCTACATGATAGATAACCCATTTTTCCGAGGATTTTGGCACAATGGGAAGCTTCTGATTAGCAATGCTGTATTCTTTTAGTTAGACCGAAGAATACAAAAGTCATTCTAATTAGAAGCTTTTTTATAATTAGCTTAGTCCCGATAACCCATGTTTAAATCGATTCATGGCTTCCACTAAGTCTTCCATGGCTGCGGCATAACTCATCCGCAGCCCATCTGGTTCACCAAAGGCGTCTCCTGGTACCAAGGCCAAGCCAACTTCATCCAATAGATAAAGGCATAAATCTGTTGAGCTTTCAATGGGTGTGCCTGATGGGGTAACCGAGCCTAAATAGCTTGAAATATCAGGAAATACATAAAATGCACCACCTGGGCTAAAACAGCTGACCCCTTCAATACTGTTCAATTGCTCTACCATAAAATCTCGACGCTCTTTAAAAGAGGCTCTCATTACTAAGACTTCATCTAATGTGCCGGAGTAAGCGGCGAATCCAGCAGCCTGAGAAATAGAGGAGGGAGCAGAGGTTTCCTGACTTTGAATTTTACCCACTGCTTTAACTAATTCCTCTGGGCCAGCAAGATACCCTAATCGCCAACCTGTCATAGCAAATCCTTTAGAAAAACCATTGATCAAAGCGACTCTATCCTTAAGGTCGGGTGCTATGTTCAACAAGCTAATATGATCATCATCAAAAACAATGTATTCGTAAATTTCATCCGATATAATTGAAATGTTGGGGTACCTACGCAGTACTTCCGCCAGACCTTCTAGGTCTTCTTTGCTGTAACATGAACCCGTTGGGTTAGATGGAGAACAAAGTATAAGCACACGAGTTTTATCGGTGATGGCCTCTTCTAATTGTTCGGGAGTGAGCCGGTAATTATGCTCAAAAGAGGTTCTCACGGGCACAGGTATACCTTGTGCAAGTTGAGTCATCGCAGGATAGGATACCCAATAAGGAGCCGGAATAATCACTTCATCACCAGGATTCACCATCGCTAAAAGGGAGAAACCAACGGATTGTTTGGCGCCATTGGAGCATATAATTTGAGCCGGAGTATAATCGAGTCCGTTATCGCGCTTTAATTTTGCGCAAATGGCCTCTCTTAGTTCGGGGGTACCCGTATTCATGGTGTACCCATGGGCACCATTTCGGATTGCCTCCACAGCTGCGTCACAAATGAAGCTTGGGGTGGGAAAATCTGGTTCGCCAGCACTTAAGGAGATAATGGACTTGCCTTCTCGTTGTAGTTCTTTGGCTCGGCCAGTGATTTTTAAGGTGGCCGATGGTTGTAATTCTAGTGCGCGTGATGAGATCATGAGTAAGTTAAGGAAGCTAGGTTGATGAGTGTTGAAGTTTATCTTTGAGTGCTTTTTCTACATGTTTTGGGACAAATGAGCTTAAATCACCCCCCCAAAAAGCCACTTCTTTTACTAGGGATGCCGAGATAAAAGTGAGTTGTTCATCCGGCATTAAGAAAACGGTATCGATGGTTGGAGAAAGTCGTTTGTTGGTCAAGGCCATTCTAAATTCGTACTCAAAATCTGAAATTTGTCGAACGCCCCTAATTAACGTATGAGCGCCCATTTTTTTGGCATGATCCACTAAGAGTCCGGTAAATTGGGTGATTTCAACTCGGGTTCCCCATTCGGTTCCCTTTAAGCATTTTTGGATGAGTTCTACCCTTTCCCTACCACTAAAAACAGATTTCTTTTCATTATTCACCGCCACTGTTACGATAACCTTTTCGAATAAATTCGTTGCACGTTTTAAAATATCGAGATGTCCATTGGTGAATGGGTCAAAAGATCCAGGGTATAATGCTATGTGTTTCATGATTCTGAATCTACCGCTTGTGCTTGAAAAATACTAACCGTGGTGCGTCCGTAGGCTTTGCTAAAAAAACAATGAGTATGGTCGGTATAGCTATGATATTTATCGTGCTCTAGCAGGAACCAACCAGTGGGGCTAAGCCATCCATTGCTTAAAATTTGTTCAATCATATAATCCATCCATTCGTAGTGATAAGGAGGATCGCAAAAAATAAAATCAAAAGCTTGAGCAGGGCTTTCTAAAAATTGCTGAACATCAATTGCTACGGTTCTGATTTGATGGTCAATTTCCCATGAGCGCGAGATTTTATCAATAAGTTTTAGGTTGGCGGGGTCTAAATCAACCGCTACAACTTCTCTGGCACCTCTAGAAATGGCTTCAAAGCCTAAATTCCCAGAGCCTGCAAATAAGTCCAATACTCGGGTACCTTCCATGTATTTGTAGGCTTCAATTTTATTAAACATACTCTCTTTGGTACGATCCGTAGTGGGGCGTACATCTAATCCCTTAGGTATTTCAAAACGCCTACCTTTTAATAAGCCTGTAATTATTCGCATGAGTATTTCCTTCTGGTTGATTGAGATAGGAGCCTAGGTTTACCGATTTTACTTTGGCTCAACAGAACCGCATTTATTGGAATAAAATAAACAGTAACTAGGACAAGTCTAGGCTTAGCATGATGGCGGGAAAAGCAGTTGCAAGGTCAAATCCATAGGTTTCTTCTTCTGCATTTATGCCCATTATCTCCAAAGAATTTAACACTATTTGTGCAGAATTATGGTCAATGAAAGATTGTAATTTCTCGGCTATTTCATGGGTTTGTTCCCCATAAAAATAAATATGCTCGTGGAGACCACGCATCCATGGAGAATGTTCGGCATGTTGCAGCCATAAATAGGGTATATCCTGAGGATCATCAAAATGTATGTAGGTAGCAGCCCTGAAACTGCCTAGCAAATACGAAGAAATACTAATCGAATCAGCATGACATCCTATTAAAAGAAAGGAACCCCCTGGGCGATGATGACTCGACCACATTCCGCCAATTTCAAAGTCACTACAACACTCATTAATGGCGACTTGATCACTGAAACTTCGGTAATTTTTTGTTAGCTGAGCTCGGCGCAAGCAAAGAAATTTGAACCGGGTTTTACTCACGGCATGCCAAGTTACCTCAATGTCTTCTCGAGGCACCCCTTTCATTAAAATAGCGATGTGTTGTTCCCTCTCTAATGAATCATCATATACAACCTTGGGTAGTGCAGTCCAGCACTCATGAGTTGGTTCTGTGAGCATACGAATACTTTCAAGGCGGAATTCTTTTTCTAAATCACTAAAGACTGCTTTTAATTGTATTCCTGCTTTAGAAGAAGGAGTATTTAGCGCTTCAGCTACATCAAAGCTAAATTCATAGGAGCCTAATTGCTGAACGGTATCTTTTGCCCCCTTTTCAGCGACCGAATAAAGCATTCGGCCTGAAAAAAAACAGACTCCTAAATTGGAGGCTTCTGCTTCCATTAATTCCAGTTAGGGGCATTTCTCATGGTTGTTCTAGATAAACTCCCAACCGCATCATCAGTCATCGGATCTTCTAAGAGATACAATGGAGGACGAATAGTATCATTTCTTGTGTACAAAAAACGAAGTGAAGTGTCTCTAGGACTTACGACCATACTCTCAGGGCTGTACTGGAGTGGGGGCATTTGGCGAAATAAAGAATCACCCATCGAAATCATCAAGGAATCGGTGCTTAAATAAGTTACCACGCTATCTAAACCACCATCAGTAGGAGGGAAATGTCCATATCGAGCTTCGTAATTTACAATAGCATCTTTAAGAGTCAGCATCCGCGTACGAACTCGTTCGGTTTCAGCTTTTTGTTCTTCGACTACTTTATATGGCGTGACTATGGAATCGTACAGCAACCATGATAGTAAAATGATGGTAATTCCAAATACAGCACTTAGTATCTTATTTCGCGTATCTATGTTCATGGGAAGACGGATCGATTAGTTAGTGAATCAGATTCGAGATAAAATTTAACGTCCCAAAATACATTCACACCCTGTTATATGCAACCGATGGCATCCACGAAATCGTATAATTCAAAAATTATTAATCTAGCGATTCCCAATATCCTCAGTAACCTGTCAGTACCCTTACTAGGGGCGGTAGACACCGCAATTGTTGGGCGCTTAGATGAACTCTATTACTTGGGGGCCATTGCAGTGGGAAGCCTAGTTTTTGATTTTATTTTTTGGGGCTTTGGATTTTTGAGAATGGGAACTACAGGTTTAGTTGCTCAGGCTTTGGGGGCAGCTAACCATCAAATGATCCAAAATCTCTGGCTTAGAGTCGCTCTTTTTGGCTCTATACTTGGGCTCGCTTTAATTGTGCTACAAAACCCTATCGCTCATTGGTCCCTTGCTATAATATCTCCAAGTGCTGAAGTGGCACAATATACTACCGAATACATTAGAATACGTATATGGGCTGCTCCTGCCACGTTGTTATTATATGGAATGAATGGGTGGTTTTTAGGTATGCAAAATGCCAGGATACCTATGATCATAACCATAGTCTTAAACATTATTAATCTAATACTGAATGTAGTATTTGTTTTGGTGCTGGATTGGAAGGTTGCAGGTATTGCTTTAGGAAGTGTCATAGCAAGTTACCTCGGGTTATTTTTGGCTTTGGGTATCTTTTTTCAGTCTTATGCAAAACGTTGGGTTTCGGGATGGTGGCGTGAATGGCAAAAGAGTGATTTTTGGGAACCATCAACCTGGAAAGAATGGCTTGGAGTTAACAATGATATCTTCATACGAACGCTCTGTTTAATTTTTGCCTATGCTTATTTTACCACGACATCTGCGAGAGCGGGGGATTTGGTTTTGGCTACTAATTCTATTTTACTGCAATTATGGTATATAAGTTCTTATGGAATCGATGGGTTTGCGTATGCAGCGGAAAGTTTGTCAGGTATGTATTGGGGACAAAAGAACACAGAAGCATTCAAGCAAGTTGTGAGAAAAACGATGCAATGGGGTTTGGGTTTAGGCCTTAGTCTAAGTGCTTTATTTTATCTTGGTTTTGAATCTTTGTTTATGCTTTTCACAGACAAGCCTGCAGTAGTTGAACAAGCTCACTATGTGATGCTTTATACGGTCATTGCCCCAATGGTCAATAGTATATGCTTCATTTGGGATGGAGTTTATATGGGAACCTCTAATACAAAACCTCTTAGGAATACCATGCTTATTGCAACATTTTTATTGTATGTGCCGCTTCACTTATTTATCGAGCCCTATGCTGGTATTCATGCAATTTGGATAGCTATGATTCTATTTATGATGGCAAGAGGCGTGTTTTTAAGCATTTTGGCTCCTCGTTATTTTTTACCTAAACTCAGCTAAGGTGATCCAACTTATCTGTTAGCATTGAAGTCATGAATTAGGTATTATTGTGGCACGTATTATTTGGTAAACGAACTATAGAATCTGTATGAAATACACTCAAAATTTTTTCTTTCTTTGTAAAACCCCGCTCAGCGCTGAAAGCCCATCCGATGTAGAGGTAGTTACCAAGGCTACTTCCAGCGAAGATTTTCCTCGTGTATTCAAAGAATTCGAGGACTGTCGATCTCATGCGTTCAACGAAGATAAAATATACAGTGTGGTTCGGGCCGATGATATTTATGAATTGGTACGAACTAACAACGAAAAGTTGGCAAAGGAAGAAGCATTTGAAAAGGCACAACCTGAAATTATTACCAATTTACAACATCGGGTCATGCAAGGTAAAGATGCTAATGCGAAGGCGATTTTAAAAGAAGTCTATGACATAGATGCTTGACACGGATCTTTTTGCTCAAGGCTATGCACTTCTATTAGAGTACGGTCTAAACCTCCTACAAGCTATAGCTGTTTTGGTTGGTGGTTTGTGGGGGACTAGCTTGATCAACCGTTTTCTAAAGAGAATATTTGAACGTAGTGAACTAGACGCATCATTAAAAGGCTTTCTGTTAAGCCTCAGTTCTATTCTGTTAAAAATAATGGTCTATATCTCAGCATTAGGCATGCTTGGGGTAGAAATGACGTCGTTTATAGCCATTCTTGGTGCAGCAGGCCTTGCCATTGGTATGGCACTCTCAGGAACCTTGCAAAATTTTGCTGGGGGAGTCATGATTTTATTATTCAAGCCTTATAAAGTGGGAGATTTTATAGAAGCCCAAGGATATGCAGGCACGGTTAAAGAGATACAGATTTTTGTAAGCATACTCACCTCACCCGACAACAAAACTATATTTATTCCCAATGGGCCGTTAGCTACAGGATCCCTTATTAATTATTCTACGCAGGATACACGTAGAATAGAATGGATTATTGGGATTGCCTATGGAGATGATCTTGATGTGGCCTATTCCGTTCTAAACAAGATGCTTGATGAAGAAGACCGCGTTTTTTCAGATCCAGCTCCTTATATAGGGTTGACTGATTTAGCCGATAGTTCGGTTAACATTACGGTTCGAGCTTGGGTTTCATCGGGAGACTTTTTTGCAGTAAAACAGTCCTTAACTGAACGAGTGTATAGAGAATTTGACAGCCATGGACTAAATATTCCATTTCCACAAACCGACATTCGAATTTATAAACCGTAGTTTTTTTATTTTTTAATAAAAATGGCTAATCTTAGGTTAACTGTAGCAAAAGCAAAAAGTACTATTTTTGACTTTGCGTTAATTACGAACTATAGGAAAGGAAGGTTGGTAAACAACCTGGAGCGGTGCTAGCATATGGAAAATGAAAAAATGAGCGGACAATCAACAGAACCACAAAACGAATCCGATATTTCGAAAGAAACGAAGGTCGATGAGCAAGTAAAATCCACGGATCAACCTGCTGAGCAAGAGTCTGAGGTTACTCAACTAGGAAGTGTTAAGGAAGCCCAGTCAGAATCAGCAGACGAACTAGCACCAGAGGTCTCGTCCGAACCAGAGGCTTCTTCCAAAGAATCTACTGTATCCCCCGATAGTGAAGCAGAGGAAAGTGCGGAAACTTTTTACCAAGACATTCGCCAAAAAGCCGAGGAATTTGTTCTACAACCCGACTGGGCTTTTGTATCAAATGAATTAGCTAATCTCGCACTTAAAATGTCAGAAGGCCCAGACCCTGACACTGAAGGTGCTAAGCAAGCAATAGCCGCTTTTCAAACACTAAGAGATGAATTTGAAGCGCGCAAAAAAGCGCATTATGAAGAGTTAAACCAAAAAAGAGCTGATAATTTAGAGCGCAAGAAAAAAATATTAAAACAACTTTCTGATCTAATTGAGGCTCAGAATTGGACTGCTACAAAGGAAATTAGATCTATTCAGCAACAATGGGAACAGATTAAATTACTTCCTGCATCAGAAGTAGATGCATTGAATAAGCGTTTTGATAGTTTGCTTGAGGAGTTTGAGAATCACAAAGTTGACCGATTAGTAAAAAAACTCCAAAAAGAAGAAGAAAACCTGACGCTGAAATTACTCTTATTAGAAAAGATACAAGATTTGAATGGGAAAGCAGACCAAGCGTCTGCGGATTTCGCAGCACTCAACGACGAATTACAAGATTTACAGAATCAGTGGCGTAAAGTTGGGCGAGTACCGTTGGATCGAAACCAGCATACATGGGATCAGTTTTATGCTGCATTGAATCAATTTAGTGAATTACGTTACAAACACGACACCTCTTACAGAAACTCGGTTGAAAAGGCCCTCCAAAAGAAGCAAAAGCTCATTAAAGAGGCAGAATCTCTACTAGATATGGAGGATTTAGCCGAGGCTGCTAGAAGAGTGAATAAACTACATAAACTTTGGAAAAAAACAGGAAATCTTCCGCAAAGAGAGGAAAATGAGCTGTGGGATACGTTTAAGGCAGCAACGGATGCTTTTAATGATAAAAAATCGGAAAATCTAGAAGAGTTACGAGCCATTGAGCAAAAAAATTATGAGCTCAAACTCGCCTTAATTCAACAAGCAATTTCAATTAAGGAAGTAGATAGTAGCGAAAATGGTCATCAGAAGATGCAAGACCTGATGGCCGAATGGAAGAAGATAGGTCCAGTACCAAGAAAAAAATCATCCAAGATTTGGAAGCAATTCAAAGAAGTAATGGATGAATTTTATAATCAGAGAAGGGAGCACTTTAAGGATGTGCGCAAGGAACACAAGGAAAATCTTAAGAAAAAGAACGAGATTATAGACCAACTCAATGCACTGGCCGATCATGATGATCCCGCAATAGCCGTTCAAGAAGCAAAAAAATTACAAGATATATTCAAAGAAATTGGGCATGTCCCAATAAAACTTAAGAACAAAGTTTGGAAAGATTATCGAGAAGTATGTGATAAAATCTACGGCAATTATCGTTCTTCAGGAACCGATTTGGGCATGGAAAGAAAGCTTGCATCTGAGGGGCTAGATTCATCAACCCGTAAGGAAGTAATTACATCCCAGAAGAAACTGGATGCTGCGATGAAGATGATTACTGCACTCGAGGCGGAAATCATTCAGTTTCAGGAAGCAAAGACCTATTTTAAACCCACAAACAAAGGGAATGCTTTACTAGATGATTTGGATAACAAAATTGCCGCAGCAAAAAATAAATTAGATCAAAAACATGCTGAGGCCTACGAATTAAAAAAATCAATTGATTTACTTAAAAATAAGGGTTCGGAATAATAAAGAGCATTTACTATACTCTTTAAATATTAATGAGTAGGATATTAAACGTCGGTGTTTCAAGATCTTACTTAATTCTTATGTGAGATTTATGGTTACAATAAAGTTTTGGGGAGTTCGAGGTTCTACGCCATGCGCTAACAGTGAAAACATGGGTTTTGGTGGGAATACTTCATGTGTTCAAATTTCGGCAACTCAACTTAAGGAACTCCTTGTGTTGGATTGTGGCACAGGAATTAGAAATTTGGGAAACGATATTATAGATCGCAAAGAAGCGTTGCGTGGGCATATTTTTTTAACCCACCCACATTGGGATCACCTTCAAGGGTTTGCTTTTTTTAAGCCGTTCTATCATCCAGATGGAAATTTTAATGTGCATGTAACGGCCCAGCCTGGGCTGAGCTGTAACGAAACTCTACAAGGCCATTTTTCAAACACCTTCTTCCCAGTAACGTTAGATATGCTATCGGCTGAAATGAAGTGCACAAGTATTGAGGAAGGTGTGTACGATTTTGGTGATTATGTAGTTGAAATGATGTGGGGTAGGCATACCATCCCCACGGGAATGTTTAAAGTGATTATTGAGGAGAAGGTAATCATATATGCCCCTGATAACGAATTACCTCACGATGATTCGGTAGAATCGCGAGCATTTATTGAAAAATTTAAAGCGTTTATCCAAGGTGCGGATGTGCTCATACATGATGCTCAATATAATCTAGAAGAGTATGAGGAACGAACGGGTTGGGGACATACAAATTGGGAAAAGCTTCTTGAGATCACAAGGGATTCTCAGATTAAACAGCTATATTTAACGCACCACGATCCCGATAATTCCGATGCTCAATTAGAAGAACGATGTGATCAGATACAAGCGGAATACGGGAGTGCATACGAGTTAGTAACTTTAGCACGAGATGAAATGGTCGTTGAATTGACCTAGGGTAGTCTTTTATCGTTACGGTTTTGGTGCTAAGGTTTAATGTTACCTCAGTATTAATTTAGCTGAGCTACGGCATACTCGTTTGTATTATTTTGTATATTTATAGTCTGTAAATTTTTTGATCAACAACCTCGACTTCTTGAAATTTTCTCTGCTAATACTGGGTTTTTCATTCAGTGCGCAAATAGCTTTTTCTCAAGCGTCTTTTGAACGTCTTGAAACCGATGCAGGTGTCTTTGGGTTATCCATTACTAACTTCGGAACGCTTGGGAAACCAGACGTACGTACAAATCCTGAAGGTGGGTTTAGTATGCGTTACCCGACTAACACAGGTACAGAGCATTTATTTGAGGCTGGGATATGGATTGGGGCTCTTTATAACCAATCCCAATTACGGGTTTCTACAGCATCGGTTACTACTTCCGGAGGGTATGCACGTGGTGGAGCCGGATTTGAATTTACGGCAGATGCCCCACTCACTCAGCGAAGTACGAATCCCAATGATGAGTATTTCTCACCATTTTCGGTTGGAGAGCAAGATATTATAGCTCAATTTTCAGATAAACGAAGGGATATCAACGGCACTCCTATTAGCGGACACGATACTCCTTTGTACGCAGATGTAACCTTGGAAAGTTACAGCTGGAGTTTCCCTTTCACGGAGAATTTCACCATTCTTCGCTACGATATTACCAATAACAGCGATAAATACGCTGCGCCGGCAACATGGGATAGTGTGTTCATTGGAATGTATGCCGATTTAGTGGTTCGAAATGTGAATTCTGCTACTGAGACTGGAGGCGCCTTCTTTAACAAGAACGGAATTGGTTATTTAGATTCTTTGTATACCGCTTATGTGTTTGATGCCGGTTCTCCTGATAATCCTTCTATCAATACCTATGGAGCCATGTCCATTATTGGTGCCGATTACCGTGGGCAGTATTTCCACCCATCCAATGCCGATTATCTAGCAGAAAACGGATATAGGACTCCTTTTATAACGCCTAGTTATTGGTTGTTCAGTTCTGGTACAGGGCTTTACGTTCGTCCTTCGAATGATCAACAGCGATACGAACGAATGGCGGTACCTTTTCCTATGGACTCTGTAATTTTAGGAGAAACGGTTCGGGAACAATTACGAACCGATGGGCAAACAGGGAATGGGAATTATATTTCAATGTTATCGATGGGCCCATTTAATCAAGTCGAGCCAGGCGAAACCATTTCGGTGTATTATGCATTTTCCGCTGCATTGAAACCGGACGAGTTCCAAGGCATTTCTGGTAAGGAAGTGGATGATGAGGAATCAAGAGTGGAGCTTACTAAGACGGTGAATGCAATTAACAAAGTCTTCCAAGGAGAGGATAAAAATAATAATGGGGTACTGGATGCAGGCGAAGATACCGATGGAAATGGAGCGTTAACTCGTTACTTATTTCCCACTCCCCCTGACAATCCAAGAGTTAGAGTTCAGTTAGAAGCAGGTAAAGTTACCTTGTATTGGGATAAAACTGCGGAGCGATCTCGTGATAGAGTTTCGGGTGAGCAAGACTTTGAAGGGTATCGCATTTATCGGTCAGAGCTAGGTGAAGACATTAATCCACAGCCACGACTTATTAGAGAGTTTGATAATCCAGCGAATTCTGTGGGGTTCAACACGGGATTTGATGAGGTTAAGTTAGCCCAACCCGTACGCTTTGAAGGAGATACTACTACTTATTATTATGCTTATGAGCTAAACAATCTACTAAGTGGTTGGCAATATCAATTGTCGGTCACTGCCTTTGACAAAGGAAGTGACGAATTTGGGATTGAAGGATTGGAAAGTAGTGCTAATGTGAACGCTATTCGTGTGTTTCCAGGTACTCCGGCAAATACTCAGTTTGGGAGTGAGGATACCAAGTTTCAAGTTGGAGTGTATCCCAATCCATACCGACTCAATGCAGCGTGGGATGGCCTCGCGGAAGGTGACCGTAAACTCTATTTCTACAATTTACCAGCAAAGTCAGAAGTACGAATTTACACCATTTCGGGTGATATCATTGCAGAGTTTGAACACGATGCAAATGATTATAATGGCGATATCGATTGGTTTCAGAATTATAGTGACGATCCGCGTGTTATGGCAGGCGGTGAACACGCTTGGGATTTACAGTCCTTGGCGAATCAGATCTTAACTACGGGATTATACCTGTATTCCGTAAAAGACATAGCATCAGGAGAGGTGCAAACAGGTAAATTAGTAATCATAAAATAACCCTAATAACTATGAATAAGGCTACAAATAACATGTTTAAACAAGGATTGTTAGCAATGCTTGTGGTACTGGTAAGTGCAGGGTCAGCCCTTGCACAACAAAGCTTGTTTTTCTCTGAATACATTGAAGGTGGTGGAGATAACAAAGCTTTTGAAATTTACAATCCAACCGATGCAGCTATCGACTTAGGTAACTACATCGTACTAGGTAATTATAATGGTAACCCCTATAACGATACCCTTCGTTTTCCTATGGGAACCATCTTGGAATCAATGGATGTGTTTGTGGTCGCCCATGAGGGTGCTAATGAGCTAATTACGTCCGTAGCAGACTCATTAGTTCAGAATCCATATGCAGGTGGCTCCTCGTTTATTACTGTATTTAATGGTGATGATGCAAGAGCTTTAGTTCATATCGAAGGTACAGACTCTACTATTATAGATATGTTTGGAACTACAGAGGAAGATCCAGGCAGTGGTTGGAGTGTTGCTGGAGTTTCAGCTGGAACTAAAGATAGAACGCTTGTTAGAAAAGCATTCATCGAGCAAGGAAACCCAACTCCACTGGCGTCTTTTGGTGTTGGAATGATGTCATCCGAATGGGAAGTTTATGAAAAAGATGATTTAACCCATATTGGAATGCATGAATCTGGTGTTCCTCCAACCATTCGTGATTTCAACACCTATCCAGGTATCACCGAATTTTCTGTAGATGCGATCCAGGCCCATCCTCTAAATGGTGAAACCATTACAGTAACTGCTGTAATTACGTCTTATCCTAAAAGCTCCGGTTTATCAAACCCACGTGATTCCGACAATGATGGAGTAATTGATGCTATATCTCGTATACATGTGTTTGTTACCGACACCCATGCGGTATCTATGGGCCGTGAAGGGATGTCTGTTCAATTAGTAGAGTCTGATTATACATTATTAGATTCGTATGTTCGTGGCGACATCATAACCTTCGACGCTACTTTAGGGTTTTTTAATGGTACTTCTCAAGTAGCTGTTGATAATGTTGTTTTAGTGGGTAATGTAAATGCTGACTACACAGATTACGCTTCTCTACTCGAGCCTTGGGAAGTATCCATGAGTGAACTAAATACCTTTACAGGAACTGAGTTATTTATGAATATCGAAGGGTATTTAAAATATAACGGTGCTTATGTTACGTTTCCATCTTCTACGGTAACCCAAGCGGGTGAATTTAATGGTAGAGTCGACTGGTCGGTAAACAAAGATGGTTCAAGAATGTATGTATACGATACCTCATTGAGATTCCGAAATGATCATGCCATAGGTGCCGAGGGATATATCCCAAGTTATAATGCCCGTCGTATAGACGGTGAAGATGGCCCATTTGTTGCCCCAGCTTCAGGAGCTAACGTAGACATAAGTGGGTTTGTGAATTATGTTGGTGACAATCCTGACGCACTTGTTCCTAGTGGTAATGGTGCTCTTTCCATTAACCCATTTGAAGATGGGGTAGTATGGTTGAACGAAGCACGTTTTGTGAATGGTCAGGATGTTGGAGGAACTATATTTAGTTGGCCAAACGATGTAGTTGTTAACGGTTTACCTCCTGTGTTTTCAAACATCATGCTATCTGATTCAGCGATTACTTCTACTGATGAAGTGACTGTTAGTGCTGATATCGTAGGTGCTGAAGGTGCTACTATCACAGCTGTTACCCTAACTTATATGGTTGGTGGCAAAGATTCTACAGTAACCATGACCAATACAGCGGGTGATACCTACGAGTTTACTCTTCCTGCGTTCCCTAACTTCTCAGCGGTTTCTTTTCACATAGAAGCAACTGATTCAGAAGGATTGACAGGACGTGCGCCTCTTTCCGGTGGGTTTAACTTCTTTGTACAGGACGAAGCCATCACAACCATTGAGTTTTTACAAAAAACTGGAGATGGTAAACCTGGTGACAGCCCACTCTTTGGATTGGGCAATTTAGACGTTAACATTACCGCTACAGTAGTGGCAAGTGCCGTTACTGATGGGTTTATTGTAATTCAAGACAAAGCCGCTGCTTGGTCTGGTATTTTTGTTGAGCAAGATAATGCCACCTCTGCCTTGGTACAGGGTGACGTTATAAACATCACCAATTTAGCCACCAATGAGACTTATGGTGTTACCTCAGCTATCCTTAATGAGTTCACCAAAACAGGGACGAACGCAGAAATGGATACCTTAGCTATGTCAGCCATTACCCAAGATGTTGTAGCAAACTTCGAAGCACACGAAGGTATGTTACTATCTTTGGACGATGTACGTGTCATTACCAATCAGGCCGACGGAGGTTCTGATTACGGTGAGTGGATGATTGGTTCACGTCAAGGTGGTGGCGCAGCTGATACCTTAGAAGTAGGCGAAGGTCTTCGGGTAGATGATAACGTAAACTTTGGCCAATTAACCTATGGTTCTAACCTAAACGAACACGTGAAAATTGGTGCGGTTATTGATAATTTTACAGGGGTTCTACATTACAGCTTTGGTAACCCAAAAATGATCATGCGTAGTCTTGATGATGTTACTTCATCTGATTGGACGGTTCCAATGACAGATTTTGTACTTAAAACACCCGAAGAAGGTGCTACAATTGTTGCAAATCAAGATGTTACTCCTACATGGTCAGCTACTACTGATTTGGATGGGAATACTGTACGATATGAAAAGGTTTTATATCTACCGGATTCTACTGAGTTCTTTGCTGCTCCTTCAAATAATGACGGTTTGGATACGGAAATAACCGTGCCAGCTACATTATTAGATCAACTATTAGTTTCAGCAGGAGTTGCTGACGGTGAGAGTGTAACACTACTTTGGAATGTGCGAGTGAATGATGGTGTAGATACCCTAGCCATATCAAGTGGATATGATATAGCTACTAATACATTTACTCCGATCTATAGAACAGCAACATTCACCAATAGTTCAGATGTTAGCAACGAAGTGGTAGCAGGACTTCCAGAGAAGTTTGACCTAAAACCTAACTATCCAAATCCATTTAACCCAAGTACTCGTATTTCATTTGACCTACCTGAGTCAGCTGAAGTTCGACTAACTGTATTTGATGTGTTGGGTAGACAAGTAGCAACCTTGGTCAATCAGCCAATGAAAGCGGGTTCTCATACCGTGAATTTTGATGCTCAACGTCTAGCGAGTGGGGTATACATATACCGACTAGAAGCAGGTAGCTTCAGTATGACTCGAAACATGATGTTGATTAAATAAATTATTTGATATAAATCATTTTGAGATGAGAGCGGGAGTTCTCATCTCATCTTCTTTTTGTACTTCGGTACGTTGTTCACTTAGGTAGTTAATTCAATTAGTTGACCCAATTAGTTTCGTAAAAGCCCAATCAAGTTGGGCTTAACCCTTAAGAATCGATTATACTGCTCATGCCCGTACGTTTATTTTCTTATTTGCGCAGCCAACTAACCCTTCTTGGAGCACTAGTTGTTGGCATCCTTTGGGCCTCTTGTGATGCTGGAATAACGGGGGACTATATCGAAAACCAAGCCCCCAGTACCTACATGACCATCGCGGGCATCGATCGTGAAGACGAATTCAGATTGTCCAGCCAAATTAGAATCTCATGGTGGGGAAATGATCCAGATGGCTATATAACTGGTTTCGAATACGCCATAAACGACACCTCAGAGGGTGCCTGGTCCTTCACAACCAGAACCGATAGTACCTTTATTCTACCTATCACGGAAGGTCAGACGGTGGATGACGTGTTGTTTAAAGTGCGTGCTATCGATAACGATGGAGCCAAAGATCCAGTAGGAGCCAGGTTGCGGTATCCAATTATTAATTCAACCCCATCGGCTGTTTTCAAGCCAACCGAAACCCCAGCTGACACTATGTTTGGAATTGCTAGTTTCGGCTGGTCCATAGACGACCCGGACGGGTTGCTGAATGTTAGAAGCACACAAATTGCGTTCAATGACACGCTTAATGGGTGGGTAGATATTCCGTTTAATGCCACTAATAATGGAGAGCTTTTTATCTCTGTATCCGTTGACAACAAGACCGAGGGGATCAAAACAGGTCAGGTGTATCTTGGGCGTTCCTACAGTAGCGCTATTGATGGAGAAGGGAACCCCATATTAGTTAGTGGAATTGAGGTTGGTGTGACGAATACCGCTTATGTTCGAACCATTGATGCAGCAGGGGCAGTAAGTATGCGTGATCAGGTCCAGTGGTTTGTAAAGCAACAAAAATCCAAGGTGTTATTTCTCAATGATATCGGTAAAAATTCATCCCTTGAAGACATGAGCTGGCATCTTAGCTATTTAAGTGAATTGGGGATTGACCCTGATATATGGTTAATAAACACTGGCCAACCTGCATTAGGGACTATTGAGCTCTCGAATCAATTCCCAAAAGTAGTAGATCCCACCCTTAAAAAAACCTTAGCGAAATGGGACCATATCTATTGGGTATCGGACGATGTAGACCGAAATATTGTACATGCTTTAGACATTACTTCTGAATTTTTCGCTGCAGGTGGAAGCATGTTTGTCACCATTCCAATGAAAGAGGTGTCTCAAGAAGACGTAATATTTAACTTTCTTCCGGTTGATTCGATTGGTTTCTTCCCACCAGGCGGTATCGAGACAGGATTTGTTATTAACTCAGGAACCGAAATAACTCCTGTAGATGAACCTAATGCTCCGACCTTGAAATTGGAATCTCGTGTGGTAGGCTGGTATCCATTAAAAGCGGTATCTGGTTCAACCTTATTATATGAGTCGGATTATCGCTCCACCACCTTATTAGGATTTATTACGGACTATACCATTATGGAAGGGGTAAGCATCAAAAACACGGAAGGTAATCTCATTTACTTTGGGATGGATTTAACCAAACTTAATGGGAATAACAACATGAAGGACTTTATTGAGTACGTCTGCGTGCAACAATTAGGATTCCAACAATAAACCTTAGCCAATGAATACAAAAAAACATATCCGTTCTTTTCTATTTTTAGCTAGCTGTTTCGTTAGTTTGATGGTTTATAGCAGTACAGCATTAAAGGCACAAAGCACTGGTGATATTACCGGAGTTATTACCGAAGAGGCAACGGGCGAGACGTTACCGGGCGTGAATGTTCGTATAGTAGGAACAAATTTTGGAGCCGCAACGGATGTGGACGGCCGATTCACGATTAAAAGTATTAGACCGGGAGAATATACCCTCGAAATCACCTTTATTGGATTTCAAGTCACTCAATTAACAGGGATCGTAGTCACCGCTGGGCAGACAACCGAAGTAGCCCAAAGCCTTAACGAACAAATTTTTGAATCCGATCAAGAGGTGGTGGTAATTGGTGAGGCACCTATCTTTGATGTTGAAAAATCTACTACATCGGCCACTATTTCCAAAAAAGATATAGAAGCGGCGCCCATTCAACGAGTAGAAGATGCGGTATCCCTACAATCCGGGGTGGTTAAAGATCCAACTGGGCTGTACATAAAAGGGGGACGTGCCTATGAAACAGGCTATGTGGTAGACGGTGTTTCTGCACAGGATCCACTAGCTGGAACGGGGTTTGGGCTCGATTTAGGATCTAATTCGTTCAGTAACATAGAAGTAATTACAGGCGGTGTTGGCGCGGAATACGGAGATGTTACCTCGGGTGTAGTTTCGGTACAAACTCAAAATGGGGGTGATCGCTACGAAGGAAACTTCTCTCACAAACGAGATAATCTAGGCAGTAACGTATTATCTAATCAGGCAAATTTTTTCTCTGATATCTATGAATTAAGCTTAGGTGGTCCCTCCATTTTGGCAGAACAGTTATTGCCTGCTTTAGGAATCGATTTACCTGGTTCACTAACATTTTTTGCTACAGGACAAATTTCCCTAACCGATGGTTATACCAAATTATCCGCGAGTCAGATTCGCTCATCCATCGTGAATAGTGATTTTTGGTCTCCTCGACAGGGGAATCGGTGGAATGGCATGTTTAAGATGACCTATAACATTAAACCTGGGGTTCGATTGCAGGGTGCGTATCAGCGCTCCTTAACCATTAACCAGAATACACGAATGCTCCAGATCACAGGGGCCGATACGCAGATTCGACCTGGATTTCAGTTCGCATTTTCAAATGGGTTTTTAGATAATGCCAGTACCTATACCCACGATAGCAATTTGTCCTACCTAAAATATACGCAGACGCTCTCGCAGTCGGCTTTTTATGAGGTTCAGGTGAGTCGATTATTTACCCGACTCCGGGCCGATGCAAACGGGCGTAAATGGCGCCCAACCAATGTGGATAGTGAGTTTGACCCAGAGAGTATAGTGACTTCCCCTGCAGAAGAATTTGAAGGTGGAGAAGATTTCACCTACGTATTAGCGGGACCTGGTTATGTGAATAATGGGGGGATTGCTACGTTATGGCATGATCATTTTGCGGAGGAACTTACCGTGAAAAGTAGCCTTACTAAATTTTTTGGGGATCGCACGAATCAAATAGTAGCGGGATTTGAATTTAAATTTAATGACTATCAATGGATTGATATCACACGTCCTTGGATTGGGGCACCGATATTTATTGATGAGAATAGGACTTCGGAAACGTTTAGGGTAGGGGAAACTTTCGATGCATGGCGAGTTAAGCCAAAGAGAGGGGCTATTTTTGTGACCGATAAAATTAGGTATAATGGTCTTATCGCCAATATTGGGGCGCGTTTGGAATATTGGGCACCTGGGCGCTATGTGGACAATGCGGTGAATAATGCCCTTGATCCAAATACCCTTTCCACCATCCCTTCTTTTGTTGCGCAGGATTATTTAGACAGTAGTACCGAAATTCTAGGCCTTCGTTATAAATTTAGATTTTTACCCAAGATTAATGTGTCGTTCCCCGTTCGGGAAAATCAAGTGTTGTTCTTTAATTACGGACACTCGACTCGAATTCCTCACCCCTCTTATATATATGCAGGTCTAGATCCTTTCTATCAAGATCAGTCCGATTTGCCTGATTTAGGTAACCCCAACTTGGATCCAGAAGTGGATATTTCCTATGAAATTGGGTTTAGAAATCAAATTACTTCTAACGATGCATTTAATGCTTCTGCCTTCTGGCGAGATAAATATGATTTTGTTACCACCCAATCTATTCGAGTTCAGGATGTAGATGGTAGAAATGTAAGCAAAGCATTCCGTATTAATGGCGATTATGCACGTTCTAGGGGTGTTGAATTATCTTACATAAAGCGTTACAAGGATTTAATAAGAGGTCAGCTATCCTTTACTTATTCACGAGCAGAGGGGCTAAGTTCTACTAATGATGATAATTTAAATGCAATCAATGCCAACCAAAATATCGGAAGTAACGTAGAAACTCCATTAGCTTGGGATCGTCCATTTGATATAAAAGGTAATATCACTTTTACTCATGATAGGCCACAAGGTTTGTTTGGCTGGTCGGCATTAAATGACTTTCAGATCTTTTTATCTGGTGTGTGGCGATCCGGGACCCGTTATACTCCTATGGAATTCATCGGACTGCAAAGAAACCCAGTTACAGGTAGAGAAGATTGGCGCCCGATTTATGAGCGCGTAGATGATCCTGCTAAACGATATAGTGAGTTGGGTCCCGCTTGGTTTTACATGGACTTGAATGTTCAAAAATGGTTTGAAGTACAAGGGGTTCGTATTTCCACCTTTGTTGAACTTACGAATGTTTTGGATAACAGAAGTTCAGTCATCGTTAATCCGGTTACAGGTGAAGGGTATAAGAAATATCCTAGAGATCCGGCGGCGTTGATGGCGCTTCGAAGCGATCGAAGTTATGATGTCCCAGGTAATGTTCGAGATCCAAGGTATTTAGATCCAACCGATAATAACTTACCCGCTTACGATAACCCAGCGAATTATATAGAACAACGTCACTTAATGGTAGGGGTATCGATTCGATTCTAACATGAATTCAATAAAAAAGCATATCAAACGTACCTTCTATTACAGCATAGTCCTGAAAAGTCTTTATATATTTACTGGGTTCATGGGATTGTTATTTTTATTCGTAATTGGTTCTACCACTACGCTAAAAGCTCAAAAAAGCTTTGGGCAAGACCGAGCAGGTACGGAAGGTTTCCAGTTTACAAAGATCCCTGTCGATCCCCGTTCGGCGGCCATGGGGAACTCCAATATGGCCGATGCAATGGATGGCTCTAGTTTATATTGGAATCCTGCTTTATCTGCAGAAACGAATGGATCGGAATTTATGGTCAGTCATACGGAGTACGTGGCGGGTATTCAGCAAGATTATTTTAGTTATATCCAGCGTATTAATAGCTATGCAATTGGTGTTTCCGTTCAGTACTTAGGGTCTGGTGACATAATGGAAACTACGGAATTTCAACCCTTTGGTACAGGCAGAATGTTTTCAACCCATCACATGGCTGCCGGACTTTCAGTTGCTCAGAAGGTAACGGATTTGTTCAGCTATGGCCTTAGCTTTAAATATTTATTAGAGAAAGTCGAAGAGATACAATACCAGAGTGGTGCTATAGATTTTGGCTTTGCTTACCGAGTAGGAGATACAGGACTACGTTTTGCAGTAGGGATTAACAACTTTGGATTAGATGCGACTCCAGAAGGCACGACGAGTAGAGAGTCACTAGATGGCCTTAAAGAAATTGAACCGGAGACCAATACATCACTTCCTACTCGCTTTCATATCGGAGCGGCGTATGATTTGGTAAAAAATCAACAAAATAAGGTCATTCTTACCGCTCAAGTAACGAATCCATCCGACAATGCAGAGCAGTTAAACATCGGGGCGGAGTACAGTTTTATGGATCAGTTCTACTTACGCACGGGCTATGAGTTTGGTCAGTTAGAACGCCGTATGCCTAGTTTAGGGGGTGGCGTTGCAGTACCCTTTGCAGGCCGTACATTAATGGCAGATTATGCTTACACACGGTTTGAGCGTTTGGGGCAAATTCATCGGATAGGAGTGAGGGTAAGTTTATGAAATTAGCACTAATTCAACCTCTTATGAGAGTTTTAGCACCTTTACTACTGCTTTTTTTGATGATAGTTCAAGGTGGATGTAGCGAATTATTTAATACCAAAGACAATACAGATACCGACGAAATATTTGACGAAGGTAAGATAGATCCACGCTTAGAAAATGTGGATGGTTATGCCCCTGTATTACCATTTTGGGGAGGTTTTGATGCTCCTAATGATGTACATGTTGGATTTGATGAATTTGTATATGTAACCGATGCCAATGGGGTGCACGTATTGGATAGGGCGGATCTATCCCCCCGTGTTACTATAGAACTAGAGGGAGCTGAAGCGGTAACACAGGATAGACTCTTGAATGTGTACGTAGCAGCTAGGATTGACACCATCATAGAGAGTATTGATCCTACAATCACATGGAATTTACCGGCCGTATTTAAAATAAAGAACATGAATGGAGCTGGTCCCGTTACCTTTGTGGACACGCTTATTTTTCCCTTTGATGATGCGAGCTTAAGTACTTCAGCGGCTCAAAATTCACGGTTAAATCGTAGCAGTGGGACGAATTACGAAAAAGTAAAAATCACAGGTCTTAGCATATTAGCTGATAATACCTTGTATGTTACGAGAACGGGTCCATTCAATGAAACCACTCAAGTTGCGGCGCCAGATAATACGGTGTTAGAATTTCATCGAATAGTAGAAAACGGCGTTAAAACAGATAAGATGCGTAATGTGCGTCAAATCAGGAGTCTTAGCCCAAATGTACCTTCTTTAAGAAGTGCTATAGGTCTGAGTGGAATTGCTACCTTTGTAGCCCCACCACAGAGAGATACCTATACCGACAACCGAAGCTTTTTGATTACACAATCACAAGCCAACGTAGATATACCGTTTCGAGTTTTATGGATTGATGTAGTAGAGACAGTCGATGGGTTGATTTATCAACAAAATTCACAACTACTTGCCCAGGATACCTCACAAGCCAGTGGTTTTCTGTATGAACCTAATAAATTTATGCGCCCTCAAGACGTGGCATTTGGAGGAGATGATGATGCCTTTATTTTTGTAGTAGATAGTGAGACTCACCGATTATACCAGTTTCAGTCTAATGGTCAAGAAGGCGTCCCTCCACCAGCAGGAGCCGAAGATCAAACTCGTCAGATTATGGTATCTTTTGGTGAGCTAGGGGCAGGTCCTAAACAGTTTAATATGCCTAGTGGTGTGGCATATTTTCGCCGAGTAGTTTATGTAGCCGACAAAGGGAATAATCGTATAGCTCGGTATAAATTAACCTCTGATTTCGAATAAAACTATGCGAGATAGGCGTATACATGAATCCGGGAAGTATATATTTTCGGTTGGAATGTATTTCTTGATTTTGCTCCTTTTGGTGAATTGCTCATCCCAAAGTTCTGGCAACCTTTCGCATCAAGAATTAGTACAGGCGCGAAGTAAAGTTTTACTTATTTCATTTGATGGTTTCCGGGCAGATTACTTAAGCGCAGGACACACCCCATTTCTACAGGAATTGTCCAAAAATGGAGCTCGCTCAGAGGGGCTCATTCCTGTATTTCCGTCCAAAACATTTCCTAATCACTACGCTATTGCGGTGGGATTATACCCGGAAAATAACGGGCTTATTGGGAACTCGATGGTAGATTCTGTCATGGGTAAAAGCTATAGTTTGGGCGATAGAGAGCAGGTAGAAAATCCAAACTGGTACGAAGGAGAGCCGATCTGGAATACGGCTGAAAAACAAGGTGTAGGCGCTGGAACTATGTTTTGGGTAGGTTCAGAGGCCCCCATACAAGATATGCGCCCAACCCATTGGAAAAGCTATGACGGCAGTGTGCCCGATAGTGCGCGTATCGATACGGTCCTAGCTTGGTTGGGTTCGGATTCATCATCTGAAGTCGATTTTGCTACGGTGTACTTTAGTTTTTTGGATAGTCAAGGACATCGCTACGGTACGGATGCCCCTCAAACCATAAAAGCATTGCAGCGGGTTGATGCACTCATGAGCTATCTCATGCAGCAATTAGCCTCAAAAGGCTTAGATCAAGAGACTAATATTGTATTGGTTTCAGATCATGGCATGCATAATGTTTCTAGAGAGCGGGTGGTAACTTTAGATAGCTTTATTGACATCGACCGTGTGCGTTGGATTAGTGGGTCTCCCTCAGTGACCCTGAATATAGAACCTTCATATCGCATGCAGGCGTACCAAGAACTACGAAAAGCTCAAGAAAATGGAGCTCCTTTTAATGTATATTTAAAACAAGATATACCAGAGCGTTTCCGCTATAAGAATCATGATCGAACGCCAGATTTATTGCTATTGGCTAACTTGGGGTACACCATTACCACCACAGACCGCTTAGACTCTCGGCCCAATTTTCCATCGGGTGGAGCGCACGGCTATGATCCTACCCATCTAGAAATGCATGCCGTATTTATGGCTATAGGACCAGATATTGTTCCTGGCAGTACGCTTCCTCCTTTTGAAGTAGTACATGTGTACGAATTACTGGCCCATCTGCTAGGTATAGCACCCGCTCCTAATGACGGTAGCCTCGAAACGTTTGAGGGAATTCTTTACGATTAAATAAAGTTATTTTGTTGTGTAACAGAATGTTGTGTGCTTTGATACTGCATATTCGCTATAATTTGGATTGCATCTAATCAAATTCGGGCGCATATTTTATTTTAATTCAAGAATAACTCACTCTATTTTCACGCTATGCCTTACGTTGTTACAGAACCATGTATTAAATGTAAATACACCAACTGCGCGGCAGTTTGCCCGGTTGATGCTTTTCGAGAAGGACCTAATTTTTTGGTCATAGATCCTAATGAGTGCATTGACTGTGATGCATGTGTATCCGAATGCCCTGTTGAGGCTATTTATCCCGATGATGAGGTGCCTGAAAAATGGGAACACTTTATAGACTTGAACGAACGCCTTGCCGAAGCATGGGAAGACAATGTTATCAACGAAACCAAGGATGCATTGCCTGAAGCAGATGAATGGGCAAGTAAAGAGGGTAAAGAAGATCAACTTCAAGAAGAGTGGTAACGCTACTGTGTAGGGTAGTTTTATATACATCACCCTGCTAAATCCATGTTAGCACTCGCTCCGTTTTTTGCAAAAGAAGGTCCATCCATTATGGGAGTACTCAATGCTACTCCTGATTCCTTTAGTGACGGAGGACAGTTCAATCGGGTTAGTGCCGCTCTTCATCGTATTGACGAAATGATTGCGCAAGGCGCTTCGATCATTGATATAGGTGGAGAATCTACCCGACCATACGCCCCCGCTGTTGAAGAATCAGAAGAAATTCGCAGGGTTATTCCCATTTTACAAAACGCAGTACCCCGCTTTTCCGATCAAGTCCTTTTTTCCATTGATACCACTAAATACGGGGTAGCAGAGCAGGCCTTAGATGCAGGTGCGCTCATTATAAATGATGTCAGTGGACTTCAAAAATCCCCAGCAATGGCAGGCTTAGCTGCATCGTTCAATGCGGCATATATTCTAATGCACGCCCAAGGAAGCCCCCAGAATATGCAAGATAATCCGAGTTATACGCATGCCGTCACAGATATCGTTGATTTTTTAGTACAGCAAAGCGTGTTTTTGCAGCGGGAAGGAGTAGAACACATTATTGTGGATCCAGGCATAGGCTTTGGAAAAAGTCTGGATCACAATTTGCAGATTATTGCAGGGCTTGACAAAGTGGTAGAAATTGGCTTTCCTGTATTGTTGGGCGCCTCTCGGAAATCTATGTTTGGTCAGCTGTTAGACGATCGTGAAGTGGAAGGACGATTGGCAGGAACACTAGCGGCACATTATCATGGATTAATGCAGGGAGTGCGTATATTGCGTGTGCATGATGTGCAAGAAGCTAGCGATAGTGTACGGGTGTTTGAAGCTTTACAGGCGGCTAAACAACCATAATAGAATTTTAGCTTTTGTATAGATACTTTTAGGTCACATATTAGTTGGCTCGGTGAATCTATGACACACGCTATTATAAAACGTAAATTACCCTTTTGAATTGAATCCTCTAGGCTTTCTCGATTTTGGATTATTGGATTTTTTAGAGACACTAATTATTGCAGGAGCTTTAGTTGGTGTCTACCGTTGGATCCGTGGGACCTACGCCATTCGCGCGGGTGTGGGTATTTTATTTCTTCTGCTTATCAATTTTATTATTCGATTATTTGGATTCACTACGATCGATTTTATTTTAAGCGCCATTCTTGATGTAGGTATTTTAGCTGTATTTATCATATTTCAACCAGAAATAAGAGGGCTTTTATACCGAATAGGTCAGAATCCTTCTATTCGATTATTTGGTGGTAAGTCTAGCACGGAGCAGGTTATTGATGAAGTTATAAATGCGGTTAAGCATATGTCAACGGAGTATATCGGTGCTCTTATTGTTTTTGCTCCTCCTTCTGGTGCCTTGAATTATGACAATACAGGGACGCAACTCGATTCGGTGGTAAAACAAAAATTATTGGTGAGTATTTTTAGAAAAGAATCCCCTTTGCACGATGGCGCCGTTATTATTCGTAATAACCGGATTACTGCAGCAGGTTGTTTCCTATCCTTGTCGGAAAATCCTAATTTAAGTAAATCTCTAGGTACTCGTCACCGAGCAGCAATTGGTATGTCCGAAAATAATAATATGTTTGTTATTGTGGTTTCAGAAGAAACCGGCCGTATATCGGTAGCTCAAAACGGTAATTTAAACAGTGGACTTAGTATTCAGCGCCTTCGTAAAGAAATGGAGAGTAGTTTTTCTTTGACTAAGTTTAAAGAAGAAATAGCCTTTTCAGCTCCGCAAACGGAAATGAATCTGAAATAATTTGGGCTTAGTAAGCGATGAACGCTGTTCTTTACCCAGAGTTGCGTTCTAAGAAATGAGTATTTCCCTGTACTCTATATAGACTTCGAGCGGTCTTAACGGTGCCTTTTCCATAGCGATTATTGATACGATCAATGGCTTGATAACGCTGAGTGTGTTCGGCTTCATCCCGAAAAAATAGATTCATTTGGCTGGTTTTATCCATGTCTTGAGTGCTTATCATTAGACTACGAATGGCCATTTTTCGTTGGCAAAAAGAGTCAATGAGCTCAGTTAATTCTCTCATGCATGCGTCATACACATATTTGGTTATGTGAGTAAAACTAGGGGTTACAAAGCGGAAGCCTATGCTAGGATAGTCATTTTTATCAAAACCAATATGCCCCCCAAAACTACTCGAACGTATGCCATAGGCCCGCATTCGGTAGCAGATCATTTCGATTCCAATGGCTAGTTCACCTTTGATAGCTTCTGGGTCAGTACTTCCTTCGGAAAAGGTATGCCCATAACTGACGCCCCATTTAGGGGAATATTCATGATTTTCTTCGAGTATTCGGCCTTGATCTTGGCCGGTTATCGTTTCAAAAAGCATACGCCCAAAATGGGGTCCAAATAGACGCACAAAGGTGTTGGGCTCATTGTGTTTTACTACATCTCGTATGCGCTCATATCCTTCTGCTAGGAGATGCTCATAACGCCTTCGCCCTACCCCCCATACTTCGTTGAGTGGTAATGGGTGTATATACATTCGTTCATCTTCATTACTTAGAATAAGAGAAATACCGCGGGGCTTATCTAAGCCACTGGCTAGCTTAGCATAGGTTTTGGATCGAGCAATTCCAATAGATCCATACAGTCCGGTCGTTTCCACGATATCGCGTTGTAGTTGCTGGGCAAACGTTCGAATTTGAGGTTCTTCTTTGCCCAAAAGAAAACTTGCGTCCATAAAATATTCATCCATTGAGTAGCGCTCTATTTGGTGTGAGTAGCGATTCATAATATGATGTACCTGCGTTGATATAGCAGTATAGCTAGCGTAGTCTACCTGAAGCATGCATACGTAGGGGCATCGTTTGTAAGCCTCATAGGCACTCATTCCTGTTTTAATCCCCATCGAACGCGCTTCATAAGAAGAAGTGGCCACAATGCCTTTAACAGTTCCATTTTCTTTTCTCCACCCACCCACTATGAGGGGGATTCCGTACATATTCTTTCGGAGTTGTTCTACCTGCGCGTAAAAACAGGCAAAGTCGAAATGCAAATATAAGCGGTCCTTTCGGTGTCGATGTTGGTGTTCTGGGTAAACCGTGTTGTAGAGGGTAATACGATGTACGTCTTGTTCGGCTTGATATGAATAGTCATTTTTTTTCGGCATAAATTACTCCGCTATTGATATGTACAATATATGTGTGTAATTTAAAATGACCAAACAAATATTGGTCATGAACAACTTTCCCCTTGTCGAAATGCTCGCTTTTTTTCCCCGCTATTCAGAGGTGCACACTTTTGATTGGAGGCGCCGCTATGTGCGGCAGGTACGTAATATTAGATCCTGCCATACTAAGACGCTAGGAGGGGTGCAATATTCATTTTTTAGCATTGTTACTCAGCAGGGAGAGGCCATGGATGTACGTTTTAATCACGACGAATTATTTTGGGATGTAGTAGCGCTGCCTGGATCCGAGTTAGCTATACATAGCGAAGATGGCTCGCATTTTGTTATTGACCGAATACTGGTGCATCAACAGCGGCATAAGCATCAGCCTTCTCTTGCGCATCGTATGCGCCCTATCCGTTTTGAATGGCTTCCTCATGCCCAATGCGCGAGGCAGAGCCCTATTGAACATGCCAAGGTAGACCGCATGCATCCTTATCGTTTTTTAAAAGGAAAAAATAGCTCTTATCAGGTTCATAGGATAGAAACGCGTCATCTAGAAGATGTTATGGTCACCCGGCATTTCCATTATGTTGTTGAGGATACCGAGCGGAGGTTCTATCATGTAGTATACATATTGGATCAGGGAGATTGGCGGTTTATACAAGAAGTAGATGAACAGTTCTTATTTCATCGGTCTAGTCCCTGAAAAAGGGCTAAATAGTATGATTAGAATAATCGTAATTCGGGTTCGATAAGATGAGGCCCGTTGTTACGTACGTTGCCAACAGCAGGAGGAACAATATGGCTTTTAAGTCCATCGTCGGGATAGGGGGCCAATAGGTAGTTCAAATCTTCTATACCCAATTGTGGATTTAACCAATGAGTCCATTCAGATGAATGCAAAAAAACAGGCATACGGTCATGAATGTCTTGCATGGTTGCATTGGGTCGAGTGGTCAAAATAGAAAACGAGTAAAGAGAGTCCAATGGGCTTAAGGGAGAATACAACCCCGCTGCAAAAAGAATAGAGTTATTGACCGCTTGTATATAGTGAGGAGTTTTATTCCCTTTTGTGCCGGACCATTCAAAAAAACCGTTCATTGGGATAAGGCATCGCTGTGTAGATACGGATCGCCACATGGGTTTTTCGACTATCTGTTCGGATCGCGTGTTAATGGGTAGTAGGGGGCGGCTTCCGACTTTCGGTTTCCACCCCATAAATCCCCAATGCATGGGAATCCGTACTAAATGGGAAGTATCGGTAGCGGGTTGAAGGATGACCGGTACAATATGACTGGGCGCTATATTATAAGAAGGTAGTGGATGGGCAGTTTTCTGTAGATGCTGTTTTCCAAAAAATCCGTCATTTTCGTTTGGTAGCGAAGATCCAATCAGTGTATCTATGGTAGTCAGGTCACTAAAAAGAGTATATCGTCCGCACATTAGATAAAAGAGACTATCTAATAGTAAATGCGAAGTACTATCCGTCTATTTTTTGCACGGTTTTCTATAATATCTTGTCCAAATTCGTCAGTATGGGGTGCATTAGGTAAGGGTTGTGTCTCTGCATATCCTGATGCTTTGAGATTAGAGGCTTTGTAACCTTGACTGACAAGAAATTTAACTACCTCAGAGGCTCTAGCTACAGAAAGTTCCCAGTTAGAAGGAAACCTTAATGTATTAATAGGAACATTATCCGTATGCCCTTCGATATCTACTTTAAAATTGTAAAATGATAATCCATTTAGAGCATCAGATACTTTACTAATGATATTTTCACCTGAGGGTAATAATTCGGCACCACCTGAGATATAAAGTGAACTACTATTGAATGTCATTACAATTTCTTTGGTAGTCAAATCAATGTTAACTAAGTCTTGTTCACGTTCGTTAGCTAAAACAGAATCAAGATCAGCTTTAATTTCTGCTAACGGAGTTTTCTGTATTTCTGTACCCGTTACTTCTGATCGCATTCCTTCTTTCATTTGATCCCATAGAGCTTGATCAGGGGTACTTGAAGCAATTAATATAGCAAAGAAAGCAAGCAGTAATGTAATCATATCACTGTAAGTAAGAAGATATTCAAGATCTTCTTCTGCTTCTTCTATTTCATTGGCGCTCATAACAAACTTATTTAAATTGTTGTGTTATCAGAATAGTTAATCATCCTTACCTTTACTTTTTCCATCTTTCTTTTTGAAGTCTCGCTGTAAAAAAGTACTAAGTTTGTCCTGAATAAAAAATGCAGTTTTCTTTTCATTTATTAGAATGATTCCTTCAAGCATAAAAGTCTCTCTAAATCGATTTATAGAGGCTGAATTTTTTATTTTTTCAGCAACAGGATAAAAAATAAATCGGGAGAGTATAATACCATATAGTGTAGTCATCAAAGCAGCTGCAAGTCCAGGTCCCATGCTACTGGGATCGTCCAAATTACCAAGCATATCAATTAGCCCAAATAATGTCCCGAACATACCAAATGCAGGTGCCGCTCCACCCATCGCGCGAAGGACATCAACAACAACCATTTGCCTAAAATAGGCTTCTTGTATGTGGTTAGTTCCGAATTGACGAATATCATCACTTGAATAATTGGTACTTAAAAGAGAAAAAAGATAACCTTCTAGATATCCACTACGTTCTTCCTCTAATTTATCAAGTGCATTTACTCTATCTTTTCTAATTATATCGTTCCATTCAACTATTGCTTCAAAATCTTTTTGAAGAGATTTTTTATTTGCACCTGCTTGACTAAAAAAGTATCTCACTCCAGCTAAAGCCTTATTTACATACCTAGACTGGAAGGTAATGTAAGAGGCCATAAGTACACCCCCGATCACAATAACTAAACTAGGTATATTTAAAAATTGATTGCCTAAACCTTTAGTAAATTCGGTAACTTTAATTGTTTCAATTACACCAAAAATTATCAGTGATAAGCTGATAACTGTACCGATCATTGAGCCAAATGAAAATTTCATTTATTACTGTCCTCTGCGTATTTCTTGGATTAAAGTTTCTAACTCAGGAATGCTAGGTATAGGAATATTTGGATCCATTTGCACTGCTCGATTCCAATTGGCACGTGCTGCTGTGATATTTTCTAACATAAAAAAAATAGTTCCTTTAAGCGCGTAAGCGTCAGCTGTTTCTTGTATTTCGAGAGTTTTATCAATAAAATCTAATGATTGTCGATATTCCCCTAAATAAAACAAATCTTGAGCTTTTCGATAGTTAGTAAGTAACATTTGTATATCTTTAGCTCTGCTCTGGACAATACTAGAATCAATTACTACAATAGAATCTTTATCCGCTGGTCGCATACCTCTTAAATCTAAATAAAACTGTTCTTTAGATGGATCTAGTTTAATTTGAATATTTGAACTCTCATTTAAATAATTGACGGTAATTACTTCATTTAGAGGACTAGCATCGCTTGTATTTACGGTATTGCGTTGAGTGTTGGTATTTACCGTACGTCGACTAGTATCTTCCAATCGTGAAGAAGTATTACTTTGAACTGGCTCAGTGGTCGCGCAGCTCAACGTAAATATAATTATGTAAGCTACCAAAAGTGCTGTGAGCGTAGTCTTAGTCATAAGTACAATATGTTTAAAATCGTAGGACTGCATGGAATCCGAATCCAGTTTGTTTATAAGTTATACGGTCTTTGTTTGGTAATTTAATAGTTTCACCAGCTAGCATTAGATTCCCAAATACCGAAAGCCCAATATTTTTACTCAGATTAAATTGCACTCCAGGTTCTAACATAAACATTTCACCATCTTTGTTACCAAGAGGTAATTGCATATTTAGTTTGGAGTAGAATACTACTCGATATTCATCTATATCAGGATTCTTTTCTGATAAGGCTTGGTAATAAACTAAACCCAAATCAAACAGTGACATATCGAATAGAGTTAGATCTCTATTTTGAGATCTAATAATATGATAACCTGCTGTAAAACCAATATAAGAACTATTCTCTAAATCTAAAGGCTGTCTGTAAGAAAACGTTAAACTGAAATCTGTGAGAGCTTGTCGTAATAATGTATCGGCTTGATGTGAAAATGTAGTTGATGTGGAATCAGTGCCTGCGTCAGTACTATCATTACTTGATGTTGTAGTCGAGTATTGATTCCTATACCAGCTATCGGAGGATCTAGTTGTAATTCCAAAACTGACCAATTTTTGTGAACCTTGATTCAATGTAGGTAAAACTATAGGTGGGTTTGATATAAATGAGTTACTCCAAACTACTTCCCGTGATTGCGGATTCATAACACGAATTCCAATGACAAGTCCTTCTGGTTCTCTCCTTTGCAAACTTAATTCTACTAAACCTTGTACACCATATTTATAAGAAATCTCTTCTAACATTTCAGGTGATACATCTGCTAAGGACCTTCCTTGCATATTTAAGATTTGTAGTGTTGAATCGTTTCCTATAATCTTGAGTTTGTCATTTGGTTCTAGTTCTGGTGGTGATAATACGGTAAGTCCAGCATATTGGCGCATTGAATATTCGATCTCAGCCCGTAAATATTCTACTTCTTCATTTGTAAACCTTAGAGCGGAATAATTTATTTTATAGATCGCTATACGACGAACATTAACGGGAAAGTCAGCCAGATTTGGATGTAACTGTTCTTGGATTTTTTCAATCATATATGGGTCACCTTGCTCATGGGTGTAAATCTGAGCAGAGACATAAACTGTATTAAATAATCCTACAAAAGTTAGAACCAATAGTAGATTGAATAATCTTTTCATCATCTATGCTTCTGTTTTCATTTTACGACGTACTGCGTAAAGTATGGTTTTTTGAGCATCCTCTACTTCTGAATTAGTAGCCTCAGAAGGCATTTCCATTTCACTTAAAATAAGCTGCTGATCTCGTTTAGTACGAGACTTAAGTACTTTTTCTCTGACAGCAGCTGGAGCAGTGCGTAAAGCTAAAATAAGTGTTTCAGAAGGTATTTCGTCAAGTGCTGATTTTATTAATTCAATTTTTACTTTTGGTAAATCATCAAATCCGATAAAATATTTTTTGATTTTTTTTGCTAATTCTAAATCTTGTTCTGCAATTGAAGCAACATATGCATCTTGTTCAGAAAGTGGCATAGTTTCAATTGTATTTAGTATAGTTTCTACACCATCTGCCGCAACATATTTCATGTCAGAGATAGCTAAAGCTTTTGTAGAAAAATGAGAGGCAACTTTTTTATAAACAGAGATAGGTATATTGTTAATTTTTCCCATTTTAAGGAGAACAGATATACGTTTGTCTTCATCCATTTTTTGTAAAACAATACCAGCTCTCTCGCCAGCAACTTGAGCTAATAAAATAGAAACCATTTCATTAGATTCGTCTTTCATAAGGTGCAGAATTTGTTGATCTGTTAATTGATCAACAAAATCAAACATACTAGTTTCTTTGTCTTCTGACTCTTTTGGGCTTTTGTATGTTGTAATACTACTGCGGAGGTTCTCAGTCTCATTTATTCTTTCTTCGAGGGAAAGGCTACCAGAATTATCAATACCATAACTAAGCATTTCATAAATATTGGAACTCATATGAGGTTTCAAAATATTGATCAGTTTCTCATCTACACTAATAAGACTTTTTACGACTTTAGATGTACCCTGTTCTTCATCATTCGCAATCCATTCGCTAAACATGCTTGAGACAATTTTTGGCTTACTAATACACATATTTGCAATGAATGTTTTGTCTCCTTCAAATTTTGCCATTTCTTTAACAGTAGGACCTTTGCGCGAATATTCTTCATTTACTTCATTAACAATTGATTGAGGAATATTTAAAGTAGTTTTAGCTTTTCCTTTATCTTGTACAACCTCTTCATCATTTTTGGTCTTTGGCTTTCTTGAAACAGCAAATATTAAAGCTGTAATGAATAGTATTGCTAGTGCGAGAATAATGTATAATAGGTGCTCTGGGTTGTTCCAGTCAATTCCTAAAAATAGTTTCTGTTCTCTTTCTTCTATTATTGTTTTGAAAACAGTATCAGGCAAAAGAGGTGAAATATCATTAACTAAATTCTCTTCTTTATCTTCGTTAGGCTGTTCTTGGATGTTATTGACGATATTGGTACTGTCTAGCAATATCGCAGGGCTAGGTGCGGAAGGCTTTTTAATATCTTGTTCGAAAGCACGACTATTTCGTGGAAATACTTTTTTACTAACCGAGACGATATCACCCCGAAATTCATCTGCATTGGCAATTAACGAGGCGGCTTCTTCTACGAAATCAACATCTTCGTCACTATACGAGGTATCTACGAGTACCTTAATATTTAGTCTAGTGAGTTGAAAACGGGCATCAAATCCAGATGCCTTTATACTATCCTGCCCAATAGGCCTGTTCGACTGAAGATTAGGTGGTATAAAAGGTAGCCCAGGTAAGTTTTCAATTTTAATATCTTCTTGTGGTTGAACGACTTGGTAGCCTTTAGGAACCAAAATACGCTCTAATGTGGCCTTAACATCTACAATAAATGTACCCTCTCGATAGTAATCTGAGAGTGCGTTAACTAAAACAACTTCGTAGTATCGTTCGTATTTAGCCGCTTCTTCCTGCACATCTGCAGACGAATTTTGTCCGGGCACTATTTGCCCGATTACGATCATACTCTGAAGCGCAATAATGCCCGTAAGAGCAAGAATTTTAAGGTTTCCTGCCATGATTTAACCCCCGCAGAAGGTATTTTATTTAAGCCTAAACGTAGATGATCTAAACTACTTAGTTAAGTATGCGAAAATTTTTTAAGTTTTCCACATTTTGATACAAAATAAGTAGAATATTAATCTAATGATAATAATCTTGAAAATTATTGGTAATTAGATGCTTAAGATAGAATAAGTTTCTTATAACGTAATATTATATAAACTTATCCACACTGCGAACTACGTAAAAATACTTAGGTTGTACGTGTGCTGAATTGCTCATGACTTGGAAGAGAAGGCTAGCGCATAGATTTTCATTTGCTTAACCATAGAAGCCAAGCCATTAGCTCTGGTAGGCGAGAGATGCTCATTCATTCCAATTTCATTGATAAAGGTAGGCTCTGTTTTCAAAATAGCGGTAGGGGTTTGATGGCTATAAAAGCGTACCATTAATGCTACAAGTCCTTTAGTGATAGCAGCGTCACTGTCTGCCTCGAATACAATCCGCCCATCATTGAGTTCAGCATGCAGCCAAACTTGGCTTTGACAGCCTTTAACAATATTGCTATCTATTTTTTTTGAGCTTTCGAGTGGGGGGAGTTTAGATCCGAGTTTAATTATATGCTTATAACGTTCAGTCCAATCCTCGAAAAGATTAAATTCTCTGACAATTCTATTTTGTGTGTCTTCAATACCTATTTTGGGCTGCGACATATCGACACTTAAATTTCTTTTAACTCTAGCTTACCGACTGACTTTACAGTTGAAATTTTGTTACTGGTATCGTCATTTACGGGACTGAATGACTGATAAATTGTTTGGTATTCGTCAGTACCGGGTACTTTATATCGAAATAACTCTGAGACAGTTTTACCTTCAAACGCACTGCTTAGAGCTTGCTCTATCATGGCAATATCATTTGGATGTATAACACTCTCCAATCCTTTTTTAAAAACATCGTCTGAGCCGAATCCAGTCACTTCTTCGAAAGCTTCATTGATATATTTGCAATTGAACCCTGATTCATCCTTCGAAAACTTGAGAATGAATTCTTCTCTTTGTTTTAGTAAGGATCCAAAATCGGTATTGAAAATAGCCTTAGCGCTTTCTTTTTTCTCTGTAACATCTCGTTGATATGACACCCAATGAGTAACCTCTCCCTGTGCGTTCATTAAAGGATGAATATCCCACTGGTTAATAAACTCTGAGCCATCTTTGCGATAGTTGATGGTGTGACCAAAGAATGCTTGACCTTCTATTAATCGTCTTTTGAGACGTTCCAAAATAGCCCTGTCAGTTTTCGCACCTTGAAGGATTCGTGGTGTCTTGCCAAGTACTTCTTGTTTTGTATATCCAGTCATTCTGGTAAAACCGTCATTCACATAAACAATTCTTGGCCCAGGTTTTTCCAAACTAAGTTCGGTGATTATGATAGAATCATAATCATTTCGAATCGCGCTTTCAAGCAAGTCTAACTGATGTTTTAGTGCAGCAATTTTATCGGCTTGTGACTGAAAAGCACCTTCAAGCTTTATTTGGGCATCGACGTCTTTTGCAAAGTTCTTGATGTCATTTAATTCAAATCGTTTATTGTGCTTCATAGGGCCATTTTGGTCTCGAGGAATTTTCTACACTGTGTATCAGCAACTAAACGACGAATAGTGGTTAATCATTCCACAACTTCAAACAAATAAATGGAAGACCTGATATTAGTTTTACTTGATACAATTGCAGGATAAAAAAAAGGGGGACTATTGCCCCCCTTTCCTCACTCACTCATCGAAGTAGCAGCTTCGCTTTAGCATAGCTGCACGCTCTTTAAAATTTATTTAAACCTACACCTTCATGTGAACTCATACAGTTTAATTCATCGCCCAAACACCGTGATGTCATGGCACATTACTAACGGTCATAGTGGCTTATCACATATCTTAATATAGAATAAATATAATACTGTAAGCGCTTTTTTGCTAGTACAAAGTATGTTTTTGAGTAATTTTTTTTCAGGTCACCAAAAGCTTTTCTAAATAGGCTAAAACCTTAAAATCCAGGGTTTAATCCTTACTAAATAGTGACTGATAGAATTCTTGAGCTGCTTCTACCACGCTTTTTTTACCGGATTGGATCTCTTTTACGAGCGTGTTTCGAACAGAGCTAGTGTGCCTAGCTGCCTGCAAATAGAGAAGCCAATAATACTCACATAATTTTTGAAACCAGTGTTCTTGTTGGAGTTTTCTTTTCTGCTCAAAGAATCCCTCTGCTACAGCTTGTTCCAGAAATTTAGTTATGGCTTGCCAACTTTCAGTGATCCCAATGTCTTGGGTCGAACTGACCCCTAAAGTCGGTACTTGGTAGTTTTTAAGGGAATGATTGATTAGTTGGGAAGTAGATCGTAACGATTGTAGTGTTTGTAGAGCTAATGATTTTGTCATTCCGTCCATTTTATTCACCAATAAAACATCTGCAAATTCTAATACTCCTCGTTTAATCCCTTGTAATTCATCCCCACTTCCAGGTTGGTTAAGCAAAACAAAACAGTCCACCATATCTGCCACAGCACCTTCACTTTGCCCAATTCCGACAGTTTCTATGAGAATAATGGAATAACCAGCTAGTTCACATAAGCTCATGATGGATTGAGTAGCGTGGGTAACTCCACCAAGAACTTGTTGAGAAGGTGAAGGGCGTATGAAGGCATTTGGCTGGGTACTCAATAGATCCATCCTAGTTTTATCACCTAGAATAGAACCGCCAGATAGTTGGCTACTAGGATCAACAGCTAACACACATACTCGGTGTCCTAGCGAAAGTAGGTGCATCCCCAAGGATTCTATGTAACTACTTTTTCCTACCCCAGGAGGGCCTGATATTCCTATTCTTATCGTTGGCGCATGTTCGGTAGAATTGAGCCGTGCCAAGCTTTCTTTAAGTAGATTTCCAGCCCTATGCTGATCTTCTGTTCGAGTACTTTCAAGCAGTGTAATTGCCCGAGAAAGACTTCTTATTTGCCCATTTTCAATGGAATTTATCCATTCCGAAATGGAAGTATGATCGCTGGATTCCTTCATAAATTAACTCGAGGCTATTCGATCTTCTAACGCTGCAAGTATAGATTGTGCTGCTTCGGTTATGGGTGTTCCTGGGCCAAAAATGGCAGTTACTCCGTCTGCTTTCAATTGAGCGTAATCCTGTTCTGGTATCACACCGCCTGCTACTATGATCATATCGTCGACACCTTGCTTCGTAAGTCCCTCGATTAGTGCTGGTATCAATGCTTTATGTCCACCGGCTAAACTTGATACCCCTACCACATGCACATCATTTTCGATAGCCTGTTTTACTACTTCATCCGGCGTGGAGAAAAGACTACCCATATCCACATCAAATCCTAAATCTGCAAATGCGGTGGCAATGACTTTTGCTCCTCTATCATGTCCATCTTGTCCCATTTTAACAATAAGCATGCGAGGTTGGCGTCCGAGTGACCGCGCTAATTTTCGTACCTGTTCTTTTAATTGCTCAAAAGCTGGATCTTTTTCATACACTTTGCTATATACTCCTTTTATTGTAGAATGATGTGCACTATGTCGTCCCCAAACGCGTTCTAGCGCTTCAGAAATTTCACCAACGGTAGCCCGTGCCCGAGCGGCTTCAATAGCGACGGATAAAATATTTTGCTTGGATGATTTTGCAGCTTCTACAAGAGCGGCCAAACTTGTTTCTACAAGTTCATTATCTCTATTCTGTTTAAGAAGCGTGAGTTGTTTTTCTTGAGACTGCCTGACTTTTGAATGATCAATGTCACGAACATCCATGGGTGCTTGATCAGGGCTCTTATATTTATTAACCCCCACAATAGTTTCAATTCCTTTGTCTATACGAGCTTGCCGTATGGCTGCGGAGGCTTCAATTTTCCTTTGTGGAAAGCCCTGTTCAATAGCTCGTGTCATTCCACCCATGGCCCTGATTTCTGCAATAAGTTCTTTGGCTTTGGTATACAAATCATGAGTGAGTGATTCCATGGCATAGGAGCCAGCAAAAGGGTCAATGATGTGAGTTACATCGGTTTCTTCTTGTAAAATAAGCTGGGTATTACGGGCAATCCGAGCGGCTGTTTCTGTAGGCAGGGAGAGCGCTTCGTCGTAACTATTGGTATGAAGGGATTGAGCCCCACCAAAAATAGCGGCGATAGCTTCGACCGTAGTTCGTACGATGTTATTTAAGGGGTCTTGTGCTGTTAATGACCAACCAGATGTTTGGCAATGGGTGCGTAACATTGTGGATTTGGGATTTTTTGGCTCAAATAAATCCTGCATTAGTTCCGCCCACAATTCTCTCGCAGCGCGTAGTTTGGCAATCTCTGTGAGCATATTCATTCCAATACCAAAAAAGAAGGAAAGCCGAGGAGCAAACTCGTCTACATCAAGACCTCGATCAACAGCTGTTCCAACATATTCTAGTCCATTTGCAATAGTGAAAGCTAATTCTAGCACTTCATTCGCACCTGCTTCTTGCATATGGTAGCCTGAAATAGAAATCGAATTGAATTTAGGCATATACTGGCGTGTATAGTCAATAATATCGGAGACCAAACGCATAGACGGGGTAGGGGGATATATATAGGTATTGCGAACCATGAATTCTTTTAGAATATCATTTTGAATGGTTCCACTGAGTTGATCTTGGGAAACGCCTTGTTCCTCAGCTGCTACAATATATGCCGCCATAATGGGGATTACAGCACCGTTCATCGTCATTGATACGGACATTTTATCTAGCGGAATCCCATTGAACAGTTGTTTCATATCTTCCACTGAATCAATAGCTACACCAGCTTTTCCTACATCACCCACTACCCTTGGATGATCTGAATCATAACCTCTATGTGTGGCTAAATCAAAGGCTACACTCAGGCCTTTTTGTCCATTTTCAAGTGCATTCCGGTAGAAAGCATTGGACTCTTCAGCGGTTGAAAATCCAGCATACTGCCGAATAGTCCAAGGCCTACCAGTATACATGCTACTGTATGGTCCCATGCGATAGGGAAATTCGCCTGGATTTTGTGGGTTAATACGTCTTTTAATGAGGTCATCAGGCGTATATAAAGCCTTTTTTTGGAGTTGTTCGGCATCTTGGGACAGAAATTCACTCATCGAATACGAATTAAGAGGTTTTGATGGGTAGAATGTGCAATAAACTAAGAAGTAGCCTTTTATGCTACATCTTCCATTCGAACTCCTACCAATCGACTAACACCGGTTTCAGGCATCGTGACACCATACATCATCTCTGCCTTACTCATGGTTTTTTTATTGTGCGTAATAATGATGAACTGAGTGTCATTTGAAAACTCTTTAATCATTTTAGCAAATCGTTCGATATTTGCATCATCTAAAGGCGCATCAACCTCATCCAATACACAAAAAGGTGAGGGTTTTACTAAATAGATAGCAAATAGTAATGCGATGGCGGTGAGTGTTTTTTCCCCTCCTGAAAGTTGGGAAATACCCGAGGGTCGCTTACCCCTAGGTTGAGCTTTAATTTCAATACGAGCTTCTAGTGGATCTTCGGCATCTTGCTCTATAATCAAATCACAAAAGTCGTCAGCAAAGAACAATGTTTTAAACACACGTTGAAAATTATTTCGAACCTCTTCAAAGGTTAAGTTAAAGCGTTCAGTGGCCGTGGAATTGATTTCATCGATGGTTTCAAGAAGTTGAATTTCGGCTTTCGTCAAATCTTCAATTTGTTCTTCATAGAAGTTTAATCGTTTGCTTTCCTCTTCATATTCTTCAATGGCAAGCGGGTTAACTTCTCCCAAACTGTTCACTTTTTGTTTGAGCCATGTAATTCGCTGTTTCATTTCCTCTGTACTTTTATCCTCAGGCAAAGGGTCACTTTCAAGCTGCTTAATGAGTAACCCGTAATTTTCCCATACATGGTCGCGAAGGCTTTCACTTTGTAAATCCATTTTTTCCTTGGCCATATGTAAATGATGAACTAGTTCAATGTTCACTTCTTTTTGGCGTCGTATTTCTTTGAGCTGCTTTTCTATTTCGTTAATGCTCCCCCGTACTATTGCAGCAGCTTCTTGTGTTTTAGATAAAGCCTGATCGGCCTCTTCTTTTTGGATAGTCGATTGCGCTAGTTTTTCTTTCCAGCTAGTTACTTGTTCGGTGTTTAAATTGATTTGCTGACTTGCCTTACCAATGCGTTCCTCACGATGCTCTATGCGTTGTTCAACTCCATTTATACTAATCTGAGCACGTTGGATTTCACGTTCATGATTCTCAATCTTATTGGTAATATCCTGATGTTTAAGTTGGGCATCGTTATACCGGCTTTGTGCACCTGAACGCTGTTCTTCTAATGATTCTAATAAACTTTTTTGTTGTTCAAGTTTATGGTTATAGCCTTCAATATTTTGTTCGATTTCTTTTTGGGAGGGTGCTATGTTAGCAAGTTCTTGTTGGGCATTTCCCTCATTGGATTGAAGAGAGTTTTTTCGGTTAACCCGGTCGGTAATATTCTTTTGGTAAACTTGTACCTTTGAACTCATAGAGTGTTTTTGCTGCTCTAATGTGCGAATCTGTTGTTCGAGATCTTTTAGTGCTTTATTGAGTACGGGTAAATCAATCTGTGCGCTTTTGTTTTCAATCTGTTCTAGATAGTCGGTGAGCTTTTGGAGCTCTTTTTGGATGTTAAGCTGCTGTTTCTCTAAACGCTCAATCTTAGTTTTTAGGCTTACCCGCATACCTGCGTGGCTACTCTTACTGCCAGATGTATAAAAAGAGTATCCACTACGAACATCCCCTTGTAAATTCACCGAGCTCCATTCTTTCTTTAGCTCTGTTTTATTCATACGCTCGACGTCCTCAAATACAAGAACATTACCCAATAAGAGTTGCTTTAGGGCAGAGTACTTTGCTTTACAATCCACATGATGAAACAAGCTGCCATCAGCAACATCATAGGTAGCGGCAAGCTGTTGTAGAGGAATAAACGTAGCCAAGCCTTTTTTGTGTTCTTTCAACAATTTAGCAGCCGCAAGTGCTTCTTCCATTGTATCCACGACTAAATAATTTAGCATAGGACCAAGTGCCGACTCCAAAGCAACACCATACGTCTCATCGGTTGAAAAAACATCACTGACGGTCGTCATGCTTTTAAAATTAAATCGCTGCTCTTCTAATAGATACTGGACACTCGATGGAAAAGCCTCATTGGAAGCAGCTAAATCTTGAAGAAGTTGCGACTCTGACTCGGCTGATGCTAAATCACTGCTAAGACTGCGAATCTGATCCTTCGTCTGGTTCTGAGTATGAGCGAATTGTTCTTTTTTTGAACGAGCCTCTTCTAACGACTTTTCCTGTTGGCTTCGATCGCTGAATATTCTTTCTAGCTGTTCATCTACCTTACGTTGTTGCTCAGTAATGGTAGAAATTTCATTATTCAAGTTAGAAATCTCAGACTCAATGCGTTCTAGATCACCTTCGGTATTTTCGAGTTTGGACTCAATTTTAATTCGTTTGGCTTGAAGCTGAGTCAATTCATTTTTAGCTGCACTAATCTGAACTTCAAGCTCATATATTTCGTGGCGAACTTTGCTGTATTGCTGTTGAGTTTGAGTGTAAATGACTCTTGAATCTTCTAAACTTTTCTCAGATCGTGCTTGTTCTGTAGCAAATTCCACTAGTTTTTCCTGACTGTGTGTTTGAACTTGCTGTAATTCTGCTAAATCCTTACTACCCTGTTCGATATCCCTTTTATATTCACTTAGAACTTTTTCTTCGCTTTCAATTTTTTGCTGGGCAATACGAATTTGGGTGGTAGCTTCTTGAACAGCTTCTGCTAGGGATTGTACTCTGCGTTGAGCTTCGGACTGTGCTCGTTCTTTTTCCACGAGAGCTTTCCGGGCCTGCTCATCTTCGGCTTCAAGTGTATTTAGTTTTTGCTGGAGCTGTGTTTTTTCAAGCTCTGCGGAGTTCACGCGTTCAATTAGTGGATTTAGCTCTTGTTGAATCCGCTCGTACTCATGCAAGCTAAGCGCTTTATCAAGTTTTTCTAGTTCTTCTTTATATCCTTTTGCCTTAATCGCTTTCTCTGCTTGGATTTCTAGGCTTCGTGTTTTCTTGCGTAATTCAATTAATAAATCATCGATGCGTTGAAGATCTTTACGTGTTTCCTCAAGTTTTCTAAGGCTTCTTTTTCGCTGATCCTTATACCTCGTGACACCGGCAGCCTCCTCAAAAAGTTTCCGTCGATCGTTGTTTTTATCATTTAAAATTTCCTCTACCATCTTTAGCTCAATCACCGAGTATGCATCCGAACCCATACCCGTATCCATGAACAATTCCATGATGTCTTTTAATCGGCACGAAGTTCCATTTATAAGGTATTCAGAATCTCCAGATCGGTATAAACGACGAGTGATGGTGAGCTCTGAATATTCAATGGGTAAAATACCTTTATCATTTACAAAAGTTAGAGACACCTCAGCCATCCCTAGAGCTTTTTTTTTGGCTGTACCATTAAAAATCACATTACTCATTGCCGAAGATCGTAATAACGAAGGTCGCTGTTCTCCCAGAACCCACCGTAAGGCATCTACAATGTTAGATTTGCCACACCCATTTGGCCCGACAATAGAAGTAATTCCACTATCAAAGCTCACTTTTGTTTTATGAGCAAAACTTTTAAATCCTTGTAATTCGAGTTCAGATATGTACAACGTTTACGGGGCTTAGGCTTTTAGCTTACTTGGAAGCCAAGAAATTTAGACGGTCATTATTTCCGATTCTTTTTGCTGCAATAGTTGATCTACGTTACTAGTGTGCCCATTGGTCACTTTTTGAACCTCTGCTTCTGCCTCAAATTTAGAATCTTCGGGTAAGGAATGGAGTTCGACTGCTTTTTTCACCGCGTCATTGGCATCTCGGCGTGCATTACGAATGCTAATACGTGCTTGTTCAGATTTATCCTTAGCCACCTTGACTAATTCTTTGCGTCGCTCCTCGGTTAAAATAGGCAGAGGTATACGAATCAAATCACCATCATTCATTGGGTTGAGTCCCAAACCTGAGGACATAATCCCTTTTTCTATATCTGTTATAATACTTTTATCATAGGGTTGTACTAACAGTAGACGTGGCTCAGGAGCTGAAATATTCGCTAATTGCTGAAGGGGGGTTTGGGCACCATAGTATTCTACTTGAATACCTTGAATTAAAGCGGGGTTTGCCTTGCCGGCTCGAATATGCGAAAATTCTTTTTTTAAATACTGAACCGCATCGTCCATTTTCATTTCTGCTTCATCTACTATTTCTTGCAGTTCGTCCGCAATCATAATGTTCTCCTACCAAGTTTTTGTTCAACTGAGTTATAATAGTATCGCCTTCCCTACACATCTCCCTACGGGTTGATGTATGCCATGTACCACCTTCGAAAATACTAAATGTGTGGTATAAATCTTAATAATTTGTCGGGCAGTTTATTCCCAAATGACTGTGGTACCATCATTACTGCCTTCGCAGACAATCTTCTTAAGTGTACCCTCTTTATTCATATTAAAGACGATGATGGGGGTTTCGTTTTCACGGCATAAAGTAAATGCTGTGAGGTCCATTACGGATAAGCGTCTTTTTAGAACTTCATCGCCTGTAATCGTATCAAATTTAATAGCATCGGGATTAGTTTCTGGGTCTGCGTCGTAAATTCCATCGACCCGAGTACCTTTGAGTATGACATCGGCCTCTACCTCAATAGCTCGAAGGGCTCCAGCGGTGTCGGTAGTAAAATAGGGGTTACCGGTTCCGGAACCAAAGATGATGACTCGTCCTTTTTCTAGATGTCTGACAGCTCTGCGGCGTATAAATGGCTCAGCAATAGCTTCCATTCGAATAGCACTCATTAGCCGAGTCATTATTCCACTACGTTCTAGCGCGTCTT
>Ga0233432_10000222_pt1 | contig 53924 bp, 40 predicted proteins | sample SI_122_August201_6_FD_179870 | JGI IMG/M metagenome (GOLD analysis project Ga0233432, IMG submission 179870) | Seawater microbial communities from Saanich Inlet, British Columbia, Canada - SI_122_August2016_10_MG | ecosystem: Environmental > Aquatic > Marine > Inlet | place: Canada: British... | reverse complement strand
TTGGGAGCATGATGCAGGTGCTGAAGAACACCATTGCTATGAGTATCTTGTGCCTCCGCGGATAGCATTTCATTGAGTGCAATGCCTCCAAGGCCCATGCCAAATGTGTTGAGCCATTGTCTTCGGTTTATGGAAGAGGCCGTTCCATGAGGTAAACCACTCATCGTTTCATCACACTTTCGTCATGCGCAAGCAAGCCAGATACGACTGTCGCAACAGCAGCTACATCAATAGGATCTAAAATTTTATTTCGTGCTTTCTGTCCAACAGCAAGAAGCTTCTTTGCATCTTCCGGATGAGACTCATACCAGTGTCGCTGGTTGTCTATCATTTGGTTCAGTATTTCTTGTTCATCATCGTCAGGATGACGACTGGTCAGAAGATAAAAAGCTGCTTTGATTGCTGTTGATAAATTATTTGAATGTTCGAGGAGAACATTCTCTGCGAGCACACGAGATGCTTCTACGAACTGGGTTCCGTTAAGGAGAACAAGAGCGTGCAAGGGTGTGTTGGTTGTGTCACGTTTCGCAGTACAGACGACTCTATTGGGAAGATCAAAAGCTTCTAAGAGAGGAGCAGGGCCACTTCTACGCCAGTATGTGTAAATACTCCGACGGTACAAAGAAGTCCCAGAGTCAATTTTTTCCGGCTTGAATGATTCTGCAATATCGTATGGCTTCACCGGTGGCCCACCAGATTTTTTATCAAGCAGCCCACTGGCTGTGAGTGCGGCATCACGAATCATCTCTGCAGGTAGTCGATGTCTGGGACCTCGCGCAAGCCACTCATTGGCTGGATCGTTCACCATTGTTTCGTGCCGAGCCATACTTTTTTGTTGATATACGTCTGAGGTCATGATGAACTTCATAAGTGCTTTCACATCCCATGAAAACCCACCCTCTTCTTTCGCATGGGAAAACTTCCATGCAAGAAGATCAAGAAGTTCAGGATATTCAGGCTGTGTTGCCTGGCTGCCAAAGTCTTCTGAACTGCGGACAAGGCCATGACCAAAAAGTGACTGCCAAAAACGATTCACAGTAACACGAGCCAAAAGAGGATGTTCAGGGTCAAGAAGCCACTGACTTAATCCAAGCCGGTTACGCGGTAGTTGAGTTGCAAAAGCAGGTAGCACGGGAGGCGTGTCTGGCTGAATGGCTTCGCCTTTTTTATCGTACTCGCCTCGGAGGAGTACGAATGCTTTCTTTGGTGGTGATTGTTCTTTCATCACCATAATCTCTGATGTTTTTTCAACGAGTTTATTACGAGTCTTATATGCACTTTGAAGTTGTTTTTGATTTTGTAGGACATCTTTATCGATGGCTGTAAGATACTCACCCACTGCATGCACATTGGTGTTGGAGTGCATGACCTGCGCAAGCGTGCCAGGTTGGTAGCATTCTTGAATTTCAAGAGGCGAAAGAGCCCGATTGAAAACACGAAATTCATCAATAGAGCCGTTCTTGAGACCATGATCTCGCATGCGCTCCCCAATCGATATTGTGTTTCCTTTGCGGCTGGAAATGGTACGAGTAAGAGTATCGTGCACGACTTCCGTTTTTGCTTGTTGACCATTAAGAAATATCTTTAGCCCATCAGTTCGTCCTGTCCCATCACTGCTTACAGCAATATGCACCCAGCGATTCACTGGAATTTCGTCAAGCATCCGAATACTTGCAGCATTGCCTGGCCAAAAATGAATTAATGACCAACGAAGATGACCAAGGTCCACGATCAGTTCATACCCCTGACTTCCCGCATCAGTCCAGGCTTTTGATCGATGGAAGACAACAGCCCGTTCATAAGAGGTAGGAATGTTGACCCAACATGACACGGAGAACGAATCACTTCTGCTGAAATTCCCTACGGGAGTCTTTACAGGGTGATCACCTGTTAGTTTGATTGCCTTTCCGGATTGTCCTGGAATTAAGGTATTGTTTGGGGGCGATGTTGCGGCAGTTTTTAAAAGTGTTGCGGACGCATTGGATGTTTTAGCTTCCGCAGATTCGAGTGTTTTAGAGCTCAATTTCTGATCAGGTTTTCTAGTGTCAATCAGGCACGGAAAACTATTGTTTTTTGAGCGAGCGTCAAACGAATAGTGAGCCACTTCACCAGGTATGGAAAAGTTTTCTGGATTAGATCTATCGCGGACTGACGTATTTTCGATGATCGATTTTTGAATAGTTTCCTGCTTATGTTTCTTCAACTGTTGCAGGTCCCGTGCCTGTTTATGAATTTCTTGGTCAGCACAGTTGATCTGTTCGTAAAGTTCTGCGTTCCCTAATTGCAGCGTTGGCGTTGGCGTGGCTTGAGTAAAAAAGGAGTATAAGCCAGCCTCTTCAATATCATCAAAAAATGCAAAAAGCGAGTAGAAGTCTTTTTGAGAGATCGGATCAAATTTATGATCATGGCATCGACAGCATTCAAGAGTAAGTCCTAGAAATGCTGTGCCAAACGTCGTCACTCTATCGTTAACGTAACGGATTCGATATTCCTCAGAAACGGATCCTCCTTCATTCTCTTGCTGATGCAATCTATTAAATGCAGTTGCAAGAATCTGATCGTCGGTGGCATCTGGCAGAAGGTCTCCAGCCAGTTGCCAAAGTACGAAACGATCCCAAGACATGTTTTCGTTGAATGACGTAACGACCCAATCACGCCAAGGCCACATATTTGGTCGCGGAGTGTCTCGTTGAAATCCATAACTGTCTGAGTAACGAGCTATATCCAACCAGTCTGCTGCCATTCTTTCACCATACCCAGGACTCTGAAGAAGACGATCAAGCAGTTGTTCATAAGCATGTGGTGAGGAATCTTTCAGGAAAAATTCAAGCTCAGCCGTGCTTGGTGGAAGCCCAGTAAGGTCAAAACTCGTGCGTCGTATGAGTGTGGAACGGTCTGCCTTTGGTTGAAGTTGGAGTCCACGATCATGAAGTCGACGAGTAAGCAATCCATCAATCGGGTGAAGTTCTGAGGAATACGTTTTTGGTACTTTGGCAGGAATGAATGCCCAGTGAGGTTCATAGATAGCTCCGCGAGCAATCCACGCTTTAAGAAGATCGATATCATCTGATGAAAGTTTGCCGAGTTTGGCTGATGGCGGTGGCATAACAAGATCAGGGTCGTCAGAACTCGTGCGAGCAATAACTTCACTTTTCTCAACTTCATTGGGAACAATCGCGTGCAGACCACTGTCAAGAAGTGCGGTTGCGCTATCAGCAAGGTCAAGTCTAAGGCCTGCTTCACGATTTGCTTCATCCGGTCCATGGCAGGCAAAGCAATGCTCGGAAAGAATCGGTCGGATATGGTGATTGAATGTAATTACATTTTGTTTGGACGATTCGTTTTGTGCGTGTAGATGTTCTAGCTGAATGGTAAAAAATATAAAAGTTAAGACTGCGATCACCAATCGAAAAAAAATAGTGGAAGAGTCTCTGTCCCAAATATATTTTTGGTGCAAATTTCTTGATTGATGACTTGTCGGGAAGAAAAAATTGGGAACCATATTCGAATCCAAAAGGGATTACAATTAACTCGGTTCCCGCATCGCCGAAACATGGTCATAAAGGCCGTAGAGTCGCGGACTAAGAAAGTCGATCAGCGGGTTTTCTGTCAAAACAATCCAAAGGTGCTTGGATGGCCTGTTGTAACAGACACTCTTTAATTTTAATGCAATCCAAAGAAATGACAAGAAATTATTCAACGTACGTTTGAGGGTAAAAAGATTCACTGTTTTGGAATTCAATTTAGTAGTTTTAGACGAAAAAGCACATGTGTAATATGGAGAATGGTCTACAAGAGTTCGGGCCTTTTTTTCCATGAACTCCAAAAAGAGGAACCGGATGAACGTTTTGAAAATATTCAGTATGTCGTGGCGTTGGTGGTTATTGTGCGTTCTCCTGTGCACATTTTTTCAGTCTTACTTTGTATTTGGGCAAGGGGACGTACGCGAGACAGGAAAGTTTCAATCCTGGGATGTGAATAAAGACGGTGTTCTCACTCGAAAAGAAGTTCCTGCTGGTCCCCGTCGTATGTTCGAACGTATCGATATCAATGGTGATGGGAAAATTACCTTCAAAGAGCACCGCTCGGGTGGTCGTCAACCAGATAGAAATACCCCAACTGACCAAGACCCAACTGGCCTAGAAAAGAAACAGAATGCTCTTCGACGTACCATTCGTCAGGCATGGGTGCAGGAGCCCACAGGTATCGAACGGGAGTATTTTGTTCGTTCCCCAAAAAACGATACTCATTCGTGCCCAATCACAATTCTTTTTCACGGAAACGGTGGTGCAGCAGAACCGATGATTCGTAATTGGGACAGAACGCTCACAGATCATATTCTTATTGCAGCACAAGGGTATGAACGTAGTTGGAATATCACAAAAGAGCGATCGAAGGCCCCAGATGTAGATTTTGTAGAGATGATATTAGAAGAGGTTCTGAAGCGTTACCCACAAGCAGATAAGTCCCAGATATCATTGATTGGATCATCAAATGGTGCTGGCATGGTGTATCGGCTGCTTATAGAAATGGATGACTTGATTCGCATCAAGAACGCGATTGCATTTGTTTCATCGTTAACTGAATCGCAATATCATGATAAACGATTTTGGAAACGAACTGATGAGGCAACAAGTCGTTATGATCTGGCGATTGAAATTCCTGAAAAGCGACGCATCATAACGATTCATGGTTCCGCAGATTCCGTTGTACCCTACTACGGAGGGCGAGGGCCTGGTGGCGTGCATTTATCGGCTCAAGAAAGCGCATATGCATGGGCAGTTGCTCAAGGATACCGTGGAAACAAAAGACCCGATGCTGAGGGAAAGCCGTATGGGGAAAATCTTTTGATGTATGACTATCCAGAAGGTGGCGTGACGCATATTAAAGTTCTTGATGGACGACATGGCCTCGGCTCTGCTGGAGCTTCTGTGAAACCATTGCTCGTAAAAATGCTTGGCTGGTCAGCTGGTTCGTGAATAGAGTTTTGCCGTCAGTGTGTATCAGTTTTGCAGGTTACAAGATGCTTGTAAGTCATGCTTGCCTATCTTCTTTCCTAGTGCCGATACTTTTCCTAAGCGGAAAGGATCGCCCAAGCCGCAAGAATTGAATACTAGACAGATAGGAGTGGTACTATGCGCCGAATGTTTCTCGTCGCCGTCATCATGACAACAATGTTTCTAGCTTCCAGTGGCGAGGCTTCTGCGGCTCGTTATTCTCGGCAAAGTAAATCGGTAGCGACACGTCGTTTTCGGCCCTTTGCAAAGCTCATTGAATTAGAGCGACGTAAGAATGAATGGTTACGGAGTGTCTTCTTTAATCGTTAGCGCACCGAATATAGACAAGAAGTAATAAGAAATTTCTGAGAGTGTTTTGTGGCCGGGAGCATGGAGCCAAGTCCTCCCGGCCATTGATTCATTCTCAACAGTTTCGACTGTGGAGGTTCTTCTGTCCGCGAGTCTTCAATGGTAGAAGTCTTTGTGCAGGTTTTTCAGGAGCCGAAAAACCTTAAATTCCATGGTTTTTACGAAAAATTTACATCCTGTGGGGTGCAATACGTATAAGGTTTTGTAGGTTCCAACATTGTACATCAGCCAGCATTTTTTGGTCCACTGACAGGTGGTAACTCGTTTTCAGCCCTCCTTTGTCTGTACGAATGGTTTTGTGATGAATCGCCGACTTTTTCTAAGGCAAGCCGGAGTCAGTATTGGGCTGCCTTTTCTTCCATCATTGATGTCTCCACAGATAGCGGTGGGTAGCCAACAGGCGATGTCGGGATCCAAAAAGATGGTGTGCATTGGCAATATGCTTGGATTTCATCCAGCCGCTTTTTGGCCATCCGAAAAACAGGTTGGAATTGAAGGAGGATTCACAGCGGTCCGCGAATTTGAGTACGGTACAACAACACAACCACTTAAAGAAATAAGGGAACAGAGCACCCTTATTCGGGGGCTTGATCATGACACTAAAGGAGGACACTTCGGAATCCATTCTTTTCTGTCTGGTGTGAAGCAGAGTGAAGCGAGTTCCATGATCAATGGCAATGTCACGATTGATCAGTTTGCGGCAGAGTATATCGTTGGGCAAACACGGTTTCCCTCCCTAACTGTTGGAAGCCTTGAAGGTATTCATGGGGGCTGTCAGCTTTCTTGGACACGGACAGGTACTCGAGTACCACCGATTCCTGGTCCAGAGCAATTATTTAAAAAGCTTTTTGTTGACGTGACAGAGAAAGGTAAAGATTCTACAAAAGAGCGTTTTTCTCTTCATAAATCGATTTTAGATGTTATTCGAGAACAGGCGCATGATTTGGAGCGGTCTCTCAATCAGCATGACAAGAACAAACTTGATGAATATTTTACATCTGTTCGTGATGTTGAAAAAAGAATTTCTCGTCAACAACGCTGGATCGATGTTCCAAAGCCAGAGGCGATGATCAAACAACCTCAGAATAGAAACATGGTTGAAGATCTTCCATTACTCTATGACTTAATCGTGATGGCATTACAGACAAACACGACAAAAATTGCAACGCTTGAAATAGGTGGTGATTTTAATCCGGTAGATCTTGGAGTTCGAGGAGGGTACCATAGCCTCTCACACCATGGGCAGCTTCAGTCGCGAATTGATGCACTGATTACTTTGGAGACCTATCAGATTGAGCAGTTCGTTCGATTCGTGAAAAAGCTTGCGGTGACCCTTGATGATACAGGTCCGCTGATTGATACCACGACGGTTCTTTTTGGAAGTGGTATGGGGGACGCGAATTCGCATACCAATCGTAATCTTCCAATTGTTTTAGCGGGAGGAGATTTTTCTCATGGAAGGCTTCTTACTTTTGATGCCAAGCACCCACATCGACCTCCGTTAGCGAACCTTTTTGTAACGATGCTTCAAAAATTTGGAGTTGAATCAGATTCCTTCGCGAAGAGCACTGGAACGTTACGGGGTCTTATCTGATGCAAGTTCCATGCGGTGGAAAGCTTGTCTTAGGAACCTGTTTTGCCCTCTCTGCACTTTTTGTGATTGAAGAGAATGCAGCCGCTGAACAAGTCGCAAAAATTGATGTATTTCTAAAACAGTATTGTAATACGTGTCACAACAGCATTGATCAAAGTGGTGATCGTAACTTTGAAAACATCAGGCTGTCTCAGACTGATGCTGAAACCCAGTTGCTGCTGCAAGAAGTCATCGATCAAATGACACTTGGTACGATGCCGCCTGAGGATGCAGAGCAGCCGAAAGATGATGCACTGGTAACGGTGATCCGGGCACTCACAACGCGTCTTCAGTCCATGCGTCAACATACAGCAACTACTGGTGGCAAGACGGTTCTACGAAGGCTAAGTCAACGTGAGTACAGAAATACCGTAAGTGACTTACTCGGGATCAGTATGAATACATTTGATCCAACAGAAGCGTTTCCGCATGAATCTCTATCGCGTGGTTTTGATAATATTGGTGATCAACTTGTGACATCAGGATTTCTCTTGGAGCAATACCTTGAGGCTGCAGATAGTTCTGTTGAGAAAGCATTTCTTTCGGCACCATATCCAGATCCGCAGACGTGGAGTGTTGATTCAAATTTCAAACAGCAGCCAGAATTAGATAGCGCGCATCAAGAGGCATTCGATCAAAAATATATGGTTCTCTATGAACACCCCTTCAATGATAAGCCAGAGGGAGCATATGGAGCACTGAATGCATTTGCACAAGGTGTTCCGATTGATGGTTTATATAGAGTACGTGTGCTTGCAAGCGCGCTTCACAGAAAGACACCTTACAGCCAGAAGGCTGTGAAAATAGATGCATCTGAGCCATTTCGGATGGGTATTCGGCCAGGTAGTTCGCGTGTCGGCGCACTCTACAAAGCCCAGCCACTTCAGCCAAAGTTGGCAGAACACGTTGTTGCTGATGAGGTAGAAAAGTGGTACGAGTGCGTTATTCCACTCGATAAAGGTTACAGTCCTCGTTTCACGTTTGAAAATGGACAGCATGATATTCGCGGTGCGTATTTTCGTGTTTTCAAATTTCATCGCGACACATTCCCTAAATCGCTGCGTGATCAAAAGGGAATTGTGCAGCATAGAATCGCCGCCCTTCGTGATGGATTTATGCCCCAAATCCGAATTCAGAAAGTAGAAATTCATGGCCCATTGAAAAGCTCTCCTCAGATTAAAAATAATGAGCGGCTTGTTGGTGGTGTGCCCTTTCGCGGGGACGAAATTCTTCATCGTATCGACTTATTCGCTACACAAGCATTCCGAAAACCAGTTCCGTCCCAGGAATTGAAGGAATTTCATGCACTGTTTCAGTTCCAAAGGCAGGCTGGACGGACTCCTTTACAAGCGTATAAAGACACGCTAAAAGCGATTCTCTGTTCACCCAAATTTTTATATTTCAATTCGGAAGAGCAGGAAGTAGATGCTAGAAAAAGGGAGAAGCCGATTTCTCAGCACGCTTTAGCAGAGCGAATCTCCTACTTTTTGACATCATCTTTACCTGATGCAGAACTTCGGCGAGCAGCTGATGAAGGGAAGTTGAATTCTCATCACGCATTACGTGCCGAGGTATTACGGCTTCTTGCAAGTGAGGCTTCTCATAATTTTGTGCCTGACTTTCTAGAGAGCTGGTTAAATCTTCGTGAGCTTGGCAGCATGCCGCCAGATTTTGAAACATTTCCAGAATACTATGCATCAGATCTCCAGTCAGAGATGAAACAGGAAACACAAGTTTTTGTTCATCATGTACTGGACAATAATCTTCCTGTACGGGACCTACTCAGTGCAAACTATAGTTTCCTAAACCGTGATCTTGCAAAACTGTATGGAGTTGAGAATCAGCTGCCTCCCAGTAAAGCAGGAGAATTTAGACGTGTGCAATTTGCAGATAAAAATCGCGGTGGATTACTTGGTCAGGGTAGTGTTCTTACAGTATCAGCAAATGGAATCGAGACATCACCAGTGATTCGTGGTGTTTGGGTTTTAGAACGGATTCTTGGAACACCCACTCCTCCACCACCGGATGATGTTCCTGCTATAGACCCGGATATTCGGGGTGCGAAAACTATAAAGGCGCAGCTTGAGAAGCATCGTTCTTCGGCAGCATGTAATGAGTGTCACCGCAAGATTGATCCACTCGGTTTTGCCATGGAATGTTTTGATCCAATCGGGCGAGCACGAAGTGCTTACGACATGCGAGGTAAGAGTAAAGTTGATACAGCGGGTGTTTTGCCAAGCGGTGAATCGTTCTCAAATCTTGCAGAACTAAAAATAATCTTGGTACGGCGGGAGCCGTTTTTTGTACGAACGCTCATCACACATCTTTTGACTCATGCTCTCGGACGTCATATCGAAGCCGAAGATCGATTTGATATAGACAACATAATGAAGTCAGTAGAAGATGATGGTTACCGGTTTCGTGATATTGTTGTAGCTGTTGTTGCTTCAGATCTTTTTGCTCGCCCGTAGAAACCGGATAGAATTTTAAAGTTTTTTGGAGAGTCAAAGAATGTCACACACTCGGTCTATAGTATGCCTCCTTGTAATGTGCCCTGCCGTGATTGTTCTCGGTGGAGATATAAGAGATTCGCTCTCAACAGAAAAATTTGCAAATAGAGCAGCTGAGCGTGGTGATTGGTCATTTCAAGAAGGGATTGCCTCAGTTGTTTCTGATCCGGAGTTGTACAAAAAGTACACAAATCACGGTCCGATTTTAAAATGGGAAACCAATTGCTCTCAAGGTACGACAGCCTTTGACATGAAACCTACAGATTGCCAGCGAGTTGTTTTTACCCTCAATGGTGATGGTCATGTTTTTAGGATTTCATTAATGGACCCTGAAAAGGCAATGAATTCATTTCAGAAAAAGAGCAAGTCGCGGATGATAGCTTGGGCTGAAAAATCATCGAAAGCAAACAAAGGAGAATCATTTCAACTAGATGGATTTCCGGCGCTTGGAGAACTCAATAATAAATGGTCGCACGTATCTGTTGCTGTCCGAGAAAAGACGGCATCGATCACAATCGGCGATTTTCAGGCAGATATCACACACGAAGCAATGCAGCGAGATAAAAAACAAATTACCATTTCATTTGCATCTGGTAGTTTTCAGCTCCGCAACTTCACGTTTCAGGAAAACAAATAAACCAGTCATGCACTTCTGAATGCCAATGACAACGGTGCTGAGACACGAAGTTACTAAAATGTTGAAGCCGTTGAACTGTGGGTTTAAATGAAAGTAAGAACTATGTCATTTGGATATGCACTGTCTATATGCACTCAAAGCATTCTTTTGTTGGTATTTCTCATAAGGCCAACGTACGCCTCTGATCCTGTTCGCATGGGCTGTGGTGTTATGACTTTTGATACCGTTCCGGGATGGGGGCTTGATGTGGAGGGGAATCCACAAATTGGTCCGACACATGGAAACGTCGTTGTAGACAGTCAAGGAAAGATTTACACGAGCTCCAAACTTGGAGTTTTTGTTTTCTCACCAGATGGAAAGATCGTAAAGCGGTATCTAGGGAAAGACTATACAGCGATTCACGACATGAAAATGCGAAATGAAGGTGGGCAGGATTTTATATATGGTGCACGCAATCAGGCAGGTGAAGGAATAAAGTTTGAAGCTGCAACAGGTATAATTGCACTGCGTTTTGGAATCCCCAGTAAACAAGAGTGTGGACTGGAAATAGAGAAATGGGCGCCAACGGCAATCACAGTTGGACCCGATAACGATATTTATCTTGCGGATGGTTATGCGAGCAACCGAATTTTTAGATTCAGTCAAGAAGGCAAGTACCGCTCTCACTTTGGAACTAAAGGGAACGGGTTAAAGGAATTTAATACTGCGCATGGCATGACTCTCGATGATCGATATGATCCGCCACGACTCTTGATTTGTGACCGAAACCATAAGCCTAAAGGTCGATTGGTACATTACAATCTCGATGGTACGTACATCGAGGAAGTTATCACTGGGCTTGGTATGCCAACATCCGTAGCCATTCTGGGTGACTATGTAGCAGTGCCAGATCTCCACGGGCGAATTGTGATCCTCGATAAAAGCAACACGATCATAGCAGTGTTAGGATCGAATACAGATCCTAACACTCGGGGCAACTTTAAGGTTCCACACGAGCATTGGAGGGAAGGGATATTTAGTGGAACACACGGTTCATGCTGGGATGCTGATGGCAATCTGTATGTTCAAGACTGGAATAGCTCTGGGCGAATTATGAAACTTGTCCGAGTGTTTCGTGATCAGACCGAGATGTGATGGATTCTACGTCACCACATGACAACAACTATTGATCAGGAATGGGGACACCCAAAACACTTTTCTGTGGTGGCTTACCGCCGGTCATGGTGAGATAGAATGGTTCTGGCAAGCTTTCTTTGTCACTTCTTAAAAATTGACTGAAGATCAGACCATCTTCAGGCCATTCTATTGTTGCTGTGAGACGTGCACGTACCCAAACTGTTTCTGAGTCGGCCATATATTCAGAAATGTCAAAGAAATTGCCGCCAAAACCACCATGATTCGCAGCACGAGTATCAAGATTTGTCCACAGTTTTCCGTCAGGTGAAATATCGAGCGCAGCAATAGCCCCTGGATCGTACGGAGATGGATCGCCAGCTGTCCATACTTTAATTGTTGCCTTGATGGTTGCGTGCTGAATGGAAAATGGAGCATCAAACTTTAGAATGACGACACCTTCTTTTTTTGAAACAGTTGGACGGATGAATGTAGCGCCACCAGCAGCATGTTCGGTGTAACACTCTGCATGATTCATGGAAACAAGATTTTGTTTCCATGAATCATCAAGTAGGTTAAAACGTACGCTTTTGAAAGGTGGCATTGTCCATGTTGTCTCGTATTCCTGCCGTAATCGGTGTCCGGAAACATTTTGAGGAGTCGACTGAGTCCCGCATAATTTGAGAACATAGTATCCTTGCTTCGACGTGAGTTTCTCGAGCCCACTAAGTTCCCATCCGGTTCTGTTACCAGCTACTGTGACACCCTCTATGGGTACGTCATGGCCATTACGTAGCAGTTTGAAGTCGGCGGTAGAAAGACCGAGTATTGGTTCATTAAATGCTAAATGCAGCCACCGGAGTGGGGTCGTTCTATAACTCGACACTCCAGCAAATTTGACTTCGAGTAATTTATTGTTTTTCGAAACAGTAGGTGTTGTTGCGACATTAATTTTGTTGGCCGAAGACAAAAAGTTTAAGAAAGAAAATATTGATAACACGACAAGGAGCACTGCACCTGATGCTGTAAGAGAAGGGTGTCTTTTGGAAAAAACGAGACTTCGTTTTAGCAGTGTCTGTGGTTTTGCTGCGAGAGGCTGTCCAGAAAGAAGAGCATCAATATCTTGCGCAAGCGTCTCAGCATTCCGGTATCGATCTCGCGGTTCTTTTGAGAGACATTTCTCGGCGATGGTATCAACTCCAGCACGGAGTTTTTTCTCAGGAACACGAATCTTATTCGGTGCTTGTTCGTGGATAACCCGGGCCGTTTCAAGAGGCGATGAATTCTTTAGATCGTACGGAAGCTTACCGGTAAGAAGTTCGTGCAGTATGACGCCAAGAGAATAGACATCACTCCGCGAATCAACTTTTTGTCCAGCGCACTGTTCTGGACTACTGTATTGGCGAGTTCCAAGAAATGTACCGGTTTCAGTTGCATCATCATCTTGTTCTATTCGAGCGATTCCGAAGTCAATAAGCTTTGGATGCCCGTTGGAATCGACAAGTATATTACTGGGCTTGAGATCACGATGAATCACAGAACGCGCGTGTCCGTATGCTACAGCCTTGCATACTGATAAAAAGAGACGCAGGCGTTCTATAGTTGGCAAGCGATGATAGTCGGCTGCTTTTACCAACGGCATTGCATCTTGGACAAGTTCCATCACAAAATATGGAAAAATTTCACCCTTCTGTTTAATGGATCCAGCAGTATAAATCTGCGCAATGCCAGGATGAGAAAGTTGCCCTAAGAGTTCAGTCTCGCGCTTGAAACGGTGGAATGCCCGCGGCGATCGATGGCTTGGACGCATGACTTTGACCGCAACGCTTCTCTCAGGCAATCGCTGTTGTCCTTTATAGACACGACCCATGCCACCTGATGCGAGAAGCGATTCAATAATAATATCTCCGAGGTCAATTCCAAGAAAGGAATCAGTCTGCTCCACAGTAATTTCTTCATTACCTAAGCCGAAATCTGTGGTCCGTCTTGATAATTCTTCAATCGAAGGCACGGTGTCATGATTATCGATAGGCAGTGCTGCGTCTGGCTTTTCAGTATTCGGCAACTGTTGCTTTGGTTGGATTTTCATAATTTCGCTCGTTCATCCAACAATAAAAGCACAAACAGGCCCCAGCCTTCGAGAGAATAAATTATCTATGTGCTCTTTACCAGCGTAAACATAGCGGAAATCAAAATGTCCCAAGAAATCGTGAGGCCGGATAAACTACAAAGACTATGTCACTTTCTATTCATTACATCGCGAGTTTGGATGCCATCGTTGATGAGGCTGTCGAATTTTTATCTCAGCCAGAAGATTTTTTTACGGCTTACAAGATTGTCTTGCCCACAATTGGAGCTCGAAGTTGGCTTGCAGACGAACTAGCAAAAAGGCTTGGGTCGACATCAGAAGATCTGAGCGATGGCATAGTTGCCGGAGTAGATTTTTCTTACCCGGGTTCTCTATCACGATTGATTGGATCGTGCAAAGACGAGGAAGATCCATGGTCTGTGCAGCGACTCACTTTTGTAGTCTTAGACATTCTTGTGGAGACGCCTCACTATGATTGGCTTATTCAGCAAGCAGGGGGCCCCTTGCTTGCAGCTCGACGAATCGCTGACAGGTTCGACCGGTATCACTTTCGCCGTCCGGGTATGATTCTGGCTTGGGAAAATAACAAACCAGTACTCGCGCCAGAGGCTGGTGAGGTCAGCGAATCTGGTGAACAGATGCTAGTATCATTAGCGCGAAGTGATCGCTGGCAATTTGAGCTCTGGCAGTTGGCTCGGACGGCTATTCATCAGCCAAGTCCGCCAGCTCGGGATCAAAATGCTCAAGGGCCGGGTCCATCAGCGGTTCTGGTAGCAGGTCTGGAAGGGCTGGCTTTTCACCAAATTGAACTTCTGAAGAAGCTTGCCACTCTTAATGATACGAATGGAAGTCACTGCAATGTTAAAGTGTTGCTCGTGCATCCGTCGTCTCTCCTTCGTATTCAATGGGAGCAAACAGCGCCGCAAGAAACGCTTGGATATCCACCAAAAAAGCAGGAAATAGATATGCTTCAGGCGGGTGATTCTTTGGTGACTTCGTGGTTGCGAGGGACACAAGAAGCTCAAATGCTCCTTGCGTCTCAGGGCCTTACTCCTATCCATATGGTTACGGAAGAAAACGAAAAAGAGAAAAAGCCAGCAACACTTTTGAAATCACTACAGCAAACGATTGCCGATGGTATCTGTAGTACAGAAAATGTTTATCTTCAAGATGAATCTGTACGAATTCATCGTTGTCATGATCTCAGCAGGCAGGCAGAGGTTCTTCATGACGCACTACTGCACTCATTTCAACACCATAAAGATCTTGCTCCTCATGATGTTCTTATTGTGAGCCCCCGTATTTCTGAATTAGCGCCTCATCTTGAAGCTGTCTTTAGTAGAAAGCTGACAGGAAAAAGTCATGACATCGAACTCCCTCTCGTGATAGCTGATCGAGGAATTCGTGAGGTAAGTGCAGGAGCAGAACTGCTTGTTGCATTACTCAAGCTTGTTGGTTCACGGTGTTCTGTTGAAGACATGTTAGCTGTGGCGACGCACCACCTGGTTCGCGGTTATTACGACATTGATGACAATACATTAGAAGTTTGGAAACGTTGTATCGAACGTACGCGTATTCGCTGGGGTATTGATGGGCCGCGCAGAAAGCGAGACGGACTTGATCAGCCAGAGTTAGCGGCTCATACATGGTGGCAGGGTTTGGAGAGAATGTTGCTGGGCATTCTGCTTCCAGATGGTACTCCAGAAGTGGTGCTCGGTGGTGTTGTGCCATTAACTGGTGTGGATACCTCGGATATCGAATCACTAGCACCACTTTTATCAATTGTACGTGTGATTGACGCTTTCGATCGTCTTGTTACCAATACCCATTCGGTACTTGATTGGTGTAATCACATTGAGCAAGCATTAATTCAGCTCGTAGGAGATGATACAGATGAGTTGGAGGTTGCAATTGACGAACTTGAGCAGTTGCGTCGATGTTCAACTGAAACCCGAGTACCATATCATGATATTAAAACTATTTTGATAACAACTTTGACGGCTGCAGTTGGTCACCAGCCCCTGCGTACCGGTGCGATTACAGCAACTTCCATGATCCCGCTTCGTGCAGTTCCATTTCGGGTCATCTGTGTTGCAGGATTTGATGAAGATGTTGCTGAATCTTCTGCCAATGACAGCGATGACCTCGTTGAACGGCAGCAACTGCTTGGTGATAGTGATCCACGGATCAATGTTCGTCGTAGCTTCCTAGATTGTATTCTATCAGCCCGCAACCAATTAATAATCACGTGTACTGGAATGAGTGTTTCCACAAATGTGAGCTTGCCTTTAATAACACCGCTTGCTGAATTTGTTGATTTTGTAGGCCGGCATGGTGTACCTCTACAGAGTAGGAATGGTGAGGAATACAGCGATGTTGAAGTGTTCCACCCTCGGCACGCATGTAGCCACAAAAACTTTCAAATACATGGTATTCGGCCAGACATAGTATGGAGTCACGATCAAAAAGCTTTACATGTTGCGAAAGTATTGGGAGCAACACCTCAGCCTGTGCGACCGAGGTCTACCTTGCCACCGCCTCGGACACTCCTTGAATTGACGTCACTCGCTGCATTTATGCATGACCCGTTGTGGCCATTCGTACGTGAAACGCTGGCGATTAATCCTTGGAGAAATGATGATGTTGAAATTCCCGCAACTCTTCCACTTGCGTTATCACAGTCTGAACAACGGGAATTACGCGACAATTATATTTACCGGTTTCTCAACAGTGATCAGAGTAAAGAGTTTGAAAAAATTTGGACGCAGTCTGTTCAAGCTGACGGTGATGTTCCAATTTGGGGATTCGGTGAGGCTGCGATTCAAGAAATTACAGCATTTACTGAGGCAGTCGTTCAACAGACAAATAAAGATGGACTGTCGCTTATGAATAGGCAGGCAGAAATGGTTCGAGTCGAAGTGAATAATGTCCAGATTTCAGGAACACTGCAGATCAGCAAGGACGACTCGACATCACTCATTTTCCTTTCACCGGGGGCAAAGACGACAGCACAATTTCAGAGGCCTAAGTATCTAGCGCTGGGACAATTACTTTTGGCGATGGCTGCTGGTATACCGATAACTCGAGCTTGTGTTTACAGTCAGCATGAAAAATGGTCACCCAACGCAGTTGATGCGAAGGGGAAACCTCGTAAGGTGGTTATGGTCCGTGAAGTCACGCTCGATACAAGTATCAATAGCCAGACGGCCAAAAATCTTCTGGGAACTCTTTGTGACCTTTATCAGCAGGCAGCAGCGAGTGCTTACAGCAGTTTTGGTAAGGCTGCTGCGGAGTTTCTTACTGATCAAAATAAATCAAAAAAAACATTTAGTTCTTTTGTTAGTCACAAATCTTTTGAAAAAAGTCTTGAAGTAGTTGTTTATGGTCGAGGTCCGGTGTTCGAAAATGTCTTTTTAGATCATGAGCGACATAAGAAGTTTTTTAAGCCATACGTTGACCTCACTTATTTTAAGCCACGAACCAATATTTATTCTCCAGAATGAAACTTAACCTCACGAATGATCAGATTCGTAATGGCATGATCGTTGAGGCGAGTGCTGGTACAGGAAAAACGTATGCGGTTGCTGCACTCGTGGCTCGGGAACTAGCGCTCCGTGATGACCTGCGGATCGGTAATATCCTCATAACCACGTTCACTCGTAATGCGGCAATGGAATTGCGGCATCGAATCCGACAGCGACTTATCGCAACTGCAGCAGACCTACGGGGTATAGGCTCACAGGCAAATGATGCAGTTACAGATTTGTTATTCGATATTGATGAGGCAGAACGACTAAAACGAGCATCTCGGCTTGAACGATCTTTGGTTGAATTTGACACTGCAACAATCTCAACAATTCATGGTGTCTGTAGTAGAGTGCTAAGGACAGCAGGTGTTGATCTTGACACAGTCGTTGATGCTGAGGAAACGAATCGTATTGTAAGCGAAGTTGTGAACGATGAAATTGTAAGCGCTGCTGCATCGGGATTACGTTGGGACGAGGTGACATTACGGTCGTGCCTGACAACGTTATTGGGTGATCCTTTTATTGAAATGTGGTTTGATGAAAAAGAGATAGCCGATCAAAATCTGATTGATCGTCTACAGAACCTGAAGGATTTACTAGCCCAATGCGTACAGCGTATCCACAGTGCGATGGCAGCAACACCAGACTCAAATGACTTGTTGCGACGTGCATGCGAACTCGTAAAAGATTCAGAATCTGTTGTTGTGAAAAGACTACGACAGCGTTTTTTAGTGGCGATTGTTGATGAGGCGCAGGATACAGATAGGCTCCAGTGGGAATTTTTTACACGGTTGTTTCCTGGTGATGATAAAAGATCATTAGTGAGTGTGGGTGATCCAAAGCAAGCTATTTACAGTTTTCGTGGTGCTGATGTGCAGGCATATATTAATTTCACGAAGAAAGGAAAAAATCACCGAACTCTTGCTACAAACTGGCGTTCGGATCAGCCTCTTGTGGAATGTCTGAATGAGGTATTTTCAGAAGCTAGCTTTGGAGAAGGGATTGCATACGGCCACGTTACTGCATCGATTAACCACCAGGCATCTTGTCTCATAGGAGACGTAGAGCCCCTCGAGATCATCCATGTAGGTGAGACAGACAGCCAACAATCACTCGTGGAGCCGGCTGTAAGAAAAGTCATTCACTTGTTGGATCAGGTGCAATTAAAACCGCCTCAAGCGAAGTCAGTACGTGCTTTGTTGCCTAGTGATATTTGTATTCTGACTCGCACAGGAAGTGTAAGTCGTATGGTTGAGCGGCGACTTGCTCAAGAAGGTATTCCAGCAGTGAGTGGTGGTACAAGCAGTGTGATGACTGGCCGTATGGCATTTGATTTACGGCTTCTTCTTGAAGCTATTGAAAAGCCATCGAGTAACGGGCATATACGGAGGGCTGCCGCTACATGTTTTTTTGGCTACGCTCTATCGGATAGTGGTCTCCTCGACGATGCTGTCATGAATCAAGTGCAGGAAGAGCTTATGAAGCTCTCAGTTGTGCTCGTGCGCTATGGTATTGCGGCTTTTGGCGTGGCGATTGAACAAGAAGTCTCCATGATGGAACGCGTCGTTGCTGGTTCTGATGGTGAACGAAATCTGACAGATTTACTTCATATTCTTGAAGCACTCGATGCGATCGGCCCTTCCGGTGGGTGTAGTCCTCAGCAGGCTGTCGAAACCGTCGTTCGCCTATCAAAGAAAGATCCAAGGCATGATCTCGTCAGCCGTCGCATTGAGAGTGACGCTGATGCAGTACGAGTGCTGACGATGCATTCGGCAAAGGGATTGCAGTTTCGATGCGTTATCGTAGCGGATCTTTGGAAGCCAGCAATGAAAAATGTCTATGCGAAATCCTATCCGACGATCTTCTATGATGATGATGGCAGACGTAAAGTCGATATCGGTTTTGCTGTTGAAAGAGCATCAATAACAGCACGCCAGCGCCAGCATGAGGCAGAAGATCAAGAGTCTAAAAGACTTTTTTACGTAGCTGCAACTCGAGCAGAGCACTATTTAGGAATTCTGATAGCTGATGGAAAAGTACCAAGTATTATCAATCAGTCGTTTTCATTTCCGAATGCATATGTTTACTCAAGCGATCTGCCGGTAAGACTAGAACGCAATCTGAAGGCAGCGACATCTGTAAAAGGCATGACTAATGCTGCTTTGCCCCTTGTGGTGGATTCTTCACGGAGGATGTCTTTCAGTAGCATCATTGCGACTCGAAGTCATGAAGATATTTACCGGCCCGAACGTGGTGGGTATGACGAGCATGCTATGCAGACAACGAGTCAACCATTGTTATCTGAATCGGGCAACACAGCAGGTCAGCAAGTAATCGATTTTCCAGCAGGTGTGACTGTTGGTAGTACGATCCATCAAATATTCGAAGAGGTAGACACGACGATTGTTCCTCTTGAGGAAGAAATACAACGAATCGTAAAGAATAAAATAACAAATGGGAGACTCAGGAATTTTGGTGAAAATATTAGCAAGATGGTGCAAGAAACACTGACAACGCCACTTGGTGGGCCTTTTGGAAATGATCGTTTAGTAGATATCCCACCTTCACGCTGTATACCTGAGATGGGTTTTGAAATGGGATTAGGAGGTCAGCAAAAAAACATAAAAGTGTCTTCTGTAGGAAAAGTTCTTAAAGAATGTTTGTCACCTCAAGATCCTCTCGCTAACTATGCTGAAATACTTTGTGGTCCAGCTTTTGAAATACCAATAGGGGGCCTACTCACTGGGTCTGTTGATGCGGTGCTCGGGTTACCGGGCAGCCGATCAGATCATCCAAAATTGGCAATTTGTGACTACAAAAGCAACCGCTTGCATACGGCTGGAATGCAAAATCCTTTACAAGCTTATGCACCAGAACGGATCATTGAGGCGATGGAGGTTCATCATTATCCATTGCAGGCAATTCTCTACGGAACGGCACTGTATAGAATGCTGAGATGGCGACGGCCCCAGGTAAATCCAGATCAATGTATTGTTGGTATTGTCTACGTATTTACTCGAGGCATGAAAGGGGCAGATACACCAACAGATAATCAGGGAAGAAGGTATGGTGTTTTTACCTGGAGGGCACCGGAAGGACTTTGGCAGAAACTCAGTGATCTGCTCGCTGGAAAACATGAGGCAACTACATGATGCCACCTCATGAATTGCAAGATTATAGAAAGTTTGGAGTAATCGGACGTGAAGATATCACGGCAGCCACTGTATTGGTATCAATCGCGAATCGAGATTGTGAGGAACAGCCAAGTCTTCTTGCTTGGGTTGGGTTTTGTCTCGCACTTCGGACCGTGCGGGACGGTCACACATGTGTTGATTTTGATAATATCAGTGAGTGGGCTGGTGGAATTGAAATAGGTGCCGTTGATGCACCCGACTGGCCATTACAGCCAGGCATATGGCTAGATTCTCTAAAGGCTGTCAAGTCACTTGTTGCCGCCTCTGAAGATCGACGACCGTTTGTAATTGATGGTCATCGACTGTATCTTGCAAGAGCACTCTCGGAAGAGCAGGATATTGCATCGGTATTAATGCGAGATTCATGTCGGCAAGTACGCGTTTTACTCGGTGGACCAGGTACTGGTAAAACAACAAAAATCGCTCAAGATTTGGTTGAGCGATTTTCTAGTCTTAGCACGAAAGAATCTTGGCCAAGATTAGGCCTCGCTGCACCAACAGGTAAAGCGGCATCACGAATGACTGATGTGCTAAGGCAACGATGTTTAGAAGTCGGTGCTTCAGCGAGCGTCATAGCTGCCGTGACAGCAGAACCAGCTCGTACAGTTCATAAATTATTAGATTACAACCCATCTCGAGTACAGCCGTTTCGATATCATGCTGGGAATCGCTTGCCATACGATATGGTCATTGTTGATGAAGCATCGATGTTATCAAGTTCAATGATGTATCACTTGCTCACGGCTCTTGCAGATGATGCAGAAGTCATTCTTGTAGGTGATCCTGATCAGCTTGCCAGTGTTGATGCCGGAACAGTGTTAGGAGATATTGCTGGATTTCGCTCAGACCGTTTTAAGAAACACCCACTTCATAAAAAAATTGCAGAATTGACCACAATCCACCGTGCGAAAGACGCACCGGGCATCAAGGCTTTGGCTGAGTCAATTCGAGCAGGCGATGTTGCCCAAACACTAGCGGTTCTCGAGGCCGGTCAGACAGATGTTCAATGGATTGAATCAACAAACAAACGCGCCGTGAACGGATTGGTAACCGAGATTGTCGCTCACGCAGAGAGATTGCAGAATGTTGCAGAACACGGTGATCTCGATAACACGCTTGCTATACAGCAGGAAATGCAAGTTCTTTGTGCACACCGAGAAGGGTTCTCAGGGGTGACACAATGGAATGCTCGTGTCGAATCAAAGCTAGGAATTACACAAGCCATGCCTTGGTACATAGGACAACCAATCATGATTACTCGAAATTGCCGGTCACTCGCACTTTTTAATGGTGATGTTGGGGTAATCGTAGCTTCATCCAGTAGTCACAGTCGTTTCGAGGCAATCTTTGGTCAACCTGGTCAACATGTTCGAGTGCCAGTTTCGAGGCTCGAGGATGTTGCAACGGTACACGCTCTTACCATTCATAAAAGTCAGGGTTCCGAATATCAACATGCAGTTGTTATCTTGCCAGAACATCACAGTCGCATTGTCACTCGTGAACTTGTGTATACAGCGGTGACTCGAGCAATCAAAAAAGTCACAATCGTGTGCCCTCGAAATGTACTTGAGGCAGCAGTCAAGAAGCCCATTCGTCGTGCAACTGGTCTTACAGAACGAATGACTTCATTGTGGAATGAATCTCAAGTTAAACTCGAAGTAAATCCGCTTGCTGTTCATGACACGTAAAAAAGATCACAGGAAATCGTTTTGAAAATGATTTTAAAATGGAAATAGCTTCGCTCAAACGGTCCTTGTCTAGATGTACTAGTGGATCGTCCAGCATCACAAAACCACTTGCAGATTGTAGATATAACTCAGCGAGGGTTAGGCGGATGGCGAGCGCAAGAGCCCCGCGTGCACCTTGCGAGAGTCTTTCGGGTGACATTCTTATCGTGCCACGAGTAATGTGTGATGGAAGTGTATCAAGAAAATCCAGCTGCGAATTACTGGAAGAAATAGTTGAGAATATTTCTGCAACACGTTTATTAAATTCATCAAGAGAAGTGTTATCGATAGAAGCAATGCTAGCAAGCGTTTCTTTGATTCGTTTATATGAGTTGCCTTCATCCAGAATGTATTCGAAATAGTTTCTTGCATTGTCTGCTTCTTCTGTAAGGTCTTCACTACGACGGTCCCCTAGCTGGCCCTCAAGCCCACCTCTTTGAGCTGCGAGCGTAGATCTTGGTTCACTATTTATATTTATTCGTTCTTGGGCAGAATCAAGAGCGTGTACAAACGCATCACTCGAAGAAAAGCTTGATGGGACGTGCGGCAACGTTGTAAGTGTTATCTCTGCGGTACGAAGATCGTGCTGGACTGTAAGAAGATTCTCTCCAAGTGCCTCAAGGTTCGTATAAGATTTTTCCCACAATTGAATGCGTTCTTGATGTGTTTTCAGGGATTGATCACCTGTAGAAACTGAATGACGTACAGACTCGAGTTCAAGCTCTATTGTTTTGCTGTCTCGTGTTTTTCGGAGTCCTTCAATTTCTGCAAACCGCTTATCCCACTCTGCCCGTGTTTTGCCTTGGAGAAGTGCTCGGTATGTTTCCTTTTTTGATTCCGTACGGAGCGCAAGGCTATCGTAGGAGGAAGATTGTTCCTTGGCTTCAGCGACACTTGAAACACCACTGCCTTCAAGTGTAAGACGTAAAGCAGTTCGTTTTTTATGAAGATCACGAAAGATTTCTTCAACGTCTTCGGTGCCACTGTCTACGGTGATAACGAGCCCGGATGATTCGATTTGAATACGGCCGGACGCTGTTCCAGTAAATGGAATTTTTTGAATCTCACGCTGCTCTGGTGGGTCGTCAGAATGCGTAATAACAACCGATTGTGCTGGATGCGAAGTGATAGAGTACGTCAATGATTGGGCAGCAAGTATGTTTTCAAGGTGAGTCACTTCATGATGGAGTGTTTCTATAGTTAAGAGTATTTCTGGCTCAGGTCGGCGCTGTTTTTTCATGGCATCCTGAGCTTCGTGCATCTCTTTTTCTGTAGACTCAATGGTGAGGTAATTGTGTACGATATCATCGGCCTGCTCCCGTAATCGTGCTATACGAATTTCATCATCAAGATTCTTTGATTGCGTAACAAGCGAATCTCTTTGTATTTTCCATGCGTCGACTGACGCATGAGCTGTGGGCCAGGCAGCAAATACCTTCCTGAGTAATTTCAGCTCACTCGTAAGTCTGGAGATCCGCTCCTCCATGACGCTTCGCTCAGATAATTGATCTCGTAAAGGACCAAACTCAGAAAGAAATTTTTGATCTGTTTTTACTTGCTCTTCGATTGTGATGAGTTGAGATGTAATAGCATCAATTTCTTTTTCAATCCGAAGAATTGTTTTTTGTTCTGCAATTAATGTCTGCCATGCGTACCAAGCGGTGAGTATTTCCCCTACGCCTTGCTTCCATTCGTTGCCGACTAATTTTTCTTGTCCATTTTGTCGAATTGGTCGCTGACGGTCGTCATCCCAACGGCCAAAATATTTTTTAATACGCTGTTCAAGTAAATCTTCAAATCTTCGTTGGTCAATGTCGCCGGCCGTTTCATTTCCTGCTTCAACAAGACTACGAATATCCCGAAGTTCCAAAGAATTGGCTTTTAGTTTCGCTATTGTATTCTCTAATTCATCATGGCCTGTAAAAAAGATATGACGAAATGTCGCCTCGTTATGGCCGCAGAGCTTTTCGAGAATTCTCGCAATTGTTTCAGTGTCACTGAGAGCTGACCCATCTGGAGTCGTAAGATGAGACGTGGACTGGGAACCCCATCGCTTTTTGAGCTGATAATGTGTGCCGTTATCGTCGATATCGAGAGTGATGGCGGCGTAGTCACCTGCTGGAAGAGGTAACCACGGTGCGATGAGGTTTCGGAAACGAGATGGAGTGAGGTTGGTTGGGGTGAAGAGACTATGGAATATTGCCTGCCGTAACGTTGACTTGCCAGTCTCGTTGGGGCCACTTATGACAACAAGAGGATCAGAGAGGTCCCATGAAGAATCTTGGAATTTTCCAAATGGATGGAGCCGTATCGACAGTAGCCTCATTATTTCGAGATCTCCTTGATCAAATCATGAGCAAGTGTGACATCATTTGGGTGATCCTGATCGGCTAAAAGCTTGGAGAGAAGTTGCTCAGCGAGTGTTCCTTGTGGGTAATGAGATCCAATAATATCTTCATCAATTTTCTTTTTAATATTCACAGAGAGAGAACAGGATTGAAATGAATCTTCAATTTTTTGTAACAGCTGATTCAATATATTTTGTTCATCACTTGAGAGTTGACCCGACAATTTCAAGTCAAGGATAACGCGATCTGGATCAAGGTTATCACAGGCATGTTCGAGTTTGGAAATGTCATGCCCACCATGAAGATTTTGCTCAATTCGAATGAACTGCAATCTTCCGGGATGTAATTGTGTGTATTGTTTCAGTTGTGATTCTTCAAAATCAAGAAGCCATGCTGAGCCAACATGTCTGCAACGGACTGAATCTGGCGTGTGTGTTCCAGCCATAAAAATTGGCGAGTCACATCCCGAAGGGGTTGTTGGGAAGGGGACATGGATATGTCCTAAGAGCCAGGTAGTCAAACCCAGTGATTCTAGATCTGGCATTGTCATCGTAAAATAACGATCATCGGCATCGAGGCCTAGTCCTTCGACGTTGCCATGCGCAATGCCAATGCGTAGAGCCTCGAGGTTCTGCTCGACAGAAGGTATCCATCCTGTAACAGGTTCTTTGCCAGTTTTTGACGGGCAGGGGCAAGGGAAAAACTGTACAGTTTCTCCATCGATATCAAAGCTAACGGTAGCGGTTGTTACCAGTAATTCTATATTAGAAAATTCGGAAGAAGCCTTCCGGAAACGTTTCCAGACCTCGGTATCTTCGCCACTGAAGAAATCATGGTTGCCAGGAAGGACAAGGACGGAGTTTCCGGTGAAGTGGCGGAGCACATCAACGGTTCGTTCGATCGATGAATTTTTCACGCGTGATGAATCGAAAAGATCACCACTTATTACAAAAAAGTCAGCATAATTTTCATTCGCTTCACAAATCAGACGCTCAAGAGCTGTAAAGCGTTCCTCGATAAGTCGTATTCGAGTCTCATCGTCATGCTGTCGAAACGGCATTCCAATATGATTGTCAGCGGTATGGACGATGCGAATAGGCATATGTGCTCGTCCTTTATGAAGTACGGAGGTGTCGTGACGTTAGAATTTTAGTTGTGCCTGTGTTAGGCGGCTGTGAAGATCAGCCATAAGTTCATTTTCAGCAGTTTCATCATGTGCTTCATAAGTCACCGAGAATCTAGTGAAGGCTCCACAGTCATCCCAAGGGACTGTGGAGATTGAAAGTTCTTTGATCAAGAACTGCCCTGCCTCAGAAGCATTTGCAAAACTTTGATCGCCGGCACCTTTCGGGCTTTTTGTATAAAGAAAATAGGTGCCCCCAGGCATCTCGCACTCAAAGCCGACGCTTCGCAGAACACCAACAAGCTTTTCAAGTCGACGACGATATTTTTCCCGAACCTGATGGGGAATGTGAGGGTCACCAAGTGCAGCAGCAGCAGCTTTCTGGATCGCAATAAACTGACCAGAGTCACAATTGTCTTTTACATCTGCAAACGCCTGGACAATTTTTTCATGACCGCAGACCCAGCCAAGTCGCCAGCCAATCATGTGGAATCCTTTTGACATCGAATGAACTTCGACTCCAACATCTTTTGCACCCTCGATAGATAAGAAGGACAGAGGTGCTGTTTCGTAGGAAAGCATCATATGTGCAGCATCTTGCACAACAATAATTCGATTTTTCTTTGCGAACTCAACAACTTTTTCATAAAACTCTACAGTTGCAGTCTTACCGGTCGGACTGTTTGGATAGCATAGAACGAGAATTTTGCTTCGAGAGAGAATGTTGCTTGGAATACTCTCAAGATCTGGAAGAAAATTATTTTCAGGTGAAAGGGGAATTTTATAGACTTCGCCTCCAAGCCACTGCGTTGCAGTTCCAGCAACCGGGTAGCCTGGAACAGTCATGAGTGTGACATCTCCGGGGTTTATAAAAGCAGCTGGAAGCATTGCATAAGCAGTTTTCGATCCGATGCAATGATTGATTTCTTTGTTCGGATCAAGAACCACCTGAAATTCTCGCTCCATGAAAGATGCCACCGATTCTTTGAATTCTAAAATGCCGTTGTCAGCGTATCCCCGATTTTCTGGCTGATCAATCTCCCGCCTCATGACATCTCGGACACCCTCTGGTGCCATTTCATCATTTTCACCAATACCAAAGTCAAGCATTTTTCGCTCAGGGTGTTCAGCAAGTGCTTGACGTTTTGCCCGTTTGATCAGTTCAAATTTGTAGACCTCGGTACCTTTTCCATAACCCGCTCCACCAATTCGTTCTGCAAATCGGTCTTGAAACCAAGGATCAGTTGTGGGCGTAGTAGTGGGGCTGGCGGTCGACATAACAATCTTTCTGGCAGAAGAGGAAATTACATTTTCTGGCGTTTCATGAAATCAGCATGTATTTAGACTCCCGAAGATAAAATTTTCGTACAATAAAACCAAGCAGTATGCTTAGATTTCCTGCAAAGATAGGTTTCACTATAAAATGTCGGCAAAAGCCGGTGGGTTATTATCCAGAGATACGAGGCCAAAAAATGAATAATGACTTCCAAATCTTTGCCAGCCATACCATTTTTGCATCAGACTACGGCCCATTAGATGGCTGTTTTGATCCTTTTGAGGACGAAGATGCCATCGAAGAACTGATTACGTTTGAATAGGTTTTGTTAACCATTCAACGTTATTCCTAATCGGGTCTGCGAAGCACAAGAACACGACATGGGGCGTGACGCAAAACGCGTTCGGCGACACTGCCGAGAAAAAGTCGTTTGAGTCCATGGTATCCGTGAGATGGAATGATGATGAGATCAGCTTTCTCACGTTTTGCATAATCAGCAATTTCAAGGCCTGGTGTTCCAATGGTTACGGCAAGATGAGCATCCGTTGCTTTGTGAGTTTCTGCAAGCTTTTTTAAAGCAGTTGTTACTTTTTCTGTTCGAGAGACGTCAGTAACATCTCCGAGTAAAACACCCGGCGACATTGTTTCTAACGGCAACATTACGTGGATGAGATACAGCTGGGATGAATTTTCAACGATCTCAAGCCCGGTATTGATAGCACTAGCTGAAGCACTTGAAAAATCGATTGGTACAATAACTGTGGAGGCATGAAGTGCCATAGTACACCTTTTTAGATTGGTTACTCATATACGGTAAATTCATTTGCTTTGTAGCGACGCCAATAGTCTTGTAAAAGCACTTTGACGCGAGGGGCTAAAATGACGCCCCCAATAATATTTGGAAAAGCCATTGATAAAATCATGAGGTCAGAGAATGTGATCACATTTTCTAAGGATGCAACAGCTCCAAGAACAATAAATCCAAGAAAAAGAATTCGATAAATAATGATTGCCTTTTTCGTCGTACCAAAAATGTACTGCCAAGCTTTTTCTCCGTAATACGACCAGCTGATCATTGTTGAATAGGCGAAGAGAAAAACAGAAATGTTGAGTACTGTTGGAAACCAGCTAAGCGTTTCCGAGAATGCCCAACGTGTCATTTCGACACCCTTGCCAGCCTCTGGCGTGTTGTAAGCCCCACTGACAATGACGACCAAGGCTGTCATTGTGCAGATAACAACGGTATCAATAAATGGTCCAAGCATAGCGACCATACCTTCACGAACAGGCTCATCGGTTTTTGCGGCAGCGTGGGCAATAGCAGCTGATCCGACCCCAGCTTCATTGGAAAAAACTGCCCGACGAATACCTTGTACAAGGACACCGATAAACCCACCGTAGGCTGCTTCGGGTGACACGCAGGATCGAACGATGAGTACAGCGGCTTCAGGAATTTGGTTTGCATGAAGGATGAGAATAATGATTCCAGCCAGTACATAGATGCCGCACATAAGAGGAATGATTTTCTCAGTTACCTGACCAATCCGCTTGATTCCCCCGATGATGACGAGACCAACAAGAAAAGCCAACAAACCACCAAAAAACAAATCGAGCCCAGGTATATCACCGATCATTCCACGGACCGCTGAAGTGGCTTGGTTTGCCTGAAACATATTGCCCCCACCGAAGGATCCGCCAATACAGAAAATAGCGAAGACCAGACCAAAGCACTTTGCTACAGGAAACGGAAAGCCACGTTCTTGAAGACCAATTTCAAGGTAGTGCATCGGTCCACCATCAACAGTGCCATCAGGACGAACTTTTCGATAGACCATTGCGAGAGTGCATTCATTAAATTTGGCAGTCATACCCAAAAGACCAATAAGCATCATCCAGACGACTGCGCCAGGTCCTCCTGTCTGAATGGCAACAGCAACACCAGCAATATTACCAAGTCCAACTGTGGCAGAGAGAGCTGATGTGAGAGCCTGGAAATGTGAGATTTCTCCGGGGTCGTCTGGGTTGTCATAGCGACCACGCGTTATGTCAATTGCATGTTTAAAGCCACGAATATTGAGCCAGTTGTGATAAATCGTGAAAAAGATAGACCCACAAAGAAGGATAATGACAATCAGCGGAATTGGGACAGCTTTTACTGGTTCCCAAAAGAGAACATTAGCCATGTTTTCCACAATGATTCCGAACTGTGAGTCAATACTTGCGGTAATAGACTCTGTTGCTTTGTTCAGATCGCCATTATCGATTTCTATATTCGAACTTCTAGGCGCAGGACTCTGTGCGAGGGCTACTGCATTATGCCCAGTGAGACAGAGGAAGGTAACAAAGAACAAAAGTTTGAAAAAAAGGGGTAACATGAAAAATTTCTGTATGAAGTAGCAAATCCCCGGTGGGCAGAATACGAAGTTCTCGTAGGTACTGACAAGAATACTGTTTTTTAAGAAGAAGTACCGGTAAGAGAAATAGGAAATCGGGTTCATACCGATCTTTCAGTCCTAAAAGAGGAGAGGACGAGGATTCGTCACACGCCTAGAATAGTGTGTTTGAACATAAACGCATGGATTTTTCATGTCCCAAATTCCTCCACCTCTATGTGTCTGGCTAAAGCGAGATCTTCGTGTAGTTGATCATGCAGCTTTGGCAGCCGCTATAAAGCAGGCTCAAGGTGGGGCTGTTTTTTGTGTTTTCGTTTATGAGCCAGAAATTCTTGGGCAGCCTGAGATACATTCGAGGCACCTTACGTTTCAAAGAGAGAGTCTGATCGATCTTGAAAAGTCGTTGCAAAACCTCAGGATTCGGCTGATCACAAGGCAAGGAGACGCAGCTGTAATTCTTGAACAACTGCGAATAGAAACAGGATTTCAAAAGCTTTTTGCTCATGAAGAGACCGGGACAGCAGTCAGTTACACTCGGGATCGGCACGTTCGTTGTTGGGCTCGGACCGTGGGTGTCAAGCTTATAGAGTTCTCTCAGAACGGGGTCGTGCGACGTTTGAATTCTCGAGATGGCTGGAACGGTTATTGGGAATCGCGAATGAACCAGCCTCAAGCAGTTGTTCATCCATTACCGAGTTGTCATGTGAACAAGGTGGTGTTACAGCTACCATCTTCGGGTTTTCTTCAGCCGGATGATCTTGGTCATCAAATAAGTCAGTCTGATTGTCAGGCAGGTGGTGAGCGTGCTGCTGGAGAGATTCTGCAAAATTTTGTTGAGCGTCGTGGTCAGTTCTATGCGGGTAATATCTCATCACCTGTTACAGCCCCATCTTCCTGTTCTCGACTATCAGCACATCTTGCCTTTGGCACAATTTCAATTCGACGAGTTTGGCAGGCAACAGAGAAGAGGCGATCTGAAGTCAGAGTGCTTGCTATGACAGAAAAAAATCAGTCTGTTCAAAAACAATTTCGTAGATGGCAAAAAAGTATTCAATCAATGCAGTCACGATTGCACTGGCATTGTCATTTCATGCAAAAACTTGAAGATGAGCCGGCTATAGAACATAGAAACATGTGGTCAGCAGCGAATGGGCTGCGTGAGAATGACTTTTCAGACAGGAATTTTCAAGCATGGAAAAGTGGTTGTACAGGGTATCCGCTCGTCGATGCCTGCATGCGAAGTCTGAACAAGACTGGCTGGTTACCTTTTCGAATGCGAGCGTTGGTCGTATCATTCGCGAGTTATTCTCTTTGGCTTCATTGGCGAGATACAGGCATTCACCTTGCAAATAGCTTTCTCGATTTTGAACCCGGTATTCATTGGTCGCAGATGCAGATGCAGAGTGGTACGACTGGGATAAATACGCTGCGTATTTACAACCCAACCAAGCAGGCAAAAGAGCAAGATCCGCAGGGAACTTTTATACGTAAATGGATTCCTGAATTAGTATCTGTGCCCAACGTGTTTATCCATACACCATGGATGATGCCTGCTCATATCCAGCAATCATCTGGTTGTACAATTGGTTCGCTCTACCCGAAACCGATTATCGATCACACACTCGCTTTGAGACAAGCAAAGTCCCGATTCACCGAGTTGCGTCAAGATAAAAAAGCACGTGATGCAGCATGTGCCGTAGCGGTGCGACATGGTAGTCGTCGTGACCGTCGTGGCGCGATGAGACAAGATCAAGTGCGGAAAAACTTACGGAAAAAACAGGTTGTGGATCAACGAAGAAATTCTAAGGCCACAGAGAAACAGTCTTTGCTACCATTCGCTCATGATTAGAGAGGCATTTTCAACAGAATGAATCGCGCACATTCGAAGAAAATTTGTGCGACGTGCGGGCGTCCATTTTCTTGGCGAAAAAAATGGGAGAGGTGCTGGGATAATGTTCGACATTGCTCTGTACGTTGCCGCAATCAGAAAAATTCGAAGGCATGACGAAAGCCTGGAAGAGATTAAAGCCTGTCAGTTAGAGATAGTACTTCGCTGATTAGTAACTAGTTCTCAAACTCGATGACTTCAAGGTCGCTGCGAGATTCAGTCAATGAATCAATTGTATCGAATCCGATATCAGTATTTGCGACATTGAGTTTTTTGAGCGAAGGTATTTTCCCAAGAGCAAGAAAACTAGTATCGGTCAATTGGGTCCCGGCGACATTCAGTTCGGCAAGTTCTGTCAATTTTAATAATACGGGCAATGAATTGTCTGTTACATATGTTGCTTTGAGATTTAAAAATTTTAGTTTTGTTAATCCACCGAACGTCGCAAGCACATCATCATTTGTTTTCGTTTCCCACAGATCGAGGTAGGTAAGTGTAGATGCCTTTTTAAGTTGTCCTAAGCCATCTGGTGTAGCAAGACGACATTCACTGATGTCGAGCCAATCGATGGCAGGTAAGGCAGCAATGACCGTGAGGCCGGCGTCATCAAGTGATGTGTCACGAAGATTAAGACGACTCAGGTTTTTAAGTTGTGAAATATGTGCAAGTCCGGCACCAGTAATATCAACGCCACGAATTCGGAGGCGAGTCAATCTGCTTGCAGTAGTGAGCACAGCCATCCCAGTGTCATTGATTTTTGTGTAATCAAGCTGAATTTGCTCCATTGATGGCATTGCAGCAAGAACAGCTAGGGAACGATTGCTAATGCTCGTGCAGTAATTGGCATTAAAACTTTTCAGATTAAGCCCAGCAAGTCGTTGTATACCAATATCGGTAACTTTACTTTTTTCAAGTTGTATATCAACGAGACTTTTTATCTTTGCAAGATGGACGAGTCCATCATCAGTGATATTTGTATTTCTCAGGTCAATCATTCGCAATTTGAGTGTAATGAATCGACCTAATTGCTCATCGCTAATAGAAGTTCGTCGTAATCGCAGGACTGAAAGTTCAGGAAGTTTCGTGAGTGCCGTAATGAGTGATTCACTGAGGGTACGGTCGCTCAAGTCAACGTCAACAATTTCTCCACGGTCATTCTCTTTGATGACACAGCCTGTTTGAACAATAATTTCTGGTGGAGTAGCCACGATTACGCTGTAGGAACATGCAACGGATATCGTAAGCAGAAAGCGTAGAAGCAGTACTTGGTCCATCATGGCTATTTTTGATCCGATATTTTTTAGGTAGTGTATTTTTATTTTGTTATACAGAAATGCGTAAGAAGGGTAAGTGATGAAACATCTGTGTATTGAAACACTACGCCCTCGAGGACATGAACAAGAGGTCAATATGTAGTCAAAAGGTTCATATTTAATCAAAAAACGCCGAAGTTATACACTGCGGGAAACAAATTTTGAAAAATATAGAATCTGTTCTTAGTGCGTTTTTTTTCGAAAAGTTTAGAATCTTGGACGTAATTGAAGTAATTGATAAGAAGAAGATATTTGCAACAAATAAGGAAATAGCACACATGAGTTTAAATACATCGCGCCGACAATTTCTGGGCCACACAGTTGCCGTAGGTGCTGGCCTTGGAGTTTGGTCAAGTAGAAGTCCATCTTTGCGAGCTGACGAGTCTGCTCTGCAAGGTCTTTCAGCGGCGTGTATTGGCGTTGGTGGTAAGGGAAGTAGTGATACCAGCCATATAGCTGAACAGGGTGTAAATATTGTGGGCTTATGTGACGTTGATGGAGGAACCCTCGACAAAAAGTCCCGAGAGTTTCCAAACGCTGGAAAATTCAATGATTTTCGAGAAATGCTTGAGCAACTCGGAGACAAGATCGATATTGTGACGGTTAGCACCCCGGACCACACTCATGCGGTTGCAGCATTAAAAGCAATGCAAATGAAGAAACATGTGTATTGTCAAAAGCCACTGACATGGTCTATCCATGAGGCTCGATTAATGCGTGAAACAGCCGAGCAGATGGGCGTTGTAACTCAGATGGGAAATCAGGGTACAAGTGAAAATGGCTTGCGTGAGGCAGTTGAAGTCATACGAAGTGGTGCTATTGGAGATGTTGGAGAAGTACATATTTGGACTAACAGGCCCGTTTGGCCACAAGGAAGAGGAAGACCTTCAGGTGAAGATCCAGTTCCGGAAAATCTTAATTGGGATGGCTGGATAGGGCCGGCACCGATGCGTCCATTTAAAAAAGGAGCGTACCACTCTTTTAACTGGCGAGGCTGGGTTGATTTTGGAACTGGTGCCCTTGGTGATATGGCGTGTCACACAACGAATATGCCTATTATGGCTCTAAAGCTTTTTGATGCTGATGCGGTCACTGCGGTGGAAAATCCTGGTATTTTTGAAGGCGAGACATTTCCCGGCAGTTCGCACCTTCTCTTTGAGTTTGGCCAGCGAGATGGTCTGCCGCCCTGTAAATTTCATTGGTACGACGGGGGTGCTCTACCACCAGAAGCAATCATCAAACAATTACCGGAATCATTCCAAAAGAAAGTGGATCAACAGAAAAAAGGTGGTCGGAAAACGAGTGGTGCCATTGTTGTTGGAAGCAAGGGTGTCCTCGTCTCTCCCGATTCCTATGGAGCACGATACTTCCTGTTGCCGGAGGAAGATTTTACAAATTACAAACCACCAGCTGAATCACTACCACGGATACCATTCAAAGGAAGTGGAGATCAGCGACAGAAGTGGGAATTTGTGAGTTCAATCAAAGGTGACTATGAGCCAGGAACCATGTCTAATTTTGGTTACGCGGGTCGTCTCACGGAAACTATTCTCATTGGTAATCTCGCGCTACGAGCTGACGAGGGGACACGAATAGAGTGGGACGCGAAGAACCTGAAAAGTCCAAATGTTCCTGCAGTAAATCAGTTCGTAAGTCGAACGTATCGTCCGGGTTGGGAATTACCATAAAACGTATGCACCTAGCAGGTAATGCGGTTTTTGGAAAAAAACTTTGAAAACTCGCTTTCGATTTTTATCGTTGGTACTATTGAAGCTAGTTTCAATTCGCTCGATAACACGAAGGAGTTTCAACGTGAAACCTTGGAAAACATGTGCGATAGCAGCAGCGCTGCTTTTCATAGTTTTGGGTGCAAGTCAGGCTGACGCTGGACTATTTGGTTGTTGTGGAAAAGATCGTTGTCCACCACCGCCTAAGGTCGCAGTTTGCGTAATGATTTGTAGTCCTTGTGATGGTTGCCCAGTACCGGTCACTCTTTGTATTCCGGAGTGCTGTGTTTGTGAGGAGCCAAATGTATCAACTCGATGCGCACTGATTGGTAGCGGTGTTACACACGTCGATTATTGCTGTTGTGGCTTTAGTGCAACAATTCGCTGGGATCGGTGTGGGGAGCCACATGTTGTTCGAACAAAAGATTGATTAAGCGGACAATACGGACTTCGTAAAATAAAAAGAAAACAGTTTCTTCAGATCAAGTACGCTGGGGAAGCTGTTTACTTTTTAAAGATCAGTGTCCATGCGATATTGTATTCCATCAGCTAAGAGACCGGCTTGAATATCAAGTTCTTGGAGTGATTCAAAGTCTTGATTGTCTCGAGCACGATGGGCAAGCCAGAGAATCTCTGTGGCATCCTCGCGTGCGATTTTTAGCCAGCCTGGTCGTGAGCTAAGAGGTTTGTAGATAAGCCTCTCAAGACGATCAAAGTTTGTGATACCCATCATTTGTTTTAAAATCTGTAAATACGGCACCGAACAGAAATTTATGGAAAAATCATGTGAGGAAATCGTAGAATCAGAACAGTCATATCTTATGAGTAACTATTTCTGATTGGTTTCTAACTTATGCGCATACTTTTTCTTATATTAATTTATTTTATTCTTTGTCCGCTTGCTGGACATTATCTTGGTCTTTTAATGATCCAGATGGCACTCTCTGGAAGTGCAGCGAGTCTTATGACCATGTATGCCGTTCGCATAGTTGCAATGATCCTCTCATATGTGATTTTAGGCCCGTTACTCAAAAGTCTTTTTGTTCCACGTCGTAACTAGGGCCACGATGACATCATAGGGATTCATTCATGCAAAGAAAAACGACATCATCTGTAAAAGTTTGGATGATAGTGCGTGGCCTATTCGTCATCGCTGCTTTGCTTGGAGTTATAGAACTTCAAGGCGCACCCCCAGAGGGCACACATGCTTTCGCAGAAGTTCAATCAGTCGAGAAACCAGTGGAGCATGCGGTTCTCTTGGGAAATGCTCAGAATGGTCGACTCAGAAAAAAAATACTTACCGGACCAACAAAACTCGTTGTGTCAGTCGTCAGTGATAACTGTCTCGTTGGATACTCCATAGCAAATGCTGAAGATGTAGATAAAAAGCAGTATGTAAGCGTGTGGACGGCCAAAGAATCAAATCCCATCAAAGTGGTTGTTGGAGAGGCTCGGGTTGTTCTTCTACCGGGAAAGGTTCTGAAAGACGGCCCGCCCCAAGGGCAAGATCAGGCAGAAGTTTATGAGGTCCGAGATGTGATTGAAAATGTATCCATTCACGGTAAGAAAATCACCAAAATCTGTCTGCCCGTTGAGTATCGTCATCATTTTGAAAAATCAGAACCTGCACCGAATTCAAAGGCCTACGTGGTTCTTGAAGAAAAAATAATTGAACACGTGGCACCACAGATGAGTATCGTTGATGATTTTGGTGTGCATCGTATTACATGCAAGTCACCTAAGAAATTCATGCGAATTCTTTCAAAGTATGAATTTCATAATTAACAATCAATGAATAAAAAAGGTCACCAGTATGACCTGGTGACCTTTTTATTTTAATGCATTTTCAAAGAAAATTAATTCTTTGGAAGAATCACGGTATCGATTACGTGAATTACGCCGTTGCTTGAATTGATGTCAGTTTTAATCACCTTTGCATTATCAACGGAGACACTGCCACCACTCACGGCAATAGTGACGTCTGATCCCTCAACCGTTTTTGCCTTTGTAAGCTTAACAACGTCCTTGGCCATGACTTTTCCTGGGACGACATGGTATGTCAAAACTTTTACAAGTTGGTCTTTATTTTCCGGTTTTAAAAGCTTTTCAACAGTACCAGCTGGCAATTTCTCAAATGCCGCATTGGTAGGTGCGAATACTGTGAATGGTCCGCTTCCAGACAGGGTTTCGGCAAGGCCCGCTGCTTTCACGGCTGCAACGAGAGTACTAAAATCAGCACTGTTTGCGGCATTTTCAACAACGGTTTTGTCACAGGTGCCGCATCCGGCTGTAGCGATACGACTCACGAATAAAGCACAGACAACCGTACAAACAATGCCGAGTGATCGGTAGGACATAGGGATTTCCTTTTAAGAGAAATGACTGCTTTTTAACACAGCCGTAATTATACCTTCATTTCCACATTATAGTCGAGTTATACATATTGGGGAGCCGTAAATCCAACGTGCGCATCCTGCATAATCTCGAAGGGCGTCTGTCGTCAGATGTGCAGCACGTGTTCGTGTAAAAACTTCATGCTACAGACCAATATCGTTTTGTGTTCTCAAAAACTGGCAGGAGTCTGGCAGGAGTATTAAACCTTAAAATATGCCGTAAAGAATCTCTCGTGATACCCATTCAGCATGATTGAAGACGTATTTTCAATGCTGCTGGGTTGTTTGTCGTAATACCAAAAGCACCCTCGCTGATATAAAAAAGTGCATCTTCGGGATCATCGACAGTCCACATATGAAACTCAGACACATTCTCAGTCCTAAGCTGTTTTAAAAATGTTGCCGTAACAATGTCACGGTGGGCTTGCAAGCCGACTCCATTCGCTCCAATATCATCAAGTACTGAAGCAATCTGATCAGGGGACGGGGTACAGGCGTAGGCGTGATTGTTATGCCGTTGAAAAGATGTCAGCCAATGGATTCGAATATCTGGAAAGAAATTTCTACATTTTTTTCCAGTTTCTTGATTCAAGGTAATGAGTGTAATCTGTGTTTTTAACAGTGAGGATCTTTCAAGACATTTAGCCAGTGGTTCCACAATTTCTGGGCCTGTCTTGAGTTCGATGAAAAAGTGTCCATGTGGTGGTACGGTCAAAAGTACCTGATTCAGAGTTGGGCAGGTTTCACCTTTAAAACGAACATCTTTCCATGCGCCAAAATCGAGTGTTTGGAGTAATTTAAGAGGCGTCTGTGCGACTTCCCTGTTGATGCCGGTGGTCCGGCGTGTGTTCGCATCATGAATACAGATAATTTCTCCATCACAAGTGAGTCTAAAGTCTCCTTCAATCGCGTCACAACCAATATCCCATGCTTTTTGAAATGCTGATAAGGTATTTTCTGGAGCAACAGATGAGGCTCCCCTATGTCCAGTGATAAGGCTGTTTGGTTGTTTCACGTGTGCTTTTGCAGAATAAGGAAAAGCTCAAAATAAGGCAGTGCACGAGCCAGTGAGGGTTCGTACTACAATCTTTAAAAGCATTATAAAAGGCACTTGGTGGAGTAGTCTCCGTGTAACAGACTTCATGAAATTTATCTCAGAAGGAGTACAAGATGCCATCGCAAAAAGGTGGTCAAGGCCCAATTTTTCTTTCGGCAACAGATTACGCACTTCCAAAGGTAATTCCTGAAGGTACTGAAAAATACACCAATTACCGAGAAATGGCCCGTGGCGGTTCTGCAATTCTACGCAGCTGCTTCGATCAAATGACCGGTCGCACGGTTGTGATGAAGTCCTTACTCACGAAGTATTTGCTAGATAAGCAAGAAAATCGTCGACTGCTTCGGGAGGCTCGGATAACCGCACAACTTCAACATCCAAATACAGTTCCTGTTTATGAAATTGGACGTGATCATCAACAGTGTCTTTATTTCACGATGAAGCGGATATCCGGTGAAAACCTATTTACGATTCTTTCACGTGTTGCCCAGAAAGATCCTATAACGGTTTTTGAGTTTGACCTCAGGCGACGCGTAGAGATCGTTATGACAGCTGGACTAGCTCTTTTATATGCTCACGCCAGAGGAGTCATTCATCGGGATGTAAAGCCTGAGAATATATGGGTAGGAAATTTTGGTGAAGTTATTTTACTTGATTGGGGAGTAGCAAAAGTATGGGGACAACCTGATGATGCACCTGAACATCCACAAGTTATTAAGAAAGATGATGAAGCCATACAGTCATTGACTATGGCGGGAGATCGACCGGGAACTCCGCTTTATATGTCACCTGAGCAGGTCAATACAAATAGGGCCACGATTGATGAACGAAGTGACATTTTTAGTATGGGAGTTGTTCTATACGAAGCAATTGCTCTTCGAGAACCTTTTCGAGGCCGTGTCATTCAAGAAACATTTGAGAATATCATCCATGATGATCCACCTCCTCCATCTTCATTTGCGTTAGAGAAAAATGTTCCAAAAGAGCTTGATGATATTGTGATGAAAGCAATTGAGAAAAAATTAACAAATCGTTTTCAGACAATGCAAGAAATGCTTGATGCGATACGACTTCTTGATTCAGCGTACACCCTTCAGGTGTTACAGAAATTGAACAAGTAAAATGTATAAGGTAAAGGGTCTCCCAAAAATTATTCTGGGAGACCCTTTATATGTCCAACAGCGTATCTCGGAAAAATTAGACAGCGGCTCCAGCAGCAGCTTTTACTGTTTTGATAATTGCTGCAGCGACCTTATACGGATCGGCATTCGAAGCAGGCCGGCGATCTTCAAGGCGGCCTTTCCAGCCATCATCAATCGTGCCAACTGGAATACGAATCGATGCACCACGATCAGAAACGCCGTAGCTAAACTGGTCAATGCTCTGTGTCTCATGTTGACCGGTTAGGCGTTGATCATTGTCTGCCCCATATACAGAAATATGCCTTTCAACAACTCCTGAAAAGCCTTCACAAATGGTTGTGAAGACGTCTTTGTCACCACATGTACGCATCAATTCATTCGAGAAGTTTGCGTGCATACCAGAACCATTCCAGTCAGTTTTACCAAGTGGTTTGGGATGCCAATCAATCGCATAACCATATTTCTCACCAATGCGTTCGAGTAAATAACGGGCAACCCAGATTTCGTCACCAGCACGTTTTGCACCCTTGGCAAAGACTTGAAACTCCCATTGGCCAGCTGCTACTTCAGCATTAATTCCCTCAACGTTGATTCCAGCTTCGAGACAGGCGTCTAGATGCTCATCAACACAGTCGCGGCCGTGTGCGTTAGATGCACCGACTGAGCAGTAATATGGTCCTTGAGGCGCTGGGTAACCACCGAGTGGAAATCCGGGAGGATTATTGTTGGAAGTACACCATAGAAAGTATTCTTGTTCAAAACCGAACCAGAAGTCCTCATCGTCATCGGCAATGGTTGCGCGACCGTTGGACTCATGAGGAGAACCATCCGCATTCAAAACCTCGGTCATAACGAGGTAGCCGTTTTTTCGACCCGGATCTGGAAAAACAGCTACTGGTTTAAGAAGACAATCAGAATCACCACCAGTTGCCTGTTCAGTACTGCTACCATCAAAAGACCACATTGGGCACTCTTCAAGAGTCCCTCCAAAATCCGACTCGACTCGAGTCTTTGATCGAAGGCTTTGGGTTGGCTTGTAGCCATCAAGCCAGATGTATTCCAGTTTCGATTTCGTGCTCATAACAGAAGTTCGTCCTTAGTTTTGAAGGAGGATTAGAAAAATTTGAAGCTAGTCGACTGCAGGACGACACGACATCGATCTGAATCTCAGGCAGGGCCGAGGGAGCCGGGGAGTTCCAGTTACAGCCGCCTGTTCCGTACCTGATAGAGTCGAACGCTATCCTAAACGTATACGGAGCAAACGTCATGCCATCTACAAATTACTTATAAACATCTTAAAAAAAGGGATTCCTTCTGCAACACGTCTATGTTGAACGCCTGAAAATTTAGCATTCTCTGCAGTCGGTGCTAGAAAATTAGCGTGCAATTATAGATACAAGAGCATTTATAGAAACATGAGGCATTGAAGTCATTCAGTAATTGGGGCGATCTTGAATGTGCTGGGCATAGTCGCCACTCAGAATCGGAATGCCTAATTTTAATTGCCGGTTAAACAAGTAGATCCAAGCAGAAACACAAAGACCATCAGATAACTGAGCGTTTGTGCTCGAACGAGTAAAGAGGGGTGAGAGACCATGGCATTCTTCGTAGTCGTCGAGAGCATCTAATTGTTCAGTATGGGACAGACGAAGTAAGTTGCCGTGAACAATTCCGGTCCCATTTGTGACGCCAGGAAAATCACCAAAATCGTAGAGTCTTCCCTGAACGGTAGCTGGTCCGACAACTTTCATTCCAACAAGGAGTTGTCTTACGTTATTAGATGCAAGGTGTGGACGCAGTGTTCCATACACAAAAAGGTGTTGCGGTATCATCATATTGTGCCGCATGAAAAAATCTTGGAAAATGAATGAATTTCAAAGGACAGGTAGTTTTGGCAAAAATAAACAGTTTGCCAGTACTTAAATTTTCTCAATGAACGACACAACATGCAGGCATGATTTGTGAAAGTGAATTGAGTAGCGGCAGGGTAAAAAGATATTTTACGAAATACATCAATATGGTCTTAACCTTTAAAAGTTAGTGTAAGAAAGGTAAGTATAATGTTCGAATTAGAATGTGGCCGCTATCGACATTACAAGGGAAATGAATACACCGTACTTGGTGTTGCTTTGCATAGTGAAACTCTTGAAAAAATTGTTGTCTATCGAGCAGATTATGGAGACAGAGGGCTTTGGGTACGGCCTTTGTCAATGTTTCAGGAAATGGTCGAAATATCTGGTGTGCAAAAAGCACGGTTTCAGTATTTGGATGATTAAACTGCTATGAGAAGTTATTAGAACGCTTATATTTGACTATTGAGATCACGAAAAGTGAGCGTTCTCAGAAATCAATACTGGTTTCTTGTGTGTCGCATTACATCAGCAGGACTTATTGTGATGACAGAAGGAAAACAAGACGCAGGATGGTCTTTTGATAATTCTTTTGTGCAACTTCCAGAGGCATTTTTTTCACGTACCAATCCCGAGCCAGTAAAACATGCTGTCAAAGTTCTTTTCAATGAAGGCCTTGCTAATGATCTGGGGCTCGACGTGGACATCCTTCGGTCATCAGGATTACAGGTTTTTGCAGGCAATGAAATACCGGCAGGTGCTGCTCCACTCGCTCAAGCCTACGCCGGACATCAGTTTGGGCATTTTACAAACCTCGGTGATGGCCGGGCTGTGCTTCTGGGTGAGCATGTAACGCCGACAAAACGCCGTGTCGATATACAACTCAAAGGATCGGGTCGTACGTGTTACTCGCGGAGCGGTGACGGTAGAGCTGTTCTTGGCCCAATGTTACGTGAATATATTATCAGCGAAGGGATGCACTCATTAGGCATACCGACTACTCGGAGTCTGGCAGTGACAGCGACTGGTGAAAACGTGTTGAGAAATCTTCCGCTGCCAGGCGCCGTTTTAACACGAATTGCAGAGAGTCATATTCGTATTGGCACCTTTCAATACGCGGCAGCGCTGGGTGATAAAAATAATCTCATTCAACTATTGAACTATACGGTAGCCCGTCATTATCCAGAATTACAAAGCTCTCCAGAATTACAAAACTCTCCAGATTTACAATTTAGATTTTTTCGAGCCGTTTTAGATAAGCAAGCAAGACTAGTAGCTCGTTGGATGTCTGTCGGCTTTGTGCATGGAGTACTGAATACAGATAATGTCTCCATTGCTGGTGAAACCATTGACTATGGCCCCTGTGCATTTCTTGATGTATATCACCCTGAGACAGTTTTCAGCTCAATTGACCATCAAGGAAGATATTCGTTTGAAAAACAACCAGTGATTACTCAGTGGAACCTTGCTCGTCTAGCAGAAAGCCTTCTTTTGGTATGCCCCGGAGAGCAAGATAAAGCGATTGAAGAATTTATTTCAATTCTTGAAACATTCTCTGAGCAGTATGGAAAGTATTATCATCTTGCAACGAACGCAAAGCTGGGACTTGGACAACAAGAAAAAGAAGATGCTGGTCTCTACGCTGATTTGCTTGATATTATGAAATTTGCTCAAGCAGATTTTTCATCAACATTTGTTGCGCTCTCAGACGCACTAGAAAATGAACATGTGGATTCTGTGCTTTTAAAGATTTCTGGATTTGACAATTGGATGCACCGATGGCGAGAACGAATATCCCGCGAATCGAGTTCTTTGCCCGAGATTGCCAAAAGCATGCGAACAGTGAACCCAGTAATTGTTCCAAGAAATTTAAAGGTTGAGGAGGCCCTTACCGAGGCAGAGTCGGGAAATATTGAACCAGCTGAGCGACTCCTTAATGTATTACAGGCACCCTTTTCTGAGACATTAGAGAATGAGCCGTTTCGGAAAGGCGCACCACCCGGAAGTGCCTCATACTGCACATTTTGTGGCACATAATCCCACTTAAAGAAAACTGTTTTTCTAGATTATAGATATTACAAAAAGTCATTTGATCCATCATTGGCATGAGTTGTTGAGCAACGAGTATGTTCCCTAAAAAATTTCATGGACTTGTGTTTTCGTTTGTGATGTCAATTTTGATGTCAGCACTGATGTCACTTGTGATAACACTTCTCCACGTCGGCATAAGGCCTGGCGTTATTTTCGATTGGCTGAAGTCGTGGGGGATTTCATGGATTATCGCCTGGCCAACGATTGTGGCAGTATCTCCAATTGTGAACTGGATAGTGAAGCGGTTGGTTCGAGACGATATGTAAAATGTGTAAGCTGTGTCAGTCTCCATGGCGGTGGCGAACAATTTCTCCTTCGACCATGTAGATAACATCTTCAGCAATATTTGTTGCCATATCCGCAACGCGTTCAAGATGTTTTGAAACAGAGTTAATTCGAAGTAAGTTCTCAACATTTTGAGGGTCTTCCTGAATCCGTTGCATTACCAACTTGCTGACCGCCTGTCTGCCTGCGTCAACCACATCATCCTCTTCCCTCACCTGTCGTGCGAGGTCGGGATCAGCTGTGACAACAGCATCAAGACTTTTTTTCACCATCTCTTCAGCCTGTCTAGCCATAACAGAAATTTCTTGGGGCAGCTCAAAAGGGCCTGTAATTGCGAGTTGAGAAACAGTTTTTGCAATATTACTTGTGAGATCACCAATTCGCTCAAGATCATTGTTAATTTTCAGTACGGCAACTACGAATCGAAGATCAGCTGCAACAGGTTGATAGAGCGCAAGAACCTTTAGGCATTCTTCTTCTAATTCTACTTCCATGCGGTCAATTTCAGCATCATTTGCTATGACTTTTGTCGCAAGAGACAAGTCTTGTTTAAAAAGCGATATGTTGGAATGACTGATAGATTCTTCAACCATGGTTCCGAAGTGAAGAATTAATTCCTTCAGGTGAAGGATCTGACGTTCAATGTGACGTGTCATTGCAGATAACCAAATTCAAAGAGTAAGAAATGTCCTATGAGCCTACCCAAAACGACCAGTTACGTAGGATTCCGTCTCCTGTAGGACAGGATTGGTAAAGATGTCAGATGTTGGTCCATATTCAATCAGGCGTCCCAAATATATAAAAGCTGTATAGTCACTAGCACGACTAGCCTGCTGCATATTGTGCGTTACCATAAGAATTGAATACTGCCCACGAAGTTCTTGTATCAGATCCTCAATTTTACCAGTTGCGATAGGGTCAAGAGCGGAACAAGGCTCGTCGAGTAAGAGCACCTCTGGTTCGGCCGCTACGGCACGAGCAATACACAGACGTTGTTGTTGACCGCCTGAAAGTTTGAGAGCACTGTCGTTCAAGCTATCTTTTACTTCATCCCATAGTGCGGCACCACGAAGACTAATTTCGCAGACTTCGTCCAAAACACTGCGGTTTTTCTCGCCATCGATTCGTAATGAATAAACAACATTCTCAAAGATACTCATTGGGAATGGGTTTGGCTTTTGGAAAACCATTCCCATCCTTTTGCGAAGATTGATGACATCCATGCGTGGGTCATAAATTGAATCACCATTTAAGCGCATATCACCGGTGATCCGAGCATTTTGGATGAGATCATTCATTCTGTTGACACTTCGAAGAAGTGTTGATTTTCCACAACCACTTGGTCCAATCAATGCAGTAACTTGTTTCCGGATAATAGGCATTGAGATGTTATGGATAACTTGTTTGGAACCATACCACAGATTGAATCGGTCGATTTCAAGAACTGGTGTTTCCTCGAGAACTTTTAAATGAACCTCAGCACCAACGTCTTTTCCCTGTGCAACTGCTTGAAGCCGATCAGCATTCGCTTTGGGCTTTTTTCCATCAGAATGCACTGATGGATCAATTCCTTTTTGCATAGAGTTGGCTTCCTGGCTAAAGATATAACAGTTGGAAATATGGAGTCGCTGTAGAATTAGAATTCTTGAAGCGCATAGCGTTGCTTCAGTTTCGATCGAAGATAAATTGCAGCAATATTAAGCATGGCAATAATAGCTACAAGTAGTAAAGTGATTGTGAATACCATTGGTTTTGCTGCTTGGCTATTAGAGCTTTGAAAACCAATGTCATACACCAAATACGCGAGATGCATGAATTCTCTTTCGGGATGAATGAATGGAAATGATGTATCGATGGGAAGATCAAGCGCAACTTTTTTGACACCAACAAGCATAAGGGGCGCTACTTCTCCGGCTGCACGAGCCATTGCGAGAATGAGCCCAGTCATGATTCCAGGTAAGGCCCTTGGCAAAACAATCCGGCGTATAGTCTGCCACTTGCTGCCACCGCATGCGTAAGACCCCTCTCTCATTGAATTAGGCACGGCAGCCAGAGCCTCTTCAGTTGCCACGATGACAACTGGTAGAGTCAGAAGAGCGAGTGTAAGTGAAGCCCACAAGAGACCACCGGTACCAAATGTTGGCTGATTATCTGCAAGTAAACTTGCACTAAAAAAAGTTTCATCGATCCAGCCGCCGGCTCCATAACAGAAAAAACCAAGACCAAAAGCGCCGTAAACAATACTTGGGACACCAGCTAAATTATTAATTGCAATCCGGATGGCCACAGTAAGAGAATTATCGGCGGCGTATTCACGTAAATAAAGTGCCGCAAGAACTCCAAATGGTGCAACTAGAAGGGCCATGATAAGAGTCATACTGACTGTTCCACAGATGGCAGGGAAGACACCACCAGCACTGTTTGCCTCTCGTGGATTGTCCGAGAGAAACTTCCACCAACGTGCTCCATAAACGTGCAACATGCCGAATAGACCAATATTATTTGGCTGCCACGCTTGAATAATTTCTTCCACCGGGAAAGTCGCAGACTGCCCATTTACAGTCTTGAATTCGAATTGCCATGAGCTGTTAGCTTTTCTTAAAACAGCCATTTTTTTATCGAGAAGCCCTGAAATTTCTGTGACTTCTTTCGATATTTTTTGTTCTTCATTTTTCACATATTCCACAATTGGGTGGTTTTCACCATGCTTTAATCGAGCATTGAATAGTGCAAGCCGTGCATCTCGAAGACGTTTCTGCAAATCGCCTCTACGTAGTCTGTCGATACGATTGGCTTCACGAAATCGTTTCTGAATGGTTGGAGATATCTCTTGATATTGTTGCCATGCAACTTCAGGACTATTCCCTGTTGCAATACCATCTTTTAAAAGGCAGACAGGAAAACCATGAAACCGCCCGCCTTCAAACCGTTCAACTACAGTTGCGAATTGAGGTCGTTGTATAGAAGTAATGTTCTTATCGTCAAACCAGGTGTAGTGTGTGCTGGCTGTTCTAGGATCTGCTGCTCGTACAAGGACACGTTCATCAACAGTTTGATCAGCCGAGACATTTTCTAGTTGGCTTTCACGAGATATGACTTCACCAAGAAATTTTTCACCGTTAAGCTTGGTAATTTCATAGAGTGGTCTGGGCCAAAAATGAATAGAACCGCGTGCAGTAATAAATAGTAGCAGGCCGACAACCATTGTTATCGCGATGGCAAGAGATCCTGACATCAGCCAAACCCACGGTTCTCCATGAGCCATGAGATTAGAGAATGGTGAGCGAACGTTCTGTCTTTGATACCGACTAGAGTTCATGTGCTCTCCTTCGGAATCTTTGTCGTACTACTTCTGCTATCGTATTTATGAAAAATGTGAGACCAAACAAAAGGACTGCCGCCAGAAAAAGGATTCGATAATGAGTAGAACCTTGCGTTGTTTCCGGTAGTTCAGTCGCTATGGCAGCAGATAATGTTTGAAATCCACTGAAAATATTCCAGTCCATAATAGGTGTGTTCCCAGCCGCCATTAAGACAATCATTGTTTCTCCGACAGCTCTTCCAAGACCAATCATGACAGCTGAAAAAATTCCACCAGTTGCGGCTGGAATGATAACCCGAACAGTTGTTTGCCAGGGCGTTGCACCTGCACTCAGTGAGCCGCTTCGTAGATGATCAGGAACGCTTGATAAGGCGTCATCAGCAAGTGTGAATATGATTGGTATGATTGCGAAACTCATGCCAATAGCGACGACCATGGTGTTTCGTTGGACGTAGGTACCAAAGATGCTACCACGAGTTTCGAACCGCAAAGCATCTAGAAACATTGCTGCTGCTGTTGAAATGACACCAGCAAGAACAAGCCCAATAAAAAGAAGAAGCAGGGCTGTAGAGGCAGTTTTTATATGCCCCCATCCCATGCTTCGAATACGAATCCATGGGTTGATAAATCGGCCTATTAGCAATGCGGAGACCATCGCCGATAGTGGAAATAAAGCAAATGCCAAGCCTCCCCAGCCACTTCCCCCGCGGCCATGAAGCCATGCGAAAAGATCACCATTGAACAGAAAGAACTCGACCGGTTGTGCCATCAGCAAACCTAAAAGAATCCCGATGGGGAGTGCGATAAAGAGTACAACGGGAAATCTCCAAAAAGATAATCGACTTCGTAATCCAGGTGACCAAAATTGCCATAGAAAGGCACAGACAAGGAGAGTGATCGGAACTGTAAAAAAACTCGTAAGAAAAATCATTACACCACTTTCGATAACCGGTGCAAGGATCAGTCCAGCAATAAACCCTAGTACAACACTTGGCAAGCTTGCCATCATTTCAATGACTGGCTTTATACGAGACTTCCATTCTGAAGTCATAAACTGACTAACATAAATTGCGCCAAAAATTGAAATAGGTATAGCGAATAGCATTGAGTAGAGAGTCGCTTTTATGGTGCCGCACAGAAGGGGTACCAAGCTAAATTTTGGTTCGAAGGACTCGTGTCCATTTGTTTCCCATACGTACTCGTGATCCGGATAATTTTCATACCAAATTTTTCCGAAGAGTGAATGTAATGAAGCCTCTGGATAGCTTAGGTTGATGTTCCAAGCCGTAAGAGTTTTGCCATCACAGGCAACGAGTTGTTGATCTCTTGATCCAAGGAGAAGAAGTTGTAACTTCTGAGTTCGTGCAGTTTGTTGATTGGTCCTAACTTCGGCAACTGTTGAGTGATCAGTTGCTTGCAGGAGTCGAATTATTCCGTCTGATGAGGCAACTGCAAAAAGGCGAGACCTTGATGAGGCGGAAATAGAGGTAATTTCCGGCCTCTGTTTCTGTGGATTACGTTTGTTTGGTTGAGTATAAAAAGTTGCAGTGACCTTGGTTGTTAACCCATCATCTGTAGTAGGGTTTTTGTCTCTTGAGTTGAACAGGATTCTTATTGCGCCACTGTTGTCACCAATTACGAAAGAAGTTTCACCGAAGAGTCGAGTGACGTGGGTAAGAGAAGTATTGTCTCGAAGGAGATGACGGTCTTCCATCAGTACGGGGTGATCGAGATCTCGCATTGCAAAACGCTTGAAGGCTCCGGATGACGTGAAGACGAAAAGCTGATCTCCAAGGCCCGAGACTCGAATAAAATCAAGATCTGATGGAACAAGTTCTGTCTGAATAGTTGTTCCGATAGTGATTATGGAATTCTCATCACTTAAAAGATTGTTTTGGAAAGTACTTTTTTCAAATCGTATATTTCCTTCATTGTCGAGTGCCGCAAGACAGAAACCACTGTTCGTTATTGCCAGATCAATGTTAGTGATTGGCCGAGTGAGAGCAGTAGATGCATAGTCTTCTAATTCTGATACGAGCTGGATTTTTTGAACTATTTTGTTTGATAAGCGAAGATAAATGACATTGTTGAAAGTGGTGAGTTCATTGATTTCTAGAGACCTCGCCAGCAGCGGAATTTCTGCTTCTGGAACGTATGAGGTGCTTAATCCAAGTTTTCCGATACGAATTGAGCCGTCTTCAAAACCAATAGCTGATTTTAATGTGTTTGGCAGATGGCAAATTGCAGAAGCTTGTTGAAGCCCACCTATTTTTGTTGATCGTGAGAGGAGTTTGTTGCCGGTCTTCAATTCAATAGCAGTAATTTGATTCGCATCACAAAACCATGCGATCAATCCAGAATCATCGAGACCAGAAGTGAGTAATGAATGACCGGTCGGTTCCCATGCAATAGATTGTTCGAACCGAACAGTTGGAGAGCGAAAGAGTGGTAGGGCTACCACAAAGAGGAAAACACCAACAAGAAGGACTGCAGCAATTGTTGCAAGGCCACCAAGTGTGATAACGATACGCGCAATTGTATCACTGAGTAATACTGTAGCGCGTGTTGCACTTCTTTTTTTACGACCAGTGAATGTTGCCGGCTGATTCATGGATCACGGCTAATAAGTTGAGTAAAGCCCATTTGGCATATACGGTCTGCTCGTGACGATGAGCTAAAAATAATAAGAGACAGCCTTCACAAAAGGATCGGTTGTAATCACTCTCCCACGGGCAGTCTACCGTGTTTTCATAGTTCCTCAGAAAAGCATCATTTCACTTCGTATGCCGTAATAGTCTCAAGGCTTCTCTGGGATATCTTCTGGCTTATTGGGAGATAGCCAGCTTTCAGAACATCTGCCTGACCAGTAGCACTTAGAACGTACTTCAGAAATTCCTTGCGAAGTGGTTCTAGTGTACTACCAGGTTTGTGATTCACGCTTAGATAAAGAAAGTGAACAAGTGGATATTCACCAGAGTAAGCATTTTTTGCATCCGTGGTAATACTTTTACTATCTGGCGTCGAACTTAGAGGGAGCGATCGAACGTCAGCGGTCTTGTAGCCGATTCCACTATAGCCAATCCCATAACGATCATTTGCAATTGATTGCACTACGGAAGAGCTTCCAGGTTGTTCTATGACGTTGGATTTAAAGTCTCCTCTAAAGAGAGCGTGCTCTTTAAAAAAGCCATAGGTGCCACTTGCCGAATTACGACCATAGAGACGTATTGGTCTATCTTGCCAGACGCCAGTAAGTCCTAATTGTCCCCATGTCACGATAGGCTTTTTCATACCACCATTTCGATTTTTTGAAAAAATGGCATCTAGCTGTTGGAGCGAAAGGCTTGCAATTGGATTATCTTTATGAACGTAGACGGCAAGCATATCGATTGCTGTTGGGATCACTGTGGGTGCATAGCCAAAAGAGTCTTTGAAGGAATCGATTTCATGTACTTTCCAAGGGCGACTCATTGGGCCAAAAGTACTTGTACCTTCCGTGAGAGCTGGCGGTGCAGAGGCAGACCCCTTGCCTTCGATACCTTCACGGACACCAGGATAAAATTTTTTAAATCCCTCAGCCCATAAGGCAACCAGATTGTTCATCGTATCGGAACCAATGTACTTAAGGGAGCCTGCGACTTCACCGCTGACTGACTGATAAGGTTGTATGGCTGGGTCGATCTTCTGTGAAAATGGCTTTGAGAAAGCAACAGACTGGTGACTTCCTGCCGAGAAAATACACAAAAGAAAAAAAAGAACATCACAAAGTTTTTTTTTGAAACCAATAATTTTCATAAAATGAAAGCCTCGATACGAACTGTATTGCGAATAGATGAAAAAAGATACTTTTTTCACAAGCTCCTCAGCGTATTCATTTACTAGTGGCTGGATTGAGCAATCACGATGTTCATCGATAGCGATCTTGTATAGAAAAAAGCGAAACAAGAAATTATTAAGGAACCAGTTCTTTAATTTCATGATAGCGTCTCCAAAAGTACCACCGCTCCCATAGCGTTGCTTTTCGAAGATTTGGATCATGAGGATGAATAGTGTGTTGCTTGCCGGTACGAGTTATCAGGAGCAGGTTGCCATCTTCTAGTACCTGTTGCACGACCCAAAACTTATCCACGGTATACGAATAGGTTTCTCCGCGAGATGCCGCGTCAACTTCTCGAGCTCGAGGGCCGGGAGAAGCGCTGTGCTTCTGTTTACTATAAACAACAAGATCGCGAGGTTCCCATTTCATGAAATATGCCCAAACATTGTCCTTATTAAAGACAGCTATGAAAAGTTTTCATTGTCTTTAAACTGTATTTTGTCAGTATAGCTCTATTACGCTCACGAAATAGCCATTTGGAATGCTCCTGTGAATCTCACATCTTTAGCTCACCTCCTTGGCGAACTGATAGGAGGTCTGGGTGTTTTCCTGCTAGGCATGAAATACATGTCCGAGGGCATGCAGGCGGTCGCTGGGAATAGCTTGCGTCGGCTTATCGGTACAGTAACAGGCAATCGTATTTTTGCGATTATCGTAGGAGTTATTGTCACCTGTGTTGTCCAATCAAGTTCGATTACCACGGTTATGGTCGTTGGCTTTGTAAACAGTGGAGTGATGAGCCTTGCTCAATCAGTAGGCGTCATTATGGGTGCAAATATTGGCACCACAATTACTGGATGGATACTCGTTCTTAAAATTGGGAAATACGGCCTGCCACTTCTTGGTTTCTCGGCGTTCGTATACCTATTCTCAAGAAATGAACGTTGGCGGTACTGTGCGATGGGTCTGATGGGCACGGGCATGGTATTTTTTGGTTTGGAACTGATGAAAGATGCGTGTGGCATCATTAAGGAAACTCCTGATTTTGCTACGTGGTTTCAAGCTTTTCAGGCCGACAGCTATTTCGGTGTCCTAAAGTGTTGCATGGTCGGTTGTGTCCTGACGACTATGGTGCAGTCTTCTTCAGCGACTCTGGGGATTACTATATCTTTGGCTTACCAAGGAGTCATCTCATATGAAACCGCTGCGGCACTTGTCATTGGTGAGAACGTCGGCACAACAATAACTGCTCTATTAGCATCAATAGGGGCCACAACGAATGCCCGGCGAGCAGCCTACTTCCATGTTCTGTTTAATCTCACTGGAGTGTTTTGGATTACGCTTATTTTCCATTGGTATATACAGCTTGTGCAGTGGATTATTCATGTAGATGTTTTTAAAAAAGTGATGGTCGATGGCCTTGCCACTTTTCCAAATACGACGCCAGCAATTGCTGCAACCCACAGTATTTTCAATGTAGTGAATGTCTTGTTGTTTATCCCATTCGTAGGCATTCTTGTGCGTGTTCTTGAGCGCATCGTTCCTGCAAAAGAAGTGAAAGAGAAGCCTCGGCTGACCGAGTTAGACATTCGGATGTTAGACAATCCAGTGTTAGCGATGGAGCAATCACTTAAAGAAATAGAGCGAATGGGAGACAGTTGCGCGGAGATGCTCCATGTCTTGACTGAGTTGAGAGGAGAAAAGAAATCGAACATTCAGCTCAGGAGTCAGTTAAGAGATTATGAGATATCCCTTGATGCGATTCAGGAAGAACTCACGGCATTCATGACAAATCTTTTCACAAATGCTTTACCGCATGATGTGGCAGACGAAATACGCATTCAATTACGTGTAGCTTATGAATATGAATCGGTCAGTGACTACATAGAAAACCTTGAAAGACTAGACAAAAAACTGCGGGACTACGACGCCTCCCTTCCATCATATTTTTGTGAAGGTATCGAAGAATTGAGTTCTCGTGCCCTGTCATTTTTGAAAAAAATGAATGCAGCAATTCGTACCAAGGATCAAAATATCTTTGAAGAGTTTGTTTCTGTGCGAGCAGATGTCCGGTCTCAAATAAAAATACTTCGGCAGAAACAGCTAGAAGAGCTTACAAGCACCGGCATGAGCCCTTCAGTAAATTCGGTGATGTTGTCAGTCCTCGACAGCTACTCACACTTATTCAGTCATCTCGAAAATGTAGCCGAAGCGTTATCGGGACAAGCGTGACATTTGTTAATAAATCGAATTGTGTTTTCATCACAGGTCCTTGGCAGTTCATTTGAAAAGTACCTCTTATGGAGAAGTAATTGTCTGTAAGTCAAAGCGGTCAAGGTTCATCACTTTGACCCAAGCCTCAATAAAATCATTGATAAACTGTTGCTGGCCATCTTCACTGGCATAGACTTCGCAGATCGCTCGTAACTGTGCGTTTGAACTAAAGATCAAATCGACACGCGTTGCTGTCCACTTAACAGTGTCAGTCACACAGTTGAGGCCTTCGAAAATATTTTCACATTCGGGGGTTTTCTGCCATGTAATATCCGGACACAGCAAGGTGATGAAAAAATCGTTCGATAAGGTTTCACGACGCTTTGTGAAAACGCCAAGTTGAGCTTGATCACCTGCGGTACTATTTACCCCGAGAACTCGAAGCCCCCCGACAAGCACTGTCATTTCTTTCACAGTGAGCGTCAAAAGGTCGGCTTTGTCCAGCAAGAGTTCCTCAGTAGGACGATCGATATGGTCGGCAACATAATTACGAAACCCATCCGTCGTTGGTTCGAGTACAGCGAAGGACCCGATATCAGTCATTTCATCAGTTGCATCAGTCCGTCCAGGATGAAAGGAAACCGAGGCTTCGTGTCCAGCTCGGCGAGCGGCTTCTTCAATTGCTACACAGCCGCCAAGAACAATCAGATCCGCGAGTGAGACCTGCTTCTTATTGTGTGCTGTGGTGTTAAATTTCTGCTGGATATCTTCAAGAGTAGTAAGAACCTTTGCTAATCGAGTTGGATCATTTACTTCCCAATCTTTTTGTGGTGAGAGTCGAATGCGTGCACCGTTTGCACCGCCCCGTTTGTCGCTCCCACGAAATGTAGATGCGGCCGCCCATGCCGTGCTTACAAGATCAGCAACGGATGTGTCTGAAGACAGAATATGTTGCTTCAGCATGGAAATATCGTGTTGATCAATTATTTCATAACCAACACTGGGCACAGGATCTTGCCAGAGTTGGGCTTCAGGAACCTCCGGTCCAAGTAGCCGAGTTACAGGCCCCATATCCCGGTGAGTCAGTTTGTACCAGGCTTTTGCAAACGCATCACTAAATACAGTTGGATTTTCAAGAAAACGGCGAGAAATCACTTCGTAATCGGGATCAAATCGTAGAGCCAAATCTGTTGTAAACATCATGGGTGCATGAGAACGCTTGGGATCATGTGCATCAGGCACTGTGTTCTGTGCCGACGTTTCCTTGGGTGTCCACTGCCAAGCACCTGCAGGGCTTTTTGTTAACTCCCATTCGTATTGAAAAAGGTTTTGGAAATATCCATGCGACCAACGAGCTGGCGTTGAGGTCCATGCACCTTCAAGCCCACTTGTAATTGTGTCACCGGCGTTACCTGAACCAAAACTATTTTTCCACCCAAGTCCCTGCTCTTCAATTGCCGCACCTTCTGGTGGTGGTCCGAGGTGATCAGCGGGTGCGGCACCGTGTGACTTTCCAAAAGTATGACCGCCCGCAATTAATGCAACCGTTTCTTCGTCATTCATTGCCATTCGATAGAAGGTCTCTCGAATGTCGATTGCTGCTGCAAGAGGATCTGGTTTTCCGTTTGGACCTTCTGGGTTGACGTAGATAAGTCCCATCTGTACTGCGGCAAGAGGATTCTGAAGTTGCCGTTCACCGCTGTACCGATTATCACCAAGCCACTCACTCTCTGGCCCCCAATAGATATCTTCTGGTGGCTCCCATGCATCTTCACGACCGCCGGCAAAACCAAAGGTTTTGAATCCCATTGACTCAAGGGCAACATTTGCAGCAAGGATCATCAGATCAGCCCATGATATTTTTTTCCCGTACTGCTGTTTGATAGGCC
>Ga0233432_10000220_pt1 | contig 54262 bp, 64 predicted proteins | sample SI_122_August201_6_FD_179870 | JGI IMG/M metagenome (GOLD analysis project Ga0233432, IMG submission 179870) | Seawater microbial communities from Saanich Inlet, British Columbia, Canada - SI_122_August2016_10_MG | ecosystem: Environmental > Aquatic > Marine > Inlet | place: Canada: British... | reverse complement strand
TAGTGAGTAGGAGAGTGAGTAGGATAGTGAGTAGGATAGTGAGTAGGATAGTGAGTAGAGTAGTGTAGAACAGAATAAATTTTTTATGTGGTTCAACCCTTGGAGACTCATTGGAGACAAGATGGACCTTGGAGACTCATTGGAGACAAGGTGGACCTTGGAGACTCATTGGAGACAAGTTGAACCTTAGAGACTCCCCGGAGACAAGTTGGACCTTAGAGACCTTTAAAATTTGATTCAAGTTAGGAGATCTTCCAGCACATAAACAACTAGAGAAAACAAGGGGCAACCGGCCACAGACTCACAGACTCACAGACTCAGAGACTCACAGACTCAGAGACTCACAGACTCAGAGACTCACAGACTCAGAGACTCACAGACTCAGAGACTCACAGACAAGGATGAGTTCGTGCGCGTGTCTCCAACTCACCGAGGCAACTCTGGCCTTCCCTACCGAAGATATTGACCGCAAGGAGGAGATCACCCTCTGGGGACCCGAGACTCTCCACGCGATGCCCGGTGCGGCGGCATTCATGCAGGGGGAGGACGCATGGGTGGACATCTACGAGCTCTCAGTGGAGGCTGGAATGCACTGGGACCAAGGGCCATATAGGTCATCGCTACAAGAGGCGCTCACCGAACTGGATGACCCAACAGAATCCATACAAGACCCAGAGATTGAAGCAGCTCTCGACCAATGGAGGAGGGGAGGGGGGGATATGGATGATCTCCATGAACCATCATACTTCGTAGAGTGGAACCAAGGTGAAGGAGGGGAAACTTGGGTCGGTGGAGATTGGATCTCTTGGAGAGACGGGAAGATACCACAATACACTCCGGAAATGCTGGAGCAGCGTGACGCGCTGAACTGGATGTACAACTTCGTCTGGAATACGACAATGATTCCAGGCGACACCGATACAGTTCCAGACCAAATAGAGCTCTTGGAACTCGTCGCAGTGGGGGAGAATTATGGTGTAGCGAAGTGTGTCTTCGGGGCAGTATACGTTCCAAAGAGCGCCATCAATTATCTTAACAACAATGGGGGGGCGGAAATAGGCACAATCTTCGACGGAGAAATCTCCTTCTCCCCACAGAACAAGTTCAAATGGAGACTTGTGAAAGATGGGGTGACATTCACGTATGAAGATATGTGTGGAAAAAGAAGACTAGATGATTACTAAATTAGATAGACATAGAATAGGATAAATAGAATATAATTTTTTATGTTCTCGGGTTAAAAATTTGATAGTTGTTAGAAGATCTTCTAACAGATAACAATTGAAATACACAGGGAAGAAGTATGAACAGCAAGAATGGGTCCCTCACCCCGTGCTCCATCCGCCCACCCAGTGTGGGTGAACTCACCGTTTCACTCTTGGAAAGGGAACCACGTAGATATTACGGGATCCTCCAAGAGCTTTCAAGGGGGGATGATCCTTCTCTCAAGCAAGCTCTAAAGGAGAAGTTGAACGAGAGTCCCTACGAAACATGGCACTCGAATCATGTTCTATCTCTTTCGCGATTGGTGGGGAGGTTGAATCAGAGGGGGATAGACGAATTTGGGGTGGGTGGTGCATTCTACGGATCCAACAATGTTGAAGGCGTCCCGAAAGACCTCGCCATCAATCTTTTGAAGATGATGGTGAATTGTGGCGGAGACATCACCGCAACAGATTATTATGACAATAATATCATTAATATTCTGAAAGCTGGAGAGAAGGAGTCCCGATTCTATAGGATAGGGGCAGAGGAATACCTGAGAACCGTGGAAATTATTCATCCTGCTTCAACCGAAATTAGTGAGGGGGTCCCCCCGTAAATATAGAATGATGTTTAGATAGGATTAGATTGGATTAGATTTTTTATGTTCTCATGTTAAAAATTTGATTCAAGTTAGAAGATCTTCTAACAGATATAAAGAAAAAAGGAAAGATAATCGGAGAATCTTACAGATTTATTGGAGGCCCTGATTGCTGGGACAGGTTAAAAGACTTCATTGAGATGGACAACTTCTCGGATTCGGGGATGTTCAAGATGGGTCCGAATGGTCGGGTGTGTCATCGGAGAGATGGAGACACGTGGGCAGACAAGGTCTTGGATGGAGTTGACCTTGAAAAGACAATGTATTGGGAGAACTGTGGATACACTTATGTGGAAGAAGATGAGGGGGGCGAAATGGTGGGAGACCGAAAGATTTCCAATCAAGTTCGGGAGACAACCAAGGTCTGGGGGAAAGAAAGAGGAGAGGGGAAGTTCAAGAGGGAGAAGAAGGTCCCTCAGAAAAGGGGGTCCAAATATCCGACGAAGCCGAAGCCGAAGAACCGTTGGCACAAGAGGATATCTAAGGTTGCACGGCAATTGGATATGGAAGATATTGGTTCCCATACAGAACAGGTAGCAGATGGAGAGTGGAACGATTTCTGGGACGAAAAGAGGCTTGAAGGAGAAAGGGAAGAGGAAGAATATTGGGATTCTTGGACCCAAGAGGTGAAAGACTTTCCGGGGTATTATGCTGTCATTAGTGTGAAGATCCTTGTAGATCCGGATGGAGTGTCTGTCCATGATATCGATGCGGCCGGGGTCAACCGAGGACATCGTTATGACCCATATAACAGCAGAGATATCCGTCATATTGTGATGGATGAATGGTCGAAGTTGCCATCTGTTGTGGGGGGACCTGTATGTGGAACAGATACTTATGTTCTCCCTGGTTTCTCATTTCAACGGTATGATTACTTTACATACTGGGATGAAGAGAACGAGATGTATATCTGGAAGGATATGAGCAAACATTCGTGGTGTTGTGGGGGATGGAGGGAACATTTTGATTACTATCCAGATATGAAGAAACTGGGAAAGATCTTCTGCTTGGACAAGCAATTTCTCCCTTGGAAGGAAGTAAATAAGTTGAGCCGATGGATCAATGGTATTGAATGGAATACGGTGTGGGCAAGGATGGATGAGATCCGCACGGGGACAATGTATGGTCGCGAACACGAGTATGTTGGTGGAGATGATTTTGAGAATAGATCTCGTGAAAGTGTTTCATATGCTAGCAATCATCCATATTATCAGATTCCCGGGATGGTATTTCATTAGACAATTTGAAGATCTTTCTAAAGTTCTTATTAGGATAGAAATTTTTTATGAGAAAATAAAAATTTACTTAAAAATTTGATTGTAAGTATAAGTAAGATAGCATATCAATAAGAGAAAGAATTAACAAGTAATCAAGTCTATCCTATTTCACAGAGCAGTTCAGCAAGGAGTTCAAGCAAGTAGCATCGGAAAGCAGGATGGCTCTCTCCAAGGCACTCGCAATGACTGTCGTCTCGGGATACAAGGATAAGTGGTCTAGGGACTACCCATCCAATCTCACCCAGACGGACATGTTCCGAAAGTGGGTCCCGGATGACGAGAGGGATTTCACGGTCGCCTACCGGTCTATTGGATTCAACCAGATTTTCACTGGTGAACGCCTGAGGACTGGTGCCGGCTTCAACTGCCATCACCTCTACCGGCAGATGAGGAAGACCCCCGATATCCTTGTATACAGCGACAACAATACAAGCATCTTCCAACCACTTGGAGAACCAGGGCGAGATGTGGATAAGAACAAGGATGCGCATCTGATGGCGGTTAGTCATTCATTCGGAGATTCGGACCCACGCACATTCAACGAATGCCTTCCCACGACAGAAGCGGAGGATGAAGATCTAAGTAGGCGTATTTCTCTGATTAAGTCTGCGGTTGATGCTCTGCGGAGGAATGTACCTGTTTCAGAGTGTGGACCCAAGGTTGTAGAGAAGGCGACTGCGCTGGGAGTTGCGATGGACACGGGTATTCAGCAATTCTTCCTTCATCAGATTCTGGCACTCAGTCCCGAAGTGCTGGCGGGACCTCCCGGATATGTCCTGAATAAGGATGGTGTTGACATTGGCAAGAATAAGGAAGAGCTGGAGAAGACAATTGGGAAGGTCTTTGAGAATGAAGGACTCCAACCGATGATGTTCATTCAGCCACCGGATCGCAACACTCAGCTCCTTTCGCACATCCACTGCTTCATGCTGGATCCATCCGAACCTCTTCCTAAGGCACTGGAAGATAACTATATTTCATTGGAGCTCATTCAAGAAGTAAAGCAAGAAATGAAGGATGTTGTAGAAGATGATTGTGAACTTGTAAGGACTGCAACACCCCCAATCTTAGTCGAACACCCTTATACGGGAGGGAGTTCGGGGGAGGAAGAGTCAGATGAAGAGTCGGTAGAAGATGTAGGACTATCACGGCAGATGAGCAGTGCTCCAAAGGTTTCTGTGGCATAGATTAGGTTGGGATAGGATAGACTAGGATAGACTAGGATAGATTAGGATAGATTAGATTATAAAAATTTTTTATGTTCTTAAATTTAAGATTTCATATTGCGTCCAAAACTACTTAAAAATAAAATCTATATTAATGGTGTAGAGGGGTAGTAAGGTAATTCAATCTATTGGTAGCATTCCCGAGTCTGGTTAAAGGGGTATGACTCAAGATCATATGCGTCACGCTTCGGGGGTTCAAATCCCCCTGCTACCACTGGTTCCATTAGCTCAGTCGGTTAGAGCGCTGTGCTTATGACGCGGAGGTCGTGGGTTCAAGCCCCACATGGAACACTTATGTCACGGTAGCTCAGCATGGTCCAGAGCGCTCGGCTTTTAACCGAGTGGTCGGGGGTTCAAATCCCCCTCGTGATAGAGATTAACTGGTCTTAAGCAGTTCGGTGAGAATATAATAAAGATAATAATAATATTATCATAATTATTTTTTTATCGTCATACGATAAAGGGTGAAATTATATGGAAGCACGATTATAATATGACCTTATGTCACGGTAGCTCAGCATGGTCCAGAGCGCTCGGCTTTTAACCGAGTGGTCGGGGGTTCAAATCCCCCTCGTGATACTTTTGGGAACTTAGTATAATGGATATTACGCTATAATCTTTCGGGATTGTAGAGATGCGGGTTCAAGTCCCGTGGGTCCCACTTCCTCTATAGCTCAGTTGGCAGAGCGCTCGGCTGTTAACCGATAGGTCGCTGGTTCGAGCCCAGCTGGAGGAGAAGATTAATTGCCTTAAGCAGTTCGGTAGGGAAAAGTATCTTATCGTTATAGTATGGTCCGGAGAATTAACATTATCTAATATTAAAATACCTGTTGATTCATTATTTGACCATATATTTGCTAGGGTTCCCGAGTCTGGTCAAAGGGGATAGACTTAAGATCTGTTGCGACACGCTTCGAGGGTTCAAATCCCTCCTCTAGCATAAAGGACCATTGTCCCTATAAGTCTTTCTTAGGAAGAAAGCATTCGCCTCATTGGCGCAATTGGATAGCGCGTCAGACTTCTAATCTGAAGGTTGTGGGTTCGAATCCCACATGAGGTATTTTTATTCACTAGCTTAATGGTAAAGCGATCTCTTTTAAATGGGATAGTTCCTCTTTTCGGTACTGAGGGTGAATGTTCCGGTTTCGTGGTGTAATAGGTTAGCACTTTGGACTTTGAATCCAATGATCCGGGTTCAAGTCCCGGCGAAACTTCTCTTTTTTTTAAAAATTTGATAGTTTATTTGTTTGATTATTAAACGAACAAATAAATACCATGGCGACCGTAAATCGTTTCTTAAATGTTTACGGGAACTCTTCTATCACTTACAACGGGACTTTCCTCCCTTACGGGATAACAACTCCCGAACTCCATTTCACGGATGAAGATCCTATTTCTCCCCCGTGTAGTCCACGACCCGAGGGCGTCCAAGAAATAAGACCCATGGCTATATTTCACGAACCTGTATATGAATATGGTCTGCACTGGGTATACACCCATGAATTGTATAATCTGGAGGAGGACATTAGGAAAAGACACAATAAATTTTATAGAAAGAACAAGAATAAGACATTGAATATGAAACATTTTAGGAGGAATCATAAACTAAAACAACCTGGGGGATCATCTTGTAATCAGAGAAGATAGATTAAGATTCATAAAAATTTTATAAATTTTTTATGTTATTTGACGGAATTTTATTTAAAAACTAATTGCTATATATATTTATCTGTATAATGGAGCATCTTAAGAATTGTGTTGTTCTTGATAGACAAGAAACTACATATGATAAGCCTGTGTATATGGCACCTTCCGTAGAAAGTGTTGAATATGACAGAGAAAATATGAAAAAGACTATGATTATAAAGAATGTTAAGCATGTATATAAGGATAAGAGTGAGGGAAAGATGACTATCAAGGAATATAGTCATTCTGTTACAACAAGAGAAAAGTATAAGGTTCCACTAGAAGAATCCGAATTAATGCGTTTGGAAAAAGAAGATCTTCTAAACTCTATTGAGACAGAGGTTTCGAATCTAAATCTCGATGATTTTAAAACGAAGGAATCAATTTTAAAGTTCGGTTGTGACAATGGAAAGAGTAATGGAGAAAAGCGCAAGAGGATGGTTGTTCTACAGAAGCATTTACAAGAAAAGCAGAATTCATTAGAAAAAGAAAATCTTTTAAAAAACTTTGCAGAAGAAAATAAAGAAGATCGTTTAAGGAAGCAAGAGGGTGAGAAGGCTATGAAGAGGTATGAAAGAATGAATAGGAGGGTAGTTTATCCTAGGCATCGTATTACGACCGAAGAAATTTCTAATTATCAGTATTAAAGTTATAATATAAATTTGATATAAATATTTATTAATATTATTAATTTAGATATGTTTCATAATATAGATTACGGAACAGATAAAAAATTTGAACCTATCCCTATAGTGAGGATTTTATCCCAACAGAAAAAATACAATGATTGGGATGTCATTATAGGTAAATCAATATTAAAGGAAGAAAAAATAAATTATTCTGAAACTGGGACTATATTAGAACTGATGAAAGATAAGAATAAATCTTTTAATTAAGGTCCTTAATGTTGTTAATCATTTTCTGATATTCTATGTCCTTTTAGTTCTCTTATTTCTTTTAGTTCTTTTAGTTCTTTTAGTTCTTTTAGTTCTTTTAGTTCTTTTAGTTCTTTTAGTTCTTTTAGTTCTTTTAGTTCTTTTAGTTTTTCTCTTTTTATATCCCCCCCCCTGTTTTCCTCCCCCATTCCATAGAGGCCATCTCTCCCACAATTCACGAGTGAGGTCAGGTCTCTCTTTAGCTGCCCTGTCGACGAGATCTCGGTTAATGCCCTCAAAAAATTTAAAGCGAGTATGAAGGTTTTCTTCTTCCATCCTAGAATTTATCATCGTTTTCCAATTTAAGAAATCTTTATCTCGTTTACGTGCCCGCCTTTTCTTCAATTCATCCCTATTACTGGGGGGCCCCGAAGACTGACCTGAGACCGACGCATTCATTGAATTTACTTGGCTTCTTACTTTTTTAATTTGGTTGATATCATTTATCGCCTGTTGTAATATTTTCATTTCTCCCGTTATAAATTTTACACCCGGATTATTTTCATCTAATGATTCATTTATCGTAATAATGTCCGCCGCTTTAAAAATCGCTTCGTTACACGAAGATAAAATAGGCTCTAGCGTTTTAATTCTATCAATAAACGACGTTCCGTTAATCTTGATTCCATGTATTTTTTTAGCCTCTTGTTTCGCTTTTTCTATTAGTGCAAGTGTGTGTGCTACTAATTCACGATTTTCCTCAGTCAACCCCAGGTGTTGAATCAACGTATTTGTATTCGTATTTGTATTCATATTTGTATTCATATATATATATATATATATATTATTTCCAATAAAGTTCCTGTGTTGGATAATCTTTAAAAATAGTTTTATAATCATTGTCTATGTAAACTTGTAAATTCTGATCTTTTATTTTAGGACTTTTTGAAGTCCATAATTCTTCTTGGATCATTAAATGAGCGTATTCAACTCTTTTATGAGGTCCTCTAAATTTTTTATTTCTTTTTAATTTCCATTCGCATTGCATTGCTTCTTTCATAGTTTCAAATCCATCAATAATGAGAATGGGATACCAGTCTTTTTTCTTTTTCGTGTAACGTGCGCCACCCTTTAAATCACCTATATGCTGTCTCCATCTACGTAAAAAATTATTGGTCATTCCAATGTAGGTTAAATTATCACATTTTAGAAGATAAACAAGATACATTTTATTATTTAATATAATATAATGAAAGATAAAAATATAATAATATTTTACGGAGGATTAATTTTATTACAATATATTGTTAAATTCTTAAAAAAAACGATTAAACAAGAGAGACCAATAAAAAGAAATACTTATGGAATGCCTTCAACTAAATCGGCGACATTATTTTACATAATGACATATTTAATAATAACGAATAATTTACAGAAAAAAACTAAAATAATATTGATTATTCTCTCTATAATTGGAATCTTATATAAATTATTGTATAAAGAACATTCTTACGAACAGATAGCAGTTGGAGGATTAATTGGAATCGTGTATGCTTATTTTATAAAAAAATTAATTATCTTGTATTAGGGTGAATCGGCAGGATCTGCGCTGCCGGACAGGCCACCAGTCACTGCTTCTGTTTCCGGTAGTATTTTTTTTAGTTTTTCATCAAATTCTGATATATCTTTATTTTTTCCTTGAAAAGTAAATTTCCCGTAATTTGTTTCCAATACAATTCTATGTAGACTTGAAAAAGTACTACCGGATTCATATTTCATTGCTTTTTGCATACTTCCAGCAGGTATAAATTTTACTTGGGTCGTACCAGGTATTTCAGTCCAATATAATCCATTTTCAACGGTGCTACCCTGTGCATTGATCAGTATAACCGCCTTTTCTGAATCATTAGTGTATCCCATATTAAAGTCTCTCAAAAAGCATCCATTGGGAAATTCAGATACTAATGCGGATAGTTTTTCCCAATGTGTTGCAGGAAATGTACCCCCAACAGTGGTATAATCAGCACCGAACGGAGACCACATCAATAATGTATTAATCCCGCGAGTAACTTTCGAATGTTTGTCCGCACCCCCCTTGATTATATTCATCTTTTTATTTTTTTTATTCCTTTTAGTCCTTTTAGTCCTTTTAGTCTTTTTAGTCTTTTTATTGACTCTTAATTTATGATAAAATTTTTTTCTACTTTTCTTAGATTTTCTATAAGTTCTTTTCCTAGAAACCTTATCCCTTTTTATTCTGGATTTTTTCATTGAACGCATTTTATAGTTATACTTATATAAAAAACCTTCTATTAATTTTATTCTGAGTTTCAGATATTATATAAAGAACATTCTTACATACAGATAGCAGTTGGAGGATTAATTGGAATCGTGTATGCTTATTTTATAAAATGGTTTATAGATCATATTTAATCTGATATGCTAAACTAATTACAGGATTATCAATTACAGCTGGGATCCAATTTCTATCATCGTCAAATGTAAAGATTCTATTTTCGAACTTGTATTTTTTAGCTAATTTCGTACATGCCGGACAACAATGCGCGGCTTTGTGATATCCTTGTTTGTTGAAACGTGAAATAAATATTTTATACCGATTATGTTTATCATTTTTCATACAATAATTAATTGCTATCTGTTCAGCGTGAATTGAAAATCTATTGTGATTCTTGCCGCAAGGTCTGGATGAACCATAATCAACTATTGTTTTCCTTTTGGGGTCGTAAAACATAATAATTAACCGCGACAGCTATTGTATCATAACAGAAGAGTTTATCTACCTTGAAATTACAAGATGTATGAATTGGCAAGGGTTCCAATGTTGGGTTTACTCGTGCCATTTTCTCCATCATTATTGAATAAATTTGATATTATAAATTTAATCAATATCAAATTTACTTGATATGACTGAAATAGATGAAATAGATGTCATTAAATTTCTCTTCGTAATTTATTTCATTAATATGATAATGATGTGTTGGTTGTATCTTTATACTATGTTTACACAGTATAAAAATGCCCATGATAAGTGGTATGATATAATTAGAGAAAATGATATTGATATAACATATAGATTAGAAAGAGTCAAGAGAGAATAAATTAATTACGTATCGAATGATACGATATATTTCCGTTGTTTCTCGGGTTCTTTCTTGGGAGATAAAAATTCTTGATTCACATAGATTAATCTGTAGGTTGTAGTTTTCTGACCTTTTACACTTTTTTCAATGCCGATAACTTTATAATTATAATTTTTCACGAATTGTCTTAAAACAGTTATACATTTTTTTTCTGTAAGATCTTTTAAATAAATCTTAGATTTACAAGGTAAATAGTATTCTTCTAATTTTTTTTTAAGAAGATTAAGATTTTCTACAGTTTTAATTTCTTTCATATGTTCTTTCGTAAAACAACGATCATCTTCTAAATTATCTAAGCCGAATGTTTCTAAGATAGATTGGATGACTTGCATATCTGGATTTTTATTAAAATTCTGATTTTTCATTGACATTCTATTAAATATAGTAAATAAAATGATTTTAAATACGAAACATATTTGAAATATCAATGAGTCTATTTCTTTTTAGAAGATCTTTTTTTTTTTAGAAGATCTTTTAGTTCTTTTAGTTCTTTTAGTTCTTTTAATCTTTCTTTTTTTCTTTCTTTTTTTCTTTTTAGAACCTGCTTTTTTAATTGTTTTTCGGGGACTTAATAATCTCTTTGCTTTCTGCATACGGAGAGGATTCCTCTCATTATACATATCAATCTCTTCCGACATAATCTTCGCCCATTGTGGATATCGTTGAATTATTCCCTTTGATACTTCTCTTGAACAGAATAAACAAGTAGAATTAAAAATAGTTATTGTAATATCCCTTTCATTAAATTCTTCTTCTCCATAATGTTGATGTAAATCTGTAAAACATCTTTCTAACAGAGATTCCTCCATTGAAAATAGAGAACTTAAAAAGACATTGTCATTTTTATCTTTAATTGAATAATTGAAATCTGCTATCAATTTGGGTAAAATATATGATCCTTGAAAAAATCCACCCTCTGTAAATCTGGTTTTCGGAACATAATAAAAATCAGACGAACCTTGTAATAATGGAAAATAACCCATATTAAAATCTTTCGAATTGTATTTTAATCCTATATTAGGGACCCCTTCATCGTCGGTAATTAGTATCTCTTTACCTGAACTATTATAAACATAAATATTTACTTTAATGTCATTCCCATCCTCATTGGGTAAATATTCTACCTTAAGATATTCGCGAAATTCATCTTGATTTACTCTGAATGCCAGTGATGCAGTCCCGGTGAAAATTCCAGTATCGACCGTAGTGAAAACTGGTGTTTTTTTATGAATAATGAATGATACACTTTTATTTTTATCTAAAACGAAATCTTTTACAGATCCTGGTATATCTTCGTATGGATAACAATCAACCCTTAAATCTCCATGACAACCATTATAATAAAAAAAAGAACCATCGTCCGCTTCATCGACAATTGATGCTTCGTATTTTTTTTTTAATAATTTCTTATATTCTTCTATATCTTTTTCGAATTGTTTTTTAAGTTCCGGTCTTGATTCTATGATTGATGCGGTTTCTTCAATTTTAGAATATAATTCCAAAAAATTATCTTCATCATTCATATTATATAATAAACAAGTTAAAAAATAAAAGATTATATATAATACTAATATATGGCGGAAACAGAACCGAAAATAGGGGAAAATATAGATCTTTCAGAGATAAAACCGTTGGATGTATGGACTATAATTGAAACTTATTTTAGAGATAATCCTAATTACAAATCGCAGCATCAGATTGATTCATTTAATGAATTTTTAACTTCTGAAACGAATGGTATTAAATTTATAATTAAACGTGAAAATCCTTTAATTATTTATAAAGATATTTTAGATCCAGCCAAAAATGATTATAAATATCAGATTAATATTTATTATGGCGAAACTTTAAAAGAAGACGGGGGGAAAGATAAAAGTATTAAAGAAAATATTTATTTTTCATCTCCAATTGAATATATTAATGGGGAACAGACATATATGTACCCGAATATTGCGAGGCTAAAGGGTTATACTTATGCTTCTTGTATATTCTGTAATATTGGTGTTGAATTTATAGATAATTCTAAAGGGACAAGAACTGTAAAAAACTTTCAGAGAGTAAATATTGGTCTTTTACCTATAATGATTAAATCTAAAAATTGTATTTTAAATGGTTTAGATGATACTCAATTAAAGGAATTAGGAGAATGTCCATATGATCAAGGTGGATATTTTATTATTAAGGGAAAAGAGAAGGTCTTTCTGTCTCAAGAGAAAAAGATTAATGATATATTATATATTAATTCAATTAATGATGAAACTTTACCAATTCAATGTGTTTTAAAGACCGTTTCAACCGAGGGGTTTCAATCTTCGAGGACGAATACTATTATGATGAATAGGGTGACTTTAGAATATGAACCTGGGAATAAATTATTAGCTAATAATGATAAAAGATATTGTTACAGAGTGACAGTTAGAATCTTAGGAATTACTGATTTTAATATACCTATATTCGTATTATTTAGAGCATTAGGATTTACAACAGATAAAGAAATAATTGATACAATTATTTATGAAACAGATACAGATGTATTAAAAAGAAGTCTTATGGATATGATAATGCCTTCTGTAAAAGATTCTCAACCTGTATTTGATCAGAAGACAGCGTATAAATTATTGTCTATGTATACTAAGGGAAAAGAAGTAATTAATGTTATAGATATCTTAAAAAATAATCTTTTACCTAAATATAAAACTGATAGAGAAAAATGTTTCTTTTTAGGATTTTCTGCTCGTAAATTATTTATGACTCAATTAAAAATTTTACCGGAAACTGAAAGAGATTCTTATGCTTTAAAGAGAATAGATTTAGCAGGGTCTCTTTTATTAGAATTATATCGTGAGTTATGGGGTAAATTTCAAAGATTTACATCTTTAAGTATAGATAAAGAACATAAGTTTCATTTTAAAGAATATGACGAAGACATAACGAACATTATAAACGAAAGTAATATTAAAAAGATCTTTAATCCTTCAACAATGGACGCGATAGTGAAATCTTTCGGAGCAATATTCGGTACGAATCTTTCGGCGAGACAGGGTATAGTTCAAGATTTAAACCGGAATACTATGTTGGGGACATTATCTCATTTAAGAAGATTATCTTATCCTTTACCATCGGGTTCTAAAAGTCTAGGACCTCGTAAATTACATAATTCTCAATGGGGATTCGTATGTCCAACTGAATCACCTGATGGTGGAAATGTTGGAATAATTAATCATTTATCTATAATGGCATTAGTATCATTTAATGTTTCCGAAAATGGTATTTATGGGGCACTATTAGATCATGGATTAATTTCCTTAGATGATATAATATCAGAAGATCTCATTGAATCAACTAAAATATTTATTAATGGAAAATGGATAGGAATTCATCGTATTCCAGATTATCTTTTTAAAGTAATGAGATTATTAAAATTAAATGGATTTATTCATATTTATACCTCTATTTCATGGGATATAAATGCTCGAGAAATTCATATATTTTCTGATTCTGGGAGATTAATAAGACCTCTTTTTGTCCTTAAGAAGAGAGGAAATAAAGTGAGTAATGAATTAATAGAAGGTGATTATTCATATGCTTCTAATTGGTCAAGATTAATTAGAGGATCTTATATGTTTAAAAAATACCCCCAACAATCTATTTATGATGAAAGATATTTCAGAGAAGATCTTTTAGAGATTAAAGCTAAAAATCCGGATTTTATTTCATTTTTAGAAGATCATATATCTCAGATAGAATATATTGATTCTATGGAAACTAATAATTTATTGATAGCAAGGAGTATTTATTCTATCGATAAAGATTATACACATTCCGAAATTCATCCAACTTTAATGTTAAGTGCTGTCGCTTTAAATATTCCTTTCCCCGAACATAGTCAATATCCCAGAAATGTTTTTTCATGTCAACAGACCAAGCAAGCAGTTGGAGTTTATTCGAGTGCTTACAATACAAGATTTGACACATTCGGTCATATATTAAATTACCCTCAGAAACCAATAGTTACAACAAGATACAAGAAATATACTGATGTAGATAAATTACCTTACGGAGATAATTGTATTGTAGCAATTGCTTGTTATTCTGGATATAATCAAGAAGACGCTGTAATATTAAATAAAAGTTCAGTTGAAAGAGGTTTATTTAATACTTTATATTATAGAAGTTATGAAGATGAAGAAGAAATAGATTCTCAGGGGAATCAGATATTATTCGGTAATCCTTCATATCTTAAGAATATTAAAAAGGATAATACAATTAATTATGATAAATTAGATGAAAATGGATTCATTAGAGAGGGAGTTTATGTAGATGAAACGGATGCTTTAATGACCAAATATTTAGTTGAAAAGAACTCTTCCAATGATTCTGTAACAAGAATTATAACGAAAACAGTTAAATTCGGAACATCTGGATATGTTGATAAGGTTGTTGTTGTTAAAAATAAGGATAATCTTAGAACTTGTCATGTTAGAATAAGAAAAAATAAGATCCCCGAAATGGGCGATAAATTCGCATCGAGATTAGGACAGAAAGGTGTATGCGGTATGGTATTAGATCAGAGTGAGATGCCATTTACTAGAGAGGGAATCGTCCCCGATGTTATTGTGAATCCTCATGCTATTCCGAGTCGTATGACTATTAATCAATTTTTGGAGGTCATATTAGGAAAAAGTGCTTGTTTGGGTGGATTTTTGGGAGATGCGACCGCCTTTCAGAATACAGAGGTCAGAGATTATGCTGTACTTTTACAGAAGTATGGATACGAAGAATGGGGTAACGAAATAATGTATAGTGGTATAACGGGAGAACAATTAAAAACAGAGATCTTTATAGGGCCAACATATTATCAGAGAATAAAAATAATGGTTGCGGATAAAATGCATAGTCGTTCAACGGGTCCGAAACAGAGTTTAACAAGACAACCAGTAGGTGGAAGATCTAATAATGGAGGAGGTCGTATTGGTGAGATGGAAAGAGATGGTATTATATCTCATGGTATAGCATCATTTTTAAATGATAGTCTAACGGTTAGATCTGATAAATATTCAGTTAAAATCAATGAAAATAATGGTTTAATTGATTATAATGAAGAAAATATGGAAAATATTCATGATGTTCAGATGCCGTATTCAATGAAATTATTAACTCAAGAATTACAGGCAATGAATATAGTTCCAAGGATGATAATAAATGATAATATTAGTAATCCCGCAGTTCATGATTTCATAGTCAATAATTATAAATTATAAATTTGAAACTTAAGATATTTTGAATAATTTAGATCTCACTAAAAGGAGATAAGGTGTAGTCCTCAAGATCTAATGATTATTTTTATTGCAAGGTGGCGAGCTCCCCACGGAATTTCCAGTCCAATTTTGGGTCGTCAATGGATTTCGTCGTTATACGCTGCTTATTCTCCTGCTTGTTATCGTCGCCCATGATCGTGATCTCATATTTCACTTTGACTTTGGTCCCATCATCAAGGACCTCTTTGACACGGCCTTGGCCCCACCCTCCTGCCGTTTCAGACCACACCTTCACCTCTTGGTCCACCAGCAGCTCCACAGACTTCCAAATCTCACCGCCATTCTCGCCATCCATTTTTTTCAGTACGATCGGCCAAGCCGAACGGTCTCCTCCAATCCTCTTGAAGACACCCTTAATCTTCGCCCAGTATATCTCAGGAATATTGCATTCTCTAAGCACATCTTCTAAATTTTTATCATGATCAACAATTTTCTGCTCTTCCTTATCCTCAGCTGCCTCCATCTTTTCATGCTTTTCCTCCATCTGTTTGTCGTATTTTTGTTTTAAAAAGATGTAAGAATCTGGAGGAGGAATTTTCGGAGTAAGACCTTCCTTTATCCATTTTTTACGCAATTCCGCTAAATTTCCCGCCATAGATGTATCCTTTGGGAAAATACCTTGTTCTTCTAACCTACGCGCCCCCCCCTTCATTCTCATAGATCTTTTCACTCCCCTCAACGACCTTTTTGTTTTTCTTGAACGCTTCCTATACTTCTTAGAGTTCTTCTTAGATTTCTTCATAGAGTGCTTTTTATAATTCTTCCTATAATTCTTCTTATAATTCTTTTTAGAACGCTTTTTAGAACTTCTTAACCTTAAAGACCTTCCCTTAGTTTTACCCATTTATATATATATATATATTTTAAATTTGATAAATCCAACCATTTAATATAAAATAACTAACTATGGCTCAACTCGTTCAAGTTTACACCGATATTTATAAACCAGCATTCGACGAAAATAAAGACGAATATATAGATAAATCGCCATACAAGCCTTATGAAAGGAATTGTATTAGATTTGAGTGTCGTTGTAAAGCGGGGGCTTATTTTATAGGAAATAGTCAATTCAAGCAACATATTAAATCTAAAACGCATAAAGATTTCATAGTAAATTACAAGAAATATTTTAAAGAAATAGATGAATTAAAAGAAAAGAATAAAAAATTATTATCAGACAATCAACTTTTAGAAAGAAAAAATAATTTACAGAGTGATAAAATAGAAGATCTTCTAACTAAGATAGATAAATTACAGAAACAGAATAAAAATCTTTTAAAAATTATTGGGGACATGAATGAAGAAGACGAGTTTCAGGATTGCCGAGGAGAATAGATTATAATCTTTCATCCCTCTGTATGTTGTCTCTTTGTATTTTTAGATGAGACAATTGTATAACTTTAGAAAGTCTTTCTAATGATTCAGATTTATCTGAATTCAACTTAAAAAGTGGATCGCATTGAATAATAATATTTTTTTTAATTTTCTTAACGATTTCATTTATTTTTTTGATTAATTCCGATGAATTATTATAAATGAGATCTTTATTGTATAATTTTATAAATTCTTCACTTGTGAAAGAATAAAATAAAAATGAGTGAATAATTTGAAATACTAAATAATTTTCTTTATTTATATTAACGACTTCAGTTTTAAAAGATCTTTTAATATTCTGTTCTGGGTAAAAAATTTCTTCATTCTGGGAAAATTTTATTTTGGTGGTTGTTTCAACCATATACTATATAATATATTTCTTTAGAAAAGATTTTCTATGAAATTGTGTTGGACCATTACTTTTGATGAAATCTAAATGTTTTTTCGTGCCATATCCTTTATTATTTTGAATATCATAGGATTCGAGGATAGGATTTTCTTCTACTAATTGTAAAATATATTCATCATGATATTCTTTCGCTAGAATTGATGCTGCCGCAATATTTAAATAATGATTATCACCTTGCGGAACACATACGTGTTCTATAGGTTCCATTTCAGAATCTAAATAAGTATTAAAATACGTTCCATCAACGAGAATGCGATCAATTGAAATATGTTTAGTTATTTCGTCAATACAGTTGTGCATACCTTTCATAGTTGCTTGAAGAATATTTAATTCATCTATTTCTTTTTCATGAATAAATTGAACGTTAAACGCGATAGCATTATCTTGTATGTATTCTCTTAAAATCTTTCTAATTTTAGGAGAACATTTTTTAGAATCTTTTATTTCATAAGGAGGTGGATTATCTTTTATGTCACCCATGATAACAGAACCAATACAGACAGGACCCAAGAGACATCCTCTGCCTGCTTCGTCTATACCAAGTTCTATATTGTTTTCAATGTAAAAAGATTTCATTTTTATAAATATAAGAATATTATTTTAAGTTTATTTGTAAACACTGTTCATGTTATCTTCCTTGCAGCATGAAGAAAAATAACAACAGCAATTAGATTTACATCTATGTTTCCATTTATTATCTTTCTTAAGGATATATTTCATAAATTTAGTTGGTTTTCGAACATATCTTTCATTCCCATCATCATCTTTAATTTCAATGAGATCCCCGAACCATGGCCACAATTTATTTTCTTCATTATTATCGGGTTCAATAAGTTGTGGATATTTATAAGTAATTTCTTTAACACATCTTTTCCATTGATCGGGAGGGATCATTGGATTAGAAGAAACATATTGCGTTATTCGTGGTATATATTGTTCTTTAAATTTATCATAAGGGATTCTATCCCTTTCAAGAAGTAAAAATTGTACTTCAATTTCTTCACATAGAGTATTAATATTAATTAAATATTTATCTATTTCATTTATTTTTTCTACGAATTTCTGCTTTTTTATCCAGGCAGCGATTAATGATGTAATCATAGATGAAACAGTTAAAGATGAATTAACTAATATATCAAAATAATTGAATGGTTCTTCTTCAACATTATTAGCAATAGTTAATCCAGATGTTATGGTTGAAATAATCATTATCCACCAAGATAATTTATCTTCTTTTTTTCTTAAATTATCTAAATAAAACTGACCAACGATTCTATTATATTTTAACTTCCATAAACATTTCTGAAATCTGTGTTTCTTTGAACGAGACCATTTATGAATAATATTGCCCTCTTCATCTTCTTCCTCTAATTCTTCCTCACTGGCACTATCATCATTATAGACAATATCATCGAAATCGTGCTCATACGATTTATGAGATCTTGTGGATCCGGGACTTTTAAAAAAACCGAATAGACCCTTATGTTCCCTTTCTTTCCCTTTTTCTCTTTCATCTTCTTTAAGTTCCAATTCCAATCTTTTTATCTGTATATGTAAATCTTTCATATTAGGTTGGACTTCTCTTATAGATTTCTCTTGAGTATTGGTCTTAGATTCTATCCCTGGTTCCGGTTCTGGTTCTGGTTCGGGGCCTGGTTCTAAATTTAAATCTCCATCATTTATCATTTATAATTATCATAAAAAAATTTAAGAATATTTAATTTAATTTTTATAATTTCTTAATTTTATAATTGTGTTTTTTAATTTCGGGGATTATTTCTTTTAATTGTGTTCTGCAATGAATTTCCATCCAATCAATATCATCTTGTGTTAATTTCGCAACATCAATTATTAAATGAAGATTGGGGGGTGGGTATTCCATTGAAACATTGTTATTTTTTAAAAGATAATCCCATTCTCTTAAACTATAAGGCGGTAAACAATAATTTAGAATTATCATTTTTCTATTTAATATTTTATTTTTTCTTTTCTGAACAATGACACCAATAAGTATTCTGACCACACTGGTGACAAGATATTTTAACAATATTTCCAATCTTCTCCCTATGAACAAGGTGGATGTTATTTTGTTTATTTTTAATTTCTCTTTCTTTTTCTATATTCCTTATAAGGAGATATGCTATCACTGGATCCATAACTGTTAATATTATTTATCCTTTTAATAATTTATCAAATTTACCCAATAACCACATAAGAAAGTCTTTTAAAAAATACAATAAAATTAAAACAATAATTAATGATGTATATTTATTAAATGTATTTTTAATATTTTTTTTCGCTTTATCTGTCTTGGTATTAAAATCATTTTTATATTTTCTTTCATATTCTTTAAATTGAGAAAATAATAAATAAAGAGAGTTTTTAATATCTTCTATTAAATCCATTATATAATTTATATTAAATTAATTACCAAGAAAGATCTCATTTAAAATATTTATCGAGGAGTGTGAATTCCGAAATCAACGTCATCATACTGAACCTCGATTCTATTACGTTTTTTCTTTTTCATTAGCATCATTGATTCTTGTTTTTCGGTTAATTCTTTTATTAAACCTTCATTCGCGAATATTTTTAATTTTAAATTCTGTATATCCCCTTCTAAAAATAATTTCCGTGTTTCAACTAATTCTAATCTATCAAATATATTCTGTAAATATATTTTATTGTAATAGTTTACTGAATATCCTAAGATAAAACCTAATGCAAGACTATAACAATTATTCTTATCTATCATATTATTTATCATATTACCGATAGTATAAAACATTATATTCTTTTATAAAATAGATTTTAAATATTTTAAATATTATGAAAGATTGTTGTAAACATACGAAAAAAGATAAAAAATGTAGAAGAAAAAGTGATAAAAAAACTTTTAAATTGCCAAGGAAATTTTCTAAAAAGAAGTGTAAAAAACCGAAGGGATTCACTATGAGAAGTAGTTGTGCTCCATATAAAGATTGCTTGAAAACTAAAAAAAGAATGAAGGGAGGTAAAAGAAATAAAGTTATTTATTTCGCTTTAGGATGTTTCTGGGGAATAGAAGAGAAATTTAGTAAAATGGAAGGTGTTATTACAACAAGAGTAGGATATATGGGTGGACATACATCTAATCCAACTTATGAAAAAGTATTAAAAGGAGATACTGGTCATGCGGAAACAGTAAAAATAGTTTATGATCCGGATATTGTTAGATTAAAAGATCTATTAAGAGAATTTAATAAAATCCTTAAGAAGAAAAATAAACATACCAAGGATCAATATCGTCCAGCTATTTTTTATGAAAAAATGGTAGATTCTCGCACAATAACAGATGAAAATATTAAAGGTGTAGAGATAAAAATGGATTCTAGATTTTTCCCAGCTGAAACATATCATCAGAGATACAGCGAAAAAAGAAGAAAAATACAGACAGAAAATCTTGATGAATTTAAAAGAATATGTTTGAATAATAAAGATAAAGCTGAAAAAGAAGGTTCTGGAAAGTATCATGCAGTAGAATATAGAACGAAAAAGAAAAAGGGTATTTATAAATGTGCTCTCTGTAAAAATAATTTATATAGTAGTGATCATATATTTACTTCAGAGAGAGGATGGCCTGCTTTTTTTGATACGATAGATGGTTATGAAACATCTGAAGTTGTATTCCACGATAAATTAACCAGAGAATTAAAATGTATGAAATGTGGTATACATTTAGGACATAGATTTAAAAGAAAAGATACAGAAACAGGTATTCATGATTGTTTAAATTCTGTATGTTTATATTTCTCCGAAAATCAAGGGGGAGGTAAAAAAGAATTCTTGTATAATCCTGATGATCCTAAAAAATCATTCGATGTATACATTGATAAAAATCCTAAGGATACAATACCAATAAAATACACAACATTAGAAGACGTAAAAAACACTATTAAAAAACTTGAAAAATTATATAAAAACAATAAATATCCTCATAAAAGAATATGGCAGGTGGCGATGATAATGAAGGTGCGTTTAGAGGTCCTTAAAACGAAAAAACCGAAACAATATAAATTATCTAAAAAATATTATGAGTTTCTGAAAAAAAGAACGAAAATTAAAGGGGATAAAGAAAGACAAAAATTTAAATTTAAAATTTGATAAAATTAGATAAATATTAATAGTAAACAATACAATTATGTTGAATTTATTCAGAAATATTTTCAAGGTTCAAGATAAACTAATATTAGGAAGATGGAATTATACGAAATGTAGTAATGAATTAGAGAGAAAAATTTATTTAGCTAATTATGATCATTGTGGTCCTTGTGGAAAAATTAAACTTGATAAAAAAAATCTAAGGAATAAATATAATGAAACACATTTACGACTGTAAGAATTTATGTAAAAAATTAGGAGATTGTTGTCATAATACTAAAAATAGAATAATAGAAAAGATGTGCGATTGTGATAAAAAGGATTGTAAACCATTAGGAGATTATTTACAATCATTGATGGTTTTAGAATCTCTCTGTAATTATATCTGTATATGTTGTTGCGAACATGAATCATTAAGTAGTTCTATAATGACCGAATTAAGTTCTAAATGTTCTACATTAAGTTCTCAAGCAGATAAACTTTTAAAGCAGATGGATAAGAAAAATTGTGAATATATAAGATGTAGTGAGTTAAAAAAATTATGCTCTGAATGCAAGTCAATGAAAAAAAAGAAAACTCATAAAAAATAATATAATTTCAAACTATAATATAATTATATAATGAATATAATGAATATACTTTTTTTATCACTCTTATTATTAGGTTTTATACTAATGACAAGGAAATCCAAAAAATTCTGTAAGACCATTAAAGGTAGAAAGATATGTATTAAAAATAAACCACAAATGAATGCGAGAGATATAATTCGTTTACAGATGAATGCTTTACAGAATAATAAGAATGAAAGTGGTATAAGACTTGCTTTCAGATATGCTTCATCTGAAAATAAACGATCAACAGGACCTTATTCTAAATTTAAAAGAATGGTCAAGAATAAAAATTACAAACACTTATTAAATTGTAAATCATGGAGATTTATTCCCAGAACAATAAGGAAAAAAGGCGATGAAGAATATTCTGTAATTGTCGAAGTGTTATCTTCACATGATATTAAAAAGTATAGATATAGATTTACTATGAGTAGACAATTAAAAACACTTTTCTGGAGAACGGATAGCGTTATATTAGAAACATATGAAAATTTAGATGAATGTCCTGTATCTTCATCAAATAAGAATATTTTAGGAACAGAATTACAACAATGTTCCACGGAACCACTAACCGGATATTATAGAGATGGTTATTGTATAACAGGTAAAGAAGATACAGGTACACATACTGTGTGCGCAGAAATGACAGAAGAATTTTTAGAATTTACTAAAGGTAAAGGGAATGATTTATCAACGCCTACATGGAGTTTCCCTGGATTAAAACCCGGTCATAGATGGTGTTTATGCGCTTTAAGGTGGGAAGAAGCGAAAAAACATGGTAAACATCCTAAAATTATACCCGAATCAACTAATAGTAAAACTCATGATCACATTGATAGAATAGAAAAAAAAAATTATAAGTAATTATAATGATCATTGATTATGTTTTACAACCCGGAATTCAAATTGCTTTTATAATTGGTATTATTGGTTCTATATTTATCAAACTAACGAATTACAAGATAAATAAAAACTATAAATTAGGATTAAATATACTAGGTATATTAGGTATTTATCATTATTTCATATTACCTATAATTTTCGTACACGAGTTCGGGGCATATGAAGGATTAGATTATCGCAATTTATTAAAGGATGATAATGGAGAACCAATACATCAGAATATAATATTTAGAAAAGATAAACAGACTACACTTGAAGCTGTTTCAGGTTTAGTCGGTTACATTAAAAGAGAAAAAGATATAACAACAGAAGAAATAATTTCAGATGCCTATGAATTAAAAAATAAAGAAAGAATTATGGTTCTTTCGGAAAAGATAGATGAAAATTAAATATATATTATAGTATAAAATGTATTTCTCAATGAATAAATATTTACAGATTCAGTTATTTTATGTTGCCCTAATTTTAGTCGCGCCTTATTTATTATCATTCGGTTCGAAATTGATAGTGAAGAAAAATTTAGATGACAAAATGAAAGGTAATATCGCAGCTGGATTAAGTGTTCTGTGTGCTATTCTATGGTTAACGTATGGTAAAAATATGGTTTAATCTTTTTTATAACAACCCCTCATACAATCTTGGTAATCCGGACTTAGGTGAATTGCATCGGACCTGCCCTCGCCCGTGCCACGGCACTCGTTATCACATATGTCATAGTTACTACCCCTTCATTTTCTTAGAACCCTTCTTTTTAGAACCTTTCTTCTTAGAACCTTTCTTTTTATCTTCAATTCTTACGGCACCGAACTCACCTTTCTTAAATGTCCATCCAGCATTCTTTAAGTTCTGATTTCTTTTCGCACTACGACTCGCCCTCTTAGATCTAATACGACCTTTCTTTTTAATGAGGTCTTTCTTCATTAAACCACCTGAAGTTTTCTTAGCAGTTCCATTCCATACTTGAGCTCTTGAACCAATCGTTTTCATTATTATAATATTATTTAGAAAAAAAATAATTAAGAAATCATTATGGGGAATGTTGTTTCTATGAATTTAATATTTAATTCATTACAATCTAAAAAAGAAAATTCTATGAAAAATAAATATAAAGAAGATCTTATTCTTTCAACTAAATATTGCTTTTATTGTAAGAAGAATTTCAAGAATAAGATTGAATATAATGAACATCTAAGTTATTGTAAAAATGGTGATTTATAGAATACTATAAATTCATAATACTATAAATTCATAATACTATAAATCATAAACACTTGTTATTTCATCTTTACTCTGACAGATAGGGACCCATTTATTAAAATCAAGATTTAACTTACATTCTACTTTTATTTCATCCATAGGATCTTTATCTTTAAAGAATTCTAATATTTTATGACTAGTTTCTATTGTCTGAACGAGAGCATTCCCTTGCTTAACAAGATTATCTCCTTCTTTTAGATATAATTCATAAACGTCTGGTTTCAGGGTTTTAATTATTCTGAAAATATTTTTCTTTTCTTTTTCTTTCTTAGAATATTTTTTATTATGATTACTATGATTTTTCTTACCTTTATTAAAATCTTTCTTCTTATCTGAAACCAATGATTGATCACGTGAGAATAAATACAATATTTTAGAATAATCTGTCCTCAAGGGTACGAAATATAAACCTCGTGTATTGTAAGGAAGATTAGGAATAAAATTTTCATGTGTATCTTTCACATCTTTATAATCGAAATACTTCTTTACAAAGATAGGACACACTTTTGAGTAATCTGTTTCTTTAAAATCATTTTCAAATAATGAATGAATAATATTCAATCTATCCATGATAATTGTTTTATTCATATTCTTGCCCTTATGGTAGTAAATATCGTTAATACCTAACGACCATTTATTTTCTTTATCTCTAATTAGTTCGCATTCAAGGAGAGTCCCTTTATAAAGTTCTGAATCAAAATCATAGGGAGTAATCATAATTTTAGGAAAGGGATATTTATCGTTAGTCTTTTTATCAATTAAGAAGCAATAATTAGTATCATTAATTTGAGATAAGAATAGTAGATATGGTGTTCCACTACTCTTAAGACAGAAGATATGAGGATTTTTAAGATTTTTAGAATATTGATCGTTATATACTTTCGCATAACGACTATTAAATTTAATTCCAGAACAGAGGATACTCATCTGATTTAGAATGTATTGTTTCGCTTCATTCGTTGTAATATTATCAATCTGAACATTACAGAAAGTTGTTTTCGTAAAAGAATCTGGTTCCATTGCTATTATAGTTATAATATAATTTATAACTTTATATCAAATTTTAATATAATTAAATATTAATATGGCGAATAATATAAACAAACCTAATGGCACCAATGGTTCAAGAATAGATAAGGTTAAAAAAGGAGTTAATAAACTTTCTTCAATGGATAAGAATTTAAGTTTAGGTAAATTAGTAGATTATATAGGTATATTTTTTATAGGTTTATCTGTATTATTATTCTTATATTATTTAAAAAGTCTAATATCTAAATTATTTTTTAGTTTTAAAAATATTGGTTCTGATTTTAAACAGGGATCACTTTATAAATACACTAGATCTGGTTCTGATTTAGGATTAAAACGTAATGATTATTTAGATTTTGATTTCGTAATAAGAACAGATGATGCATCGGCCGATTGTGAAATTAGTGGGAGATATACGAAAGATGGACTAGAATTCGTAGAAGCGGATGGAATAGGTGATCTATGTAATAATTTAAATTACGAAAAATAATATTTTATATTTTATATGGGTCCGAATACATTCTTAGGTTTATTTTTCGTTTTATTCACAATTGGTCTATTTTTAAAGGATATAGATAAATTAAACTCATTGAAAATTAACAAGTATGCTGCTAAATTAATTATATCTTTTGTCCTCACATTCTTATTATGGTTATTCACATTAATTGATAGATATAGTGAAAAAAATTATACATTAAAAAAATTCATTGATTATTATGGATTAAGATATGGCGATACATTAGATTTTAATTATCATATTAAAACAGATCACAAGGATAAAATAAAAGGTGATTTTAAAACTCCAATATGTAAAATAGATGGTAATATTGATAAAGGTTCTTTAACAATAAATAAGATTGAAAATTGTGATGAAGATGAAGATATAGTTGAAAAATATAAAAAAATATTTTCAACCACGGACCTTAAAGACAATTCCGGAGAAGAAATAAAAGATTCTGTTTTTATTAAATCTCAGATACCAGATTTTATCGATGATTAAAATATTTATTTAATTATAAATGATAAAAACAACATTTGAGGGATTTGAAAGAGGATATCCATTAATAATTTTATTTTCATTATTTCTTTCATATTTTATGACACATAAAACTGATTTTCTGATTTTCGCGGTGTTATTGGGATTAAGTTCAGTATTCAATCAAATATTAAAAGAATTCATTTTTAAACCAATTATGAAAAATAAAGAATTTCCTCTTTTAGGAAAGGGTACAAGACCACAGGGGGCGAGAGATTGTTCTGATTTCATAGATCCAGATAATAGATTATCTTCATCATATGGAATGCCTTCTGGGCATTCTCAGACATCGGCATTATTCTGTACATTTATGATTCTTATGATAATAAATGAAAGATATTCTAAAAAATTGAAAATGGTTAAATGTTTAGTTATCCTATTATTGACAATAGCGATCATGGTAAGTAGAATTCATTTCGGTTGTCATACACCTCAGCAAGTTATAATTGGTGGTCTTATAGGTACTATTTTAGGATTCATATTTTTCTTTAATATGAAAAAAATAAAATCATTATTGAAATTAAATTAATTACAGATCAAAATTCTCCTATACTTTTATTTCGCGAACCATGTTAAGTATCTATTCTTGGCATCTGTAACTTCCTCGGTAATATTGCTCGTCCATCCTTTTTTTTCCAGAAAAAATATTGGCCATTTTTCCTTAAACATACCAAGTCTTTGAACTGCATCATTTTTCCAACTCATATGTTTCCCCTTATATATACATTGTTGGCAAAATAAATTATCTATTTTATATCTTCCACCCGATAATGTACCCATCGGTTTATGATCACATGTTAGACATTCTAAATTCGCATCAAGGTAATCGCCCTTGCACTTATCACCGCAGAAATTGCTACCCTCATCTTTTTGCCCTTTATAACAATTTATACATAATTGAGGAAGAAATTTTATAATTGATTCAATCTGTTGTTTTGAATATGTTGCTAATATTTCATTAATCCTCCTCATTTTCTCTGCTTCCTCTGCCTCTGCACTTCCTCCACCCTTCTGTTTATTTTCCTTTTTTTTCGAATTTCTTAAATAAGATCTTTTAATTCTCTTAACACTTTTTCTTGTTTTCTTTCTTGATTTCTTCCTTGATTTCTTAATTTTTTTACGATATGATCTTTTATATCTTTTATATCTTTTAACTTGTTTCTTAGAAGATTTATAAGTTCCCATTTATATTTATATATATATAAAAAAAAAACCGTTATTGAAATTAAATTAAAGAATAAATTATATAAATTATATATCAATTATGGAACACCAAGATTGGACCACTATATATACGAAAGCTAATAAAGAAATTAATAAAACTCCAGAACAACGTAAAAAAGAAAAAGAAAGGGAAGTTAATGCTGTTAAATTCGCGAAAGAAAATAAAATAGAAAAACAGATAGAAGATGGAAATCTTAAACACAGAAAAATGGATGTTTCTTTCGGGAAAGAATTGCAGAAAAAGAGATTGAGTAAAGGAATGACACAGAAAGATCTTGCTCAGAAATTAAATATTCCCGTAAAAGATATTAATGATATAGAAGCAGGTAAAGCGAAGCATAATCCGGGGTTAATGAATAGAATAAATAGAATTATGAAATAATTTAATATAATTTAAATTTTCTTTAAAAATTTATTTTCACGTCAAAATAAACGCGAAAATTAAAATAAAATAGTTTTATAATTATAAATGAGTGATAAAAAGAAAAATGTTAGAAAAAATAATAGGGACGATGATGAATGGACCGATGAATGTGAGACATTATTAGCCGAATGGTCTGAAAAAGCATCTTGTTACAGATGGTTACATGGGAGATGTGAAAAGAGTTATAAAAAATGGTATTATTGTTTTTCCATACCTGTAATTATATTATCTACCCTGACAGGAGCGGCCAATGTTGGTATGGATTCTTTCGTTCCCCAGGAAAGTAAAAGTATAGCCTCCGCAATAGTTGGAAGTGTTAATATTTTCGCAGGTATTATATCGACCCTTCAAAATTTCTTGAAAGTTGCTGAATTAATGGAAGGCCACAGGATAGCAGGTGTATCTTGGGGAAAATTACAGAGAAACATATCAATTGAATTGGCATTAGATCCCAGACGTAGAGTCCTTCAGACCGATTTCCTTAAATTGTGTAGAGCAGAATATGATAGATTAATTGAGGCAGGTCCTTTAATAGATGATGGTGTTATTTATCAATTTAATAAAAAATTCAATAATTATAAAGTTTCAAAACCCTCTATCTGTAATGGATTGGATAAGTGTAATATTTACAAGATAGATAAAGATTTAAGGATGGATCCAAGTGAATTTACAGAGGGGATAGAGGATATTATAGAAAAAGATGAAATGGAAGATGAAATATCGGGTAAAAATTTTCAAGTGAAAATAGATGAAATAAATAAGGGTGAATTGTCGGATGAAGATGTGGATCTATTAATAAAAAGAAGTCTGGAAATAAAAAAAAATATGAATAAAGAAAAAGTTAAAGAGGTAGATAAAATGACAGATACCGAAATAGAACATAAATATGATTCAAATGAAGATGAATCAAGAAATTTAAATAAAAAAATTCAAGTAGAATTAAAAAAAGATCCGATAGAAATAAAAGTTGAAGAAGATATCAATGTAAATACAGAGATTGAAATTAAAGGAAATGACAATAAAAGTAATGAAGATAATGAAGAAGAAGAGAACAACGAAATATCTTTATTCTTGGATAATATTAATGATAAAAATAATGAAAATAATGAAAATAATTAAATTCTAATATATATATATTATGGCGAACACCATTAGAAAGAATAAAGAAAAAAGGAAAAATAAAAAAAAAGTAAATGATAAATCTGTAAAGAAAAAACGAAAAAATAATAAAGGAAAAAAAGATAAAACATTAAAGAAAAATAAACAGAGGGGGGGTATCGGAGCAATCGCTGTAATAGCAGGTATATCCACATTAGCTGTTACGGCAATTGGGGCTTTCGCTAAATACAAACATTCTGAATTATTAAAAGAAAGAAGTAAGATAGATAATATAATAGCTCAAGATTCTAATTTAGAATATATACCTCGCTATATTGTTGTAGAAGATAAAAATATGATTGAAAGATATTTAAAATGCATAACTGACAGTGAATTTATTGAACTTGTATCTGAAAATCAAGATTATCTAAAATCGGATACTATAAATGATTTGATTAAACCTTATAGAAATATGGATACCGAATTAAGGGAATTATCTGATAAATATGAAATGTTACTGGGAAACGATAAAGAAGATACAAGTTTAAAGATAGATACAATCGAACTTTCTACAACCAGTGATAGTCTGGTAAAAGAATTAAGATATTATCTTTTAACAATTGCTAGTATTAAAGATAGTAATAGTTCTAAATCAGATAAAAACAAGATAGCGAAAGAAAATGTTAACTGGATTGATATCATAATTGACGGAGGGTTGGATTATGATCATAAATATGAAATAGAAGTTGATAGAATACTAAGCGAAAGGGGATCATCGTATTTTATAACCGAAGAAATAAAAATAATATTAAAGAAAATGAAATCAAATCATAAATTAATTCAAGCAATCAATAAAAAGATGGAGGCGTGTACGAGAGAACCAAGAAGTTATTTGGATTTCATTTCCGGCAATATAAAATGGAATAATACAAAGAAATGTCTTGTATGTCCGGAAGAAGATTGTCTTATATATATTTATGATTATTATTATGATTTCTTAAAAGATAATGATAATGTCCCTATTCTTCATAAATTATATGTTCTGATGTTATGCGAGGCTAGAATATGTGCTCTTTCAAAACCATTAATCCTTGAAGCCCTGAGACAGACATCTGGGGATAAATCGGAAATTAAATCATTACTAGATAAAATATATGAAAGGGATAAATCTCGCAATTTAGTGAATACAACAATTCCATCTAAATTCGCGGATATAAGTATTTATAAAAAACCCTCTGAAAATAATCAATCGGGTGGAGAGGTTAGGGGGGATGTACCCAATAATCCCGATATTGGAGGATTACCCGACTCAAGGTCACTAGATCCCGGAGGATCTCTGATGGACGTATCACCGGGAGCACCCTCAGTACCTACAATGGATACGGGGGCACCTATGGATACGGGGGGGACCCCTCTGTTATCAGAAGAAAGCGCCAAGGAATCACCCGTATCAGGAGAATCCTCGGTAACAGGGAAATCCATAGAAGCAGGAGAACCCTCGGTAACAGGGGGACCCATGGAAGCAGGAGAACCCATGGGAGAAGGATCTTCGTCGGGGGTAGATGAATCAAATCAATTATTGGGATTAAATACACCAACCGATTCGTCTATTGGAGAAGAAAGACCATCTATGGAACCCGAAAAAATATCCGAGACAGATTACAAGATGGACGATACTTCAACCAAGGATCGTATCGGGAACTTACCCAACGATTTAGATGAGGAATTGGAAAAGAAAAAAGAATCAGATAAAGAATTATCTGCTAATGTATCTAAGGGAGAGAGTTTAAGATTACAACGATCATTCGCACGATCTCAATTAGAAGAAAATTTATTTATTTACCTTGGTCTCAATGAAGCGAATAAATCTAATATGAGCAAACAATTAACAATACTAAGTAGTGATGCGGGTGAAAGTTCATCCCTTATAACATTAGATAATCCAAATTTATTCAAGATTTCAAGGGTTATAAAGAATGATTTATTTAAATTAAATGTTGATATTAAGAATTTAAGTCCTGAAAATTTAAATACAATTGATTGTTTATTTCCAATGTATGAAAGGTTATTTGTGTATTCTGATAAATATGAAAAATCCTCATCATTATATGAAGATTTTAAATTATTTTTTAGAATGTTCTCTTATTTCCCAGATATATTCGGTTTTATTAGTCCGTATTTTATAGGGTTGTTTTTCTTTAATGTATCACCCATTGCTGATAATAAATATTGGAATTTTAATATTGAATCCATCTTTCAATTGGCAACAAGGATAATGAATAGAACCAGTAATACGCCAGTTGTATATATGGTAACAATGGCTATATTATTATCCAGGAGTTCCGAAATATCTCAGAGAGACGTCGGTTTAGCTCAATTTGAATCTTCGGGACCTGATCCTATAGCACCTGAACCTATGGCACCTGAACCCGTGGTACCGGAATCTGTGACACCTGAACCCGTGGTACCGGAATCTGTGGCATCTAACCCTATGGCACCTGATTCTACGGCACCTGATTCTATGGCACCTGAACCTATGGCACCTGAATCTGTGGCATCTAACCCTATGGCACCTGAATCTATGGCATCTAACCCTATGGCATCTGAATCTATGGCATCTAACCCTATGGCACCTGATTCTACGGCACCTAACCCTATGGCACCCGATTCTACGGCACCTAACCCTATGGCACCCGATTCTACGGCACCTAACCCTATGGCACCTGATTCTACGGCACCTATGGCACCTGAATCTATGGCACCGGAATCTATGGCACCGGAATCTATGGCATCTAACCCTATAGCACCTGAACCTATGGCACCTAGCACTATGGGCTCAAGTAGCAAGGTGGATACAAGTATCATGGAGAACCCACCAATCCCTGGTATTTCTTCTACTTCTATTGAACAGAAGGGTGGTGAATTATCTAAACCCAGGATAAACCCCGATAATCTAAAACATTTATACCGAAATCAACGTTTATTAATAAATGTATGTGAAATAATTGGATATGTATATGCAGCATGTAGTACATTCGGTGAATCGCAGATGAAACTAGATATTGAAGAATTAATTAATTATCTCATTGATAAGATGGAAATGGGTGAAAATAAACATTTCGAATTCTTGAAACAATTATCGAATGATAATAATTTTAAGATGGCGATAAAAAATAATGAGGAATTATCGGGAAAAATAGAAAGTATGTATATATTAAACTCTAAAGCAGAATTAAATGAAAGTACAATCGGGGATAAAAAATTAACATTAGTTGGAGAACAGAAATGTAGTGACGCCAATAAAAAGATAAATAGCTTAATAGAAAATGGTGGATCATTTACTTCTAAAGATGCTTTATTATTGGCATTCTGTGATAACGCAATGCAGGCAATTATTAGAAAACCAGAGTAAATTATAGTAGATTAAATTACAGAGTAAATTATAGTAGATTAAATTACAGATTAAATTAAATAATTATTCATATGAAAATTTAAAATTATCCCCCGAACAATCTCCTTCTTCTTCCTTTTCTAATAATACATCAATATTATTTTCATCAATATCAATGTATTCTTCTTCTTTTTCCCCGATATCCTTTAGAGAACTTATCAGGTGTTCTTCATCTAGCAATACATCACAATATCCTGTACCAGATTTGATTAATTGGCCGAGCATTATATTACTCGATACACCATATAAATTATCTTTCTCCGAAAAGACACCCGCCTTAATTAATTCTTCTGTTGTATTCTCAAATGATGCTTTCGCTAAGGGACCTATATCTCCATCTTTAATACCTTGACGATTGATTGAATATAATTCACCGGTTGAAGTCATTACATCGCAGAGTAATTCTATATGTCTTGGATTAATATATTCACCAGCATGTTCCGCAACTTCATTAATTTCTTCAAATAGTCTATTTCTTGCTGATTCTATACCGAATATAGAAATCATTTCTATAATATCGTTAGATAATGTATTATTGACATCTATATATTTGTTATTTAATATTTCAATTAGATTCGTTCCGTCTGTTTCTAAGAAGTATTTATCTTTTAAAACATTTTCATGATTTATCTTGGTATTTTCTTTTTTTTCATTTATGATAATACCTTTTATATCCTTAATACCTTTAATAACAATATTATTCATAATATCTTCATTAATATTTTTCATAATATCAATACAATCACTCTGATCTTGGATACCATTGGTTATTTTACCTTCATTTTTCATTTTTAATGAAATTCTACCGACCAATTGCTTAGAACTATCATCCATAAATTGATAACTTATTTTTTCAGGATCATAATTCATAATAGCGAAATAAATATCTTCCATAACAACCCCCTTATCCATCATGATACTCTTATTAAATTCAATTCTAATTACCCAAGGTAATATATCTTCATCCATATCTTGGAACTTATTAAATTCCCTATAAATCTGCAGCATATCGTCATCTTCAGGTAAAATGGATTTAGTATCTTTATTATTCGGTTCATAATATATTTTACAATTATCAACTATATCTTTTAATACCGTGTATTCAAGATTATTTTTAACATATGTTGATTTATTTCTGTCGTAAGAATATTCATCTCTCAATTGTACTATCGCCGATGGAGATTTCATATTTTTACTAACGTGGATTAATTCTTTTAGACGGGGAATACCACGTGTCACGTTTGATTTAGCACTTACACCTGCGAAATGAAATGTATTAAGAGTCATCTGGGTTGCCGGTTCACCGATACTCTGGGCCGCTAAGGCACCAACCATTTCACCTGGTGATATTTTAGCTGAATTATATTTTTCTTCTATGGTGGAAACTATATTTGAATATTCTTCTTTATTAATATTATGTGATAATAGAACCTTTGGATTCAAGTGAATATCTACTAGTATTTCTAAGATAGTATTATTCTTAAAAGTTTTATTTACATAACATTTCTTTACTAATTTTGAATTACCTTTTAGTATTTCAAGTGGTGATATATTAGATTTAGTCTTTTTAGGTTTAATAGTATTTTCTACGATTCTCTGGATATTCGCTGGATAATTGATATTATTTTCAGGATTTCCATCAAATACAACATTTATTAAATATTCTCTATGATTAAGTATTTTTAAGAAATTTTCTTCTAATTTACCATGATAACCTTCTGTTTTCTCTAGTTTCTCATATATATGAGGTTTCATAAGAGAAGACCATTTAGTATCTTTCGAAAATTTAAATTTTTCAATTATATCATCCATACTAAGTTTAGTTAAGAATAGAGATTGAGATTCTATAAATGTGGCATCCATACCATCTTCTCCATAAATGAATTGTACAATAGATCCATTAGCAGTTCTAACAGAATAATCATATGAAACTTTAAGATCTTCCATTGATTTAATTAACTGCCTCTGAACATATCCAGTTGTTGAAGTCTTAACAGCGGTATCAATTAATCCCTCTCTTCCACCCATCGCGTGAAAGAAGAATTCTTGTGGTGTCTGTCCGGATATAAATGAGTTTTCTACGAATCCTCGAGATTCCGCTGAATCATCATATTTATAATAGTGAGGTAATGTTCTATCATTAGTTGTATGTGGAATTCTTTTTCCATCAACATTCTGTTGTCCTAAGCACGAAATCATCTGGGCGATATTAGTTAATTTACCCTTAGATCCCGAATTAACCATGTATGTTGCTCTATTTTCTGAATCAAGATTTTCAAGACCTACTTGACCGGTTTCTTTAATAGTTTTATTTAGTAAAGAATTTACTTTAGATTCGAAGAATTGATTTTTATCCTGACCCGGGATACCTTCAAATATATCAAGATGAACCTCCTGCATAATTTCATCAATTTCTATTTTTCGGTTGTTAATAATATTTTTAATTTTATCATTGGTTGTCCGATCTGCTATCATATCGCTAATACCGACACTGAATCCTTCTATTAATAGAATATATGATACTATTTTCTGTAAATCATATATAAAATTATTAGCACGAATGTCCCCTAAATCATTATAGATAGTGTGAATAAGACCCTTAGATGTTTTCGTAAATAGATTTTTATCAAATGTACCCTTCTGTATTGAACCCGAAATAATCTCAACTATATTTATTTCGTTATTATATTTAGCTATATTCTTTATCTGGTCCGTTGAATTGCTTGTATCAGAATCTTTATAATTATCAAATGAAGAATTGGGTATTTTTAAATTAACATTTTCCGGGATAATATATGATAATATAGCATGACCCGACCACAACTCAATTCGTTTACCATCTTTTAAAACATATTTATCACTTTCAGGAAATACACCATTAAATGTTGATAAATCACATATTATATTCATCATCTGCTTCTTAGTGTATAAACATGAACTGACCGCTTTCGTAGTTTTATCCCCTTCTTCAATCTGATAAATTAAACCATTGGAACCATAAACCTGCTTAGTTCCACTCTGAAATTCTAAAACATTTGATTGTGTCAATTTATAAATACCAAGTAATGTATCTTGAACAATTGTAATAATTGGTTTATTCTCCCTAGGAGAAATAATCTGTTTATTTACAGAGGCAATATTAATCAATTCAGAAATACCTTGAATTGATTGGGGGACATGCATATTCATTTCATCTCCATCGAAATCGGCATTATAGGGGGGAGTGACACTAACATTTAATCTGAAAGTATTCCCTCTTAGAACTTTAACTCTGTGACCCATCATACTCATTTTATGTAAGGATGGTTGACGATTAAATAATACATAATCTCCATCACTTAAATGACGATTTATGATATCACCGAATTCCAATTCAATATCAACCTTATTAATATTATTGATAGCAATTTTATTACCATTTTTCTTAACAATAGATTTAGCGCCCGGCCACTTATCCGGACCATTATTAACAAGTTCAATCAATTTTTCTCTATTAAAATAGTTAACCTTTTCTGGATATGTTAAATTCAATGCGATTTTTATAGGGACACCTAATTCATCCAGAGATATATTCGGATCAGGTGTAATAACACTGCGAGCGGAAAAATCAACACGTTTCCCCATAAGATTATTTCTTATACGACCTTCTTTTCCCTTTAATCTCTGTCTAATAGACTTGATAGGTCTCCCAGAACGATGTGTTGCCTGATATACTCCAGGTAATTCATTGTCAATATAAGTAGCAACATGATATTGTACCTGATTGGTCCAATCATCAATAATTTCTTGTCTCTGAGACTTTTCAATGTTCTTTTTAAGAATATTATTGAATTTCACAATATCTGCTAATTTGTGGGTCAGGTCATCGTCCATCCTCTGAGAACTCCCCTGCTTAACCGAAGGTCTTACAGATGGAGGGGGTATAGGTAATACGGAACATATTAACCATTCAGGTCTACACCAGGTAGATGAAAATCCCAGAGCATTACAATCTGTATCGGTTATTCTTTCAAATAATTCTTTTACATATTCCGCTGATATATTCTGTTTCTGCGGACCTTCTCCATCTAAATCTTTCCAGATAGCTTGGATACCATTCGGACCATCTAATTTATATCTATCGGGTTGTTTGCAACCACACCCATTTTCATTTTCTTCTCCACATCTGGATATCTTAGAACATAGGGGATATAATTCTTGCCATCTATTTTTTTTATCCTTTATAAGAATTTTTTCTACCAATGGATCTTCGATATTAATAAGTAATTTAGAACAGCGGAAACATACACATTTCATAATCTTCATAACTGTATCAATAAAGTGATAATAATAAACAGGTCTCCCAAGTTCAAGATGACCGAAATGACCCGGACATTCCGTATTTTTAAGACCACATGTATTGCATACTTTACCCATATCAGTTGTACCCATTCTTAAATCAAATAATCCCTTAATTACAGGTATATCTTTATCGTATGTTTCGTGTTTCGTGACTTCAACAACAGAATTTTTTCTAATTTCATCGGGACCCATAATACTAAATTGCATAGCGCTAACATTTTTTATATTCTGTTCTAATGTTTCAGTCATCTTATTTACTTATATAATTAATTAAATATTTAAATAAGAATCAAATTTATTTAAAAAAATTTGATATAAATTATATTATATTGAATTAATGAATAAAGATAATAAGAATCATCATAATATGACAACTCGCTCCAAATCTGAAAATATTGAAAATAAAAATATATCAATGGATATTACAGAAATCCAAGATTCCAATCAAGAACTTGATGAACATGGAAATCTAAAAGATTTCATAGTTTACGACGGAGACACGGACGATAAAAGGGCAATGGATGAATTAAGGGAGATCTTATATGGAATTAAACCGATCAAGAAAAAAATAAAGAGAAATAAAAGAAAGAAAAATTCAGGTAATCTAAAAAATCCAATGGGTGATATGTTCGTAAATTACCTTATTCTAAAAGCAACCGAGAAAGCGAATGAAGAAATTAAAAGGAAAAGAAAGATTAAAATTGAAGAAATAGAAGAATCCATGGACGAGGTCCCCGAAGAGGGTGAATCGGAAGAATTAGAGGAAAGGGAAGAATCGGAAGAATCGGAAGAATCAGAAGAATCAGAAGAATCGGAAGAATCGGAAGAATCAGGAGAAAGGGAAGAATTAATTGAAACCGATGAAGATATAAGATCTGATATGGATAAAGAAGAAGTAAAATATACAATTAAAATTGGAGATAAATTACTAACAGAAGAATTGGATGATTCTCTAAGTGGATCTTCTGATGAAGAATTCTTATTTGAATACGATGAATACGACGAAGAATTAGAAGATGTATTGGAAAGTCATGCTTCACTTAATAGTGAAGAACATACAATGGAATATTTTCACAATTTGGAAGAAGAAAAGAAAAAAGATCTTATTAAAGCAACGAAAGAAATTTATAACATAAATAACTCAGAAGTTCCCCTTAGATTCAAGATTATAAATTCTCATATGGATCTTAAAACGAAAGCAGTAGCAATTGAAAATATTGATAAGTTATCGGAAATGGATGTTTCAACTGGGGAGCATAGTAAAATGGATCACTGGATTAATGGTTTAATTAAGATACCATTCGGGAAATATCAAGGATTACCTGTAAATCCGGAATCAAGTATTGAAGAAAAGAGATCTTTTATTAAAGAAACATATAAAATATTAGATGGGGCAATTTATGGTCACAATGAAGCGAAGACCCATATCCTTCAGGTTATTGGAAAATGGATTAAGAATCCCGAAAGTGGTGGAAATGTGTTGGCGATTCAGGGTCCAATGGGGAATGGAAAGACTACTCTTGTAAAAGAAGGAATATCTAAGGTCCTTAATAGGCCTTTCGCTTTTATTTCTCTAGGAGGTGCGTCTGATTCGGCGTATTTTGATGGACATTCTTATACATATGAAGGATCTCATTGGGGTAGAATAGTTCAGATCTTACAAGATTCCAAGTGTATGAATCCTATAATTTACTTCGATGAATTAGATAAGGTTAGTGATACTCAGAAGGGAGATGAAATTATTCATATGTTAACTCATCTAACAGATTCTTCCCAGAATTCATTGTTTCAAGATAATTATTTTCCCGGAATAAATTTAGATCTTTCAAAGGCTCTATTTATCTTCTCTTATAATGATGAATCAAGAGTTAATAAAATTCTGAAAGATAGAATGTATGTTATTCATACGAAAGGATTTAAGAGTGATGAAAAAATAAAAATCAGCAGAGAATATCTATTACCAGATATTGTAAATACTTTCACGTTTAAAGAAGATGAAATTGTATTTAGTGATGAAATCTTAAAAGAAATAGTAGAGAAATATACAGGTGGCGAAGAGGGTGTCCGTAATCTAAAAAGATGTTTAGAGAGTATAGTTTCAAAGGTAAATATATGTATGTTATCAGATGGAAATGAATTATCATTTAAGATAAAAGATTTTAAATTACCCATTGAAATTAAGTCGGAGAATCTATCGGAATTATTAAATAAAGGTAAATCCGAAAAACCACCGGAACATATGTATATGTAAATAACACTTTGTATGTAAATTAAAATCTACAATTAAATATAATGAAAGGAGGGGGGGATGGTAGATTAAGGAGATTAACCAATTTTTTTATTGAAGCCTTGTTTTATTCAGAGAGGGCGGATAGAGGACTTTCTCGTCCAGATGGAGATCCCGATGATATAGACGACCCCGAAGAATGCAATGAATCAATCGAGGTAGCGAAAAAAAATATTATGAAATCACGTGAGAGATACGGGCCAGCAATCCCTGGATTAACTAAAAAGGGTATGGAAATATATATTGATAAAATTACTACACATTTCAATGATCTTTACTCGGATGATCTAACCCAATATCCGAGAGTAGAAGATGATATTGTTGCTAAATTTGTAAAGGAATCAATAGATGAATCTTCAGTTGCAGGTGCGGGTAAATCTAAAAAGAAGAAAGGTAAGCTTAAAAAAGACTTGGTCCCTTATGCTAATGAAGTTGAAGAGGCCGCTTATTTTTTATCATTAAATAATGAAGGAAAAGGGAATAGAAAAGATAAAAAAGATAAAGAACTAAAAAGAAAGAGAACTAAAGGGCAACAGGTGAAAAGAACTAAAAAAGGCAAGGAAGATAAAGAAAAAGATAAAAAAGATAAAAGAAGTAAAAGAGAAAAACAAAGAAAAAGAACCAAAAGAGAAAAACAGAGAAAGAGAAGTAAAAGAGAACAAGGGAAAAGAACTAGAAGATTAAAAAGATCAGGTGATGGTAAATGCAGGGGTTTAGATGAAGAAGATTGTAAATCCAATAGTAGATGTAACTGGAATATGTTTGAAATTAGAGACTTCGATATGAATACATCTAAGGGAAGAGAAAAACTATTTGATTTAAAAGAATCACTTATGAAAACATATACGAAAGAGGAATTGATGGAATATTTAGGAAGTGAAGATCCATCTTTTTATCAAGTATATATGAGAGCGAAAAAAGAATATGACAATGGCTTAAGAGGATTGTGTGGTCACAAGATGTTCCGTGGTTCCGAGTTAAGTGATCTCCTCAAAAAGAGAGTAGAAAGAGATTATCCGGAATTAAGAAAAAAAACTAAAAAGAAAACTAAGATCCAACAAAAAGATTTAGCAGAAGATCTTCTTAAAAAAGCAATGGAAAAAAGTAAACCAGATAAAGAAATTCAATCTATTATTGATCAATTTGGTTTACATGAAAAAGATCTTCAGAGAATTTATGAAAAGAATAATAAACAATTTTCAAAATTAGATAAATTTTTAGCCCCCGATCATGATGAGGTGAGTAGTTTATTAGGTATGGTTGAGGATGAAGTTGAATTGGATAATAGAAATAAAAAATCGGGTAAATATAAGAAACCGAAAAAAACTAAAAAAGCTAAAAAGAAAGCTAAAAAATAATCTTTTTATCCAGACATCTATTATGCCATCCGTCTTCAACAAGTTCTAAATCGTAATAACGATACATTTCTTGTCTTCTTATTAAAGGACTTTTATCCTGATTCTGTAAATTCCCCTCATGTTTATAATAATGATAAAATCTATAAAAATATGTTAAGATCTCGTTTAATTTCATTATATCTGGATTCTGGATAAGTAATTTTTTAGTAATATCAATCATGGTTAATTTGGTTTCGGATTTATTATTTCCTTCTAACATCCAATATATAAAATCAACCATTAATTCGTATTTATCTTTCGGTAATATTTCTTTATTATGACTATAACAATATCCATAATTAAGAATACTACTCTTATTTTTACATCTTTTCCCCTCTTTAGTCTCGTGACAACACCGACCACTATAACAAAAAAAACGTAAGTTTTCTAAACTATCATCAGATAATTTACTATTATTATAATTAAATCCTCGACATAGAGGACAATCAATAAAAATATTTAAACTATTAGAGAAAACACATGCTCTATAACATTTTATATGGAAACTATGATTGCATGTTAATTTATATTCTTGTTCGGTATTTATTTTCTCTAAACAGATAGAACACTCCATTTTTACATATTATTCTATTGATAAACCTTTAACCCTTTTCAAATCTTTTTAATCGTGTTGCTCGCATTTCTTCCTTGGATGGTTCATTAAATTCCAAATTCTTTTTAATATCTTTCTGTAAAGACTCTTCATATTCTTTTTCTTGTGCTTCTCTTAATTCCCTATCCATCTGTATCTTATGCTTTTCGGATTCTTGGATAAGAAGTTGCTGGAGTTGTTCTTCTTCATAGGATAATTCTAATTCAGAGTTCTGTTCTAATTCAGGGTTCGGTTCCATTTGATTTTCCATTTACTTGATAAAAAAAATTTATTAAATTTATCAAATTTATTTACTTCTTAAAAGACCACGAGGTAATCTTATTCGGATCCATAGTTATACCCTTGAATTTATGTTTTGAATAATTTTTATTGTATTTTTTATCTCTAATATTACCTTCTTCAAATTCTCTTATACTGCTCCATTTAAAATGACCCCCGTCTGATGTAACTCTTACAAGATCACATTCATAGCATCTACATTTATAATGCGTCCAGTAACACCCCGAATCATTTCTAAATTCTCTATATTTAACTAGTTCGGGTTTTTCTTTATCCGGGCTTATATAAACTGAAATAATACCCCTCTGTTCACTGGTTTTAACATTTTTGTTGCATGGTAGTCTATTCCTAATATTCCAGAAATCTAAAGATTTCCAAGAATTAACCTTGCGTTCCCATCCAATATGGGATTTTGAGTTGGCGTGAGTAAAATAATGGGGGAATCCATTACCATCATAATATCCTATCCCCTTGTTTGTATCGAAATATTCTGTTTTAACGAATCCGAATTTCGGTCTGAGATCTATTACCCACATTGGGATGTTCGCGATCATAGCCATCTGGAAGATCTTACACTTGACGTCGAATGGTAATCTATAAATATCTTTTTTAAGCTTATCTAATTTAACATCGTTTTTTATGAGTGATAGTTTCTTCTTTTCTTTTAGAGAAAGTTTTTTGCGATATTTCGGGTGCTTTTTATTCTGTATCTGGGGCATTTTCTCCTTGTTTTTTAACAACAATTTTATGTTTTGAATCAAATTTTAATTGTGATTTCTCAATAGATTTTAAATGAGTAGAACAATATTCAGAACCTAATTGACAGTTTTTACCACATGTTTCATGCTTCCTTTTACCTCTCGTTAAAATATGCTTACATGTTACCTGATATTTTTTTAATTCCTCTTTCTTATCTTTGATATCATAAAAAGAACAATGAACACCTGGAACTATTTTTTTTAGACCATAAACAAGGGGCAAGTAATCTATTTTATTTCTACAATAGGGACAATTTCTATCTTTTTCTGAATTATTCGCTGTAAAAGTTTTTAATAAACATTCATAATGAAACTCGTGTGGTTCTTCTTGAGTCCCGCATGTTAATTTATGTGTTAGTCTAGTAGACAAGTCATCTCCACATATCGCACAAATATTATTCATTTAAATATAAATCATAAAATATATTTAAGTAATCTTATGATTATTCATCATAAAAATATAAGAGAAGTTTCTCTGGGTAAAAAGAATTTATTAAAATATTCAGATGAATTCTCGTTTATTCCTTTGAAAATATTTTATGAAAATAGTTTCAGAGAATGTTTATTTCAGACACCTAAGTTATTTTTACCCTATGGAAAACAGAAATTAAATAATGGAAAATATATCATTGATTTATCATTTCAAAATAAAGAAAATGATGAGGATAATAACAATTTTTTAGAAATTCTAAAAAAAATTTATAATACTATTAAAGAAAAATATAAAGATTATAATGTAAATTCTTTTCTTAAAAAGACAGATTTTGATTATACAATGAGATTAAAAGTAAGTTTAAATTCTAGATTTTATGACAATTCTAAAAATCATTTATACAAGATTGATCCCTTTTCATATGGTATATTTATAATTGGTTTAGAAGGTTTATGGATCCATAATGATGAAATATGGTTTCAATGGTATCTTTTACAGGGTCGTTTAGAAAAACCAACATTCTTAAATGAATATGCATTTATTGACGATGAAAAAGATGTCACCGATAAATACCAAAGGATGAAAAATATGGGTGTTCCTGAGGGTGCGATTGAATTACAGAAAAATTTAGACCTAAATAGGGGAAAAACATCAATTCCACCTCCTCCTCCACCACTTCCACCATCTAATTTTCGTTCAAGTATCCCTGTCAATAAAATAAAGGCTTCAGATTTACAGAATGTTGTATTAAAGAAATCGGAACCGATAAAGAAAGAAAAAAAATACTCTAAAACGGGATTCGAGCCTCCATCATTAGAAGAATTACAGATAACTTTATCTAAATTAAAAAAAGTAATATAATATATGAAAGATTTAATAAATTTTATTAAATTGTCTATAAAAGGATTTCCCATTGGAGTTTTAGCTGGTGTTTCCGATATGGGTCAATGTTTCTAATGGGTAAATTTACTAATTTAAATATAAATTATCAAGTTTATATTTCTTCATTTTTAGGGATGATTGTATCATTTATTGGAAATTATTTATGGACATTTAGTCATGGTAAAAATCCTTCTTCCAGAAAGGTTAAATTTTTAAAATTTATTATATCTCATATAACATTTACGTTTATATGTTCGGAAATAACTATCACATTAATAAATAGTTTCAATAAATTAATTTCAAAATACAAGGATAAGAATAACAAATTAATAAATTTAATATCTGATGATAATAAATTAAGTAATATATCAAATACTTTAGTAAAAGGATCTGTTAATGGTATTTTTTATTTCGTAAATATTTTTATAATGAAATTTATTTTCTAAATTAAAGTATAAATGAGAAGAGGAAGAACAGCACGTAGATCAAAAGGAAAGCGTGGATCAAAGGTTAAGGCACGAACACGAACAAGCAAGGCAATGAGAAAGACCTCCAAGGTTAAAAAGGGCAAGAAGAGTAAGGGTAAGAAAAAGATGAATGCCTACATGATGGCGAAAGAAAAGGCCAGAAAATCGGGAGCCGAAACTTTCACTTACAATGGTACAACTTATAAACAGGCCACAACGAAGACAGGTATGGTCATTTACAAGAAAGCTTAAATAAAATTATTTAAAACTACACCAATAAAATAATATAGTCTTATACATAATGCCGAAAGGAAATCAAAAGGGAGGAAAAAAACACAAGAAAGGAAAGAAAGAATCATTCCAAGAAAAACAATTAATTTACAAAGATCCGAAAGAAGATCAAGAATATGCCAAGGTTATGAAGGTAAATGGATCGGGTCGTTATAATTTATTCTGTTTCGACGGCAAAGATAGATTAGGTATCTGTGCCGGAAATATTAAAAGAAGAGTTCGTTTAGCAATTAATGATATTGTATTAGTTGCGCTATGGGATTTTCAAGATAATAAATGTAGTATTATTCATAAATATGAAGAAGATGAGGTTCATAAATTAAAATCACAGGGTGAATTCCCCGATAATATTAAGTTAGATGAAGAAAATCCATTTTTAGATGATTCTGAAAATTTATTTTCATATGATAATCCGTCAGATGAAGAAGGAGAAGGGGGGGATAAGAAAGAAAAAGAGAAAGAAAGTGATTCTTCCGAAGAAGAGGGAAAAGAATTCGTTGATGTATGGAATAGTGAAAAAGATATATTAGATAATAGACCAACTAAAATAGCATTTAGACATAATGAAGGAACAACTCTTATAGATCTGGATGATATTTAATTTATTATATATATATATATATATGCAATATAAGAAGCCCAGAAGAACTATGAGAAATAAGAGGACTAAGCGTAGGACTAAGACCAGGACTAAGAGTAGGACTAAGCGTATAACTAAGAGTAGGACTAAGAGTAGGACTAAGAGTAGGACTAAGAGTAGGACTAAGAGTAGGACTAAGCGTAGGACTAAGCGTAGGAATAGGAGAAATAATTTAAAAGGGGGGGTTTGGAAGATGTATCAGGCATGGAAAAGAGCGCGCTTAGCTAGGGATAATGAGAAATCTGAACTATTACATAATCTTAACCGATTACAATCTATTGGAAGAGTAAATTCAGAGGAATATGGTCTCTTAAAGGCGAACATAACTCGAGGTGAATTTGAAGTAGTAAAGAAATTTATTAAACAGAGATCTCCTCCTGAAGAAAAAAGAGTTAGTAACAACACTGATGAGAAAGATGATAAAGATGAAGCCGAAGGGCCTAATACCCCCGTCGCTAATGAGAGCGATGGGGGGGAATCTGATGAGAGATGGAATAATTACGCGAAAAGTTACAAGGCGAGGGCAGAGAAGAAGCGCCGAGCGGCAGCAGAGGCGGCAGATGCGGCAGAGGAGGAGCGCCGAGCACTGCACCAGCAATGGCGAGAAAGCCTTGCTAAGCGGGAGCAGGAGCGCCGAGCGGCAGCAGAGGCGGCAGAGGAGGCAGAGGAGGCAGAGGAGGCAGAGGACGCAGAAGAGGGAAGCTTGGCTACTGGGAAAGCCCAGAAAGAACTTCTGGGGGAAGAGAATCTGGCGAGAGAAATGGAGACAATCGCCAATGAGAAGCAGGGAGGGCGCCAAGGTTCGGGGAATCAACGGTTTGGGAAACTTGCCAGGGGTTTAGGGTCCTTAATATCTGGTCGCAGAAAACAGGGATTCGATTATGGGGATTGCATTGCGTCGGCGAAATTATTACCTGCGGGAAATGTCAAAGAAGCGATCATGAGATGCAGTGTCGGGGAGGAAGATTTTTTGCGAAAATCTACACCAGTAAATTAAATCTATTTAAATCATCAAATATTTAAGTGTTATACCTAAAACCACTATAAATACTCTATGTACATAATATTCTTTAAATGGAAATATTAATGGTATAAAAAGAATTAACGTAGATAATAATTTTTCTTTAATATCAAAAAATCCTTTATTTTCAAGTAAAAACCATAATGATATTATTATAATATATGATATTGTCCATTTAATATTAGATTTATTTAATTTAACCAATATTCCATTTTTACATATAAAATCTTCTCTATTAAATGTAAATAATAGATATAAAATAGCAATTAACCTTATTAAATCTAGAAAATTAAAACCTTCATTAATTGTAAAATAAACTAAAATTAAAACATTAATAAATAAACAATAAGGAAGTATATATTCGTTTATAATTTTAAATTCATAATTAGCACTTATCCACATCACTAATAAAGTAAAAAACAGGAAAAAAAATTTATATTTCCCCTCTGGAGGATATTTATTTAGTGGTATTCTAGATGTAAGAAAAAATAAAATCGGAATTAGGTAAATATATTGTTTAATTGTATTCATATTATAAATATTTATTATATTTAAATCTATACTAAATTAACTATGGAACTATGTGATAAGTATGTTCATGAATATGTCCTTTTAAATCCACTCTTAAATGATTTTATGAAACTTGATAAATACAATCATTTAAGATCTAAATATCCTCTTTTTACAAGTAAAGAATACGATAAAAGAGAGAAAAAACTAAATGAAAAATATTTAAAACTCTTAGAAAAGAAAAAAGATAAAACTTTTTATGATGAATTATTTTATAGTGATTTAAATGAATATTTTAAAGAGGTAGATTTCCCTCATGAATATTTCCCTCTGTCTTATTTAGACAATTATTACTCTAATTTTTTAACAGATATTAATTCAAAAGATTCACAATATACTTTTTCTGATACACGAAGCTATAAGGACTATATATCTAGATTAAAAGTATTAAAAAAAATCACTAATGGAATGATTCTTAATATGAAGAAAGGATTAAAAGAAAAAATGACAATACCTAAAATAATTGTTAGAGGAATAATAGAGCAGTTAGAAGATCTTCTAAAAAATAATACTTATGAAAATAAATATAATCATTACCAGAAAATACCAACGAATATTGAAAAAGAATTCTTAACAACTATTGAAAATTATTTAATATATTCAATAAAAACTATATCTTCTTTCTTGATAGAAGAATACATTGATAATTGCAGAGATACAATAGGATTATGTGATTTAAAGGGTGGTAAAAGACTTTATGGAAATATATTGAAATCGTATTTAACTGAAGATTATTCTCCTAAAAGAGTTCATAAAATTGGTTTACAAGAAATTAAAAAGAATAAAAAAAGATTAAAAGATCTTCAGAAAAAGATGAAAATTAAGGGAGATCTTTCTTATTTTATGTTTCATATGAAAAAACAAGGTAAAATGAAAGATAAAAAAGAAGTCTTAGATGAATTACATAAAATAAGAGATAGATTGTTAAAAGAAGTCTTCCAGAAATACTTCGATGATAAAATATCTAAAAAAGATCTTTATAAAATAAAATCGGTTCCAAGGGAAAATAAACACATGGGGGCATATTATCTCCTACCCGATTTTAATAATGAAAGAAAGGGAACATTTTTTATTAATACACATAATCCTGGGGTAGTTAATAAATATGAATTACCCGTATTAAGTGCGCATGAAGGAATACCGGGACACCATTATGAAAATTTAAAACACAGAGAAAAATATCCCCTATATAGTAGAGTTACTCCTTATACAGCTTATTCGGAAGGATGGGGATTATATTGCGAGGGATTATTGAAACCTAAAAACAACTATGAACTGTTCTGGCAGATAATTTATAATTTACATAGATCTGTGCGTTTAGTCGTTGATACCGGAATTCATTATCATGGGTGGTCATATGATAAATGTTTCAATTATATGAAAAAACTTTTACCGAATGAAGATACAGAAATTAAAAATGAAATTTACAGATATATCTGCGATCCCGGACAAGCATTATGCTACAAAATAGGTGAATTAAAACTATTAGAATTAAGAAATAAATATTTTAAGAGTTATAAAGAGGATTATAAAAGTTTTCATAAATTAATAATGGATATAGGACCGGTACCCTTGGATATTTTAGAAAAAGGGATAATGAAATTATTATATTAATAAATTATAATGAAAGATTTAAGACATTGGGTTTCATTTGTAGTTTATTTGATAATATGGGTTTTCGTATTTAAATTATTCGAACTTTATACTAAGGGATATTCCGACAACGATTTAAAGAAGATATGTATAGGGGGACTAATAATTATTGGATTAATTTATAATATGGATTACGTAAAACATTAAATTTGATTTAAATATTAAATTAAATAATAAATAATAAAATATGCTACACTTCGGAAAATATCGCAATCAAGCATTAAAAGAAGTAATTAAAAAAGATAAAAAATATTTAGAATGGTTGAATACTCAACCTTGGTTCACAATTAAATTTAAAGATCTTCATAATCAGACAACTCACCTCTTAAATGATAATCTTGTACCAATTAAAACGAATGATGCGTTCGTAATTTATACAGATGGCGCATGTTCACATAATGGATCTAAATTCGCTAAAGCTGGTATTGGTGTTCATTTTAGTCCTAATAATAAGATTAAATTAAAAGATATTTCTTCAAGATTACATGTAGACAAACCTACGAATAATAAAGCCGAATTAACGGCAATTAAAGAAGCATTGGAACTCTGTGAAAAAAAAAATATAAAAGAAAAGATTATTGTCTTTACAGATTCAGATTATTCTATTAAAGCAATTACGCTATGGTATCCTAATTGGATTAAAAGTGGTGATATAGAAAAGAAAAAAAATACAGATATTCTACAAAAAATAGAACCTCTTTATAACAAAATGAATATTAAATTTCAACATATTAGAGCACATACGGGTTTACAAGACGAACATTCAATAGGGAACGCTAATGCTGATAGATTGGCGGTTGAATGCTTGAAATAATCTTTATAATATTTTATTTATTCTAAGCTATCATAGGTGCTGTAATTTTATCATAACTTTTATAATTCTGTAATTCAAATATTGATTCATCGATAGAATCAATATCTGTAATTTTTTCTTTAACGATTAATTCTGGAAATTTCCCTGGTAATCTTTCTAATTGTTCATTTACAGCATCTATATGTTCATTATAAATATGAGTATCTCCTAATATATGAATTAATCTACCCGGATTGTATCCAGTAATATTCGCTATAATATGAAGCAAGAAAGAATAGGAAGCTATATTAAAAGGAACCCCTAAAAACATATCCCCCGATCTCTGATAGAGCTGACAATCGAGTGTTTTATCTTCGCTATTTACATAGAATTGACACATGACATGACAAGGTGGCAAGGCCATTTTATCCAAATCTGAAGGATTCCATGCATTCATAATAATTCTCCTTGAATGAGGATCAGCCTTTATTAAATGAATTACATTTTTTAATTGATCTATACCTAAACCGGTATAGTCTGTGTGACAATCTACATATTCTGCACCCGAATGACGCCATTGAAATCCATACACAGGACCTAGATCCCCTTCTTCGTAATCTAATCCTCTAGAATCCAGAAATTCTCTAGATGAATTCTGAGACCATATGTGAACGTTTTTATCTAAGAGTTCTTGATTAGATGTTGATCCTCTAATAAACCATAATAATTCTCTTAAAATTGTTTTATATCCCATTTTTTTCGTTGTTAAAAGGGGAAATCCATTATTCATATTAAAAATCATTCTTTCACCGAATGTATTTAATGTAAAAGAGTTTCTTGTCTGAGTTAAATTTCCTTCATTAATAATTCTTTTTAGAAGATTCAGATAATTATTTTCTTCAACATTAATCATAAAATCATTCTGAAATGTTTTATAAATTGTTTTTAATTCTTTTTTATTGTATTTCCCCTCTGTTAAAACTTCACATTCTTCATTTCTGGAATATTCTTTTAAAAGTGTCATTTTATTTAATATTTCTATCGGAAAATTTTTGCCTTTAGAAGATTTAGTATCCTCAATAAATTTTGTAAGATGAATAATATTAATTTTATTCTGATGTTGTAAATAGCATTGTTCATAAATACTTTCACCTCCAATAATAAATACTCTTCCAGTTTCATTCGTATTACACCAATCTATAGCATTAAAAAGAGAATCAAGGACTTTTAAATTTTCGTTTTCTTCTATAAGATCTCTTCTGTTCTGAGTCAGCACGATATTCATTCTATTTTTAAGGGGTCTTTTACTAGGAGGTAAAGATATCCATGTATTATAACCCATGATAACAATATTCTTGTTTCCTTCGGGGTAATGTTGAGTTGTAATTTTATAAAAATTTTTCAAGTCTTCTTTAGATTTAATTAAGAGATCATTATCAATTCCAATTAAATTATTCTGATTAATTGAAACCACTAAATTAAGTAAAACCATACTATAAATAGTTATAAAGGTATATTTTTAAATATTATTTAAAATTATTATTATTCGGATAATTTATGATATAATTTATTTGCTTCGATAAGTAATTTTTCCGGTAATATACTTCTTCTATCAAGACCTCTATTTTGTTTTAAATCTGCGGCAATTTTCGCAATATTTCCCCCCTTTTCCGCAATCTTCTGAATAGATTGTTTATCCGTTTCAGTTAGTTTATTACTATCCGCCTTCTTCGCTTCTGCTGCAGCAGCTGCCTCAGCCTTGGCCTTAGCCCTGGCCTTCTCTTCCTCTGCCTTCTGCGCCGCTGCCACCGCTAGGCGCTCCTTCTCTGCTGCTGCGTCTGCCGCCGCTTGGAGGTCCTCCTTAGTTATAATCTCTATTTTTTTACAATTATTCATTTAATCAAATCAATCCTTTGAATCCATTCAACCCGTTTCAATTGGATTCGTTTCAATTTCCCCTGGTCCAGCCGCTGGGGCTGCTTTCTTCCCCCAGCCCTGTAGAGCGCTTAGCCACCCCTCCCCTGCTGCCGCAGCCTCAGTATCCTTCTTCCGCTGAACTTCTACAACCATTCCTTCAAAAAATTTAGCATCCAGTATCACCTTTAGTTTAGGAATACGTTCGATCATAAAATCTAACATAGGTTTGTCATCATCCTGTCCCGTTACGTCAAAGAATCTAAGTCTAGCGCACAATTTCATATACTCAGGGATTGCAAAATCACTACTAGGAATTTTATTGTTCCTTAATGGTGATCTTAATTTTTCCTTCAATGCTAAGAATTGTTTTCGTTTTTGTCCTTGTGCTTTCCTTCGACCCACAGCTGCTGCTGCTGCTGCTGCTACCCCTGCTTGTTCTCGAGCTGCCTGCTCTTGTGTTGGTGCTGGTGCTGGTGCTGGTGCTGGTGCTGGTGCTGGTGCTGGGCCGACTACGGTGGTGGTACTGGCCCAGCGCTGCCACGAGAATGGTGCTGGTGCTGGTGTTGTTGCTTTTCCTTCTATATCATCTTCCTCTAAATACCGAAGAGATTCGGAAAGAATAGAGTACCCATGTTTAAATTCTTTAGCTTCTATTAATTCCGCCTTCACTCGTTTGTCCGACTCTAGAAGGGGTTCATAATCGTTTTTATACCATTGTAACGCCGCCAAAATTAGATCTAATAAACCATGGAATATTTGTGCTAGTGTATCTGCTGAATTAATATTTAATGAACCATAATTTTTTACCCTACAGATACTTCCCCCTTCTACTCCTGAAGGATTGAATCCTTCAGTTTTACCTTTATTTAATAATGTTGAAAAATGGCCACTTGTTGCCCCTTTTTCAGCCACTTTAATCATCCAATAACATAATTCTGAGACAGGTTTGTATTCGGCTCTCTTACGCTCCTGCTTTTCGGAGCCCGCCATCTTATAAGTTACATGCTCTGCTAACGGTGCGATTTTTGTCATGCCCCACAGGTCGGCGGACATCTCTCTCGCGTGTCGATCTATCATCAACATTTTAGGTAAATCGTAATGACTCTTACAGCCCGTAATACGACATATTTTATCCTTGTTCTGGCTAAATTCAATTTCCCCCCTAATTCTTTCTGAGTAGGTTAATATACCAGCTTGTTGAGGGTTTAATGTTCCGAAATCTATATCACCACCCCCCTCCTGATAAATCTTTTTCTTTCTTATAAATTTTCCCCTTGATTTTTGCGAATATCTTTTATTTCTTTTCGTTAAACGTTTATTTTTACTCTTTTTATTTCTCTGTCTCTTATTTTTAGTGCGTCTATATTCGCGAGTTTTACCTTTAGTCTTATTTCGCTTAAGATACTTTTTTCGACTCTTCTTAATACTTTTTTTAACACTACCCATTATTTTAACACTACCCATTATTTTATACTATATAATATAAAAAATAAATGAAAAAACAGAATTATATTATTATACTTGGTTTATTGATCCTTTATTTCGTTTATAATAATACGAAATCTAGATACAGTAAAGAAAAAATTATTTACATTAACAATAACATTATTGAAAAAGAGGAAAAAGAAGAAATTATAGAACCTAGAAAACATTATGATTCTAGATTTTATCCAAGAAAAAGGATGGCTATTAATGTTCCTACAAGAGGTGAACCTCCTGAATATCAACAAGTTGGTTATCTAACCGGAGAAGGTGAAGAAAATATTAAACCATTATTTGGGAGACAGACTTATAGAGGATCGAATCAATGGAATTATTTTACAAGTTTAGATTCACATTTAGCGACTAAAATACCTGTTTACATGGATAATCAAGATTGTACGGATGAACGGGGATGTAAAGAGTTGGATAAGGGTTCATCTGTATCTATGGGTCAAGGTGGAAATACATACAATGCTTCTATCTATGGAAACATTAGTCCGAGGTATCTACCTTAAATATAAATTACCTGAGCTCTAACTTATAAATCTAGAAATTTTTTAAGGTATACCACTAGTTTCCATCTACTTAAAGGTTTTTCGGGGTGAAATTGAAAACCAATTAACTGGTTAAAAAAATTATTTAGTTCCCCCATTCGTTGCATCGCAAGCTCTTGTCCACGTTCATCATTATCTACATGCTCACGTGATTTATTTGGCAATTTAATATCATTTTCATGAACTACTCCTTTTTTTTTTAACCTTTCCAAAAATTCATAGCATTCATTCCATCTTTTTTTTACATGACCTACATATACTGGATTATCATGATGTTTATGGTAATCATCAACGTGGGCTGGTATATAATAAACAACATTATATAACATTGCGCCTTTATTTCTCCACATTCGTGTCGATGCAGCCCCGTCCCATATAAAACCTGTTACTTTCACTATTACACGAGAAGCTTCCCCTGTATCATCATAATTATCAATTTTGGTCTGTAATCGTTCCACATTAGATTGATATTCATTAATTTCTCTTTTTATTCTAAGTTGATCTGCTGAGATTTCTTGTGAATATTCTTCTCCATCTTCCATATTCTCTTCCACATCTTCCACCTCATTTTCTCTTATAGTTATTTCATCTTCTATTCTAGATTTTTCATTTAAATGTGTTATATAATCACTATTTCTTTGTTCACTCATTGTAGTCATATATCGAACGAATTCTTCATTGATATCCGTATCTCTCTCCGCGAGATTCATATCTTCCATCTCAATATCCCCCCCTCCTCTCATCCTTCTTCCCATCTTCCTCGTTCGTTTGTTTCTTTTAGAATTCTTTACTCTTGATCTAACTTTTGAACGCTTATTTTTATATAAACGACTCTTGTTACTTTTACCCCTGTTACGTTTACCCCTGTTACGTTTACCCCTGTTACTTTTACCCCTGTTAGTTTTACCCATATTACTTTTACCCATATTACTTTTCCTACGACTCTTTCGAACTTTACTTTTTCTCATTTATAATATAATATATATTTTTTACTTAGTTTTCTTTTCTTCTTCTCCTCCTCTTCTTCTTCTTCTAAATCAGTTCCCGATAATTCATCATCCGAATAAATTAAATTGGGATTGACCCCCGTATTCTGATATTAATCTCCTTCTGTGCTTTATGCCGAGACCTCCGGGAAATGTTCTCCACCGCCCCCGCGTCTTCCATTTCTACGTCCTTTTATTACCGATGTCTTTCGCTTTAATCAACTTATCTAGTTACCGAACCAGGGTTTATCCCTTTCATCAGGTTCAAACGTTACTTTGTTATCCGGTGATAAGTCAAGGAATATTCTATTTTTATCATAGAAGGCTCTTGGTCCATTCACAAAATTTCCTGATAACAAGAAATGAGAGAATTTTTTATTTAGATCTTTTACTCTTGCTTTTAATTTATCTATTTCTCCCCTTTTTACATTGGTAAAGTCATTACGTAGTTTTAAATGCTCCATGCATTCACTGTATCTTTTAGTTACATAACCAACATATCCCCCCATTCTAATATCGGGTATGTGTGGTATAT
>Ga0233432_10000218_pt1 | contig 54391 bp, 52 predicted proteins | sample SI_122_August201_6_FD_179870 | JGI IMG/M metagenome (GOLD analysis project Ga0233432, IMG submission 179870) | Seawater microbial communities from Saanich Inlet, British Columbia, Canada - SI_122_August2016_10_MG | ecosystem: Environmental > Aquatic > Marine > Inlet | place: Canada: British... | reverse complement strand
ATGACAATAAAAAAAGAGAGTGGCTTGAACCGATAAGCCCTGAGACAAGCAAGCAAAGTTCCAAACGCCATTCCAGCGATAATGATCAATATCGACAACCAGACCGTCACGCCGACGCCTGACAAAATGGCGGGCGCATATTTTTCAAGAACAGTTGCGTTAAAGAACGTGTCCAGAAATCTCTCGAACGATGACACCTCAATCCGCTCCTGTAACGCGTGACAGGAATGTACGGGTCCGTTCATGGGACGGGTTTTCAAAAATCTGCTCGGCAGTGCCCTGTTCAATCAGAGCGCCCTGATCCATAAAGATAACCCGATCTGCCGCCTCGCGTGCGAAATTCATTTCGTGGCTGACAACCAGCATCGTCATACCGCTTGATTTTAAGTCCCGCATCACACTCAGCACATCGCCAACCAGTTCGGGATCAAGTGCCGAGGTAGGTTCGTCAAACAGCATGACTTGGGGTTCCAAAGCCAACGCACGGGCAATCGCAACCCGTTGTTGTTGCCCCCCCGACAAAGCAGCCGGGAGGTTATCGGCCTTATCCGCAAGCCCGACATTATCAAGCGCCTGCTCAGCGCGCGCATCCGCCTCGTCGCGCGATAACCTCAGCACTTTGCGCAACGCGAGTGTCACGTTTTTGCGTGCGGACAGATGCGGGTAAAGATTGAAGGATTGAAACACCATGCCGATGCGTTGGCGTATCGCATTGATATCAACCTTCGCACCCGTTACCGGATCACCCTCTAAAAAGATATCACCGGAATCGGGTTCCTCCAACCGGTTGCAGCACCGTAGCATCGTCGATTTTCCAGAACCCGATGGCCCCAGTACAAAAACGAGTTCACTGTGCTCGACCAAAAGATCGACATTCTTGAGAGCGTGAAACGACGCGAAATACTTATTAAGATCCCGCACTTCGAGCGAAGGCGGACGGCTCACATTGGACGCAGTTTTTGGTGGAGCAGAAGTAGACATATCAAGGCAGTTTCCAAAAAGAGTAGGTGTCCCCACCAGCGCATTGCCAGCGGGGAAATGCGTTAGCAGCTTGGCGTATGGCCATCGTCTGCAAACCCGTTGAAGCCTGGCTGACCATGTCCCGCAAGCGGCGTCAATGCGACCGACCCTTCTTCTGGCGCAACACCAAACCATTTTTCGTGCATTTCAGCAATTGTGCCGTCAATCTTGAGGCATTCGATCACGTTTTCGACCTTGTCACGCAATGCGACATCGTCGCTGCGGAAGGGCATGCCCCAGACCTTGCCAGTGGAAAACAGGAAGCTCAGCTCGATATTGGGGTTCTTTTGTGCAGCCCACGCAGACACGGTGTTACCTGCAACGTTAGCAAAGGCCCGCCCCGAGACAACCGCCTGAACGGCGTCTGTGTTGCTGCCATAGCTTTCGACTTTCCAACCAATTTCGGATTCAAGCTCGCGCGCCCAGCTATCATAAGCAGACCCACGGTTCACGGCGATTGTTTTACCGGCAAACCCTTTCAGGTCAGTAATTTTTTCTGCACCATTAGCCACTACAAACTGGAAGTCTGTGTTTAGATACCCTTCGGAGAACAGTAGGTTGTTTGCGCGCTCTTCGGTGATAGTAGTTGGAGCGACGACAAAGTCATAAGTGCCCGCCTGAAGACCCGGGAGGATACCTGAAAACTGTGTGGCCACGATATCCATCTCGACCCCAAGGCGCTCACCAATGATGTTTGCCAGATCAACATTGAAACCCTCGATGCCACCACCAAGTTTCGGCATCGCGTGTGGTGCAAAAGTACCGTCCAGTGCGACAGTGTATTTATCCGCGGCGGATAGTGTCGTTGCTGCGAGGCCCGCAAAAACGGCAGCGCTAAGCGCGATAGTTTTGATATGCATGTTTTTCCCCTGTAGTTTGTTAATTACTCATCCAACTATAAGGGAGAGCCTGCCTTTTGATACCTAAATGAGGTCATTATTTATTAAATACTCGATAGAACTATTAGCCTTGGTTATCCATTCTAACCTAGCCTTATATAAATTTTAACCGTAAGTACCCCAGCCTTTGTCTCCAACTTAGGTGCGTTCTCCTCATGGATCATGACGCTGTTAGTCATTGTTTTGTTTGTGAATTAGAAAAATCTACAACATCGCAGCCGCGCATAATTTTCCCTGCCTTTCACGTTTAATCTACGCTAGCCAGTGAGGACTCTCTCTCACTGCAGCGGCACATGATTGGCACATCTGGTAATCACTGTACTTCAATGGGGCTTCAACTTAGCAAAACTTTCAGCCAAAATATTAACAGCAAGTCAATAACGCACATGTACAAACATTGGTATGTTAACGCCAATAGAAGTTGCAGCGTCGAACAACAAATATAGGGGACTGAGATACGATATGGATTTTGGAATTAAGGGTAAGGGCGCGTTAGTAATGTCATCCTCTCGCGGGTTGGGCTTTGCTATTGCTTCGGCACTTGCGGCGGAAGGCGTGAATGTCGTGTTGACAGGCCGTTCAGAAGAAAACCTGAAGATCAAGGCCAAAGCGATCAATGCGCGCGGTCAAGGCCAAGCGTTCTACAAATCTGCAGACTTGATGGATAGTGACGCGATGGGACCGCTTGTTGCCTTTGCCAATGAACAACTTGGTCAAGTGGATATTCTGATCAACAACACTGGTGGCCCACCCCCGGGCCGTATGGTTGACGCAGATCAGGCGGCTTTTGCAAAGCACTTCAACGCTATGGTGCTGCGTGTGGCAGAGGTCACGCAACTCGTTCTGCCAGAAATGCGCGCGCAGAAATGGGGACGTGTGATCACGGTGGGATCATCTGGGGTGGTGCAACCCATTCCAAATCTCGGGCTTTCCAATGCGATCCGCTCAGCGCTGGTGGGGTGGTCAAAGTCGCTCAGCAATGATCTTGCTGGCGAAGGTATAACCGTTAATATGCTGGTGCCTGGCCGTATTCATACCGACAGGGTTGATGAGCTGGATGAGGCAGCGTCAAAACGCACTGGAAAAACGCTGGATGAAACGCGCGCGGCCTCGCGTGCAACGATTCCTGCAGGCCGGTATGGCACAATTGAGGAATTCGGCGCTGTGGCGGCGTTCCTTGCAAGCACACAAGCAAGTTATGTCACTGGTAGCGTCATCCGCTGTGACGGTGGGTCGATCAAATCTGTTTAGGAACCATTCAAATGACATATGACCTCGCTATCAAAAATGGAACGCTTGTCACCGCCTCGGAAACATTTCAGGCCGACATCGGTATTCGCGACGGACGCATTGTTGCGCATGGCGAAAACCTGACTGGCAAGGACGAGATTGACGCAACCGACAAGCTGGTCATGCCCGGCGGGATCGAAGCGCATTGCCATATCGCACAGGAAAGCGCGACAGGCAGCATGACCGCGGACGATTACCGTAGTGGGTCCATCAGTGCAGCGTTTGGTGGTAATAGTTGTTTCGTGCCTTTCGCAGCGCAGCATCGTCACATGGGGGTCAAAGAAACCCTCGATCTGTACGACAGCAGGGCGACAGGTGCGTCGGTCATTGACTACAGTTACCACCTCATTATTGCCAACCCGACCAATGAGGTTCTGACAAAGGAATTACCGGAAGCATTTGCGCGCGGGATCACATCGTTCAAGGTATTCATGACCTATGATCTGATGAAAATCGACGATAGCCAGTTTCTCGATATTCTAAGCGTCGCAAAAACTCACGGCGCGTTGACCATGGTGCATGCGGAAAACAGCGGCATGATCAAATGGGTGTCCGACAGGTTGGTCGCCACCGGGAATACCGCACCGCGCTATCATGCCATCAGCCACCCAGCACTCGCGGAAGAAGAGGCGATCAATCGCGCCATTTCATTAGCTAAACTAGTGGACGCTCCCTTGCTAATTGTCCACGTTTCCACACAGGAAGGAGCAGATCTTGTTGCCCGAGCGCGCTTTGCTGGCGCAAAGATCTATGGCGAAACCTGCCCTCAATATCTATTCTTGAAAAAGGACGACCTGGATCGGCCTGGTATGGAAGGGGCTAAATTCATATGCTCCCCGCCGCTGCGCGACACGCATACCCAAAATGCGCTGTGGCGACATTTAGAGGCAGGCACGTTTACCGTGTTTTCTTCTGATCATGCACCCTATCGATTTGACCAGACGGGTAAGCTGGCCAACGGGCCGGATGCCACGTTCAAGCAGATTGCGAATGGCATGCCGGGCATTGCCTTGCGCTTACCGTTACTGTTCTCAGAAGGCGTTAAAACAGGACGTATTTCGGCAAACCAGTTTGTTGCCCTGTCCAGCACAAACGCTGCGCGACTTTACGGTATGTTGCCAACCAAAGGGACCCTTGCTGTTGGTTCAGATGCCGACATCGCAATTTGGGATCCACAGGAAAAGCGCCGTGTAACTGTCGAAGACCAACATGACCAAATGGACTATTCACCCTTTGAAGGGCGCGAATTGACAGGCTGGCCAGTGACGGTTTTATCCCGCGGTACGCGCGTCATAGATGGCGGTAAATTACTCGCTGAACCGGGTCACGGTAATTTCGTTGCGCGGGCACCATCTGACCTTGGTAATCAACCTGGTCACACAGCTATGGAGCTTGATCCAGAGCAAAACTTTAGTGCCAAAATTGCGCCATTACCCAATTAGAGTGGTAGCAAGCCCAGTTCGTTCGTGTCCAGTTTGAAACAGAATTCCTGCCAGCTTAAGCTGGGCTGCGCTCGTGAGAAACAAAGGGTTGCCCCATATCAATGCCCCTGTGATGGGGCCATTGGAATGTCTCGCCCTTTTCTCCAAAAGCCCCGCCTAGCCATTCATACACGAGAGCGTTCTTAGAAGGCAGACTTCAGTTATTCTGTTCTTCGACACTGAGATGTCTTCGGTCAAGTTGTCTGCAGAGCTTTTGAAGCTCGGCACCGTTGTTAAACCCTGGAAGCAAAAAGGCTTCGAGAATTTTATTCGCGTATCTATTGGATCAGTAATCGAAAATGATCAATTCATCAAGCATATCAAAGCACTTACAAAAGCAGATTAGCCTACGCAGCACTATCGCCAAAAAGCGGTTCTCTATTCCCTTGTTCATATTCACTTAATGAAACAAAAATTCTTATTTTTAAATTTATGAGAGCTTACTAATATTGGGTCAATCGTTTGTGACGATAGGCGCGCATTTGCAAAAGATTTGGTAGGTTTCGCCCCGTCGCGATTGCTGTATTGATCGTTGCGCCAGCGGCTTTTCGCAGCATAGAATCATCGACCGCACTCTTTATTCGCTACGTACGTCGCAAACCCCAAGTCTTAGCTTTCAAGATAAGAATCGATTGTGGTTTCTAGACCAACCGCCCAAATCATCCTCAGCCATTTGTCAAAGGAATTCGCAAAGCGAAGCTGTTTAGCCAGGTCGCCATAGTACTGATCTTGCAATAGCCAGACGATAGGATTCGTCTGGGCGGCCTTAGCCACAGGTTGAAGATCATCCCAAACTGGGTCATTCGGTTCGATCCGACTACCATCTTCACGCGTACCTTCGCACATGCGTGCCCAAACCGCCGATACAAATGCCAAGCCATCAACCGGCGCGCCCCTGGCAAGGCCGGTTCGGATTGATGGAATGATGAAACCTGGATGGCGGGAGGAGCCGTCAAATGCCACACGACGCGTTGTGTCCAAGATGTGTGGGTTCGAAAACCTCCTCTTAATCAATTCGATATAGGCCAGAGGCGTCATTCCAAGAACGGGTTCTACTAACGGAGCGATTTCTTCGCGTGCGACTTTGTCAAACAGCGCTGCAACTTTCGCGTGTGCCATACAATCGGCAATAGTCCCAAGCGCCAAAAGTTCACCTACACCAGAAACCAACTGATGCCCACCGTTGAGAATGCGGATTTTCATAGCTTCAAAGTCGTGCACATTATCGGTAAATGTCACGCCGACCTTATCCCAATCCGGCCGTCCGACGCAAAAATCATTCTCGATGACCCATTGACGGAAATTTTCATGGGTGACCGGAACAGCATCATCAATGCCAAGTGCCTGCACAAGTTCGCATTCTTTTGTACCCGTCGCGGGCACGATGCAATCGACCATGGAGTTTGGGAAGCTGCAATTGTTATCAATCCACGTGGCCAACTTTGGATCGGACATTCGAGCCAGTGACACTACTGTTTGGCGCAAGATTGTTCCGTTGCCTTGTAAGTTGTCACAGCTCATGCCCGTGAAGGGTCCGATCCCGCGATCTCGTCGTAGCCGCAAAGCCGCGACAATTGCGCCAAAAGCTGTTTTTGGATTTTTTGTGTTCTTGGCGTCAAACAGGATGTCGGGATTTGCGGCATCAAACCTTTTGGTGACAGGGTCGATGTAGTACCCTCCCTCGGTTACTGTCAGTGATACGATTCTGATTTTGGGCTGCGCCATTTGTTCAATCAGTTGGGCGTTACCGGGTTCAATCGGTACATAGTCAATCATCGAACCAATGACCTCAGCACTGCGGCCCTGCGGTGATAATTCAATAAGTGTCGTCATGTAATCTTGCGCGGCAAGTTTAAGTCGTTGATCTTCGTCGTATGGTCTTACACCTGCCCCAACTATCGCCCAATCCAATGCTAGGCCTTGTTGCATAAGCTGATGCAAGTACCACGCCTGATGTGCACGATGGAAATTCCCTAGGCCGATGTGAACTATCCCCGGGGAAAGCTTTGAACGGTTGTAAGATGGTTTCAAAATTCGATCCGGCAGCCCATCAAGACTGGCATCACAAAGTTTCATCATCAGTTTTTCATCTGAATGCTTCCTCATCAACTCATCCAGTTCCCACTGTCAACATTGTAGGTTTGGGCCACAACATAGGAAGCACTAGTACTTGCGAGAAATATCGCCGTTCCGGTCAAGTCATCCGCCATGCCCATGCGCCCAAACGGAACGGCCGCAGTGACTTCTTTTTTCTTTTGGCCTGTCGCTTTCTTTTCGTATTTGGCAACCAACGCCTCGACCCCATCCCAATGTTCCCCACCGACTACACCAGGCGCTATGGCATTAACGTTGATGCCATGCTGATAATTTTGCCGTGTAATCTTGGATATGGGCGCTGCGGTAAAAATTGCCGCGTTATTGATCAGGATTTCTATTTGACCGAAAGCTTTGACCGTTTCTACGACGCCCGCATCAATGCTGTTCTGATCCGTCACGTCTATCTTCACGGCAGTCGCAATCCTCGTACGGTCAATATCGATGTCAGCTATGGCTCCATGCGCGCCCTCGGCCACAAAGGCTTTGGCAAAATCAAAACCGATGCCACATGCAACTCCCGTAATAAGGGTGGAATTTCCGGCGAGTTGCATCATGAGATCCGCAAGCCTTGGGCGTCAAACCGGTGGATTTCAGCAGCACGTGGGTTCAGATGAATGGCATCTCCGTGGCTCAGGCTTACGTCACCAATGGCGCGCACCGTCAGTATTTCGGCCAGGCCAGTATTGTGAATGTGAAAGAATGTGTCAGAGCCCAGGTGTTCAGCCACACCTACGGCGCCCTGCCACCGACCCTCACTTTCAACAACATCAATATGCTCCGGGCGAATTCCAATTGTGTGTGCTTGGTATTTGGCAGCTTCTGGACCAGTGATCAGGTTCATCTTGGGTGACCCAATAAACCCCGCCACAAAAGTATTGTGTGGGTTACGGTACAATTCCAGCGGGGTGCCCACTTGTTCGATTGCGCCAGCGTTTAGAACGACAATTTTGTCGGCCATTGTCATGGCTTCTACCTGATCGTGCGTCACATAAACCATCGTGGTTTCCAGTCGTTTATGCAGCTCGGAAATTTCAAGCCGCATACCGACACGCAGAGCAGCATCAAGGTTTGACAGAGGTTCATCAAATAAGAACGCTGCCGGTTCGCGCACAATAGCGCGGCCAATTGCGACCCGTTGGCGCTGGCCACCAGACAGCTGGCCAGGGCGGCGATCCAGATAATCCGTCAGGTTCAACACGCTGGCCGCCCCTTCGACGCGTTTGGTGATCTCTACCTTGTCCAGCTTGGCCATCCGAAGTGGAAAACTGATATTTTTGCGCACTGACATATGCGGGTAAAGCGCGTAGGACTGAAACACCATCGCAAGGCCTCGTTTGGCGGGCACCATATCCGTTGCATCCTTACCGTCGATCTCAATGTTACCCGTGGTGATGTCTTCAAGCCCCGCGATCAGGCGCAGAAGAGTGGATTTTCCGCAACCAGAGGGGCCAACAAAAACGGTGAACTCTCCGTCCTGAATAATCAGGTCCAGCGATGGGATCACTTGCGTGTCACCAAAGTTTTTGGTGACCTGTTTGAGTTCAATCTGTCCCATTTGTGAGTTTCCTTACTTTACTGCACCAAAAGTTAGGCCGCGGACGAGTTGTTTTTGGCTGAACCAGCCAAGGATGAGGATCGGCGCAATCGCCATTGTGGAGGCGGCGCTGAGTTTGGCAAAAAATAAGCCTTCAGGGCTAGAATAGCTCGCGATAAATGCGGTCAGCGGCGCAGCGTTGGCGGCCGTTAGATTCAGAGTCCAGAAGGCTTCGTTCCATGCCAGAATGAAATTAAGCAATAATGTAGATGCTATACCGGGAACCGCCATTGGTGTTAGCACATAGAGGATTTCCTCTTTTAATGTCGCGCCATCCATGCGCGCGGCCTCAAGTATCTCACCAGGGATTTCCTTGAAATAGCTGTAAAGCATCCAGACGATGATCGGTAGATTGATCAGCATCAGTACAACCATTAATCCGCCACGCGTATCGAGTAGATTGAACTGAACAAAGACAAGCGAAATTGGATAAAGCACGCCCACCGCAGGCAACATTTTGGTGGACAACATCCAAAGCAGAACATCTTTGGTCCGTACCGATGGCACAAACGCCATAGACCATGCAGCCGGGATGGCGATTAAGATGCCAAAAATAGTAGAACCACCGGCAATAACCACTGAATTCCACAGGAATTTCATATAGTCAGACCGCTCTTGGACAATCGCATAGTTTTCTAGTGTCCAATTGAAGGCGAAGAACAAAGGCGGATCGTTGATCGCCTGCGCCTCTGTCTTGAAGCTGGTCAAGATCGTCCAGTAGATCGGGAAAAAGATGATCAACCCAATCGTCCACGCTGCAGCCGTGGTTATAATCTTTCGCTGGGTAGAGACGTTGCGTGCCATATGATCCCTCTCCCTTTAAGCATCAAGGTTTTTGCCAACGATGCGCATCAGGAAGATCGCAACAATATTAGCAAGTATAATGGCGTAGACACCGCCCGCAGACCCCAGCCCAACGTTCTGGCTGTCAATGACCCGCTGAAAAATCAGATAGGTCAGGGTGCGGGTGCCGAACGCACCACCGGTTGTGACGAAAATTTCTGCAAAGATCGACAACAGAAAGATCGTTTGAATTAGGATCACAATGGTGATCGCGCGCGCCAGATGTGGTAGCACGATAAACAGGAACCGTTTGATCACGGGAGCTCCGTCCATTTCGGCCGCCTCTAGTTGCTCACTATCCAGCGACTGGATTGATGTGAGCAGGATTAAAGTTGCAAAGGGCAGCCACTGCCATGACACAATAATGGCTATAGAGCTGAGCGAGGCATCCTGAAGCCAGGCCACAGGCTCGGACCCGAAAAACCGCCACAGGTGAGCAAAAATGCCGTTTACAGGGTCCATCATCATGTTTTTCCACACGAGAGCAGACACAGTAGGCATCACAAAAAACGGCGCGATTATCAATATTCGGACCACGCCTTGGCCCCACATCGGCTGATCTAACAGCATCGCCAGCAACACGCCCAAAACCACGGTGATCAGCAGAACGCCACCGACCATAAGGAGGGTTGTTTGTACAGATGGCCAAAAGGCACTGGAAGACAAAAAGCGGCTATAGTTTGCAAAACCAACCCAATCGAGGCCTCGCTCTATACTGTCACCGCGCAGCGGCAAGTATTTCGTGAACGAAAACCACAGTGTCATAATCAGGGGGACCAACATCCAACCCATTAGCACAGTCACGGCCGGAGCCATCATCATTCGTGCTAAAGATCGCGATGCTTTGGTGGCCATTTTTTAGTCCTCTACCGTCGGTCGTCGCGCCACCAGTGTGATAGTATCAAAGAAAAAATTGGAAGTCTTAATAAGAGGGCAACTTTCAAATTGCCCCCTGATGTTATCTATACGCTTAGCGGTAGCCAGCGGCTTCCATAGCGTCGTTTGTGATGGCCTGTGCCTTCTCTAGCGCATCCTCGATGGACTGTTGTCCAGCGTAAGCGGCAGAGAACTCTTGGCTCACTTCAGTTGCGATACCTGCAAATTCTGGGATAGCGGCGAACTGAATGCCAATATAAGGCGACGGATCGACGGTAGAGTTTGTTGGATCGGCCGACAGAATGCTGTCCAACGTCATTCTAGCGAATGGAACTGCCTGGTAGTTGGCGTTTTCATAGAGCGATGTCCGCGCACCAGGAGGTACGTTTGCCCAACCTTCGTTTGCAGCAACTTGCTCGATGTAGCCTTTACCAGTGGCCCATTCGATGAACTGCTTAGCTTCTGCCTCTTGCTGTGTACCGGCAGGAATGGCTAAAGCCCATGCCCACAACCAGTTAGAACGAACACCCATTCCGTTATCAGGTGCGAGTGCAAAACCAACAGAGTCAGCAACGGTTGAATCGTCGCCCGTCACGAAGGATGCAGCAACAGTCGCATCAATCCACATGCCGCACTTGCCTTGGTTGAACAGGGATAGGTTCTCGTTGAAACCATTTGTCGCGTAACCAGCGGGACCTGAGTCATTCATCATGTTGACGAAGAAGTTCAGCGTGTCTGACCATTCACGCGTGTCAAACTGTGCATTCCAGTCCCCATCAAACCAACGGGCTCCAAACGAGTTTGACATTGCTGTGATGAAGGCACCGCCTTCGCCCCAACCGGCCTTGCCGCGCAGGCAGACACCGTTAATGTCGTTATCACGATCTGTCATTTCACGTGCAGCTTTTGCAATGAATGACCATGAAGGTGCGTCTGGCATCTCAAGACCAGCGGCTTCCATCAAGTCGGTACGATACATGACCATAGAGCTTTCGCCATAGAAAGGGGCGGCATACAAAGTACCTTCGTGGGACAGTCCACCCGCCATAGCAGGAAGTAGATCGGCAGCGTCGTATTCAGCGGACAGATCGTTCAGCGGAACCAACCAGCCATTAGAACCCCAGATCGGAGTTTCATACATCCCAATTGTCATAATATCGAAAGCGCCACCTTTGGTGGTGATGTCGGTTGTGACACGCTGACGAAGCACGTTTTCTTCCAATGTCACCCATTCAACGGCAATGCCTGTCTCCGCGGTAAAACCATCAGTGTAGCCCTGCATACGAATCATATCACCGTTGTTAACAGTCGCAATTGTAATCGTTGCTGAATGGCCGTCTGCAAATGCACCACCTGCAGTAATCAAGGTGAGCGCAGTCGCAGCACAAATTGTGCTCTTTAAAAACATTGTTAGTTCTCCCTGGTTAGATTTCCTGCGCAAAAAATACGCCGTAGTTAGACGCGACGTCAATACTTATTTTACGCGCGTAAAATAAATCACTGTTTCATGCTGAATCTCGCAAAATCAACTTTCCTTCTAAACGCGTGCTTTTCCAAGGCGATATCCTCCCCTCTATAGACGCAAACAACGTCTCAGCGGCTATTTGCGAGACCGCGTCATAGTCATGTGAAATCGTGGTAAGTGGCGGGCAAGTATAGCGCGAATGCGGATGTCCGTCCTGCCCCGCGACACGAATCGCTGAGCCAGCGTTACGCCCAACAAGCATGCCTTGTTCATAGCAAGCGGTCAGCAATCCAATCGCCAAACGGTCATTGCTGCAAAGGATCGTGTTGGTAGAAAAACAACCATTCCGCAGAGCCTCATGCCCACCGAGGCGTCCAATTTCCTCAAACCCCCACCCCTCACCCTCAACCGAGATGACATCTGGCTTGTACCCAAATCCTTCCATCGCATTTATATAACTTTGACGGCGGCGATGCGCATTCGGATTAGCGGGCGTTTTCATCTCGAAAAAGCAAGGTGGCTCGCCCGTTCGGCAAAGATAATCGGTGATATGTGCGGTAAATTGAAAATTGTCAGAGCCTACAAACGCTAGTCCGATTTCATCTACGCTACTGTCAAATATCAGCGTCGGCACGTCTGCACAGAATTTTTTAAGCGCCTTTGGATTCGAAGCTCGGCCCAAAGGCGCCAGCAACACACCCGCTGGCTTAAGCGATCTTAGGGTATCAAGCGCCTGAACCTCTAACGCAGGATCCCCGTGCGAGGAAAACAGAGTTGGGCGGTAGCCCGCCACGATACATCTTTGCTCTAAATTGCGCGCTATTTCAGCAAAATAAGGGTCTGACAGCAGCGGCACCACAATGCCAATATTCTTTGTCAGCTTTCGGTTTTGGTTCATCGCATAGATGTTAGGTCGATACTCATGACGCTCCAGCGCCGCTTCGATACGAACACGGGTGCTCGCTCGGACACTATCTGGGTCGTTAAAGTATTTTGAAACTGTTGGGCGAGAAATACCACTCAGGTTGGCGAACTCTTCCATGTTTTGAATTTTGGTACCTGCCATTTTCGCCCCCTCACTATATTTTCGCGCCAAGTTTCTAATTTACTCTATAGTTATAATTTCTTGGCGCGCGCAAAAAATCAACGGGTAATGCAATTTTCTATTCTTCGACACTGAGATGTCGTCAATCAAGTTGTCTGTAGAGCTTTTGAAACTCGGCACCGTTGTTAAACCCTAGAAGCAAAAAGGCTTCGAGAATTTTATTCGCGTATCTATTGGATCGGTGATCGAAAATGATCAATTCAACAAGCTTATCAAAGCATTTACAAAAGCAGATTAGCCTACGCAGCACTATCGCCAAAAAGCGGTTCTCTAATCCCTTGTTCATATTCACTTAATGAAACAAAGATTCTTATTTTAAAATTTATGAGAGCTTACTAATATTGGAAGGCCCATCGTTTGCTATTCTCAATCTTTTGCGTAATTAACAATTTTCAATTATCTTTGGATTGGGATATTAAATGGGCTTTCAAAATTATTTACGCCTTATAAATTTAATTTTAATTATTTTATTTCCTATCTCCTGGTTCATTCCCCTTCTGGAAATTGGATTATACGATAAGATTGAGGTTCCTTTAAAGTTGCTGGACTTTCAATTTCCAGACCTGTTTGGTCTCGAAGAAGTAACCATTGTCAGTGGTATTCAGTCCCTATGGGCTGAAGACAAATACTTGGCACTATTAGTAACCTTTTTTGCTCTCTTTGCCCCCGTAACAAAAACAATTGGTCTTTCACTCATCCAATTTGACCTTCTATCAGAAAAAGTAAAACCAGCCATTCATTTCATCGGTAAGTTGGCTATGGCCGAAATTTTTATAATCGCCTTCACTTGCATTTTGATAAAGGGAGTGGGCGTTGGACAAATGGAAATTTTATGGGGGACATATTTGTTCTCGCTTTGTGTAATAGCATCAACAATCGTATCTTATTTCAGTAAAACTGATACCTAATTCTAAACAGAGTTTTCCTCTCTCTAAAGCTTGATTTAGCTTATCAAAGTTTATGGTTAATGCTCTAGGATTTCTATGATTACTGCATGGGTTATCCGCGGCAACTAACGGTAAAATTCAGTATCTAAAGTTCCCATCTATGGATCCAAAAAAATTAACTGCGCTTAGTGTAAAATTCAAAAATATCTTTGCTATGTTCAATCAATTTTACATAGATATTTACTGTCTAAGCCAACGCACCAAATGCTATACATCCCACCGAAATAACATTGAAAAAATTACGACTTGCAGCGACATATTGTTTGCAGCATATGGGCATTTCGAACCCTCTATTAAATGAAATTAAGGAACTTATAATGAAAACCGGCTCGAATTTTTTTAAAGTTGTCGCTGCAGGCGCTGCTATTGCAGCATCTCTCGTTTTTACCACTGCGGTGCAAGCGAGTGAAGGAAATGTCCAGAAAGGCATTTTAAAGTGTGACGTTGCTGGCGGAGTTGGAATGCTCTTGGGTTCTAAAAAGAAAATGACCTGTGTCTTCACCAAGAAAAACGGTGATGTCGAAAAATATGACGGTCGGGTGCTAAAAATTGGCGTGGACATAGGCATCACTAAGGAGAGTCACATCACATGGGCCGTTTTAGCCCCGTCCGGCTCCAATGAAGTAGGTGCATTATCCGGAAATTATACCGGTGTTTCGGGCGAAGTGACAGTCGCTGGCGGCGTTGGTGGCAACGTGTTGGTTAGTGCTGGCAAGCAATTTACACTACAGCCTATCAGTGTGCAGACCCAAACAGGCCTGAATATCGCAGGTGGTATTGGCTCCATCAATTTAGAATACGTTAAATAGGCTTCTAAGAAAAACGTTAGCCTGACATTTCAAACGCAGGCTTAAACGTTTCTAAAAATATTACAAAAATAAAAAAGGGTCTGCATGCGAGATCCTTTTTTATTTAAACCTCGCGTGTGCGATAGCACAAACTTATATATTGTCCTACGATTTAGAACTCGTCTTCACTGGATAGATGTAGCTTTCTCTTGTGCCAAACAAGGACCACGCCACTCAGCGATAACAACTGCTTGGTTAATCTTAAAATGGCCTCTTTGCTAAAGAATGCGAACATTGATGAAGTGATTAGAATTGTGGTCACGAACACATCAAGAATAATTGCTTACAGCTTTTGAAGATTGATTGCACTAAGTCATGAACCTGTCTGGCCACCTAGCAACTTACTAATTAGGAAGCAGTTTCAAAACTATCTGTTCTGCTTAAGGCAAACTGACTGATCGAGCAATATACGCATATTTTATTGACCAATTACATCCTTAAACGTGTCATTTATGAACATAGTTGAGAAGGGGTTTTCGCGTGTCTTGAGGTCGTCCCTCCAGAACTGATCAACTCACCAAATCACTGTGCAGATAAGTAGCTCTACATGTCAGGTCGATAGAACAGCTGTTATGCTGCACATCTACCGACGGGGATTGTGCTGTAAATATAGAGAAGCGCGTGTTTGTAGTTTTTTACTAAGAAGGAACGAGGATTAGGGCGTCATAACTTATCAATTCTGGTGGGTCGTACACAGTATTCATCAGCTAATTGTCAATTAATTAAGACATGAAATATGCTTTTTCTATATTTTATGTTTTTAAATCAACGCAAAACTAACTGACATGTGTCATTTTAGGTTTGTGCCAGATAGAATAATTGAACTCTCATTTTTGGGAAAAAGATTTAGTGGAGAAATTATCAAAAACTAAAATCAAATTTACCTAAGCAGCATTTAGCAGAAATTATAAAAATTCAGTTTTTGATTTTTTGACCTGTCCCCCTTTACTTCATAGAAAAGAACATTTTTTGTTGAGTAAGGACACCTTTTTGTTGACTGTGTCCTAGACAAACCAGCGTGACCCTTAGCGGTTTAGTGCAGCTTGTCTCTGAAAGGTTCATAAAGGGTCTGCCATTGCGCGCGCCGTGTGGTCTGGCGAAGTTGTAGAACCTTTCACATATGCGTAGAAATAATTTCAGGGCACGTTCATTACTCTAGTGAGTTTTACATACGTTGGTCTTCAATAGTAATTAAAGTTACAACCCAACAGCCATTGGTCTTGTTGACCCATCAACAGCGAAGTAATAGTTTCTAGTTGTGCTGGATTGACATTTTGTCGCACTTTCCTAAAATATGAAAAATTCACCGAGCTGGCATAACAACGAGACAGAAAATGCTATCTCTCAAATATTTCATCAATTCTGAGGAACTTTCCAATGGCTGCATTTTCTGCCCATATATTATCCGCTGTTAAAAATCGCTTCGCCGCCCGGTCAGCGCTATGTCTTTTAATGCTGTCCTTCAGTCACATGGCAGTGGCAGATAACCATTGCCCAGAGCCAGCACTCTCCGTGAAAGAAGGGCCGGTCACAACAGTCAATGAAGAAAACTATTCTCTCGCAGAAACTCAGATAATTTTTGCCGATTATGTCAAAAAGATTGCTGCGGCTACCTGCGGTGGTGGTGTCGGTCAACTGATGCACCTAAGAGATACTGCCGACCCCACTGATCGCACGATCCTGCGTATTAACTTCGATACCATTTATTCTTTTTTGATACTGGATCTCTCTACACCGGCAACCATTGTAATGCCCGAAACCAATGGACGTTATCAAAGTGCAGAGGTGCTTGATGAAGAGCACTACATTCCCTTCATCTTTCAGGAGCCGGGTCGCTATGAGCTCACGCAAGAAAACGTCGGCGGGCAATACGCCATTGTCATCTTCCGCACTCAGGTCAACATGGGCGATGAGGAGGACCTGAAAGCTGTCCACGCTTTGCAGGATCAGGTCCAAGTAGAGCAGGCGGAGCCTGGCAGCTATGTAGCCAGTGATGCCTGGGACATGGATGAGATTCTAGCCATGCGCAAAACATATCAGACACGTGCCGTACAGGAAAAAGTACCTTCTGAAGAAATGGCTGCTGCTCGCGGTGAAATTACACCCGACATGCACAACTTTGGGCCGGCTGTTGGTTGGGGCGGTCTTACCAAAGAAGGCGCCATCTACCTATTTATTCAGGACGAGCCAAACGCACCGCAAACCCTCACACTCAAAGACGTTCCCAAAGCCGATAATGCATTCTGGTCTATCACGGTTTATGACAGCGATGGCTTTCCGCAGGGTGAGCACTTCAATCTAAACAGCACGTTCGCTACTGAGAACAATGACGGTGAGACTGTTGTGCATTTTGGTGGCTCACCCGAACAGGAAAACTATCTGGAAATTTATGATGGATGGACGGCGACCTTCCGCATCTACTCTCCCCAGCCTGCATACTTTGACGGAAGCTGGGAAGTGCCTAAACCCAAACCAGCCGCTAATTAACCTCAGCATGACTGGGCGCGCGCGGCTTTAGCTGCGCCGCCTTAAATACTTATATTTACTACGATCCAAGAGCCTCAGGTTCCCGAAAAATCCTTAGTGGCCGTCTCACTGGTAGAGGACATAAATTACTTTTGCTTCTGTTGTTTCGGAAATAACAAATCACCGATGCTAAAGTGGGGCTAGGCAACACGTAAAAATACGTTATGCAATGGGGGAAACATTCTATGGCCATATCCAGAACCTGTATAACAAAGATTGATATCGATGATATTCGTGTTCCTACGTCAGATAGTTTACTCGGTTCAGACCCTTTCCACCGCAAACCGGATTATTCGGCTGCCGTCGTGCGAATTTCTACCGATACGGGACCAATTGGATGCAGCGTGGTCTTTGGCATTGGAGCTGGAACTGACTGGTTGGTTTATGGATTGGAAGATCTCAGCTCTTTATTAGTCGGATTGGATATCCGCGACTTTATGTCTGATCCGGGTAAGGTTCATCGTCGATTGATGGAACATCACCAACTGCGCTGGCTTGGCGATGGCGTTTACCGAATGGTGGTTGGAGGCCTAGTTAATGCACTTTGGGACATTTGGGCGAAGCTTGAAGGCAAACCGCTTTGGGCGTTACTCACAGATTTGCCGACGGAAATTATATTGTCGTCAATTGATTGGCGGTATTTGAGAGATGTGATGAGCCCTGAGGACGCACAGCTAATCCTTCAGCGCGGTCGACTTGGCGCAGGTGAGCGTCAGGCCGCAATGATACAAAAAGGACCAATTGCCTACTCGACATCCGGCTGGCTTGGACTGAGTGATGCCGAAGTTCTCAAAAATATTGCAAAGCTGCGGAAGCAAGGCTTTCGCCACTTCAAAGCTAAGGTTGGCAGCAATTTGGCCGATGATCGCCACCGTTTGGCTATGCTGCGCGATATCATCGGAACAGACGGTCTCTTGATGACCGACGCCAATCAAATTTGGGGTGTGGATGAAGCCATCAACTGGATGACCGCGCTTGCCGAGTTCCGGCCTTTCTGGATTGAGGAACCTACAGCCCGTGACGATGTGCTAGGTTTCGTTCGCATATCCAAAGCCATGGGGCAGTTAGGCATTGGTGTCGCGGCGGGCGAACAGATTCCTTCTCCAGTTATATTCAAACAAATGCTTGCCAGCGGGGCTCTGACTCACTGTCAGATTGATGCGACTCGGCTAGCGGGCGTGAATGATGTTATGGCTGTAATCCTTATGGCGGCACACTTTAACATTCCTGTATGTCCACACGGTGGTGGCATAGGTCTCTGTAACATGATCCGGCACTACGCAATTTGGGATCAGATTGCAGTTTCAGCAACGAGGGAGGGTCGCATAGTTGAATACATCGATTTCCTGCAAGAAGATGTCTTCAATACGCCTGTTTTAGTGCAAGACGGCAGCTACGTTGCGCCTGAAAGCCCAGGCTGGGGCCTCGAAATAAAATCAGATTTCCTTGAGCAGTACAGATTTCCTGACGGAGAGGCTTGGCGTAATCGCAAAGGACCAATTGGATCTGCCTTTGAAGCCTAAGAACGTAGGCTAGCTGGTTTTGCCATGGCATGTAAAAAATTCATGTATGAAAATTGTTAAAAATTTGGGCGTAGCTATAACTTTTCAGAGGGGCCTACGGCTTAACCACAAAATCACGATTACCGAAAGCCACATTAGATAAACATAAGCAGCAGCATGCTTTACGCTAAAGCGCAAGAAAACTTAAAGCCGCACTTTTTACCAACTGCGTTGAAATGGCTGTAAGTTTTTTAAAAGCTGAGTTGTACTTTTACAGCCTTTGCACGATCGCTAGCAATCTCAAAAGCCTCAGCAGCTTTTTCGAGTGGGTAGGTGTGGGAAATGATTGGAGTAACATCAATTTCGTTTGTGTCGATTATTTTCACAGCATCGCCAAATTCACTATCAAAACGATGCGTACCAATCATAGAGATTTCTTTTCCCACCAGTTTATTGATAGGGACAGATAAATTCCCTGTTACCCCCACCTGTACAACCGTCCCTTGAGGGCAAACGGAGTCAAGGCATGTATCTAATGCCCTTTGTGCTGCTGAACATTCAAACGCAATGTCAAAATAACCTTTATCTTGCGAGAAAACTGACAAACTCTCTGAAGACCTAGAGATATTAACTGTAAGATCCGCACCCATATTTTTTGCGACTTCGAGAGGTAGGTCTTCCAGGTCAGTCACGACAATTTCACTCGCACCTGCTTCCCGCGCCAAGGCTGTACAAAGTGCGCCAATGGGACCCGCTCCGGTAATCAAAATACGTTTTCCTTTTAAATTTGGAGTTCGACTGCGCGCATGAAGACAGACGGCAAGAGGCTCTGCACAGGCAGCATGTGCTAAAGAGGTTGTAGCACGAACCGGGAAGCACTGCTGGGACTTCACAACCATAACGTCGCGAAATGCTCCTTGCTCATGGGGAAAGCGCAGCGCCGATCCAAAAAAACGCATATTCAGACAATGCTGGAAGATATGTTTTTGACAATATGCACAGTCACCACAAGGATGGCTGGGGTTTAAAGCCACTTTATCTCCAAGTGTAAGGTTTTTAACCTTTGAACCAAGTGTATGTACGGTCCCCGATACTTCATGACCTAAAATAATAGGCTCTTTAACTTGGATGGATCCAAAGCCACCATCATTGTAATAATGCAAATCAGAGCCACAAATACCTCCAGCCCCCATCTGAATAACCACCTCATCATCACCGGGTGATTTTTGCTCTATCGTTTCTATTCGGATAGCGCGCCGCTCTATAAGGTTGCATATTCTAGTTTGCATTCCAAAACCTAATCACGTTGTCATTTTAACTATTGCGAAAATCAAAAGTTATTGGCGCTACAGGCTATAGTAAGCTGTGTGACCAAAAGTAATTGACACACTACCATGGTAGATGCATCATATCAAAATAAAAGTTATTTGTTATTGTGGAGGAAGATATGAAGTTATTGTTTTCAATTGTCACGTCAGCGGCCGTTTTAGTTTCTGGCAGCGCATTCGCTGATAGCAGCGATACAAAAGTGGCCTTGGTTCCAGGTGGCCCTCACCCTTACTTTGCAGCTTGGGAACGCGCTGGACAAGACGCGGTTAAGGATTTTGGACTTGGAAAGGCCGATTATAAAGTTCCCGCAGAATGGGATTTAAGCCAGCAGAATGAGCTGATAGAAAGTCTTGTTGGCAAAGGCTATAATGCAGTTCTCGTATTTCCGGGCGATGCCGTTGGAACTAATAAAATCTTAGGTGAGTTAGATGACGCAGGCATTCCAACTGCGGCGCTTGCAGGCTGCGTAGAGCAACCCACCAAAGCCAAAATGTGCTTTGGCACAGATACGGGTCACTCCGCTTATTTGGGTACAAAGCAGTTAATTGATGCCATGGGTGGAAAAGGCAAAATCGCGCATTTCACGGGTTTTTTGGTTGATCCAAACACAACTCTAAGAATTAAGGCAGTGGAAAAAGCCGTTGCAGAGGCTGGCGGCGGCGTTGAGATAATCCAAGTGATCGCTGATATTGACGCATACGAGCCAGCTGATGAAAAGATAAACGCATTTATGGCTGCGCAAGGGGGTGAAGTTGACGGGATTGTTACGACAGCTTGGGTTCCAGCGGTTGTAGCAGCACAAGCTCTAACGAATATGGGCGATAAGCGCATCAAGATGGTTGGTATTGACCATGATGAAGTGGTCTTAACAGCGATCAAAGATGGTTTTGTTCATGGCACAATGCTGCAAAACCCCTACGGACAAGGGTATATCGGTTCGTATGCTATGGATAAAATAAGAGGCGGTTGTACATTTAAAGCAGACGCACCATGGAAGTCGACCGCGCAAACTGACCAGTTCATCGATTCTGGAACTGTTTTTGTGGATTCCTCCGATGTTGACACTTATGTTGACGCTATGAGAGGAATTTCTTTGGAAATTCTTAAAACATTCGAAGACGATTTTCTGGATTGTTAAACACCTGAAGGGGAGAGGTTACTCTCCCCTTCCGATTACTGCTTAACCGGAATGCTGTGACCCAATAAATGAATAAAAAAATCCCTAATTTTATATATACAAATCAGTTTGGGTTATTGTGCCTCGTATTGATTTTTACCCTAATATTTTCAACCAGCACAGACGGCTTTACATCAAGATTCAATATCTTTGCCTTATCACGCGTAATCGCAATCGATATAATGATCGGTCTTGCAATGATGGTGGTGATCCTAACAGGAGGTTTAAACCTTGCGCTTGGGGCAATCGGAGTATGTGCCGCAATGTTTGGCGGTTGGTGCATGGAAGTTCTCGGGATACCCATCATACCCTCGATACTTCTTATGCTCGGTATGGGCTCGTTTCTAGGATGGATAAACGGTATTATAACCGTGAAGACTGGTGTTCATAGTTTTGTCGTCACTTTGGCCACGATGAGTATTTACTTCGGATTTATGACCATGCTGACAGAAGCTGAAGCATTTCGAAGACTTCCCGAATTATTTACCGATTTTGGTTCAGCCAAACTGTTTAACAAATATATATCACCACTGCTTTTAGTGAGCGTCGCAACCTGTTTTGCCCTGTTTTATTTGTTTCGGTTCACCGATATTGGCCGGAAATTAATCGCTGCCGGAGCAAACCCCGAAGCGGCTGAACTTTCTGGAATATCAGTGAATAGAATGTTCATTTATTGTCATATGCTATCCGGATTTTTGGGTGCTTTAGCTGCAATTTTGCTTACAACGCGTATTGGCGCTGCAATACCTTCTATGGCGGGACAACTGGGTATGGATTGGTTACTGCCAGCATTCCTTGCACCTGTTATCGGAGGCACTCTTTTATCAGGTGGTAAATTATCAGTTTTTGGAACCATGCTTGGTGCTGTTTTGGTTACGCTTCTAACAAATGGTCTTTACCTTTTGGACGTTGGTGAATTTTGGATTCGATTTTTCCTTGGTATAATTCTTTTACTGGCCGTATTGCTTGATAGAACCAGAGAGTATTTTACGCTCAAAAGTGTGATTGTATCGTGAGTGTAAGTATGGCTGCATTATTCAAAAAAGATTGGTTTGGTTTGCTGATCGTTGTGATTGTAAGTGGACTTGCCATCGCAGTACTCAAGCCGGCATTTCTATCGCCGTTCAATTTATATGTTTTAATGGTGAGCATAAGTTACATGCTCATAATTGCTTTAGCCCAAATGATAATTATTGCGATTGGCCAAATGAACCTGTCAGTCGGTGCCATTGGAGGATTAGTGGCAATTTCATTCAGCGGCTTGATGGAAGTGCAACAAGTTTCTGTTCCAGTAGCTGTTTTAATTGGCCTGATAATTGGTATGCTGTGCGGATTTTTAAATGGATACATAACGGTTAGATCAGGCATTTCAGCTTTCATAATCACTTTAGCAACACTGTATATATTCAAGGGCATAAACTTGGGAATCACCGAGGCCGAACCCTTTTACAATATTCCAGAAACTGTCAAAAACTTTGGAAACGCTAAAATAGGTAATACCCCTATCCCCTTCTTAATCATTATCCCAATAATTATAACATTTTTAATGTGGATCTTTATGAACAGAACGGAGACTGGCCGTCATATGCTTGCCTATGGCAATAGCGTTCAATCAGCTGAATTAATAGGAATATCTTCATCAAAAGTTGTCATTACAGCGCATGTTATTTCGGGGTTCTTAGCGGCCATAGCGGGTATGTTAGTCGTTTGCAGGTTACAACTTGGAACGCCAAATATTGGTGACTCATGGCTGCTGCCATCTTTCGCCGCTCCAGTAATTGGAGGAGCAATTTTAGCAGGTGGTAAAGTCGATGTTATTGCAACTTCTCTTGGCGTTTTGATCGTCGCGATAATATCGCAGGCATTGGTCATCTTCAAAATTGACCCGTTCTTTGTTCAGATATTTCTCGGGGTTATGATTTTGTTAGCCGTTTTTGTGAACCGCTATCGAGAATATAAGCAGGAAGCTCGAAGAAAGATTTTCAGCAGTGAATGAGTTTTGTCTTGAAATAAGCTCGGCTAATAAATCTTTTCCCGGAGTAAAGGCACTGGATCAGGCTACTTTCCAACTAAGGAAAGCATCAATTCATGCTCTCCTAGGAGAAAATGGTGCCGGTAAGTCTACCCTAATCAAAATAATTACAGGCGTTCATAAGCAGGATAGCGGAAAATTAATTATAAACGGAAAAGAAGAGACACTAAACAATCCAAATGATGCAACAAAATTTGGCATATCTGTTGTTCACCAGGAGAGAAACTTAATTAGACGTTTTTCGGTCGGTGAGAACCTGATGTTAAATAATATGCCAAAAACAGCGCTTGGTCTTATTGATTATAATGAAATAGCTATTCAGTCAAAAAAATGGCTTAAAATTTTGGATCTTGATATCGATCCAAATACATTGGTGTCAGACCTCACCGTTGCAAAAATGCAGCTTTGTGAGATAGCGAAAGCGTTATCTCTCAAGACGAAAATTCTTTTATTGGATGAACCAACCTCTTCGCTTTCTCCTCAAGAATCCAAAATTTTATTCTCCTTACTCAAGAAGATTGTCCGCGAAGAAGGCGTAAGCATTGTTTTTGTAAGCCATAAACTAGAAGAAGTATTTAATATTTGTGACGATGTCACTGTTCTACGTGATGGACAAAACGCGTGTACTTCAGAAGATATAAAAAATCTTGATAGGCAAAAACTTGTCAGATTAATGATTGGACGTGACGAACAGATCGTAAAATCGACTCGAAAAAACCAAAATACCAAAGACACGATACTAGCCCTGAAGAATGTAAAAACCGAATTAGGCCACAAAAATATAAATTTAGAGCTGAACCGATCAGAAATAATAGGCCTTTACGGTTTAGTTGGGGCAGGCAGAACAGAATTGATGAAATGTCTTATAGGGCAAGACAAGATCACCGATGGGGAAGTTATAATTAACGGCAAAAAGGTAACAATTAACTCGCCTAAATCTGCCTTGGAAAAGTTCAAAATCGGTTACATAAGTGAGGACCGGAAGAAAGAAGGTTTAATACTGATCCATAATGTTTTGGACAACACAAGTATTACTGTCTGGTCACAAATTAAAAAAGCTATTGGATTTGTAAGCGACGGAATGATTTCTAAAAAAGTTGACCCGTATATCAGTCAACTCGAAGTAAAAACCCCGTCAAACTATCAGTTAATTTCAAATTTATCCGGAGGTAATCAACAAAAAATCAGTGTGGCGAAGTGGTTGGCTGCTGGAACTGATATTTTGATTATTGATGAGCCAACGGTAGGAATTGATATCAAAACTAAAGCATACCTTCATGAGTTAATCATAAAACTGGCAGACGATGGCACTTCAATCATCTTGATATCAAGCGACATGCCAGAAATGATAAGTCTCGCTGATAAAATTATAGTTATGAATAATTTCCAGATGAATGGAATTGTGGAAAATAATCATGATTACGACTCTGTCAGCAGCAAAATCATGGAGTATATTCATACTTAGTGGGGAATAAGCCGTGTTCTGCGTTCGGTATGCTGGTCCAATATGGTTTCCAGAATTACCTAAAATTAATACCCGGCTGCAGAATAGCCCGCTTGGTAGGAGTTGGGATTAACGTTTTCCAAAAAAGAAGTCTTAGGTTCTGAAGGTGGGCGTCATTTCAAACCGAATAAAACTTCGCGCACGTTTCACCCAGAATCAAAGATTGTTCATCACTTGACAGTTTTGAGGCCCATTCGTCAGTAATATTCATAGTGGCGATATAATCTGCTGCAACAGTACAAACAGGCCAATCAGATCCCACCATTAAACGATCTGCACCAAAGGCCTCCAAAACAAAATCAAGATACATAGTAAAGTCCGAAGCATGCCAGTTTTCCCAATCCGCTTCAGTGACCAAGCCTGAAAGTTTACACATGACGTTGGGATATGTAGAAAGTTCTTTTATCCCGAGTTTCCATGCCACCAAATCACTTCCATCCATCGCCGGTTTAGCAATGTGGTCAACCACAAATGGCTGGTTTGGCAGTTTCTGGACAAGTCTGATTGCTGATGGCAGATGTATCGTGCGCAGCAATAAATCATAGGTAAAATTATATTTATTCAAAAGTGAAACACCATTTAAGTGCGATATACTATCTGCAAAATCCACATTAACCCTATCATGGATAAGCATCCGAAAGCCTTTAAGTTTTGGATTTCCGTAATAGCTCTCAAGCACTGCCTCAACATCATCCGCACATAAATCTATCCAGCCAACAACCCCTCTGATTGAATGATGCGTTTTAGCCAAATTCAAAAGAAAATCCGTTTCTGATACAACTTCTCGTGCTTGCACTGCTATGGAACCGTCGCGTCCGGTTTCAGATAAAAGAGGAGCTAAATCAGCAGGCAGAAAATTCTGTTTCAACGCCTCCAGTTCATTTGTCATCCAGGTGAAGTCCAAGGCGTTTTCTGCAAAATTCCAAAAATGTTGGTGAGCATCAATTTTCATGGAGAAATATACTTTCCAAAAAATGAGATTTCTTAAAAATTCTAGAGCATGTATGCCGTAATTTCTGTATCCAAATCAAAATACTTCCTAAACTTGTGTTTGAATTACAATTAAAATATGGTACCATGGTAGTGATTAAAGTAAACAAAAAACCGTGAGGATTTACTTTTGGCTTCTTCTAACCTCAAACCAAGAAACCAAAATATAGCCCTAGACAAAAATTCATCAGTTGCAGTTCAAGTGCATTATCACCTGCGGCAACAAATCTTAAGGCTAAATCTTAAACCAGGAATGGCTTTGAGCGAGAAAGAGTTATCGCTTCAACTTGGCGTGAGCCGTACACCAGTGCGGGAAGCCTTCATTAGACTATCAGAAGAAGGTCTGGTTGATATATTTCCACAACGGGGAACTATTGTTGCGCCGATAAGAATGGATGAAATTAAAGAAGCTCAATTCCTTCGCGAAATTTTGGAGACTGCAATTGTACGGCGGGCAGCAGAAAATATCGAAAAGAAATTTTTGAACCTTTTAGAAGCGAACTTGGCTTACCAAAAAAAATCATTGGAACATACAGATTTTACTGAGTTTATGGAGTTGGATGAAGAGTTTCATCATTTGCTTTGCCAAGGGGTATCATTTCCTCGTGCCTGGCGCGTTATACAGGCGGTAAAAGGTCAACTTGACCGCATGCGTTTCATCGGTTTGCCGCAGCCCGGGCACGCAGCTTTGATGTTCCATCAACATTCCGTCATTTTTGAAGCGGTAAAAAATGGCTATCCAGATATGGCAGCAAAAGAAATGGCGAAGCACTTAACCGAACTATGGGCTTCCATTGAACGCATGACTTTAGATGAAAGTAGTTTTGCGAATAAAATGAAGCCATAGGTCTGTAACCCAATCATCTTTAATCAGCTAATGCTATGGAGGTATTTGAGTGCTACTCTAAGTAATATGTTAAAGCTGAAAGAGGGTAAGAGATGAAAAAGAAAATACCGTTAAGCCGACGGCAATTGTTAATACTTGCATCAAGTTCAATAGTTGCTGCACCAGTGCCAGCCTTAGCGGACGATAATTTCCCAGTAATTCACGTAGTTAAAAATCCACAATGTGGTTGCTGTACTGCATGGATCAAAATTTTAACAAACAAAGGCTTCAGTGTTACAACTGAAAATCTTTCGAGCAACCTTTTAGCTGAATTAAAGAATGAGAGCGGCATACCCAAAGATATGACATCCTGCCACACCGCTAAAATTGATGGATACTTTATCGAAGGTCACGTTCCCGCCAGTGATATAAAACGCCTTATTGCAGACCGCCCTGATGCTTTAGGATTAGCTGTGCCAGCCATGCCTTATGGCTCACCTGGGATGGGACCTGAAGACGAACGTGAAGCTTACGATGTATATATAATCAGCTCTGATGGCAAAGCAGAGGTATTCCAACACTATCCTAAAGCAGGAATACTGCTTTGAAGTTATTCAACCAGCTCTGCGACAAAAAATAACCTCACGTGCAGGATAAAGGACACTGAGAGATCTATTGCAGGCTGTGGAGTGCTCAGAAAGTGTATTGACCAGATAAGCGGTTGGAGCAGGAAGGATACCGGGTGAGCAGCAATATCGTTTAATGGTTAGGCCTGCAGGGGTAGCTTAGTCTAAAAGCTCATCTACCGGCTGTACGGTGAGCTGGCCAACATCTGCCTTTATAACTTTGACTTCCGTGAAGCGAGGAATTTTAGTGCTACTGACAACTGTCCAAGCGACGCCAGAATAAGAGTAATTACCCGGCGAGTTTGGTCCGATGTCCGTTTGAACAGAAAAACGATGTCCAACAAAACCGACTTCCACCTTGGACATCTCTTTCGATGATTGGATTTTTTTCATAGGCTTCCACAAAAGTACTGCCCCAGAAATTGACAGTAAGGAAACCGCACCAATTGCAATATCGATCCCAACTGGCAGCACTCCAAGCTTCATCAACGCACCAACGATAAGCATCGCTATGCCTACAAAAAGTAAAACAAAAGTAGCAAAGCCAAAAAAGGCAATCTCGATAACTAAGAGGATAATTCCTATGATGAAAAGCCAATGCTCCAGCGGTATTTGCAAATTATGAAGATCCATCTTTATTTACCCCAAGGTGCAGAAGTATTGGTACTGTCGGCTGGTTGATCTGGAATCTCCGCAGGTTGCGTTGCATCAGAAGATACATTGGTATTGGACATTTTCTGGATGATTGCCATCGCCTGAGTGACGACTGTGGCGGCATCAGTAGCATTGTCAGGTAACAAAACTAATGATGACTGTTTCGCTATCATTTCTTTCGCATGAATTGCCTTGGTTGCCAGTTCGAGTTGAACAGCTTTTTGTCCAGAAGGGGTATCAGCGGCTTTACCCACCATCACTAAGGCTTTAGCCTGAGCATCAGCCACAGCAACAAGGGCTTTTGCCTCTCCCTCGGCACGCAAAACCTGCTCGTCTTTTTCAGCTTCAGCAGCCAGCACCACTGATGCCTTTTCGCCCTCTGCACGATTAATTGCAGCTTGACGATCCCCCTCTGATTCCAGAATCTGTGCCCGCTTCACACGCTCTGCTTTCATCTGAGCCTCCATAGCCTGCATTACTGATTGTGGCGGAACGATGTCTTTTATTTCATATCGCAAAACTTGAACCCCCCATGCCTCAGAGGCCTGATTGATGGCTGCAACGATGCTGGTATTGAGCAAATCACGCTCTTCGAAGGTTTTATCCAGTTCCATCTTACCCAATTCTGAGCGCATCGTCGTTTGCGCTAGTTGGGTCACAGCAAAAACATAATCATCAACGCCATAGGTCGCTTTGTATGGGTCGAGCACTCGAAAATAGAGGACCCCATCTACACTCAGAGAAATGTTATCCTTAGTTATTGCACTTTGGCTGTCGACGTCGACCGCCTGTTCCTTCAGCGAACGGTTAGCAGCAACTCGATCGATAAAAGGAATAATAAAATTAAGCCCGGCATGCTGTACTGAATTAAATTTACCAAACCTTTCAATTAGGTAGGTTCTATTTTGGGGGACAAATTTAATCGACAGCCGTAATATTACCACAACCAGAATAAACAAAAAGATAGTGGGCTGAAATAAGATGCTTAAAATATCTTCCAAATACATAATAAATAATCCTCAACAGGTAGAAGCTGAACAGCTAACTTGAGGTTGCTTCTATCAGTTGGAAGGATGAAATGCACGATGCTTTAGTCTTTGCTTATGACGCACAAAAAATCCGTAGAATGATTTGGTTAAGAAAATTGAATAGTAAGTATCCTCACAGCTTTTTAGTTATTTAAGTTACAGTTAAAAACACCTGATTGCGTGGCTGCTTTCAGAAAGCTCTCTTTGGAGCCAATGAAATTCTTACCACGTTCGCCGTTAAACGCCTCGTCAATGATTTTAATACATGCGGCATCAGGTATGCTGTGATCAGCAAATCGGTGACCGACGCCAAGGGACGCCAGAAAGTCGGTCAAATTATCAGCACCGTGGCCCAGATCTTCACCAAAAATCTGCTTCAAAGCGGTTTCGCGAAACCCACCGACCCCAATGACCGAGCGCAGGACCGTCGGCAATGCAAAAGAACAGGCAATGCCATGCTGCACTCCCCAACCTAATGTGATTGGGTAGGACAGATTATGCGCAATGGCCGTCTTGGTGTTTGAAAATGCAAGACCAGCATTCAACGATGCCTCAGCAATACGATTGCGCAGATCAAGATTGCCCAGATCACGCAAAAGTTTTGGTAGATCAGCAAGGATTGTGCTTGCAGCAGCAACTGCATGACGCGCCGAGACGGGGTTTGCGTTAATGTTCCAAATACTCTCAATCGAATGTGATAGCGCATCAAGACCCGTTGCAAGGGTCAGGCCATAAGGCTTGCCCAGCATAAGTGTGGGATCAATAACCGCAATTTCAGGGTATAGGTTATCGCGTACAAGAGAAAATTTAAGCCCGCGCTGCTCATCCCAAACAGTTGCCCAAGAAGTAACCTCGCTGCCAGTACCAGCAGTTGTGGGTACCGCGATAATCGGAATGGCAGATAGCCCAGATCCACCGCTGCCAGTTTCAAGATGCCGTAGCACCTTGCCAAAATCGCCAGCCGCTGCAGCAAAGACTTTGGCAGAATCAATAACTGACCCCCCTCCCAAAGCAACAATCACCTCGGGCCTAGATGTCACCGAATTAAAGCGGGCAGATTGTTCGGACAGCAGCATACAATCCGGGTTTGGGGCAATATCGTTGACAACAATTAGTGGCTTACCTGCCGCCTCAGTCAAGTATTCTGTTAAAGTCTGGAACGGAGCGTCAGGATATGTCACGAGCGCATAGGTCCGACCGTCAATTAAAGACGCAATCGAAGCGAACCCGTCATTTCCAAAAAGAATTCTAACCGGATTGTTATAAGACCACATTTTCTTCATCCCAATAACTTTTGCGCGCATGACCGTTTCATCGAAAAGTGTGTCTGAGAAATACCTATATATCAAATTGATTATTTCAAACATAACCACCAACTGATGCAATGTTGTATAATGCTCTGCGCTCTTTTCATGCCGTTGCACTGTAAGATAGATTTTCTTTCGCAGGCCTTAGCCTAAACATTGGTACTCGATTTATTTGGTTGGTGATATAGACAACCCCGTTGTCATTTTGAATGGCCATCAAACAGTAGGCTGTGCATCAGCTTTATTGCCAATTTCGAGTTTGTGCCAAAGCCAAACCTATTCAGGAAGGCTCCATATTTTAGGTCTGATGCAAAGGGTTGCGCTGCAAGAAGGTATTATAATGCACTGTCAATTGATCATCTTCTATCTGCACGACTCCGTAAGCTGGTGGCTCATCGCAAAACTCTCCCTGTACACTGGCAGCGTTAAGAGGAATTTGGTGATTTAGACTCGGCAAACTCGTAAAAGGAACCCCCCGCCAGCTTACATACGTCATCCTATGAACGTGACCATAAAACACATGCCGTATATTTTGCCCATATTTTATAGTAGCGGCGAACTCTTCGACGTCTTGCAAGCGGATCTTATCAACATATGGAACCCCAATATCGAAAGGCGGATGATGCAAAAATAAAAACGTGGGCTGATCTTTAGCCTGTATCAACTGTTGTTTCAGCCAATCTAGGCGATCCCCACAAAGCTGCCCCTCATGGACACCGTGCCCCTCTTTTTTTGTGTCAAGAAACAAGAAAACACAGTTATTTTTTTCAAATCGATGTTGAACGTAGCAATTTGAATCTTTTGGATGTTCAGGAAAAACTTTTTGGAACACAGCACGATTGTCATGATTGCCGATCATCAAAAAGCATGGCAGAGGAAAAGACCTGAGCCTCATCTTTAGAGCTTGATAGGCTTTTGGTTCTGCAAATTCGGCTAAGTCACCAGAAATTACACAAAAACTTGCATCACTATGCCACTGAACAACATCGGTTAAACATGCATCCAAACGCATAGAAGGTACGGTACCGTTTAACCCGCCATTATCGCCTACGAGATGGACATCCGTTATATGAATAAATTTCATAGTAACCTCACTTATTTCATCAAAATAAACGATCTAATTTAACATATTGGTAATTATGCATATTTGTAGGATGCCTATTAATTACAGCGGCTTACAGTTTAAAAGACATTCCTTAAACGGGAGTACTAAAATTATTCTTGACCCAAACATTAATCAGTGTGGAAAACCTCTTCCATAATCGACCATTGCTCATTGGCTTTGCTGCTTTCCATTCTTATTTGAAGTGAATCGGTGATTTTCCACCATTCCTGTGTTCTTGGATCAGCAGCGATTTTTGCAGAATCAGCTTCAAAATCAATTCCATGATATTCCCAATATCCAAAGAGCAGATTTTCGGGCTCACGTAAAAATATAGTATAATTTTTTATGTTCGCCTTTGCTATAGTTTTCAAAACATCTGGCCACACATCCGCATGCAATCTTTTGTACTCTTGTATTTTATCGGTTTTGAGCCGAATAACCATGCCCATTCGTTTCATAATAAATCTCCTCTATACCAAAGTTATATTTTAACTGGTGCCGTTTTCCGCCTTGTCTTGTCATACTGGCCCAAAGCCCAAGTATCCGTTCCAATCATTAAAAAGTGTCTGGGATCAGAACCTGTAGGTCCAAGTAGGACAATTTAGTAACAGAGTATTTCTGGCTGATGATGCCAAAATATAAAAACAGCGGCATAACAGGCATCAATCAATTTTATTATCGGAACAACAAAGCTTAGCAACGTTTACTCTGATAACAATATGGACAACTTCATTTTAGATGGCATTAAAGTTAAATAAACGAGTTACTTCTATGATCAGCCCTTCCCATTGTCTGGGTGGGGTCGCCTGCATAACTGGCAATTTGGACAAAACTATGTCCGACCACACCAGAGCTGATTTTGATTTAGATTTAAATTTCAATTTTTACGGCCGCTCAGAAGATAGACGGGGCTCTTCGAATTTGTGGCTTCGGCAACCCATACCAACAATGAGCTGTGGTATTTTAGCAGAAGAAGAGTTTGAGCATATTGTGTAGCTTTAGACTTTATATCTCAGGTATACATTTGGATAAGAGCTAGCATCCAAAATTATCGCTAATTTTATATGATGACGAAAGCCAAATAATGATTATCTAATTTATAGTTTAGAGCAGTTTAAAATATAAGATGGTTTCCACAAATATTTTATAGTTTTGTGAGGCAATCAATGAAACTGGATGCAATACAACTACGAGTTAGGACGCAAACTATGAAAAACATTATTACAGCAACGGCGCTTATACTATTTCCGTTTATAGCTCTTGCTGGAGGTCACTCCGGATTAGGCGGTCATGGAACCGGCGTGATAGTAGATACCAAAGTTCTTGAAGGCAAAACGGGCGTCATAGTTCAAAACATTACGGAAGATATTTGGATTTGGGATAACCCCCCAGAAGGTTTTGACGCCGCCACTACCGCTTCCTGTACTCAAACTATTTCTTTTGCTGCAGGACAGGAAGCACCCATTGGCGGTGCTGTTACTTGCACAGTGGTAGACGAAACAGGTGACATATTTATTAATACAGGCACATTTGGCGGCGATGGTGTTCTGCTTACACTCGTTGGAGGAACTGGAAAGTGGGCCGCTTACACTGGAGCGCAATGGAAAGGTGTGACCAGGCATTCACTCAAAGGCGGTGGTTCAGTCTACGACTTTACGCCAGCAAATTAATTGTAACAACTATTCTTTAATTAATACCTCATTAAGCGCTATTCACATTAAAATCCTGTAGTGCTGATTAAACAGCGACTACAGGATTTCTTAACTCTAAAAATTTCATACTGACAGCGGATGCCATAATTCCAATCCGGTAGCTCTGTTAGAGTTAACCGCCTGACTAACTCTTACAAGGTCGACAGTGTCATCAGACACAGGCTTCATAAGTCTAGCGGCACCGTTACCCAATTCCCCCAACCAAAGTGACCAATCATCAGAATTAAGTATTACCGGGAGCCTATGGTGTATATCAGCCATCTTGGCGTTCGCGTCAGTAGTTACTATGGCGCAGCTTGATAAAAGCTCTCCACCCAACTCCCAGTCTTGCCAAATTCCAGCCATTACAAGAGGTTCTCCATCTGAGCGAGTAACTCTATAAGGAATGGGTTTTTCACCTTCCATTCTATGCCATTCGTAAAATCCGTCACATGGAATTAAACAACGTCTAGCTCGACATGCCTCTTTAAATGCCGGTTTGTTCATAATTGTTTCTGATCTTGCGTTGATTAGCAGTGGCCCACCATTCAAGGTTCTATACCACTTCGGCAAGAAACCCCATCGCATTGACTTTAGTTGCCGACCATCACCCTCAGAAGTGATGGTATGAACGCTGGTTGTGGGGCAAACATTGTAGTTAGGTGTCGCAGGTAAGTCGTTTGAAGGTGTTGCTTGAAATAAGTTCACCATAGCATCTTGAGGTAGTGTTATAGCAAACCTTCCACACATAGCTTTACTTTCAAAGTTATTGCTCAAATATCATTTACAATAGATCTAATATTTTACAGCATATTTCTAACATAATTCATTGTGGTTGATTGGGACTGTAAACTTACGAGATTGAGGACTAAAAAATTATGAGAATACTATTTACTGGTGGATCAGGTAAGGCTGGAAAACACAGCATAAACTATTTGTCGGAACAAGGTCACTCAATTCTAAATCTCGATCAAGTCAACCTTGGTCATCCAAAGGTTTTAACTCGCCTCGCAGACATTACAGATGCTGGGCAAGTATTTGATGTAATGGGTAGCTACGCACATTATGATGAACTTGCCCGTGGCACTGGCGTACCTAAGTTCGATGCTGTCGTCCACTTTGCAGCAATTCCCCGCTTGCTCATGACGAGTGATAATGAATGCTACAGGGTCAATACTCTTGGCACTTACAATGTCATAGATGCTGCGGTCAAAATGGGTGTCCGAAAGGTAATATTTGCATCTTCAGAGACAACCTATGGGGTTTGCTTTGCCGATGGTGAAGTGAAACCTGATTACTTACCCATCGATGAAGAGCATTCAACTATTCCAGAAGACAGTTATGCAATGTCAAAAGTGGTCAACGAGGCGACAGCTAAAAGCTTTCAACGCAGAACCGGGATCGATATTTATGGCTTGCGAATAAACAATGTCATCGAGCCACATGAATACGCTGAAAACTTTCCTGCCTTTATGCAAAATCCAGATTTAAGGCGGCGAAATATCTTCTCTTACATAGATGCTCGTGATCTTGGGCAGATGGTTCAAAAGTGCTTACAGACCGATGGGCTAGGCTATCAAATTTTCAATGTATCGAATGATGATCATTCAGTCGGTTTAACATCAGAAGAACTGATCAACCGGTACTATAAAAACGTTCCTGTGCGTTCTAATGAGGCTCCAAAAAGCTTCTATTCTAATGAAAAGGCTAAACGTTTATTGGGCTTCAAGCCTGAGTATAGTTGGCAAGATTATCTTTAATGTTCATTATTTTTATGGCTTCACTGAAAGCAACAGTTGTTAAAAGCCCACAACGCTACCAAACAAAGTGCCGAACTTTTAATCCAATAGTTGCTGAGCCAATATTCTGGTAAGCCAAGATAGGACATCTTACGATTGCAATTACATTTTAAGGCCAAAAAACTGAAGAACCCGAACAAAGGAAAGGTAGATAGATGACCCATACTGGAAAATGTTATTGTGGAGATATTCGATTTGAATTCGATGATCCGATACATTCTCAATTGCTATGCCATTGTCGGGAATGCCGATATCTTTCCGGAGGCGAACCAAATGCCTCTATTGTAATTTCTGAAGACAAATTCCGTGTCACAAAAGGTGAATTAAATACATTCGTTAGAGAGGATTTGGAAAACCCCAGGACCCGGTTTTTTTGCAAAAATTGTGGAACCCACATTTGCGTCAAAAGTCCTCCTCGACCTGGCATGTTGGTATTAAAGATAGGAACTTTAGATGATCACTCATGGTTTAGTCCACAAGCAGCAATCTTCTGCGTTGATCAGCAACCTTTTCATCAAATACCCGCAAACGTTCCAAGTTTTGAGAAAACGCCGCCACCCAAGTAAAGGTAGGCACTGGAAAAAGAATTGCTGTGAAAACTTACATAATGCCTGATGCCAGCGCATATGGATCGAAATAGACAATCTGATAAGCAAAGTATTAATAATGCACAGATTATATTTTACCAAATGGGATTTATTCATTCGATGGGATATAGTCATTAAGAACGGCAAGATTCCCGAGCATGAAAAATTTGACGGTCTTAATTCGTTTGTCAAAGTAAGATCTATTCAGGCAAATAGCATGGCACCACCCATTCACATTATCCAAGCATATTTTTGCTCTTGGGATCATAGAACGGTGTCAGACTGACATTAGCATCAAACTTTACGCCTTCCACGAGGACCGTGAATTCGCCAGCTTCGACATTTGTTTCACCTTCTGGCAAGGACAACAGACATAAACCTACCGCACTCCCTGTGGCGTATCCATATGCACCCGCTGTCACATAACCCACAATCTCACCATTTCGCAGAACCGGCTCGTTTTGATGCAAAATCGGGCTTGAATCGCAGAGTTTAACTGAGCAGAGGAAGGGTCCCTTGCCTTCCTCCTTGCGCGCCAGATAGGCGTCACGCCCGATAAATGAAACGGATTTGTTTGGTTTGCAGGCAAACCCAAGTCCCAATTGGTGCGGCGCTTCAGTATAGGCCATATCATGCCCCCAATGCACAAAACCTTTTTCAATCCGCAATGCATTCAGAGCTTCGCCACCTATCAAGTGCAAACCAAACTCCTGCCCCGCCTCATACAAAACATCAAAAACATGCTCGGAAAAATCCGGCGTCACAAAAATCTCCCAACCCAATTCACCGGAATAAGACAGGCGCTGTGCTTTTACTCGAGCATGACCAATGTAAAACTCCTGAAAGCTGTTGAACGGGAAAGCGTTATTCGAGACATCTACATTACTGACTGCCGCCAGCAGATCGCGGCTTTTCGGGCCCATGATGCCCAGCACCCCAAACCCGGAAGTCACGTCTCTAAGGTTCACGTCTTCCTCAGGCAAAAGGTGATCGCGCAGATGGAGATAATCGCGCCGCGTGTGCGAGATCGAACTCATCATCATAAAGCTGTTATCGGCATGACGCGCAAATGTCACATCGCTTTCAATTCCGCCGCGATCATTCAGCATCAGGGTATAAATCACCCTACCCGGTTTGATTGCCATGTTGTTGGTACAAATCCGTTGAAGGAACGCCTCGACGTCTGGGCCTTCGACCATCAACTTGCCTAGCATGGTGTAGTCAATCATCGCGACATCTTCACGTGCTGCCTTTTGTTCTGCTTGGGCATAGTCAAACCAGTTCTGACGGCCAAAACTGTATTCGACCTTTGGGTCGATACCTTCGGGCGTAAACCAGCCGGGACGTTCCCAGCCTTGGGTTTCGGTGAAGAATGCACCGCGCGCTTTCATAGCGTGATAAAATGGCGACTTACGCAGATTACGAACCGTTTCACGCTGACGGTTGGGCCAATGCATGGCATAGGTAAGAACCAGTGTTTCGGGGCAGCGGTTTTGCAGATACGCATCACGAGCCTGAAATTCCTCACAGCGACTGGGGTTCATTTCGCTCAGGTCCATCGGAGGATGGCCCTTCATGATCCATTGGGCGATCGCTCGTCCCGCACCAGATCCTGATTGAATGCCTGTCGAGTTCACGCCAGCCAGCACAAAATAGTTCTTTACGTCCGGCGCCTCACCCAACGTAAAGCGCCCATCATAAGAGTAGCTTTCCGGGCCGTTGAAAAAAGTGCGGATGCCAGTTTCCTGCAACAGAGGCACTCTATTCATTGCTAACTCCAGAACATCCATCACATCGTCTTCGACAAAGGGCAGTGAGTCAAAACAAAATGCCTCTGAAATACCCTCAACACCCCAAGGTTTCGCGTGATTGTGGGCGAAACCGAACAGAAGCTTGCCAGCGTCCTCCTTAAAGTAAGTACCGTCACAATAAGAGCGCAGTACTGGCAGATCGCTAGGCAGATCCTTAATCGCTTCGGTTACAAGATAGTAATGTTCGCAGGCGTGCAGCGGAACACCAACGCCGTTTTGTTGCCCAAGGTCACGTGCCCACATACCCGCGCAATTGACAACAAAATCGGCCGTGATCACACCGTGGTCCGTGCGCACACCGCTAGCTCGGCCTTCGGTAATGAGAACTTCTTCCACTTTGATGTGTTCCATGATCGCAGCACCGCGCTGACGCGCGCCCTTAGCCAACGCCATAGTCAGGTCGGTAGGGTTCGCCGATCCATCACTGGGCATATAAATCCCACCCAACACGCCTTCGGGGTTCATCAACGGCCAGCGGTTTTTAATCTCAGGCGTACTAAGATAGTTAGCTTCGATACCAAACAACGAGGCAAAATCCGCCTTGCGCTTTAACTCCGCCATACGTTCATCATTGGTTGCAATCGATATCGACCCAGAGCGTCGATATCCTGGGTTTTGACCAGTTTCTGCTTCGATTTCTTCGAGCAATTCGATACCATATTTGGCAAAGGCTGTGGTGGCGTGACTGCCTTGAAGCTGCCCAACCAACCCAGCTGCATGCCATGTAGTACCGCTGGTCAATTGCTTGCGCTCCAGTAAAACAACATCGGTCCAACCCTCTTTGGCCAGATGATATGCGACCGAGCAGCCGTGAATACCGCCGCCAATGACGACAACCTGCGTATGGGAGGGAAGTTGCTTTTTCATATACTGGGTCCTAATGAGATAAGTCGCCTAAGCAGGGTCAGGTTTAAGATACTTTGAAAAGGTAGAAAAGGTTCCGTTGCTTATCGCCGCATGACTGTGGGCGCCTAACCAAAATGACAAATTTTAGAATAAGGAGAGCAAGCCTTGTGCTTTTTTGTGTTTGCAGCGTCAGCAGTTCACGCAATAGGCAGATAAAATCATACTGCGGGACCTGAACCTTTTTAATGCAGGCGAAAAAATCACCAGAATCAAATCTGAAGCTATAATTGCGAAATGACATTATTTCTCTCCATAATCTGGGCAAAGAAAGCTAGGCCAGTGACCCCTTCCAAACAGACCAACAACAGGCTGGACCAAGCATCAAGCCCCAGAGGAGGCAGATGTTGTGCGACCTTCACCTTGATGAGTTTATCCTGAAACTTTATTTCAGGATACCGATGATAATCACACTGGGGTGTGAGCGTTTGCGAAATACGCTCAGGTAAGTTTTGAAGCATTATACTTGTCATAAGGTAGTCTCGATTTGCCGCGTGAATGGTTTAGCAACCACGCGCGGCCTCACCCCACATATCCGACAGGCTGATACCCATCTGATAAGGATCTTCAGGGTTAACGAACAATTGGCTGGTGCCATAGATGAACGCACGCCCAGTAATTTCGGGCATGACAACCTCTGTTTTCTGGATAATTTTCTTTTCTCTTAATCGCATTTTGAACTTACCATCCGTGATCGAAAGAGCGATATGGTCCTCGTTCAGTTTCATTTTCCCACGAGCGTGTAGAACGGCCGCGCGCGCTGCAGCTCCAGTGCCACATGGAGATCGATCGATACGCCCACCAGGCATCATGTTCGCAAACCGATGCACCTTTGACCCGTCTTCCGGATCCAACGTCAGGAACGGAAAAGCTCCAAGCTCAATCTTGTTGATTGCATCATCATAAGGATGTTTGATGATCACCTGCTCCGACAGGGCGGTGCCGATCTTGCGCAAAACTGCCGCAATATCCTTGGCTTCATCCGGACGAATCGCAAAACCGAGTTTGCGGGCGTCAACAAACCCGTAATACCAGCCACCCCAGCCTACATCTGTGGTCAATATTCCATGACCTTCAACCTCCAGCGGATGATCAAGATGTACAGGAAAGGATGCAGGCGTACTCACTGTGCACGCAACAGCATTGCCGTTCTCACATCGGACTCGAACATCAATCAGCCCCGCAGCCGTATCCAAGCGAACCAGTGTTTCAGGTTCCTGCATCGGAAGAATGCCAGTTTCCAAGATTACTGTTACAACACAAATTGCGTTGGCACCGGACATTGGATAACACCCATTGGCCTCCATCGGAATGAACCCAAAATCAGCATCATCGCGGGTTGGTGGAACAACAATGTTTGTGGTCTTATCAACGCCACCGCGCGGTTCGTGAATTACAAAACGGCGCAAACTGTCATCCTCTTGATTCAAAAACTGAAGCTTGTCCGTCATCGTCTTGCCCGGTAAGTCAATGACCCCTCCGGTAATGACGCGACTGACTTCACCGCCGATATGGGCGTCCACAGTTGTGATGAGACGATTAGTTTTCATTTTCGTAACCTTACCCCCATAGAATTTTTCTACCCCAACAAAAAAAGAGGGAGACTTCAACGACGGCCTAGCCATTGAAGGCCGTCGCGCATTTTCTAATTGTCAAATCAGTCGAGGTAAGATTTCGCGTTGGCTTCTGCCACACTCGCCTGAAACGCTTGCAAAAGCGCCTTGCCGTCGTCACCCAATGTATTTGCCAAATGTTCGATCACAGCCGGTTGCGCCAGTGCTTTGAATTCGTCGCGCGCCTCCTGAGTCAACGCAACAACTTCCATCTTTTCTTTAAGCGTAGGCAAGCCACGATCTGATGCTTCTATGATCCGGCTGATACCACGGCTGGCCACAACACAGGATTCTGATGCGTAGCGAATGATACGCTTTTCAGCATCCGACAAGCTGTCCCAAAAAGTGCCAGACAGCAGCATTGTATAAGGCGAGAACAGGTGGTTCGTCAGGGTCAAATGATCCTGAACCTCCGCAAAATTTGCGTTTGCAATGATAGGCACCGGGTTCATCTGCCCATCTATCACACCGGTCTGCAGGCCCGAATAAACTTCGCCCCATGCCAGCGGGTAAGCTTCGCCATTCAGAGCGTTAATAATAATCTTGTGCGACGGAATCGTCATAGTACGGATACGGACACCATCAAAATCCTTAGCACTCGCGATGGAACGCTTGGAATTGGTTACTGCAAAGAACCCGCCAGAGTCTGGGAAACCCAGCACTTCGACGCCATCGAGGTTTGTCTCGATATCGTTGGCCAGAGCATCGCCAAATTCACCGTCGAACACGTCATAAGTTGCAGCATTGTGATCGTAAGCAAAGACAAGGTTCAGAACGTCAATATTCGGGTAGTATGTGGCCATGCTTCCCGTCGAGGCCAAAACCGCCTGAATGGTATCATCCATGGTCATCTGGACGGCTTCTTCGTTGCTGCCCAACTGGTCGGACGGGTAGATTTGTACATCAATGCTACCGTTCGTGTCGGCATTGACAATGTTGGCAAAGACCGACGCACAGGCATGTGTCGGGCTGTTGAACGCATCAGCAGGCTCTTCATGGGTTAGGCGCAGTGTTTTAGTTTCGGCAAAAGACGCGGTAGCCGCAGTTAGCGCTATTGCTGAAACAGCACCCAGCTTCATGATTTGGTTTAGAGATTTCATTTTGGTTACCCCTTTGGATGAGCAGTTGGTTGAAATATCGCACCGGGCATCAGTGCAGAAAAATCGCGCCCACCGGCATAAAAGCCCGCAAGCACATGGCATCATGGGGCCCAATCCACGAAGCCAAAGAAACGAGGTAAAAAAAGCGCCAAATCTTCGCTGAATGAAAACACCGCCATCACTAGTGTTTCGGCCAGAAGGAACGGCCAGAGTTTCATGGCAATACGTTCGAGCTTTTCTCCGGTGACGGACGACAAGACAAAAAGGCATGCCCCTACAGGAGGCGTCATCAATGAAATGTTAAGCGCCAGAATGATCATAATGCCGGCATGAACCGGATCCATACCAATCGAATTGGTCAGCGGCACCAGCACAGGTGCAACGATGATAAGAGTGGCCGTGATGTCCATCACCATCCCGACCAACAATAGGAACCCCATGATCATCGCAATGATTACATACGGGTTATCCGACATTGCCCCCATATGTGTGGCAATTGCTTGAGGTATTTGATTGAAGCTCAGCCACCATCCCAGAACCGTGGCAAAACCTATGATAACAAAAATAACACCGGTAATCCGCGCTGTCCGTACTAGCATGTCGTACATGTCCCGAATGCTGATACTACGATAAACAAACACGCCGATAATCAAAGAATAAGCGACGGCGATGGATGCCGCCTCTGTTGGGGTTACAATACCTCCCAAGATACCACCCAGAATGATCACCGGCATGATCAATGCAAGGATCGAGCCTTTGAATTCCCGCCATATCGCAAGAAGGTTGGCTCGGCGCTCGGCGGCCGGTAGGTTGTTGGCATTGGCCCCGAGTCGGATCACAACCATGCAAATCAGACAAATCATTAGACCGGGAAGAATACCTGCCGCAAAGAGTGCACCAATTGAGACATTCAGCAACGACCCATAAATGACCATCAATCCCGAAGGTGGGATTGTTGGCCCGATGATTGACCCAGCAGCGGTGACGGCGCAGGCGTAATCGCGTTGATAGCCATGACGTACCATCTGTGGCACTAAGGTTTTACCAAACGCGGCGGCATCGGATGTAGCCGATCCGGTCAACCCCGCAAACATGACCGAAACTACCATATTGGTTTGCGCCAACCCACCCCGCAGGTGACCAACCAGAACACGCGCCAACCCAACTAGCCGAGCCGTAATGCCGGTATGGTTCATGATCTCACCCGCAAGGATAAAAAAGGGCATTGCTAAAAACGGAAAAATATTCAGCCCATGGAAGATCTTAGCAGGTGTGAGATGAAGGAAATCGGTACCTCCCATCTGGATCAAACCAGCAAACCCTGCAGCCCCCAGAACAAATCCAATGGGCATACCGATGGCGATAAGCAGTACGAAGACGATTGCGACAATCATTCGATATAGTCCGCTGTGTCAAAGTTGGAATAATCACCAAGGTCACGAATGGCCGTAAGAAGCGATTGAAGAGCAGCTAACCCCATGGCCACCGGCAACGCCATGTATGGCCAATAAAGCGAAATATCAAAAATATGAGCGTATTTGCGAGCACCTTTTTCCGCAAATTCCAGCCCATAGTAGGCGATAGTTAGGAACATCATCAATGCGATACATTCAACAGTTACCAACAATAAACGGCGCAAATGGACGGGTGCTTTATTGATTAAAACGGTCAAGCCAATGTGTTCACGCCGAGCAATGCCAGCAGAAATCGCCAACAAAGCCATCCAGATCATGAGGTAGCGTGCGGTTACCTCTGGCCACAGTAATTGCCAGTGAAATATGTAACGATCGAGTACGCCGATCCAGACATCAAGCACAAGTATGAGCATCAACGCCGCAATAATCCGCTCGACCAACCAATTGATTATTTGACTCAGTTTTCCTGCAAGTCGTTGCAATGAGAACTCTCCCCCAAATCCATTTCGTACGAAGCATGCTGCTGTGGTTGTGCTTGCTGTTGATCCGGTCGACTATGGCCGTAATTCGCTTAATCTGGTATGTACCAGATAGGCTATAGTGAAATCTGGTCCGTACCAAGAGAAAAGTTAAAATGACCTCAAAAAATACTCCCAAATACATGCGGATCAAATCTGAATTAGCGGATGAAATTAGCCGCGGGGATTTACGATCCCATGATCGGCTACCTTCTGAAAGAACGCTCAGCGAACGATTCAGCGTTAGCCGCGCAACGGCCCGTCAGACATTGATTCAATTGGAAAAAGAGGGGCTAGCGTATACCAAAGACCGCAGTAATAGGTTTGTTGCCGAGCCAAGAGTTGACTATGATCTGAGTACTACAATTAGCTTTTTTGCAACTGGAATTAATCGCAGGAGAGAAGTACAGATTAAAGTGGAAAGTTTTGAAACCACAACGGCAAATTTGGAGGAATCAGAGGCTCTAATGGTTCCACCAGATTCGGAAATTCACAAATATTCGCGAATCTGTCGGCTAAGCAACAAACTAGCTTTTGTCGAAGAAGAATTTGTTTTTGCAGAGCGTTTCCCAGATCTACAATCCCAAAACTTGGAAAGACCTCTCATCCCGTTTTTCGAGGACGTTTATGGCATCAGGGCGACCCATTCCCGAATAGCTATCACCATGACCGGTTTTCCTGAACACATAGCAAAAACGCTTGAACTTACACCACCCTGCGCTGGATTGCTGCTAGAACAGACCGTTCTGGACGTTCAGGACAAACCAATCAGCGTCGGACACCAGTACTGGCGTGGTGATGTTGCACATTTTTCCGGGACAATCATGCGCTAACGAACCACTGCTTGTCCCAAAAATTGTAGTATTCTTCTGTTTAGAATTTTACATAGCTTATAACTTTACCACCTAGCCTAATTGGGCCTCTCCTGTCCCTACCGCTACTAATGCTCGAATAAATACTCAGCAGTTTACGGGTATGATCTCTGGAGATAGACTTTATTTTAAACAAAATCCGAGTTGAAATAATACCAATAGGAGAATGTACAATGAGCGATGCGAATAATGAATTTATCCAAATGACTGCAACTGAAGCGGTCAATCGTCTCCGTTCAAAGGAAATATCTCCCCTTGATTTAGTTGAGGCTTCCATTCAGCGTATAGAGGCTGTTGATACTGAAGTTAACGCTTTACCAATTCATTGTTTTGAACAAGCTCGTGAGCAAGCAAAATCTCTAGACTTAGAAGAGCATGCTGGGAACCCAAAATCACTCTGTGGCCTACCCATCGCTGTAAAAGATTACAATGACCTCGGTGGTGCTGTAACAACCTATGGCTCTCCCATATTTGCTGACAATGTCCCGCTAAAATCCGACGCAACTGTTAGGCAGTTACAAAGCAATGGAGCAATTGCAGTAGCCAAATCCAATGTTCCAGAGTGGGCAGGTGGTCATACCTTCAATCCTGTTAATGGCCTAACCCGTAATCCTTGGGACATGCGAAAAAGCGCGGGCGGATCTTCTGGTGGATCATCGGCAGCTCTCGCCAGTGGATTAGTTTGGCTGGCTACGGGTAACGATCTGGGTGGCAGTTTACGCACACCAGCAGCGTTTAATGGTATTGTCGGCTTACGTCCCAGTCCGGGCCGCGTACCCCGTGGTACGCGTTTGCCATCTATGGACACTCTTTGGGTTGAAGGGCCTCTAGCACGAAATGTTGATGACTTGGCACTAATGCTGGATGCTGGCGTCGGTCAGCAAATTGATGACCCCTTGTCTTTTGATCATGCAGGGCCATCCTTCGTCGAAACACTACAGGGAACTGGCATGCCAAAGCGCGTTGCTTTCAGCCCTGATCTTTCCATTGTTTCTATGGAGAAAGAAATCGCGAAAGTCTGCGGTGGTGCGTCGTCTATCTTTGCAGATCTCGGCGCTGAAGTGACGGATGATATTCCCGACTTCACCGGCGTACTTGAGGCGTTTCAAACACTTCGCGCCGTCTTATTCGCCACCATGATGGGGCCGATCCTATTAAAACATCGCGACCAGATAGCACCAGAAATCATTGGTAATATCGAACTCGGATTACGCATCACGCCATCTCAAATATTCGACGCAGAACGCGTTCGGATTGAACTTTACAAGAAGGTAATAGCCTTCTTTGAGACGCATGATTTTCTAATTTGTCCTACGGCTTCCATAGCTCCATTCCCGGTCGATCAACGCTATGTAACAGAAATCGATGGTAAGCCATGCGAGACCTATATCGACTGGTTTTCAATTACTTTTGCATTGACCATGACCGCCTGTCCGACAATCAGTGTTCCCTGCGGATTTACCGCTGAAGGGTTGCCAGTTGGAATTCAAATAATGGGCAAACCAAGGGGAGAAGCCGCACTATTGCTTGCGGCAAAACGATTTGAACAAGCTGTTGGCATATCGAAGCGATTGCCCATTACACCTCAGAAAATCATTTAACCCAATGAGTTCTTTCATGCCCAACTTTAACGTCAATGCATTTTGATTTTTGCTGTGATTGGCTTTTTTCTCAGAAACCCGTCGAAGGGAATAAACCATGGATCAACCCACCCCAAAACCCCGTGCGCGCGATCTTGGCCTACCGTTTTCAGGCACTCCCGGGCCAAATAATGCGATCACCGATATCTCTGGAGTGCATGTCGGATTCACGACATTAACCGACACAAACAAAAACATCCGTACCGGTGTCACAGCCATCATTCCACGTGGAGGCTTGAGCGAGCCCAAACCAGTATGGGCAGGTCAGTATGCTCTAAATGGTAACGGTGAGATGACGGGCACTCACTGGATCAACGACGCGGGCTACTTCGTCGGCCCGATCTGCATCACTAACACTCATTCAGTAGGTATGGTCCATCATGGTGCAACACAATGGATGATCGACACCTATGCCGACTATTTTCGGGATAGGCATGCTTGGGCAATGCCAGTTGTTGCAGAGACCTATGACGGAGTTCTTAACGACATAAACGGCCAGCATGTAACGGCAGATCACGCCATTACAGCGTTAAATGCAGCAAAGTCAGGACACGTTGCAGAAGGTTCGACCGGCGGCGGCAACGGTATGATTTGCTATGAGTTCAAGGGTGGGACTGGAACCGCCTCAAGGCAGTTAAAACTGGGCGGAGAGACCTACACGCTCGGCGCACTTGTTCAAGCCAACCACGGTATCAGGCCGTGGCTCAATGTTTTGGGTAAAGCAGTTGGCGAATTAATGCCTGAGGGGCGGCTTATAGAACAGGAAACTGGCTCAATCATTGTCATCCTCGGCACCGATGCGCCCCTTTCTAGCTTGGCACTACGCCAGACAGCCAAGCGAGCAGCCATTGGCGTTGGTCGAGGCGGCAGCCCAGGCGGTAACAGTTCTGGAGATATCTTTCTGGCCTTTTCAGTCGCAAATGATCACCCGATGCCCCAACAGGACGAAGCGATCTTGCAACGCACTGAACTCAACAGCGAATTACTGGATCCGTTTTATTTGGCCACAGTTGAGGCGGTCGAAGAGGCCGTCGTTAACGCAATTGTTGCTGGAGAAGACGCAGAAACTGTTAAACCAGTAGGGCATGTATGCCGAGCAATCGATACGAAAGCGTTGGCAGACTTATTTAAAGATAAATAGGAAATCAGGGCAAACATCGATAAATTTGGAAACGAATATGGTATATACCTACCACCAAGGTCTGGCTTGCTCTACTCATCCCACCGCCTGAACAAAGCGGGATATACTACGGCTGAGGGATTTTGAGGCTGTGCCCGACCCGTAAAAACGGGTCGAACATAATGTGATTAATATAGTTCTAACTTAAAATATGGAGATCTTATGTTGTTTGTGCATTATGTCCAAAATACATAAATTCTTTTTTCATTGCAGACACATCTTTAGCGTTCAATGACAAACTGCTACTATCCAGCATCTTGTAGCTGGCTTGTGACTTTACCCATTCATCAGCGTCCTGCAATGTAGTAAGCGTATAACTGGTTGTTTCATTCAAATAATGGGTTGGAATTATGACCTTGGGATTGAGACTTTTGACGATATCGTTACCTTGATCGTAGCTCAAGATGTGCTGCGATCCGTCAACGGGTAATGTTAAAATATCAATTTTCCCGATTGCATCCCAAAACTCTTGCGGCGGATTGTGACGATTGTCGCCCCAAATTAGTGTTCGAATGCCACCCGTTTCAACAACGTAGACCACCATATCCATGTGGCTCACGTTGTCAGGTGGGCAAGCATTAACTCCAAATTCCGCCAGCGCATTCGTCCAGTCATACCAGCCCGGTGCAACACACGCGTGCTTATCCGCAAATCCGGTAATCTTGATATCTGCAAACTCAAAATTTCCGACCATCCGATCGAGTACCATAGTTGAAACAGGGCGATGAATGGCATCGTGGTCGAAATGAGTGTGCGTAGACATACAAATATCGACAGGCGTTTCAGGAAATTCATTTTTATACCAAAGTCCCCAAGCCCCTGAGGGATCGTTTCGCCAAGGATCAAACAAAATAGTTGCCCCCCCCGGTGAAGTAAACTTCAAGGCGCAGTGACCATAAAAATCTATACCCAAATTTCCATCGACAGCACTGCCTGTTGTCTTTTGAAGCTCGATAACGCCATTATTGTTACCGGGCTGTGTCCAGTCAGTCGATTGCGCCTGTGCAGACGTACTGGAAAGCAGTGCCGCAGTCCCTCCAACACCCGCAGCTCCAGCAGCCATGAAGAATGACCGACGTGACAGACCCTCTGTAAGGTCATCTTTTTGGCCATTGATTAACGTTGGTTGGAGTTTAAGTTCGTCCCGTTCCATGCGTGTCTCCCCTATTTTGCAATGTATCCTGACGTGGGCCAGGTCGCTAAAGGGTAGCAATAAAACACTTTTTTCTAATGACTAAATAACATGGGTAAAACATGGGGTAAAACCTCGTGTTTTATTGTATTGATAGCAATTTGCTGCGTAAATTTTGTCCACTTTTATTTAATCCCAGTTTTTTACGAATATTATTACGGTGAAATTCAATCGTGCTCGGCTCCCGTGCCAAGATACGGGCAATGTCTTTGGTCGTCTGTCCACTCATAATCAACATGGCTATGTCTTTTTCTGACGGAGTCAGCTCTTCAAAGAATGTAGTCAATTGGTCCGACATTTCAGCGGTCATCGACTTGAGGCTATCTTCTAACAAATCAAAATAAGGTTTTACTGCGCCGTTTCCTTTAAGCCGTACACGTAATTTGTTTAAAATAGGTGAAATTAACCCCCTAATCTGACGCCGAATGTTCGCATCATATTCATCGCGTGCTTTTTCAACGTTAATTAATAAAACCCGCAGTGCAGTATTTGCTTCTTCAAGCTCAGTTGTGCGTTCGGTAACCCGCTCCTCCAACTGGTCCAGAGTTGCTTGCAGTTTTTGTTCCAAGCGAATGCGCGTATTTACTTCTGCAGTCAATTTCAAGTCGGCCTCAATAACACGTGCGAATTCTTGCAAGCCAGCGCGGAACATTAGAGCCTTCCGATTACGCCGTTTGTCCAGCATACAAATTGTACCAAAAATTGCCCCGTCCGGCCAATGTAGAGGGTAGCCCACATAGAAGCTCATTCCATGTTCCATATCGTCGTTGTCTTCCCAGGTGGGGTCGCAATTAGCGTCTTCCACAACTAATTCGCCGTCTCTTAGTACACCGTAGCAATATAGTTTTTCATTGAGCTCAAATTGCAAACCAACATCGTAAGGGTTGTTCTCCGTTCTACTTGCAACGAAAACAGAATGATGAGGAGCATGCGTACGCATAACTAGACTGGCCGGAACATCAGCCAATTTTGCGATCAAATCGACAATACGTTGCCAGTTTTTAATCGTTGACTCTGGAATTGTGGTTTCGTCGAAGGTCACCTAATTCCTTTTGATTGAGAGATTATATCTGATACGTTAAAATGTTAGCCAGTTTTGTCCAGACATCAAGGTCAAGCGATTGAAATATAGCAGACCTAAATTTAAAGTGTGCCGGGTTGCTGACCGGCTTGACCTTCAGCGCGTCGTAGCTGAGCAAGCTTCTTATCAACTCTTTACTACCACTGCACAATTAGTAGAAGTACTTGGGGCAACTTATAAGCGGTCTATAGAGTACTACTGGATCAATTCACATGTAGATGCTGCTACGTCCAATAAAAATACAATGCTTAAATTGTATGGGTCCGTCCAATGTGTGCCACTGAAAGTGTTTAAGCCTTAAATACATAATACAGAGACGCTAACTTTTTAACTTTCAAAACCCACTTGCTCCGGTCTATAGTTTCTAAAAACCAACCTCTTATACCGAACAGTACGGTATTTAATCACCAAGTTGCACGCTTATAAACGAATGACCAAAAATACTCTTTATATAACTGGTGCAGGCGTAAGTGCGGAAAGCGGCATTCCAACCTTTCGGGGTACAGATGGCCTTTGGACTGTTGGCAGTCAGAATTACACACCACAGGAAATGGCCACCCGGCAGATGTATTTGTCACATCCAGACGAGTTTCTTCTTTGGTACTTCAAACGATTTGCATCGTATCGTCATATAAAGCCCAACACCGTTCATCACTGGCTGGCTGATAAGCAGCTTGTTACGCAAAACATAGATGGCTTGGACGGCAAAGCTGGCAATACAGGTTATGTTCCAATTCACGGGCGCTTGGACAAAGTTACAGTTCTGCATGAGCAAGGTTTAGACGTTCCTTTGATTGATGCTCCTTGGGAAGACGTGGCGGTGGCCTGCGATGACATGGATGACGAAACGCGCCTTACTCCTGTCTTGCTGGACGCTTTCAAAATATCAAAGACAACGCTCACTCCAGAGCCTGACGTCTCCCTGAAGCCCTTTGTTTTACTGTTTGATGAATACTACACCGATCTCTACCGCATGTCAGAGGCTGAGCATTTGATCCAGGAAGCCCAGCGCATTGTATTTATGGGAACGTCGTTCAGCGTTAATATAACCAGTATCGCTTTGCGCACTGCAATTTCCAATCAAGCCCTTATTGAGGTCGTCGATCCCCAACCGATTGATCTTGGATACGGGAGAGTGGAATATCATGAGATGACGGCTGCAGATTATGTTTTGGAGAGATCAGAATGATTATTTACTAGAGGTTAAATGATCGCTAAATTTTCTCACTCGAATATACAAAACCGGCAATATGAGCTCTATCTGACGCGCTGGAACCAAACTAAGGTGGCGCTCCTAAAAAAATAACCTCCATGTGCCCTATGCATGTTTACTCAAGGCCGTATTTCTCATCTTTTAGCTTGTCTTCACACAGTGGTAACTGTTGCTCTGCGACCCTTTAGCCGTATTTGGAAGACTATCATTCTCATATCTTTGACCTCACTATCACATTCTCTTTCAAGCACATGCAGGCCTATGGGTTAATGAGTGCCAGGTGAATTCCTTAACCAGCTGTAAGCTTGATGTCTGAGCTCAGTTACTCATTAATACTTAATTTATCATCTTTAGGCATGACGCTCGCGGGTTTTTATGCCAACCTGACTTTTATGACTCGAATTCAAGGGTCAAAATTTTCGGGAGATAAAAATGAAATTTAAGATTCTAAAAACGATTGCTGTTACAGCCCTCATATCCAGTGTCAGCGTTACCGCTGGTATTGCAGATATTTTAGATACAATTAAAGAACGTGGCACTTTGATCGTCGGTGTTAAAGCTGATTACAAACCTTATGGCTTTTTAGATTCCTCCGGAACAGTTATCGGGTTAGAACCAGATTTGGCTCAAGATGTCGCTGATAAACTAGGTGTAGCGATTGAATATGTGCCTGTCGTGAGCTCAAACAGAATGCAATTTCTGGAGCAGGGTAAAATTGACCTGATGATTGCAACTATGACGGACAAACCCGATCGTCGTAAAGTTGTTCAAATTGTTGATCCAAATTATTATTCATCCGGAACAAATGTTCTGGCGTTAAAAAGCCTTGGTTTAAAGGATTGGAATGACCTTAACGGCAAGCCAGTTTGTGGCATCCAGGGCGCTTTTTACAATAAGGCTACCTCTCAAAATTATGGTGCTGAGATTGTCGCGTTTAAAGGAACAGCAGAAGCCTATTCTGCTCTAAAAGCAGGGAACTGTGCGGCATTCGTTTATGATGATAGCGCGATTGTTGCAAAGACAAATGATCCTGCATGGTCAGATTATGAAATGCCTTTAGCTACAATTGACGATGCTCCATGGGGCCTTGCAGTTGGGCTTGGTGAAGACAATTTCGCAGCATTAATGAGCGAAATGATTACCGGCTGGCACAAATCCGGTCGTATTCTAGAGTTAGAAAAAAAATGGGGTGTAACCAATACACCTTTTGCCAAAGAAATGCATGACAAGTATAAATAATTTACCAGGTCAGGTGGCGTTAAATTTCCGCCTGACCTGCCAGCTTTCAAGGTAAATTATATGGATTTTATTTTTGAGTGGTTTCGTACCCTTTACAGTGAAACTGGCGTCAACCTTCCTTTTATTTATGATGAATATGATCGAAAGCGTATGGCAGAGGGTCTGCTTACCACCATATGGCTTTCATTAATCTGTTTGTTCTTTTCCGTTATCATCGGGGTTATCGGTGCCTGGTTGCAGGGCTCAAGCTTAAAGTGGACACGCCGCATCGTGAACGGATACATCCAACTGTTCCGAAACACACCGCCACTTGTTCAACTTTACTTTTTTTACTTTGCGATTGGCACGCTCTTACCCCGAGTAGAAAATGACTGGGGAGGCACATCTCCAATGTTGGGAAGTTTTGCCTGGGCGGCAATATCACTGTCTTTTTTTGCTGGCGCATTCAATGTGGAGATATTTCGTTCCGGAATTGAAGCAGTTCCCAAGTCGACAGTAGAAGCCGCAGAAGCTTTAGGCTTTTCGAGATTACAAATTTATCGCGATATTACCTTACCCTTAGCATTTCGGGTGGTCATACCTGCGATGAATAACAACCTTGTTAATCTGGTTAAGACTACAACTCTTGCTTACGCGATCGCTGTGCCAGAAATGCTTTATGAAGCCAATCAAATATGGTCGGATAATGTAAATGTTACTGAGATGATGATCTTTCTCCTTCTTGCTTATTTTGTGCTGGTTGGTGTTCTAGTCGCTGGTATGAATAAATGGGAACGAGCAATGAAAATTCCGGGGTTTGGCTAATGAGCTATAAAACTGACCTTCCCGTTATGTTGCCGGTAAAGCCCCGTGCGCTGGAGCCTTTTAAAAGCTTAAAGAAACGACATATTTTACTAATTGCCTTTCTTACTATTGTTGGCCCTTCTTTGGTTTTTGCGCAAACCGGTGAATTCGAAAAATCACCTTTGGCAATTTTGCTTGATTGGACGCCGTTGTTGCTCAGTGGATTTTTGTTCAACTTGGTAATATCATTTGGCGCAATGGCATTAGGAACATTCGTCGGTGGGCTGTTGGGTCTTGGACAAGTTTCCCTATTTGCTCCTACACGTGCCAGTTCTTGGCTTGTTACCCAGTTTTTTCGTAACGCGCCTTGGTTGGTACTTTTGTTTTTTGCGATGTTCCTGCTACCGTTTGAACTGAATATCTTTGGTTTTAAATTGCCTCTGCCAGATTGGTTCAAGGCAATATTAGGGCTGTCATTGCCAGTAATGGCAAATGTTTCTGAGATCGTAAGAGGTGCAGTGCGATCTTTGCCTAGTGGCCAGTGGGAGGCAGCAGAAAGTCTTGCCTATACGCGCAGACAAACTTTATGGCTGATTATACTACCCCAATGCGTAAAGAGGATGTTGCCACCGTGGATGAATTTATATTCTATTTTAACTATGGCTACCGTTCTGGCATCTATAGTCGGTGTATCAGAGGTTATGACATTAACCGGTCGTGCACTTGCTGCTGAAGGCGGCCGCACGGATCTATTAGCACCTTTTTATGGGTTGGTCTTAGTGCTGTTTTTTATTTACTGCTATCCTATAGCCCGCTTTACTGTGTGGCTGGAGCACAAGTTTTCCGTGATCAATTGAGGAACTGATATGACCTGGTCAGCAACGTCCGATCCAATGGTTTCAATCAAAAACGTTTATAAATCTTTTGGCTCATTAGACGTTTTAAATGGAGTAACACTTGATGTCATGAAAGGTGACGTCATTTGTATTATCGGGCCATCCGGGTCTGGAAAATCAACACTGATCCGGTGCATAAACGCTTTAAATGATATTCAGTCAGGTTCTATTCTTGTAGAAGGTTTGGAAGTTAACGACCCTAATCTGGATAAATTAGAATTACGAAAAAAAGTTGGAATGGTATTCCAGCAATATAATCTATTTCCCCATAAAACGGCATTACAAAACATAATGATGGCTCCGGTGAGGGTTTTAAAACAGAATAAAAAAACCTCTGAAGCTGCAGCATTGGAGCTTTTGAAAAAAGTCAGGCTCGAAGGTAAAGAGAATACATATCCTGGAGAACTTTCAGGGGGGCAACAGCAACGTGTCGCAATCGCAAGGTCGCTTGCTATGCAGCCAGATGTTATTTTGTTTGATGAAGTTACGGCTGCACTTGACCCTGAAACAGTTGGCGAAGTTCTTCAGACAATAAAGGAGTTGGCAGAGGATGGCATGACATGCATCTTGGTAACACATGAAATGGCTTTTGCCCGTGAAGTGGCTGATCACATATATTTCACGGATCGCGGTATCATTGTCGAGCACGGCCCACCTGAGACATTTTTTAAAGATGCTAAAGATCCTCGTACACGAGAATTTTTAAGCCAAATACTTTAATTACACCCAAACTTTTCATAACATTCGGAAGTATCCAAAGTGACAGTTTACCTTATTCGACACGCGCAATCAGCCTTCAACGCCGTTTATGATCCAAAAAAACCCGACCCCATGATATTTGATGCACCTATTACAGAACTGGGAGAAATTCAGACCCAACAGGCTCGAAGTGAAGTCAAACACCTTGATCTAGTAAATGTCATTGTTTCGCCGTTCACTAGAACCTTGCAAACAGCCCATCTGATTTTTGGAAACAGAGTGCCATTTCAAATCAACTCTGCAGTACGAGAACAACTCTGCAATAGCTGCGATGTAGGAAGTCCACCTCACAAACTTGCTAGAGATTACCCCCATCTTGACTTTGATCATCTAGATGATTGCTGGTGGCACGACGGAGAAAAAGACCACCGTGGAATCTCTGTCGAACCCGAAGACGTGTTACAGGAAAGAGCCGATAGGTTTGTCGACTTTCTCAAACGCGAAAACATCCACTCCACGGCAATTATTTCTCATGGTAATTTCATTCGTGCGCTAACTGGAATTAAACCAAAAAACTGTGAAGTGATTGAGTTCAATCCTCGCTAGTATTTGGTTGAACCATTGCTTCGCCTGACGTTTACTTTCTATCATAAGAGTCCGCTGGGCGTCCAGTAAACGGGGCAACGCGAATTTCCGAGTGTACTAATTTTCCAGCGCCCTGTTGTGGTGATTGCAGACGTATGGGACAATCCCGGCGGCGGCGTTCCAGGGGATTCCACGATTTTAGCGCGCATTATGCATAGGGATAAGGTCAATCAAGAGGATTGAGAAAAACTGGAACGTATGCAATTCGCACTCGGATCAGACAACGCGCTTTCGAGTCCTTTAGCAGAAGACGATTATGAAGGCACAACTCGTGATTTCCAGCTATGGCTTGCCGCGCAAGACAGAAACAACTTGGTTCTGTCAGATTAAACTTTCTTGAAGGAGGTAGGCAGTTTTTTATTTCGCTGAATGACAGACATTCGCATTCTCATCATGGGTCTCAAAAGAAGTCCGGCTGTTGAGTTTTGCACGCGTCAAACTGA
>Ga0233432_10000217_pt1 | contig 54409 bp, 84 predicted proteins | sample SI_122_August201_6_FD_179870 | JGI IMG/M metagenome (GOLD analysis project Ga0233432, IMG submission 179870) | Seawater microbial communities from Saanich Inlet, British Columbia, Canada - SI_122_August2016_10_MG | ecosystem: Environmental > Aquatic > Marine > Inlet | place: Canada: British... | reverse complement strand
GTTGGTTCGCCACCGAGAATCATAATGGTTTCAAAATTAACCTTGCCTTTAAGTTTTTCTAAATCTCCGTTGGGTTTGAAATGCCCACCCCAATTTAGATTGTTATAGGTAAAACAGCTATCGCAACCTATGTCGCAAGTGTGACTGATATAAAGAGATAGTTCCGGAAGTGTTATCATCAGTATTATTTATACATAGCCAATAATACCAATAAGGCATCTAGATTTGCTTAAATATACAGTATAAGAATAAAGGAGACAGAGTTGAAGGTAACTGAAATTCCAGGGTTAGGGTCTTTTGGACACTATATAGATGATGTCGATTTTAACAATCTTTCAAATGACGAATGGTTCGAAATCGGAAAATTGCATCTACAAGGCTTAGTTACAATACTTAGAAATGTTAATATAACCAGAGATCAGTATGTAGCAAAAATAAGAGAATTTGGACCCAACAAGGGTACACGTAATTCAAGAGCACATTTTAAAATTAAATACGGTGAGGATTTTGATCCTAAAGATGAAGGTGCTTTTGATCGTTTTAATGTAAGTGATGAAGATAGAAATTATTTAATGTTTAAGAGGCACTTTGTTGAACAAACAGAAGGCGGCAATTTTATAACAAGAATAACAGGCCGCAAGGATGAAGATGGTAATTCTCTAGGAGCATTTGACGCTGGCGAACTATATTGGCACAGTAATGAATCTAGCGAATTAACTTTTGCGCCAGAAGTAGCATTGTTAGGCGGACAATATATGACAGGAAGTACAACTGGATTTGTACAAACTGTAGATCTTTATCAATCTTTTAGTGAAAGTTTCCGTAGTGAATTAGATGAGATGGTTGTTATACATAACTATATTCCGGGCGGTATTAATGATATTGAACTTACAGATCCTAATTTGGGTAATATGTTACAGATGGAATTTTGTTATCATCCTGATGCAGAAGTTCCTATGGTGTTAACAAGTCCGGGAGGACACAAAGGACTACACTATACAACTAATACTGCAACTGGTATTAAAGGCATGACCAAAGAAGAGTCTAGTAAAATATTTAAAATGATTGACGAGAAATTGTTTACAGACAAATATGTTTACGATCATAAATATGCAACAGATAATGAGCTGTTATTGTTTGATAATAGTGTAACACTTCATAGAAGAAAAGATCCAGGACACAAAGATAGGTGTGCATATAGAATACAATACGATCCATCTAATCTTTTAGATGCTCCTTGGTATCCTTACAATCATTTTCCTAAATATGCAGAAAGATATAAACAGCAGACACACGAACTAATCGAAATTACAAAACTCAAGGATTTTAAATTACCATAATGAAAAAACGAGTGTATCTTTTTCAAGTGAACTATCAGATGGGTCATGGGCAATATACTAGTCTGTGGCTTCCTTATAGTGTAGCATCTGTATGGACTTATGTAAATCAGCACCAAGAAGTCAAAGACAATTTTGAAGTACAGGAATGTATATTCAAACGCGAAGAGTTTGCTGATGTTCTCAATCGTTTAGAAAATCCTGAATTATGTCTATTCAGCCATTACTTATGGAATGATAATTATAACTTAGAATTAGCAAAACTGATCAAAGAAAAATGGCCGGAGTGTGTGATTATTTTTGGAGGTCCGCAAGTTGACGAAATAGGATTTAATTTTACATTGGCAAATCCTTTTGTTGATAGTATTGTAATTAATGAAGGTGAAGTTAGTTTAGCTTATTTGTTAAATGATTATTTAAAAGATAATTTACAACCTATATACCAAATTCAAAAACGTGTTGATCCTGCAGGATTGCCTAGTCCGTTTGTTGATGGCGGCATACTACAGAAAGTAGTAGACGACAATCCAGGAATCAAATGGGCCACTTGTTTAGAAACCAACAGAGGTTGTCCTTTTAAATGTAGCTTTTGTGATTGGGGCAGTTTAACTCAATCAAAAATTAAAAAGTTTGATCTTAAAAAAGTATTTGACGAATGGGACTGGATTGTTAATAATAAGATAGAGTATGTTCACATTGCAGATGCTAACTTTGGTGTGTTCTATGATCGTGATAAAGAAATTGTCGATTACATTGTTAAAAAGAAAAAAGAAACAGACTATCCACACAATGTAAGTGCTACGTGGTATAAAAATAGTGCAGAAAAAATGATTGGACTTGCTAAAATTCTTGAAGAAGTAAATCTTAACAAAGGATTTACACTAAGTGTTCAGAGTATGAACGAAGAAACATTAGAGTCAATTGAACGTAAGAATATGGAAATGTCAAAGTTGGCTGATATGTATGCAGAGTGTGACAAACAAGATGTTGCATACTACACTGAGTTTATATTAGGATTGCCTTTTGAAACAAAAAAGACTTGGAGAGAAGGATTGTGTGCTGCAATAGAAGCAGGATGTCATTTCTTTATTGACATTCATCCTTTAGAAGTTTTAAAAAATAGTGCGTTTGCCAAACAGGTAAAGGAATTTAATTACGAAGTCTTTAAGTTTACAGTAGTAATGCCAAATCAAATTTCTCGTATTCCTGAAATGCACAACTATGTTATTGCTAGTGAGTTTATGTCTAGACAAGATTATATCGACAGTTGGATGTGGGGCTGGACAGTATTGCATTTCCATCACTATGCTTGGACACAAGGACTAGCAAAATTTGCTCGTAATCATCTAGGTGTTAGCTATTTGGACTTTTATGAAGACTTGCTTGAAAATTGTATTAAAAAAGATAAGTTCTTAAATATGTTACACACTCAACAAGAGAATCAGCTTAAAGATTTTTTCTGGAATACAGAAAGTGATGTTGTATTTGATAATGATAATGTTATTGTTGTGCTTAATCAAATTGAATGGCACAAGAATAGAACAGATGTATTAGAAACAATACAAAAATGGGCTAGAGAATATTTCAAAGACCTAGACAATGAAGTACTAGAAGATTTAATAAAATTTTCAGAACTATATCTAGTTAACAAAGATAGAGTAGATGACATAGACGGCGACTTCAAGTATAATATAAATGATGTATGCAATGAAGATTCACCGCTTGTAAAAGAAAATATAACCTACACCTTTAAGAACAAGCTTCTTTGGGAAGATGACAAAGACTTTAAAGACAAACTGTTTTATAAAAATAGAAATGGGTTTAGTATTCTAAAAGTTGAAAGGAAATAATATGCCTAAATATGTAACAACACTACCAAACTTTTGGGAAGAAGACCTAGCACAACATACCTATGCTAGAAAAGTAGATTGGAGTGCAAAAAACTTCGATCATCTAAACAAAGATGACTATAATAATGGACATTTGTTACAAAGTTTTAATGAAGAACTACCCAATGCAACCGCATTTAAAGACGTCTTAGACGCTCATACAGCGTCAGTAAGCTGGACTTGCATACAACCCAACGTAATACTTCCAACACACAAAGACACGTTTTACACGCTTAGACAGGAGCATCAAGTAGAATTAGATGACTGCTACAGGTATTTGATTTTCTTAGAACAATGGGAATTTGGGCAAGCTGTGCCTTTTAAACATCATATTATTTCACAATGGAAAGTTGGTGATGTTTGGAAGTTTACAGGACACGAAATGCACTTTGCAGTCAATGCAAGTGCTGTTAATTTTCATACATGTCAAGTAAGTACGTTTGCTTAGTGTAGATCTACCCAGGCTATACCTGTGTATACTTGTAATTTTGTCTCTGTAGTATTAAACACAACCATACCAGCTGCCGGTGTTAGTGCATTTCGAACACCAGTTGTCATATTAGCAAATGTTGCTGCACCTTGAAAGTTAGTTGCTTGACTAGAATCTACAACTAATGCTGGTGTAGGTGTTCCTGCTGCATTAGCAGTGGCAAGTAATATTGAACCTGGAACTGCGCCTGAGCCTACTGTACCATCTACTGCAACTTGAATTACTGCTGCCACAGCCGCTACATTGTCTGAGTCATAACCAAAGTAGTTAATCCCCATAATTTCATCGTCGGCTTGTAGTGCAGTTGGTGCCGCTGGAGTACCGCGTGATCTTGTTATGTTTATTGCTGACCCAACGTCACTTTCTTTAGAAGCTGTGATGTCAAATAGTGAAAAACCGTCGTCGGCGTTACCATCGCTAATAATTTCAATGCCGGCTTTATTGCCAAACCTTCCAATTCCAGATACTGTTATTGGACCTGATGCAAGATCTTTTGTGGTAATAGTATTGTTATTTACATTACCGACAATCTCACTGTTGACTCCGTCTACTAATATTGTTGAATCGTCGCTGAACACACTACCTGTTACTTCACCGTCAAACGTACCTGTGTGTGATCCTGCAGCATTACCTGTTAGATCGCCAACAACTGATCCAGTATGTGTACCTGCTGTATCGCCTGTAACATCACCTGTAACATCACCTACTAATGTTCCTCTAAGTACACTGTTGTCTGAGTCGACAAGTACAGTTGAATCGACACCAATAACATTGATAGCCCAATTCATATTTTCAGCAAAATATTCAGTAAGGGGCTGGTTGGTAAAGTTTCCTGCGCCGTCTAGTTTTAAAAAATCACCTGTACGAAGAGTACTTGTATTAATATAAACATCACTAATATCGTTTAACGCAAACGTACCAACACCAGGTACTAACGCAGGTTCCCACTTATTGGTTCCTGAGTTGAATGCCAATACATCGCCATTTTCAGTACCACTTAAATCGGTGTCTGTAAGTGCATCCAATGTTGCTGCGCCACCACCTGCTCCTGTAACTAATGTTCCTCCAGCAGTTGTGCCGTCACCAGCATATAACAATTTGGTGTCAGTGGTGTAGATTAATTCACCTTCTACGGGTGTTATTAGCAAGCGTTCTGCATCTGTGCCGCGTCTTAGACGTAAAGCCATTGTTTATACTCCTAGAATATCTATTACTAGTATTTATACATTTTTAAAGATAACTTAGAATCTATTTTCTTTTCTTCATAAAACTTTTAGTACGGCTCTTAACATCTTGGACCACTTTAGTAGTATTAAGTCTAAAGTCTACATGGGAGATTTCGTCATTATATTGTTCTAGAAATGTTTCTAGACTGTTTTCAATGCCGTTTAAATCGTTGGCATCTTTTGCTTTTTGTTCATCCATGTCTATTTGCCAAATTTTTCCATCGTGAAAGTATACATGTATAGTGTGTATATACTCGATGGGCACAGCTTTAATTTCAACATCTTTGAAAATTTCTGGCCAATGGCTAATTACTTCGGGAGGCAGATTATTTTTAGACACTAGCAGCAGTCTTCTTCGGTGCTGCTTTCTTTTTAGTTGGAACCAATTCCTCTGCTTGTCTGCGTAATTCTGCTGCTTCTTTGCTTAGTCTATCAGCGTCACTGCGGAATTTTTTAGCAAGTGATTCATCAGAAATTACACCGTCTTCTGCAATAGGTGCTACACTTGCCGCCGCTGCCATTTCACTAGCAGTCATTGCTGGGCCGCTTGCGTCTTTAGTAGGTTGTATAGTTGCGCCATCTGGACCTTTAACAGCCAAATCAGCTACTGTTACACCTTTTTGAGATGCAATTGCTTCATTGAGCTCACTTAGTTTAATGGATGTATTCTGATTAGGAATCATTTCAATTTCAGAAGTCTTTGCTTTAATCATTTTACCAGTTGTATGGAAACGTGCAAGCATGTTAGCGCCGTCGGCTAATTGAGTACGCATCATTACAGTAGCTAGATCGTCTGCTTCTTGTCCTGCAGGAGATTCAACCAACTTGATCAATGCATCATGATCGCCAGCATCTAAATTTTCTGTTGTTACTACTACACAGTTATCAGGCTCGCCTGGTACTACTTTGTAAGCAACTATTACTCTTCTTTGATTTCTGACCATTCGGCCTACGTGTTTTAACATATTATGCTCCTTGTGCAGGCTGCTGTTGTGCAACGGCTGCTAAAAATGTTTCTAGTTTACCATAAGTTTGACCAACAGTCATCATTTCGTTAGGCTTAAATGCGCCTCTTTGGCTTGCAACATCAATAATACTTTTTAGTGCTTGCAAGTCTTGAATTGTTAAGTCAGGTCCTGGTGTCTCAGTAGTAGCTTCAGATGTTTCTGTAACTTCTGTTTCGACTTGTGTTTCTTCGCTCATAATTATCTCCTTGTTATATTATATATGCGCAGTTTATTTATTTGTACTTTAAATGTGGACAAGCTAACATGAAATAACTCATGTCTTTTGTTTCTTCAAAACCTACAGTTAGTACCTGTACGAACTTGTTATCACTATCTAAACTTACATTTTTACCAGCATAAAATCTATTCTTTAGATTTTGTTTAATCCATTTGACTAAACTTTCTTCTAAATTATATTTCATTGGCAGGTTAACATACTCAAAGTGGGGCAAAGCTGATTTAACTTGCCTCACTTCAAATACGTTTAATGGATTTACTTTTTTATTCTTAATCATGCAGCCGCATCGTAGTGTACTGATGTACCAAACGGTCCTTCTAAGTTTTTATCACGGTTGCTGTGGATAAGGAATACTGTGTCACAGTAGTCTGGATCACCCCAGCTATCCCAAGCATAGCCGTCTGTAAACATAATAAGTTTCTTAGGAACATAGTCTTGTTCTTTCATGTATGTCCAATTAGCCATAAAGTCAGTGCCGCCACCGCCCATTAGTTCGTAGTCTAACAAGTCTTTGCCGTCATTTGCTTCAAAGTCTTCTTCGTTGTACACTCTAGTGTCAAAGCACCATACTTTAATATTGTAGTCTGGAAACTCTTCCATGATGCCTTTGATCTCACCTAAGAAGTCTTTGCCTTGTACTTCTCCAATTGAACCACTCATGTCAATGCATACAGCAATATCAATTGTATCTTCAAAGTCCATGCTAGGCAAAATAGCACCGCTCATTTGTCCTTTACGGCTCGGACGACTAAATGTATAGTCACTTCTAATTGTGCTTTGCACTGACTGTCGAATAATCTCACGCCAGTTCATCTTAGGCTCTGTAAGCTCTTTAATAATACGTTGTACCGCACCTGGGACATTGCCTGCACCTGCACTCTGTGCCGCAGAGATCATATTCTCTTTGATCTCATCTTTAATCTGCTTTTCTTCTTCTTTAGAATATTTAGGCTTGCTTTTGCTTGTAGCGTTACCGTTGCTGTCTTCGCCCATATCACCGTCTGAGCTACCTTCGTCACCGTCCATGTCGAGGTGTTCGTCTAGCATTTCGCCAAGTTGCTTTAGATATTCTTCACCATTCTTTTTAGCTTGCTCGTATACATCATCGTATACTTCTTCGCTGGTCCAGCCTTCGTATTTAAAATCTTGGTAGCAACTTACAATGCTAGGAATAACACCAATGCGGTCACGCACTAGTGTATTGTTTACAATATAGTCTGCACTGATGTTATAGATCATTGGATTACGATCTTCTCTACGACCAATATGGTCAAATACCATATGCAAAATTTCGTGTGCAACAACAAATTCAATTTCTTTATTGTTCATTGCGTTAAAGAATTGTGTGTTGTAATAAAGATTGCGACCATCTACAGCCGCAGTAGGCAACCAATCATCGGCAGCAACAATCTTCAAACGTGTAGCCATATTGCCAAAGAATGGATGACGTAGTAAAAGACCGATACGTGCAGTAATAATACGATCCATAACTTCTACACGCATTGCTTCTAATGCTTCGGGCGTAATATCCGGATCTGGAGTAAAGTTTTTTAACTTACTTGCTGTGTCTTTAGTACTCATATTCATTGCCCTTTTTGTTAACTTATACATATATTATAGCATCATTAATATATATGTCAACCATTATTTTAATTCAAAATAATGGACGGGCTCTTAAAACCCGTCCATTTGTATATTAAGCCTCTTGTGCAGCCTTAATATATTTGCCATAACGTTCGTGGAATTCATCAAAGCACTCCACTTCGTCTGGATCAATGGGCAATCCGTACTGTGTTAGTGCGAGCTTAATGCCCATAACAACTAACTCGGTATCGAAGTTATCCATTGAAAAGCGCAGGAAGTTGTTGACTTTGGAATCAAACTTTTTATCGTTCTTGTCTGAAGCTTCTTTCAACTCGTAACAAAGTGAAACAGTCAAGGAATACATTGCACTGATTTCTTTTGTTTTCATCTCTGTTACTTTTCCTGCAAGGATGTCGGATGGGTTAGGCATATTTGCAGCAACCTTGCGGTGTGCCATAAATTTGACAGCCAAGCCTTCTCCAACTGCACCAGCTACTAAATCAGTAGTGGTGTTTTCGTCTAGGTCATCTTCTAGTAATTCACTAACAAATGACCATGAACGAGGTGTTGCAAAAGAACGACTTGAACTTTTAGGGTCAAAGTCATACAAGTCTTTCTTTGCAAATGTTAAGTAACCTACAACATCATTGTGTTGTTTGTTGTCTACTGCCCACTCAAACCAATCTGGAAAACTAACTGCAAGCTCTAAGTGGATAAAGCGGTTGGCCAACGGAGCAGGCATACGATATGTAACACCTTTGTCTGCTTCACGGTTACCTGCGGCAACAATTGATACATTGTCAGGTAGTTTGTATTGTCCTACTTTACGATTTAGAATCAACTGGTATGCTGCCGCTTGTACACTTGGCGCTGCCGAGTTCATCTCATCTAAGAACAATGTGATATGGTCAAACTGTGCTGCAAATTCTTCGCTTGGAAGTTCATTAGGCGCACCCCAAACCATTGTGCCGGAGTTACTGTCGAAGTACGGAATACCTTTAATATCTGTAGGTTCCCATAGCGACAAACGAATGTCAATCAAATGTGAATTTGAAAACGTATCGTTAACCTGGCGAACGATATCGGATTTACCAATACCTGGAGGTCCCCATAAAAAGATAGGACGTTGCTTTAACAGAGCATGTTTAATGCTTGCTTTTGCGCCATTTGGGCTAACTGTGCGTGTTGAAGTATCCATATTGTATTTCCCTCTGTGTTTATATCAGTGCATTTATTTAAACTATACATATATAATAACACATCTACAGGATTTGTCAACCATTATCTAAAAAAAGAATTTGTTTAAAAACAACAACTTAGGATTTTTTTTGTCTAGTAATTGCTTTTGTAAGCCCATATTTGCGTAAGTCGCCGCTGAAAAGAGTTAATTCGACTGCTTTCTTTTCGTTCGTTACTATAATACTTCGGTTGGTCAAGTAATAAGGACAGTCGATAAACTTATCAAGATGTATAATAACCTGAGTAGATAATGGTACATCTCTCGGATATGGTATGTCATATGTTGTCAAGTCTATTAAAGTTAGGACATCGAACCCTGCCTCGGTCAAACGCAATCCGCCTTCATCTTTGTTTCTATTATTCTTCCACCAAAGAGGCATGTATTCTTGTACAGATGCAGGATTTGTACTTTTACCTAGTTCTTTTAAAAAGAGTTTAGTATAAGTTTCTTTCCAGTTCATTCTTCTGTAACTACTTCACCGCTAGTGAGTTTGTGAACATTAAAATCTTCACATTTGAACATTAAGTTCATCTTTTTTGCAAGATTGTGAGCGTGTCCGGGATTTGAAAAACTAGTCTTTTTATACTTAGGACCAGGATAATTAGTGAGAGCATTTGCGCTTTTTAGGTTAAATGCTTTATCTTTATAAAACACTGCCCATATAGCTTCTGCTTCTAAAATTTGTTCACTTTTATAAGTTTTATTATTGATATTTTCTAAAATAACTTTAGGTTTAGGTCTGCTCATATACGTAATCCTCTTATTAACTACGTATATATTTATCCTTTTAACTGCGTATATTAAAAGTTGGACCCGCCATCTAAGTTAATTTGTATCATTTCGTCATCTTTATTATTAGATTCAACTACCAGTTTTTCTAAATCTCCGTGTAAACGACTCATAACAATTCCTAATGTAAATGCTAAAGTTTTGGCAGTAGCAATATCAAGTTTTATTTCTCTTGAGCGACTTTGTTCAGCAGACTTTACAGCATTTAGAAACTGCTGTAAAGGAATAGTGTTGAGTGGTTCAATTTTTTGCACGGCGTAATTCCAGTCTCATTTCCATTTCTGACTTAAAAGGTCCTTTAGACTCGTACCGTTCAATAGTAATTAGTTTAGGACAAAAACTTTTAACCCAACCTTTTTCAAAACGAATAATATAATATCCTGCACAATACGAACTTTTTGAACTATCACTTTTAGTAAACAACGGAAGTTTACGTTTAATATCAAACACTGTATTATGTGGTCGGACACTAGTAGGAAATCCATGTACCATATAGGCAGATTCAGTATCTACTTCTTTGTTAGGAGTAACATCGTTCCATATAATATCTGCGCCAAATCTTTGCTTCATTTGTCTTTTATTATCAAAGAAACATGTTTCTACTTGACTAGAAAACATGTATCTATCGTCATTCCATGACATAGTGCCAATTCGTTCTTCGTTGTTTTCGATGATCCAAAACTTATCTTTTAATACAGGTTTTGCTTTCAATGTCATACTGGATACCTCGCTTGTAATGGTTGTGCATAATGTTGTGCCTGATCTGCAATACGTTGCATATCCCATTTAGCACAGAATTTCATAAGACGCATGCCTACTTGCGATACTTCTTTAGGCTTTGCATTTTCTGCAATAGTAGTATTAATTATCTCTCTAATATCTGCAGGTTGTGCAGTCAAATCACATAGTACAACATTACGCTGATAGTCATCTAGTACACGATGCTCTTCGCCGTTGTGATCAGTCCAACGCTGTAGCATCATGTTATTCCAGTTAAAGCCTTTAGTGTCTTTGTCTGCAAATGCTTCGTTAAGGCCAACTTTGTTCTTAGTGCCTTTTGTACGCACACCAGGGTAAGCACTAAACACATTGTCACTAGTGTCGCCACGCATACACTTTTCAAACAACATAAAGTCAGGCACAGGTGCTGCCTTAGGCTCTTTAGTTTTCTTGTCAATTACAGGAAGACCTTTGTCATCAAAGTAACCTTCGTGTGTAATTGTAGTATTACTAACACCGTTGTACTGACGTACACGAGGACTAACAAGTTGTGCAAAGTCGCCGTCAGTACTAATAATAACATGATTGTCATTAGGGTGTGCTTGTACCCAACCTGCAATTAAATCATCTGCTTCGAGCTGCGAATGACGCATAACAGTACAGTTAGTTTTTTCACTAACAAAGTCTTTAAACTCATCAAAGAGCTCCCAAAACACAGTATCTTCTTCTTGCTGTGCAGGAGTAAGTGCATCACGTGCTACTTGTCGATTGCGCTTGTAAGGTTCGTAATAGTCTTTACGCCAGCTGCGTCCTTCTAAACAAAACACAACATGATCAGCATCAAAGTCAGTCCATGCTTTCTTTACACTGTTGAGTGTAATATGAATTGCCATGCCTGCTTTTGTATCAATATCGCCGCGTACAACGTGCCGAGCTCTAAAGAAAGTATTTGCAGTATCTACTAGTACATAAGTTGCCATTGTATTGCCTTTTATTGTGTTAATTTAAATATAGTATAACATAGTTACACATCATTGTCAACTAACTTCTGCCTTACCTTTACTAATAGGAACAACATTAATATATCCTGCGCCTCTATCAGTACTTTGACCATCTTCTTCCAACATATTATAAACAATATCACGGAACCAACGATCTACAATTTCCTCTTCTGGATCATTGTCAACTCCATATCCTGCTTGCACAAGTTGAGCAATAAAGTATTTGTTCCAATCAAGTTCAAAAAAGCCGTTGCGAACATTTTGTTCATTAACCTTAACATCAATTACATTAACCCAAGGTTCTTTTTTGCGTGTGTGGTATTCTTTAGGATCGCGTTGCTTAAGAAGTTCCATCTTTTCAGATTCAACTTGCGCTTTCTCAGCTTCTACTTTATCCATACCAGTTAGTTTTTTTATAAAATTTTTCATATTACCATCCTATCCTTTCCCAAGGCACATCTTTGTCACCAAAGTGTCCGTAAGTACAATTGTTACTATAATTAGTATAGTTGAATAAGTCAAATCTGTCAATGATTCCTTTTGGACTTAGATCAATCTCGTTTCGAATAAACTTTTCAATACTGCGATTGTGTCCATTTGAATCAACATAAATGCTTGTAGGTTGCTTAACACCAATAGCGTAACTTAGTTGTATGTTACACCAGTCTGCCATTTCATCTGCTACTACATTTTTGGCAAGCCATCGTGCCATGTAGGCTGCACTTCGGTCGACTTTTGTTGGATCTTTGCCACTAAACGCACCGCCACCATGAGGAGCAAAACCACCATAAGTGTCCACAATAATTTTACGTCCAGTAAGTCCGCTATCACCATCAGGACCACCAATAACAAAGTTACCAGTAGGATTAAGATGCCATACAGTGTTTTCATCAATTAAGTTTCCTAGTTCTTCCATTGCTGCAAGTTTACACAAATGTCTTGCTTCTTCTATACAACCTTCTGTGTGCTGTGTGCTAACTACAATTTGATCAATACGTTTGATAACACCTTCACGTCTTGCGCCATTGTACTCGACACTTACTTGACTCTTAGCATCAGGACCTAATACATTACCACGCTTTGCTTTTAAATTTTCTAGTATCTTGTGACTGTAATGAATAGGTGCAGGCATCATACTATCGGTATGATTGCAAGCATAACCAAACATAAGTCCTTGATCTCCTGCACCAAAGTCGTCTGTACCTAGTGCAATGTCTGCACTTTGTTCATGTATTTCATTATATAACTTTAACTTGTGCCAAGAAAATCCATTCTGATCGTAGCCAATTTCTTTAACTTTGTTTCGAACAATGTTTTCTACTTCATCTCTAGTTACATTAAAGTTCTTAACTTCTCCTGCTAGAGTAACCATATTGGTAGTTACTAGTGTTTCAACTGCTACTCTTGTTGTTGTATCGCCTGCGGCTAATCCAGCATCAACAAGCGCATCAGATATTTGATCTGCTACCTTATCTGGGTGTCCGTCACTTACTGATTCGCTTGTAAAAATGTGATTCATATTAGTCCTTTTTGTCTTAGTTCTTCGTCTAAGTTTTTGTTAATAGGTGCTTGCATTGCTTTATCAAGTTTTTCTTTTTGCACTTGATCAAGTGCCCCATGCATTTCCGAATAAGGATATGTGGAGCCTTGGGGTAAATCTCCATCCTTCTGCCATACACGCTTCCGCCACGTCTTTAACGTTGAGGGCGTATTCTTCACTGCGTCCACCCAACGGCATAAGGTATACCGGACATTGTACCCCGGCACTTCTGTAAGCGTCCACAGCTCTTTTAACTTCTTCAAAGTCATCATTAGTAGCCACAACAAACTTAAGATAAAGTTCACTACCATTAACACTGTTATACTGACTAGCAACATCAGGCTTAATAGCAGTCTCCCAAGGTTCTCCTGAGACACTAAGTTTTGGGGAACAACTCCAAGTGACTTCAAATCGCTCTTGATTGCTGAGATAATCAAAGAAATCGTCTTTGAGTACTTGTGTAGTGTTTGTTTCAAATGTAACATTTTTTAAATCCTGCATACGTGGGTGTTCGAATAGCTCAACATACAACCGTTGCCAAGCAAGTAGCGGCTCTCCGCCTGTCATAATCAAATGAACATCTTGTCCATTATCTTGCACCCACTTACCATTCGGAGTGAGCGATAGCAAGTGTTCAACTACTTCGTCTACAGTTGCTTGTCGATTAAAGTGTTTAAACTCTGGATAGATACTTGCGTATGTATCACAGCCTGTATGTATAATAGGCAAGTCATTAAACTCTTTAGTTGTTTTGTGTACATCCTTAGCAATTAAATCTGCTACTTCAGGATTGTGTTTAATACCGTCAGCGTGTAATTCTGTTCGGTTACGTTTTTCATCTGTACCAAAGTTCATGCAACGAAAGTTACAACCGAAAGTGCGCAGGAATACACTAGGTACTCCTACAAATTTACCTTCACCTTGCACACTATAAAACGCTTCTGAGTATCTTAGTTTCATAGCGGCAACCTTCCTGTATATAGTTCAATACCTAAACCGATCATTCCCATAACAAATACTGCTACAATAAACACTTGTGCTATACGCACTGCAATATAATCACCCATTAGCAACTAAACTCCTGTTGTAGTTTAATATTATCAAAGAACTCTTTCTTTGTGCCATGGTCATCTTTAAATGCACCACGTAGTACTGTAGTTTGTGTTAAACTACTGTGTGCCATAATGCCGCGATTCTCACAACAGCCATGTGTTGCTTGAATGTACACACCTAAGTGTTCTGCATTAGTTGCGGCTTGAATCTCTCTAGCAATATCATTAGCAAGTTCTTCTTGCAGTGTTCCGCGTCTAGCACACCATTGTGCAATACGTGTGTACTTGCTTAGACCAATTAGTTTGTCTGCGGCAATAATACCAATGTACGCAATACCAGCTACTGGCTGATGGTGATGTGAACACATACTCTTTAGTTCCGAACGCACTACCAACATACCTTCATAGCGATCATCGCTGTCGTTTGGAAATGCAGTTGCACTAGGTGCCGCATCATAACGTCCTGCCATAATCTCATTGTAGTACATTTTAGCAAGGCGATGTGCTGTGCCTTTGCTGTTAGGATCTTGATATCTATCAATTACAAGTGCATCTAGTACACTTTCAAATGCTGTAGTAGCTTCGTTGATAAGTTGTTCTTTATCGCCTTCTTGCAACACTGCACTAATGTTGTCACCGGCCCAGTAGCGTTGCTTTGCCTGTACTAGGCGGGCTTTAATTTCTTCACTTTTGCTCATTTATTTCTCCGAGTTATTGACGAGGATGTCATATACAATGTACAATATAGTTTAAATTATACATTGTATTTAGGTTTTTGTCAAGCACTAAAATATTTTTCTAACATTTCAATACGATCAGTTGCACTTGCCATCTTGTCAAGTTCTTCCTGAATAGCTTCTACAATATCGCTGTGTTCACCAATGCCAACACTTTGATTCATATACACCATGATATTTGTTTTTGCACGTTCTAGCTCACCTTCGGCATGCATACGTGCGGCTTTTACTAATTGTTCTTTCAAAATCATTTCCTTTCCTTATTATGATTTAGTATTCGGCTACATTTTCCCAAGGATAAACGAGCCATACGTCTTCTTCTGCTTTGTTGATTTCATGACAAGTGTATCGTACTTGACTAAAATCGCTTGCTAGGTTTTCTGTTAATGTAGCAAACCGAACATTCTGATCCCATACACGTTCCCATCTAGAATCATCTGGTAAACAACTTGCTTGCCAATCTTGTTTGATCCAATTAAATGTACTACCAGTATCATTGATATCATCTACAATTAAAATATTCTTATGTAAAGGACCTGCTGAAACAATTGTGCCATCGTTGTATCCAAACGCATCTTCTGACATCCACAAGTTACTTTCAGGACCCATGTCATCGTCACGCAAACTTACTTTAAGTGCTTCGCAACGTATGCCAGTCATATTACTAATAATAGTAGCAGGCACATTGCCACCGCGTGTAAGACCTACAATGTAATCAGGACGCCAGTTGTCAGTGTACATTTGATTAACGATGCTTACACACATACGTTCAATATCAGTCCAGCTATAATAATGTTTCTTAATCATCTTCTTGTTTGCCTTTGTAATCTTGTTCTACTAATTTATACACAGTTTTAAAGTTTTCATATGCTTTTGCAAGTGCAGGATATTCATTGCACATCGCTGAAAGCGTGTCAACATCAGGTAGTGTTTCGGTCCATAGTGTGGGACTAATTTTAATATTCTCCCAATCAAATCCACTATCATTTGAAATTATATCATCGATGTTAATAGTCGTAGTTGAAATATCTCCTACGGATACCCAACTATTGTCCATATCACTTGCACCGGTTATAGTAATAGTGCTAGTACCATCACTTAATATAAGATCGTCATCATTCATTTGAAATTGCCTTATAAAGTTCTTGACCACTAAAGAAATCTTTGTTTAATTTAGTACGCTGTTTTTCTAAGCTAACAAGTAAGTCTTCGTGATTTTCCATATAGTTTACAATTTGTGCAACTACTTTGTCTTTGTTATGCAAGTAAGCATCATAATCTTCAGTCCACGCACTTGGATATTTAAACTCGGGCAGTGCCATTTCACTGTAGCTGAGTCTATCAGGCACCATAGGAATAGCATCTACTAGTGCGCCTTCATACCAACTAATGCCAAGTGTTTCTTGTAAGTTAGCACTAAACACAAGTTTAGCTTCTCCTAGCAAGTTATGATATTCATTCTTTGTAAGTTCTTGATCTTGGCACACAACAAATTCATATTGCGGAAGCTGGTGTGCTAAGTCTCTAAAGATATCAACTTGTTTCTCTGGAGCAACACGATGTGGGAACAAGATCAAGTCTCGTTTCTCCATACCTTTGTAACTATCCAAACTGTTCTTTAGATACTCCATAGGCCAGCCTACACGATTTATCTTCTCCCAGTCTAATGCATAATCTTCGTCAAATACATCTGTAAACATGTCAATGTGGAAGTCACTTGCAAAGAAGTTATCGTCATAGCATTCAAACATTGACATCTCAGCATGTCTAACCCAAGGCTTATCACCTATAAGTCTGCCTAAGAAGTCTTGAGGATCATAACTACCAGCATGCCATAAACCACCAACACGAATATCAACGCCTAATAGTTCTGCCATATAGCGTAGTTGTATAACAGTAGGGTTCCAAGCATCTGTATATAGGAAATAATCTTCATCCTTAATTTGTCCGTTGCAGAACATTTCACCGATAGTTTCTAGTTGTTTACTTTTGTAAACATTAGTACCGCCAAAGTTAAGAAAAGCCCCAGGCGTAGTAGCCTGAGGCGTATCTCCTCCGCTAATAACTACAACATCTTCATTTGTAGCTCGGCGCAATTGCTTTGGAAGATACTCTTTCCATTGTTTAGTGTAACGTGTATCAACTGCTTCGATGTCTACAATATAGATTGTCATAATTAATTCCTGTGTTTGTTTATCCGCGGACGGTCTTTCTTAACAAAGTCCTTACCGCCATTACGAGCTTTAGCACGTAGCCAGCCTTGATATTTTTGATAGGCAATCCAATTAGGATCATCTTTTTTATAAAGTGCTTTTTCATCAAACACTTTGCCTTCGAAGCGACAATAGTCTCGGAATTGGTCGAGATCGTTGAACACTTTGTTCACTGCAGGATTTGCAATTGTCATAATTCATAATTCCTCTTTGTTATGACTTGGGATAGTAGATTGAACAGCCGTTTTCGCCGTCTTCGGCAACTTCAATTTCAACAAATCGGCTTGGGTATTTTGCTGAAATTATCTCGTATAATTCGTCTGCGATCATTTCGCAACTCTTGTGATTTAGAACGAGCACTTGACCGTCGGTCGAACTTTGCTCAGAATAAAGTCTTTCAAGCCATCTTTTGAATTGGATGAACTCGATATCTCTGTCGTTGTGGAACACCTCGATGCGCACCCGAAAGTGGAAGATGTGACGATGAGCAATACCAAGAAAGCTAACGTCATCCCAATCACCCGTTGCGAGCGCAGGGTCCTTATCAGCACCAGGATATAAATGAACACCTTCTTTACGAAAGGTAACCCAGATACTTCTTTGTGCATTTTGTTTTGCATTATTGATTGCCATTTTAGCATCCTCTTCTCTTGTTCTGCGTCTCATGTACGCTTCGTATGATTCCTGTTGCATGTTTATATTGTAACATTAATCGATAACTGTGTCAAGTCCATAATCTTTCCAATCTGTATAAACTTTACGATCCATTAGATTATGTAAACTGTGACACCATACGCCACTATTGGTGTCACCCCAAGTAGTGTCATCTAATTTCAATGTTGCATTATAATTGAATAGTTTTAAATATGGTAATTTAACGCTAATCATACTAATAAAATTATGATTCTCATCGAGTCCTGTTTCTAAAACTCCAGAACTATATTCCGCATCAAAGTCTAATGTACACCAATAGCCTGCTGTAAGTAAGGCTTTAATCATGTTTTCCCATGCTATCCAGTCTTCATTAGTTTTAGGTGTAAAACTTTGACTTGTTCCAAAGTACAAGTGCTTAATACCATGTTCTTCTGCTCGTTTTTGTATTTCACTACAGGGCTGCACACCTACAATAAACAATGTTTTTTCACCATACATTGCAGTGCGTTCAACTTCTATTCCTGTAAAGTATATTACTTCTTGACGTTTTTCAGTGTTTAGTCCCATTGTATGTAACCTCTACTATAATTAATTGGACGATTGATTCCGTCTTCAAATGCTTGTCTCCATTGTGTAGTTCTATTATAACTTTTAGTCCAGAAATTGTCAACAGTTAATTTGTTGTCTGTAATCCAGCGTTCAGCTAATTGCATTGCTGTTATAAAACTATCTGCCCTTGGACTAGGAAATACTATAGTACAAGCTTTCCAAAGCAAGTTACCAAAGTCTGATGTTAGTTTCTTTTGCACTCCTAGTATAACAAGTGCTTCACTATTAAATTCAATATCATCTAATATATTTGTTCTATTACTCAAATCAATCACTACATCATATGCACCGGTATACGTATCTTTAAGTTTACCTTTCCATAATTCTTTGTTGTAATTGCCAACAACATCAATAGTCTCAAACTCAAGATCAAGTAGTTCTAAACTTTTGTATGCAACTTGTGCAAGAAATCCACTGCCTAAAATAAGACATCTTTTATCTGCACCACTACGATTTTTAATTGCTTCAAAAGGCTGCATCACTACATTGATGCCACATGCAACAGGTTCAAGTATATACTTGGCATCGTCACTGGGCACAACTACATATTCATTGTGTCTACAGTTATAATAATCTGCATATGCAGGTTCGCCTCTAGTGGCTACATAGTCACCTACTTTTGCATTATCAATTAGTTCGCCTACTTTTGTAACAACACCCAGGCCTTCGTGACCTTGCATTTCTAAAGGCAAAGGACCAAAGTTACCTATCATCATTTCTAAATCGCTGCGACACACACCTGTTTTTAGTGCTTTGACTTCAATTTCAGTATCCGATATATTAGGTTTGTTCCAACTTATTTCTTTAAAACTGCCGCTGCCGTCAGTGTGTAATAGTCTAACTTTCATAATGTTTCAATCTGTTTGTGAATCCAAAAATCTTGTTTAAATTGATCTTGCCAAAAGATATCATTATCTTTATTTGTAACTGCTGTTTTTATCATATTTAGATAAGCATCTTCAGGACACCATCCTAAGTCAATAGTTTTCGATAGTTCATTGTGTTTAGTAAATGTAACACAACTTTCTTCCTTAGTCAAGTCTCTCCAATTTGCTTGAATATGCCATTTGTTTCCATATCTTAGATGAGCATAGTCGTCAACATCGTATGTACCATTGTAATCTACAACACCATATTCAGTACTTTCAATTTCAGATAATTCCCATCTATGATGACTATTACTAATATCTGGTGATGTACTTTCCCAACGCGGATTCATAGCAATATATAAACTTAGCAAATGCGGAACCAAATCTCTACTTACTCCACCATATGCTAACTCTTTGTTTGTAAACCAACTACCTGGATTAGGAATACAATTTTTTCTAATCCATTTGATGTCAACTTGTATACTGTCTGCGGCAAGCATTTGCATTTCGGAGATGTTGCTTCTCCACATATTATTCTTTACCATCATAATACGTGTGTCGGGAAACTGATCGAGTACAGACTGCCACTCGGTGGAATTCTTAAAGCCAGGCTTTTCTACAAATATAACATCACTGTGTGGTGCAAGTACCGAAGTTAATGCTTCGTGTGTAAAGTTTGGAGTACAAATATTAACTGTATCAAAATGTTGATGTACTTCTAGTGCATCAACAATATTTTTAAAGTCAGCATTTTTAACTGGATCCACAGTAACAACGTCGAAGTCTAGCTGTGTTAAGACTGATTTGTACAGTTCGCCAATACCCATTCCTACTATGAGACTTTTCATTCTAAACCTTTTTGTACCAAATATGCGTTAATACGATGCATTTCGTCTTTTAGATAAAGTTTCATAGTTTTCATTCTACGAACTTCTTCTGTAACTGTTATATTATTATACTTGGTTTCCAACTCTTCGTCAAGCTTTTTATGTTTACGTTTTAGTTCTTCATAGTGAGCTAGAAGTTTGTCTTCCACGTTATCATAATTGCTCATCCACAAGTTCCTCCAACTTAGTTTCGTCTAGTGCTTCTTCATCTTCAACTACCTCTGGTTCTTCTACATCAAACAATGTACCAAAGTATGTACTAGCATTTACAGATTTTTTACCAACAGCGCCGCGTGTGCCTGGAATTTGCATCCATAGTCGACTATGGCTATCAACAATCTTATTTGCTTCTTCACGAGTTTCAGCAGCAAAAACTGCATTAATAACATCTCGGCTGTAAAGTTGATCATGTTTTTCATTTACCAACATAGAAGGCACAAGACCGTTATCATATTGTCTGTTTGCTTCTTGCACAGAATTCAAATGCATCCAAACATTGTGTGCCATTAGGATTGCATAACTAAAACTATCCCAAGAAGTTCTTCCTTCTTTGCCTATTCTGTTAAGATCACCAGGTGCATAAATGCAAATATCTTTAGTTTTTACAGCATCTATTGCAGGACTGTTAGCAAATGCTTTATGATGACCATCTTGTATCACAGCATCTCTAAATAGTCTAGTATCTTGAGCATACTTTTTATCGTCCATAGCCGCTGCCATACGATATGACCATTTGCCACGATCTACTATTTCAGTCTCAGTGTAAACCTGCCCATTCGCAGTTGCAAGAAAAGGACTAGCACAATCAAAACTAACAGTAAATTTAGGGTTATGATACTTGCGTACAGCACGTTGAATGTCAGTCAACACCAACGCCCATTCTAATTTACTAGTGCCTAAGAAGTGCATCCAGTCATGCAATCCTTCTTCGAGTAATCCATCGAAACGCAGAGCAACCAATCTTTTTAGTACAAGATGAACATCGCACATGTTTTGACCACCCATACCCCAACCATTAAAATGATTATCTGGGTATACTTTAGGGTCACAAAACTTTTTCATACGCTGATACCAATCTTCTGCATCAGCATGATTCTCGCCTTGTAGAACGTTTAAAAATTTACAATTGCCATTTCTATTTTTAACAAAATATTCGTTATTAATTTCTGTAGCTTTACATGCTTCTTCGTATGTACTGATACCTGTAGCTTTTTGACCTTCTGGAGAACGTGCAACCCACGCCGGAATATCCAAACACATTCCATAATCCATTAACGCATCCATCCAAGTTAATACTTGTTTGCGCTTCTTAGCAGCCGCTGGACAATTAGGATCTTTCCAGTCACCAGGCCACTTGCCTTTACCAATCTGGAACCCGCCTGAATCACCTAGTACAAAACTTTTGCCATCACGTGGACGAGTTCTAAACATTTCTTCTCGATCATCTTGTTTGTTCAAATCGAGATTAGCATGTCCTGCAGAGTACAAGCACCACTTGTAATATAACAGTGGGCTTGCAGGATCTAAGTAATTAATACTTTCTACATCATTTGTAAAGTTTGTAGGTAATCTAGAAGGTTCTATGTAAGGAAATCTCTTACGCTGATAACCGATAAAGGCAGCATAAAAACCAGAAGTTGCTGGTAAAAACAGTGCATAGTCTTTTTGTGTTGCTGTTAAGTCTGTATTCATGCTCTCTGCCGGTCCATCCATATTATTTGCTCTGCGCTGGAAGAATATAATTGTATGTGCCAATTCCCGAATCAACAGTAATCATCATTGCTCCTTGATCTGAGATACTCATTGTAATATCTCCGCTCAAGTTTAGAACTGCCTGTACTGCTGCTACGGGCCAACTCCATGTGTGTTGTAATGTTCCTTCTACGCCTTTTGCAAAGTCAAACTCACCTGCGTGTGTACTAGCATCACCAAAGCTAAACACTAGATTGCTATCTTTAGTTGTTACATTAAATGTAGGTTCTTCCGAATGTGCTGCACTCATAAGTTTCATACGTGAAATAGCAGCCATGCTAGGAGTAATCTCTACATTCCATTGCGCACCTTTAAACTTAACAGTCTTAAGTTTTTCTTCAATGATTGCTTTGTTCATAAAGCGATAATCATTTTGGAAGTCACCTGTTGCATTTTCAAAGTGAATATGTGTTGGTATAGTTTCACCATTGCGTTCTGCTTGTACTACATCAATCTTTGCATCCTTTTGATACTCTGGATTTTTTAAATGTAATGCCAACTTGTCTAAGTTAGGCATACCAAATGTACCGTCTGCAATACTGTGATTGGATGTTGCACTCATAATTACTGAACGATCATCAGCCATTGAATCGATTGTTGTTTCATCGCCACCAGTTACTTTTACTATGCTTAAAAAGCCTAGCGAATGTGTGTGTGCTACGATGTCTTGTAAGATGTCTTTCATACTGTTTCTCCATTGAATAAGTTTATTATAACGCCTTTATCGGCCTTTGTCAAGTATTTTTCTATATTGTATTTAGGTTTATAGCCGAGTGCTTTCATTTTTTCTAAATTAGCACAAGTCCATTTTCGTTCATTCGGAGTATTTAGACGCACTGGTAAATCAGGCGCTAAGTCTTGGATCTTTATTGGTTCTCCGCTACCAATATCAAGTACACCATTAACATGTTTAGCTCCTATTAAAATATTAATAGCATCTATTACATCATGTAAGTGTACAAAATCTCTATAATGTGTTGTAACATATTCTAATTTATTATTAAATAGCTTGTCAAAGAACATGTTTTCTCTTGGACGACTTGAATACACTGTGTGAAAACGCATACCAAGTGTGTCAGGATAACGTTCAGCAAGTTCTTCTAGTACAAACTTAGACGCTGCATAAGGGTTCAAATCGGGCTCGTAAGCACTGGAACTACTCGCATATAGTATACGTGTGCCAGCATAGCGTTCGAACAGTCTACGACTTGCTTCTATGTTATTCATCCAATATGCACTAGGGTCTTTAATACTTTCTCGCACACCTGAACGTCCTGCTAGGTGAATAACTAAATCGAATTTTTGATTAGGAAGTTCACATGTTAACAAATCATCTCCGTCAACTAAATCAATACCTGTAACAGTATGATTTAATCTAAGTGCGTTAATTAAACTTGACCCTATAAATCCTCTATGTCCTGTTAATAAAATGTTCATTATTCATCCTTCCATATAAACGTGGATATAGAAAATCTAAATTTAGGACCTGTTCTACTTGGACCATTAAATCTGTGAACTAGTTCTCCGTCAAATCTAATCATTCTATTAGGAGTATAAGGCGAAGTATATACTATTTCTTTTCCGTGTTCATCATAAAAAAATGTCTCTCCACCCCAGCCATCATTCCATTTATCATTTACATAATATAAAATTACATCTTGATTTTTATGTGTATGTACAGTGTGCGAATCATTAGTAGTATCACAATTAATAACAGTACTTGCAATTCTATTTTCTTCAACATCTCTAAACGGAGCACTATCAATTAACGGGTTTAAAATGTTGTTTAAATTGTTATCTTGGTGCCTGTGCTGCCACATGTCATTTGTAATTTGGAAATGCAGAAATGCTTCTTCTATATTAAAAGTATCTTGCCATCCAAAAAAGTATGGAGCCTTTGTACAGCCGAGCAATATTCCTTTATTTAAATCCCAATTAAAAACATTATCATAAACAGTTATGCCAGGGTAAGGAGTGTGTGTTGATATTTTCATCTTGCTATTCCTTGTTCTTGAAACCAAGTGAGATATTCCCAAGTATTTTGCCAGCCTGTAACATGTCTGTAATAATTTACGACTTTCTTTAAGGGATAATCATTTCCACCTTCGTGCATTGCATCCCCAAAGAAATAAAGGCTATCTCTTGTTATGTTAAAGTCCTTAATAATTTGACTCTTATCAAATCCTTTAGGACTAATATCAATACCTGTTTCTCCGCCTACTTTTGCTTCTAGGTCAGGAAACATTGTATTAAACGCATCTGCAATTTTTTTACGCTCGCCGTTCTGTTCTTCAAATGCTACATATGCCGCACGTTGTTCTAGAGTAGCATTACGACCTACAACACTAAAGTTTACCATGCCAGGTCGTTCTTCGATATGATTGCCTGTGCGTATGCTAAAATCACTTTCATATTCACAACTAATTAAAAAAGTTCTTGCAAGGTCAGGAAGTTTCCAATCATTAGTTTGAATGTGATTGTTGCTCTGCCAAACGTCATTGCCGTTGCAGTTGTAAACACGCTTGCATAGATTGTAAGTATCTTCGCCTAGTTGCTCGATGGTCTTGGGCTTGTCACTGCCGGTTACAAGATAAACATCATTAGCCGAGCAAAATGTATTAAAGAACATTTTAAAATGTATGTCAATAATTCCTCTACTAGGAGTTAATGTTCCGTCCACATCAAAAATAAATTTATTTTTCACAAACACGTTTCCTTAAATCACTGGTGCTGAATCGATGCTCTCTCTTATTAAAGTACAGTTCGATGCCACGTTTAGCACAAATTGCTCTGCCTGTAAACTTACCGTCTCTATACTCTTCTCCTAATATTCTAACATCAATATGATACATTGTCAAGATATCTTCTAAGTCTTTTTCAGTACCATATGGAATAATTTCATCTACATATGATACTGCTTTGAGTTGTGTATAGCGTTCAACAATAGTTTGTATAGGAGAGTTCTTTTCTTTTCTGTCTACACTAGGATCAACTTGCAATCCGCAAATAAGATAATCACATTGGTCTTTTGCTTCACGTAACATCTGTACATGTCCTGCGTGTAGTAAATCAAATGTGCTACAAGTAAATCCTACTTTCATTCCATCATCTCCTTTAGTTCCCTTAACTTTTCAATAACTTCTTCAATAGTATTTAGGTCCTGTTCGTTCTCTGTATCAATTTCTATTTCTAGTTTTATCTTCACTTTATTCTCCGAAATCAAACAAACTTGAGAATGTGGTGTGTTGCTTTGTATCTTCTAACGGATAGTTAAGCACACCAATCAAGTTGTCCAACTTGTTGTCAATAATGGTTTCTGCCATAGCTGAATCATCAAACGGAAGTTCTTTGAACCACTCAGGCAGTCTCATCTGATCCGTTGGATATGCAACACTTGTATAACCCAACGGATTTTGTTTTAGTTTACAAACAATAACTTTCATACCGTCAACGATTTCTTCAGAGTACTTGTCTCCGTTCATACGTTTGAGTGTATTCCAGTTGATGCTTGCCCGTACATGGCCCGGCATATTTGCCTTGCCTTGTTTTTCTTCTAGTCGACGATAGTGTCCGACTTTGTTTGCACGTTTGGGCGAACCTTTCTCCCAGCCAGGTCTTGCACTAAACTCCTTGCGGAATTCTGTGATGCGTTGTAGTACATCTTCGCGCGGCTTATCAGTAAGTACCATAAGCAGTAGTTCACTTAAAAACTCCTGCATAAACACGGGTGTATCTGATCTACGCAAGTCCAAGCCCATTGCTTTTACTTTGCCGGCTTTGCCATCTGTGTCTGTTCTAAAGCCTTCGTTGTCTACTACTAGTGCCGCATAACGCTTCTTAGTAATATACAAGCCTGACTTTGCAACAATCTCTCTACCTGCCGCAATAACATCTGCACGACTCTTTGGACAGTGATGTGACTTGGCCATCATATCTGCAAATGTGCTGTCTACTGCATCTGCTACTTGATCATATAGTGTAATAGCTTTTTCAGTATCCCAAGGAATTTTACCTGATTCTATGTCATCTTTGAGTGTAGGGTATGCACTAAAGTATACAGAGTCTGTATCTCCGTATATAACAGCTTCGCCTGTGTGATCATATGTGCCTGTGATAACTTTGTTTGCTTCAGCACTCATGTGCTTAACAATTGTTCTACCGGTTAATGTAGTAGACTGACCAATACGTTTATCGAAAAAACGGCACCCAGGATTGAGAATAGCACCATACAAACTATTAAGATTAATTTTTTTAACAAGTTGCCTTTTGTCCCAGTATTCGATTTCTGCTGCATTTCCTGCGTCCTTTGCTTTCTTTAACATTTTTTGCAAGTCTTTACGTTCACTGTACCAACGCTTTAGGATACCTGGAATAACTCCTTCAAACTCTGTAGTAAAGATTGTACCATTAGCACTTAGCATCCACGGTTGATTACTGTCAAAGATTACTTTGTAAATTTCTGCACCGCTTAATACATCACTGCTACCGTTTTCCCAGTCAATAGTGAGTGCAATGTCCTTGCGTTGCTCCATAACAGCTTCGTATTCTTCTGTACTGAAACGTCCTTCCCACGACCCTGCAAAACTCTTCTTTTTAAGCGTCATATCTTCATGTACACGGGCATCACTAATCTCAGGACGTATTTGTCCTACAACAGTTTCTGGAGCCATATTCAATGCACGAATCACACTAGGATACAGTGAATTCAAATCCATACTTGCAATCCACTTGTGCAAGCCTTTCTTAGGAAATGCTACATAAGCACCAGCGGCTTGTGTGTTTTCTTCATCACGCTTTTTACGATTAGGAACCTGTAAGCCCCTGTGCCACGCTTCGTTAACAATAGCTTGCTCTGTAACAGCAACAGCACCCATAGTGGTCTGTAGCAAAACAGTGTTTGCGTGTGCAAGTTCGTTACTGAGATCGATAAATCTTAGTTTTTTGTCCAGCTTGTCCAGTAGTGCGGTATCTTGTATGTTGTATTCGATGAATTTTCTAAAGTCATTGTTGTACAATGCGTCCAAAGTGCCTTCATAAGGGACCTTGTTCTCGCCAACTTCGATTTCGCCAATGGCATCAAGTCTGTATGTGTGTCTTTCTTCATACGTGTATTTACGATATAAATTCAAACTATCTAAATGCACTCTGCCTATTAGGTCAAAGGTCTGCGCTATTTTACCAAACTTTTCATACTCACGTTTCTTAGGCAGTTGTCCCCACAAGCAGAACCTACGTGTGTCGTCTTTGCTTAGTACGCGAGCTGTTCTGTTTACAGTGTACGGAATATCATAACCTTCGCTGTTCCAACCTGATAAGATATCACTATCTTCAATCAGTGTCAAGAAAGTGTCAATCATATCACCTTCTTTTTCAAACAGCATTACATTGTCAATGCCTTCGAGTTCTTTCTCAGCTTGCTCCATTGTAAGTGTCTTAGGTGGAACAGCAAGACATACCATTGTTTCAAGCCATTGTAAATAGACTGAGATTGAAGTAATAGGCATAAACGGATCACTAGGATCAGCAAAGCCACGCTCTGGATCAAAGTCAGTCTCAATATCAAAGAACGCAATGTTTAGTTTAGGTGCATCTTGATTGAGATAGTTTTCGCTCAAACACTGGAAGATTGGATTAATATCACTTTCAAACAGTTCTTTGTCTCTGTTAATAGCAACTTCCTTGCGGAAGTCCTTTGTGTTCTTACACACAATACGACTTAGAGGATCACCGTACACACTCTTGTACTTGCCTTTAGCATCTTTGTAATAAAATGTATATTTGGATTGGTATTCCCGATAAGTTCTCTTACCGTCTTTACGTTCGACTACACGGATCATATCTTGATCTCTGTCAAACATTGCGTCTACATAACTCATTTAATTAATTTCTTCCCTATTTTTTTAGCAACTGCATACGGTGTTTTAAAACTAGATATGTAGTTAGTTAGTCCTAGCCATTGTTCATGTGATATTAGTTTAGATTCTATAGTCATTTTTGTATCAACTAATGGAGTTAAGTGTGCAATAATAGTACCTGCTTTTAGTTCCACAGTCTTTTCACGCCCGTTACTTTTAGGCAACATGATGTTAATATGATTGGCATGCTGATATTTGAACTCTAATACACCTGATAGTACATTATAGTCGCTAATATTTTCTTTGTGCCACACAGCATCATGCATTAGAAAAGGAGTATCTATATTACTAGTAACATGCCAAGGATTCATCAATTTGATATGCAAACTGTTTTTAAAACCTTCGCCCCATTGATCAGAATTGTGAACTTGAACAAAATCTCTAGTCACTTGTCCAATTCCAGGCATTTGTACATTTAAGAGCCGGTCATTTTCATATGTAATATTAATATCTGTCCATAATGGAATATTAATACTATTTTTAAATAAATCAATAAATCCAGGACATGTTGCAAGAGTAGGATCTTGCTGAGAACGATCAATAGTTTTAAACCAATCAGGCAATAGTTTCATACCCTCTTGTGGAGAAAATAAATCGTTCTTTTGTTTACTACCTGTTGTATAGAATGTAAGATTTGTAGTATCTTTTTTCTTAAACATTTATTCTCCTTGTTGCTTATGGCCAACTAACCTTATACCTGTTCGTAAGTGAACGACTCTACTGATACTTATTTTAATTTAAAATAAACAGTTGTACAAATGATACTAGATTCATCATAGTAAACCAAGTGCATAGTACGATAACAAATGCAGCCTTTCGATAAACAGCACTAATAATACCTAGTATACTACCTATTAGATACATTGGTACAAAGATTCGAGTTGCTGGGTCTAAGATAGTAAATGCCAGTACAGCACTTGCTCCGATAAGTAAAATTGCTTCAAACATTTCACAATAGAACGCTAATGGACTTTCTTTGTAGCTATTTTTAAAAAAATCTACTGTTTTAGATATCACTTGTCAACACCTACTGTAGCAACTAGTGTTTCAAGATCATCAAATGCATCAGCATGCTTGTCCCAGTCACGTTTTTGTGCAATTTTAATTGCTTTGTTAATTAATGATGGTTTAATATCAAGTTCTTCTGCTACTGCTTTAACAGTATCTTTAAGGCCACCTTGCAAGTCTTCAATCTCTTGCATTACAGTTACGCCTTCTTGTACTAGTCTTTCAAGTTTTGCCTTTTCTTCAGCACCATAGGTACGATCGCTCATAGATATCTCCTTGTTGAGTTAAATTGTTAAGTTAATTATATAGGATATTTAGAGGTTTGTCAAGCGTTATGATTACTTTTTATCGTTTAATTTACGATAAAGCATTTCTTTGATAGATTCAACGCTTTCTTTCTTTGCAGTCTTTGCTGCATCTTTCCAAGCCTGTGCAGTAGGAGCCTTAGGATGTCCTTGCTTGCGACTTGTTCCGGCTTTTTTACGTTTGTTTACGTTATAATATAAGCCTTTGCTTTCTTCGTTATTTAGAGTAAGTTCTTTACGCCTTTTATCGATATGTGATTGTGTGTCTTTGTCCATACCGGCAGGTGATTTACGAATTGTACGTTCTAAGTCGTCTAAATCTTTATGGTGACGTTTGTTTTTATCGCTTTTGGTTTCTTCTTCGACTTCTTCGTTCCACTTTGCCATCCAAGTGTCAAAACGTTTCTTTTTCACAGGATCAGCAGCGATTTTTTGTAATCCAGCAGTGTGTTGCTGCAAGAAACTTTTCCAATTGCCTGCATGTGATGGTTTTATTGTATTTGCTGTTTTATCTGATTTTTGAGGCTTTGATTTACTTGGAGTGACTAATTTCTTTAATGGATTTTCAATACCTATTGCACCTAATGTATTATGATTGTCCCAGCCTCTTTTAAGAGCAGCCTTTGCATCTAATTCATTTACTTGTGATTCATTTAATGTTATGCCTGCAAGTGCAGCAAAGTCCGAAACACTGTAATCTCGATCCATTTCTAACGAACCTTCCGGTACTTCTACACTTTCTTGCACATAATTTTCAGCACTTGCTACATTTCCTTGCGCATTGCCGCCAGCTGACTCGGTTAGTTTACGCAAGTCTTCTGCTGGATCACTTGGATCCAGTGCAAATAGTTTGTGTTGAAGTGCGTTAAAATCCATTAACCGTCACCTTTTACCCTATGGCAGCTATCGCCTTTGCCTCTGCGAAAGCCTTTCCAGCATACTTTACCGTGACTACCTTTTTTCTTCTTTTCAGAAAGTGTAGTATAACTTGGTTTACCACATTCCGAACAATTTTTTGACTCAGAAAGTTTAGCTGATAGTTTATCTTGGAGTGATTCTTTGTAATCTTTCTTGTCTTTTTTCTTATTTTTCATCTTCTCCACATTCTTTTTGAACTGTGGAGGAACTTCGCCTTCGTTTACTGCATTGCAATTACAATGTTCACAGCTAGGAGGACATGTACAATCTTCTGCTTTAGTATCAGCACCGCAACACTTGTCTGAGCAATGTGTATCTTTTGCTTCTGTTACTTCATCACCCATTGGACTCTCTTCATAGTCCATATGATGATATACGCTACCAATCATGTCTGCTGATTTAGTAATCTTAGATTGTACCCAACCTTCTAAGCCTTCTGCTTCGCTTACACCTTTTAGCATGTCGTGTAGTTTGATTGCATACTTTGCTAATTTGTATAGTTCAGCACGGGCCATTTGTACTTCATGGTCTCTTTCAGCAACGTCTGCTAATTCGCCTAAGCCTTCTTTAACTGCTTCGTTTTGTTTCTTAAGAACTGCTGCAACTTGTGGATGACTTGCTAGACCTTTAGCAATTTTTTCAATCTTTTTGTGTGCACCACTATAATCTCCGCCTTTGTGACGAGGATCAGATGCAATGCCAACAGCCATTTTTACATGCTTTGGATCATGTTGCTGCTTTTCTATTAATTCTTTTTCTCTCATGTGAGTGACTCCAATACGTATTATGTAGTATTTATGCTTTCTTCTTAGTAGCTTTCTTTTTCTTAGACTTCTTGATAGAGCCTGTTCGTGTCAGCGTACCTGGACCGCCATTAAGAAATCCATTGCCACCGCCCATACTAGAGGCAACTGATGACGCTGCCATTTCTGCTGCGGCTGCTTCACTTACAATATCTTTAATTTTCATTTTACTTTCCTATCATCTAAAATATCTTGTATTACTTCGGATCCTTTGTTAGTAAAGAAACGCGGCGCAATACTATGTATTATAAGCAATGGCACAAGCATTTGTAAACGCAATGCTGCCCAAAGAGCAGCTCGCATATGTTGTAGGCCACTTTCGCCTTTTTCTTCTAGGTGTAGTTTGCATTTTTTACTAAACATTATTTTTTCTTTCTACCTGACTTCATATTAGCACACCAGTGATACATCTTAGCCTTCTCGCCACTTGCATTTTTAGCACGTTTGCGTAACTGTGTTACTGTACCATTACAACTTGCACCTGACTTCTTTACTCTACCAGGTCTGCTTTTGCCTTTTACTTTACCATCAGCAAAGTTTTCAGATACTGTACTTTCAGGAATAATAACTGCGTATTTGTCATTCCATTGACTGGCAGGCGGAAGTTCTTCTCCTGGAAAAGCAGTAATTACACTATAACTTTTGCCTTGTTTTATAGCATCTAATACTTTTTCATCTTGTTTAACATCGTCGGGTAGATAAGCAGGATTGCTTGGTCTAATAATTACAGTTATTTTATTTGTAGCAAACTTTTCAATAGGCGCAGTTGTTCTTACTGCTGGAACTTTTACAGGTTCACGCTCTTGTTTGGTTACTTTTCCTAGTTGGGCATCTGGTAGATTTTTTGCATCTTCGATAGGCAGGACTAGATTGTAGCCTGCACCAGCAAGATCAACTGTATACGCTCCGCCATCACCTTTTACTGGAATATTTTTTATTACATCTACTAACTTTTGTAAGTTAATATTCTTAGAAAACACACTTCCTATGCCCGGCTTGTTATGTGTGCTAATATGTTGTTTAGCATAGTCGCTTAATAAAATATGACCTGCTGGTATGTTAACAATGTCAGTTGCTTCTTTTACACCTTTTTTCTTACCGTCAGCAAAGTTTTCAGTTACGTTGTTATCTTTGCCAACTAGTTTTACACCACGTTGCTTTGCTAATTGTATAATTTCTTTAGTCACCTTAGACTTCAGAATTTTTACTGCTACTACATAATCCCATGGTATTGTTTCTTCTACTCTGTATTCGCTTTCAAAGTCACCTTTGCCGCCTTTAGCCCAATCGCCTGCTCCTGGAGTACTTTCCCAATCTTCTACATGCTTTTCGAATGTTTCCATTTTGCTTACACGAGCAGTATCGATGACTATTTGTACTTCTGGATTACCTGATACTACATATTTTGGATCTGCTGTCATACTAAAATATTCATCTGGTTCGCCTAAGTGTCCGTCTCTTAACATTCCTGTCAATCCGCTTGCATATGCTACATGGAACAAATACTTTCCCAACGGCACATTTGATTCAGCAAAGTTTTCTACTGTTTCTTTTTTTCCAAAAACTCTTTGTATAAATGTTTTTTTACCATTTTTAGGTTTATTAGGGTTTGGGTTGGTTAAAGAATACGCTGCAAGTCCGGATTTGGCATTAACTTCAATTTCCCATCCAGACTTGTCGCCCCACATCTTTAAAAATCTTTTATAAAGTCTTGCTCTATTACCGTCTTGTTTATTTGCATAGAAAGTTATTTTTCTGGCACTAGTTTTGTCCAATTGCTTCCACCATTTTAACATAGCGGCTTGTACTGTTGCAAAAACTCTAAACTCATCACCTTGACCAGAGCGTCCCATTTGTTTATTTGAACCATCTCTTGCAAATTCTATCTCATAAACGCCAGCAGGTTCTTCACTAAAATGAATGTCTAACGCACTACCATCGTCAAGTTTCACAATACCACTTGAGGCACCTGTTGGATTTAAATATTCCCATGTTATAGGGTAAGGATTATTAAATGCTTCTTGTACTTTTTTCTTACTGTCAGCAAAGTTTTCTTCTACAGGCTCTTCTATTTTATTTTTAATTGCTTTTGCTGTTCTATTGAACTTGTAATCTTTGTATTTAAATCCTATGCCGCCTGCTTTTTCCCAAGCGTTTATATTAACGCCGTAGTCATCTATTAGTATATTAGGAGTACCATCTTTTTGTGTTGCAAACTGTGGCTTATTGTGTGTAACAATCACTTCTTCTGGTGGGAAAAACGCTAAGTTCTTCTTTACCCACTCACGTTTGTGTGGTTCACTACGTGGATCGTCTGCTAATGGACTTGTACATATCTTATACTTGCCTTTAACTTGTTTTATCAGTCCTAATAATTCTTTTGCTTTAGGTAGTACCGGCAAATTTAACCAAAAGTCTTCTATGCTTTTAATATCACCAATTGCTTTCGCAGGATCTTTAATATCTTTCCAGTTGTCAACTCCTTGGGACTTTGACCACTCACCAAAGAAGTCTGCAAGTACACCGTCCATGTCAACATAAATTTCTGTATTAGGAGCAATTTCTCCTAATGCTTCTTCTAATGACTCGTGGTATGCTTTATCAGTAGCATCTTTAGCACTAGCACCTTGTGGGTGTTTAGGATTAATGCCTACAGGTTCGCCATTCATTAGTTGTGAAATATCGGCGCTTTTGCCAATTTTGTCTAATAGCTTGTGTAACTTGTCTTTAGGATCATAGCCGCCGGACTCATAACCACTCTTGCCACGCACTTCTGTACGTTTGCCTGAAGCAGTATCAGTAATGTTTAACACCAACATTTCTTTGTCACGTTCTAGTTGTAGCTTGTAGCCTTCTGCAAGTCCTAGATTAAACAGCACATTAGTTGACTTGCCTTTAACTTTTTTACTTAGTGTTGGAGGACGTCCGTCTTTGTCTACTTTGTTGCCAAATTTAGCAGCCTGTTTGGTAACTTCATCAGGACCAACATCAACTGTTTGATTCTGTTTAGTAATGCGTCCGACGCCTTCTGTGATATCTCTTATTCTCATGTTACCAAATCTTTACTATATGAAAATCTACAGGTTTTAAAAATTTAATTTCGTTCTTTTTGCCGTCTAAATCATAAAACAAAAAATATTTAGGTGTAGCTTTTGCAATCTTCTTTGCTTGATAGAATTGTTGTACTTTCTTTTCAGTACGAGATCCGTCTGTATGTACAGTAACATCTCCAGGAACTGTTATAATTAACTCGTATTCTTCTCTTGTTACTCTTTTCCACCAAGTTCTTAAACCCATCACTTGCGTCCTCGAAAACCTTTAGGCATATTTTCACCGGTCATCTTAGGAAGTCCAAACCATAGTTCGAACCATTCTTTGTCACCTGGCTTAATATTATCTTTACGCATCTTACGTGCATTTGAATTTGCAGCATCACTAATATTTTCAAGAGTATACTCTGTGTAACCTTTGAATTCGTTTACACCTGCGAGTTTCTTTATACGCTCGAGTTCATCCATTACTTTTCTTCTTGTTATGCTGTGCCCATGCTATTGCATAAGGTGCACCTGGATCGTCAAATTTCTTCTTTAGTGCTTTAACTTGTTTTTCTCTACCTGGCGGAGCTTTTTCTAATGTTTTCTTAGTTTTCCAAGCGTCTTTATCGCCTCTAGCTGCTGCTTTTCTTCTTGCAGCAATTTTATCTGCAATAGTTGGTTCGTCAAACTTTTCTTTTTTCTTTGTAACTGTATCTCTTTTAGGTGTATGTCTAGCAAAGCCTAATATTTCACCTACTGGTGCTTCTGTATCGCCTAGTGCTTTGTTTAGAAGTTGTACTGCTGCTTCTGCACCATTGCCGTACATGAGTTTGGCAGCTTTTAGTTTATCTTCGTCACTCATTTCCGGCCAACTGGCTCTTAGTTCACTTGCACTTTTGATCTGCATACCACCAAAGTCAAAGTTGATAGTGGGACCATACGCCATGTAGCCCATTTCGTCGTGTGTGTTTACATTTTTACCTGTGTAGCTTCTTAGATATCTTGGCTCGTTTGTAGGCTTTTTAGTTTTCCTATCAATCTTCATTCTATCAGGTAACGGTTCTTCGTTTTTGTCTTTTTCACTGCGAACAAATACCAATGCAGTATCATCGTCTAACAAATGCGAGTATTCTCTATTGTTAAAAGGTGATCGAACTTGCATAAAGTTACTTTCAGGAACGCCCGCCATTGCAGCAAGTTTCTTTTTAACTTCAAAAGGAAAGGGTCGTGTTTCTTGGTCATTAGTTGCAGCAACATAAACGTTTGCTTTTCCGAATGTTTTTACTGCCCAGTCGTATAAACTTTTATGACCAGGGTGAAAAGGATGAAACCCACCTGCCATGACTGCTACTACATTACGGGCTTTTGCTTCGAAGAGTTCTCTTAAGAGCATTAGTATGCTCCATCTTTAATCATTTTCATTTCTTCGCCGTACACTTTTTGTACTAGCAGAGTTTTGTCTTCTGGCTTAAAAATATTCTCAGGCGAACCTAGTTTAAATTTATTACAATATGATTCCATTGCACGACTACATACTTCGCCTAGACATTCTTCAGCAACACATGCTTTTCCTGCATCATGACGATCTTTCATCTGCATGATAGCTGGAAATAACGACTTACGATAAAACATAGGATCGTTACGCATATAGATAGCAATGTCATCTACTACATCAAACGGTAGTTTATCGTCCATTGGTTGTGCAAATTCATCAATACGCATTGTTTAGTCCATATCTACGACCCAACCACCATCGCGGAATTCCGCAACAACTGGGTCACCTAAATTAACATTTTTAATTCTAACTTTAAGGATAGGCTTCATGTTTAGGTCTAATTCTTGACCAACAATTTGTGCATCCATCATACCCTGATCAGATCTTAAATTACCATCATCGTCTCTGCCGTGACCACTATTAATCACTCTAACTTTAACAGTTTTGCCTTCGTCTTCTGCTACTGCTGGCTCATCGTATAGTGCTGATAAACGATCTCCCATTTCTCTTATTAACTGTGCTTCTGATTTTACCATTTTCTACAACTCCAATATCTTGCTTTTGTGCGCGGGCCAGGATTATCGCAATTGTGTCTTGCTCTAAAACTCTTACGTGCGCCTGGATTATTTTTTCTAATACGCATTGATTTGCCCTTAACGCTTGAGCCACCATGACCAAAGTTAACTTTCTTAATATTCTTAGTCTTTGGATCTCTTACGTATACTTTAAACTTCTTGACATCACCTGCCATTGGTTTACCCAATTTAACTTTGCGGCCTTGATATTCTGCTTCGTCCATTGGATCATCGTCTTCGTTGTACCATAACATTCCATACTGTTCGTAAAACTCATCGTCATCATCGTAAGTTTCTTCAGTAATTTCGTCATGTGCATTACCAATTTCAATATCAAAGTCTTCATAACCTTGTTCAAACATATAGTTTGCGAGTTTTTCAGCATATTCGTTTGCTTCGTCTTCTGATAGTTCTTTAGTTAATGGAATTTGAAATACTGTGCAGTCTTGTTCAGTTACGAATACTTGACTTTCTGTAAAGATGCTTTCATCTAGTTTAGTAGCACCTTCCTGTTTTTCCATTACGACTCTTACAAAATTTTCCATATCTTATACCTTAATGATTTAGTGTTACTGAATTAACAGAACCGTCTGTATACACTACTTGTGCTCTAATCCATACATAATTGCCAGTAAAACTTGCAATTTTACTTGCTGTTTCTTCTGTTGCTGTATATGTATGTACATCAAACCAGTCTGCTTCTACAGGTGTAACTGCAAGAGTGCCTTGTATAGTTATTGTACCTGTTAACACGCTGTAGGTGTACTGTACGCTGTGCAATCCGTCACTACGTCCGTAGTAACCGTCGCCCTTAAACTTCTCACCGGTTACAGTCTCAGTCGTACCGCCCCCTGGGTGAGTTTGTGCTGTTAATATTGTTTCACTTTGTGCCATACTAATATTTATCAATATCGCCGCTGTATACTAATTTCTCTACATTTCTAATACTAGACCCTGCTAGTAATGTCACAAGATTTAGTATTTTTTCATCTCTAAGATATATGTACAAACCATTTAAATAGCCGTAATTTTCTAAGCCTTCTAGTGCAATTTTGCCTATCTTGCACTTGTCTTCATTTGCTCGTATCCAAGTTGCAAAATCTGTATTAATACGTGTGCTATTAAACCACACTTTTATTGGCAATTTAGGAAGATTATCTACAATCTGTATTTTGGTTTTAGATTTTAAAGTTTCAATATGTTTAGGATCAGGCTCCCAAAATTCAGTCGAAGTTTTTAATCTAGATGATAAATTTAAAAGAAAATTTTTGTTATTTGAAAACAGTGTAATACAGGAATAAGGATCAATTCTTAATTTATATTCTTCGCTATTTTTTAATATAGTGTATATGCTCATAGCATCTAAATAATCATTTACATCAATTATAACATGTGACCGAAATTGTTTTTTTAGTAATGGCTCATTATTTCTATATTGTTCAGTCAGATAATCAAGCTGTTCTCTTGCATAACTTAATTTTTCTTTCTTCTGTAATTCTGATCTAAAAATATTATGTAGTTCATTCCGGAATACCAATTTATAAAGGTATTCCGAATAGAACAATTTACGTGATTCAAACTGTTTCAATGGTTTGCTCGTCGACACAGGCTAAAACTAGCTTATTGTCTTGGAAGTCTATATTAACTACGCCGCCATTTTTAAGATCTCCAAACAACATTTGTTTAGATAGAGGACGTTTTATGTCTTGATCTATCACACGCTGTAATGGTCTTGCACCCATTTTAGGATCAAATCCTTTGTCTACTAGATGATCTAATGCATCATCACTAATAGTAATTGTAATACCTTTGTCTTTGACCATGTCTTTAAGTTCAACAAGGAATTTGCCAACAATTTTCATCATCACAGGCTTGCCAAGACTTGCAAATGTAATTACGCCATCTAGTCGATTGCGGAACTCTGGACTAAAGAATTTCTTAAGAGCTTTATCTTCATAAACATGCTCGTTTTCATCTCCACCAAAGCCGATAGTATTTTTCTCTGCATCTTTAGCGCCTAAGTTAGTAGTAAGAATAAGTGTACAATTACGTGCATCTGCTTCTTTACCATTAGATCCTGTGATCTTACCATTGTCCATTACTTGCAACAAGATTTGCGATACATCTGGGTGCGCTTTTTCAATCTCATCTAACAATAGTACACAGTTAGGAGCTTCTTGCAGTTTAGTAATCAAGATACCTGCGTTTTCTTCATGACCTACATATCCTGGAGGGCTACCAATCAGCTTGCTTACACTGTGTTTCTCCATGTATTCACTCATATCGATACGTACAAGTTTTACGCCAAGTTGTTCGGCAAGTGCCTTGGCTGTTTCAGTTTTACCTGTACCAGTTGGTCCCATGAATACAAAAGCGCCTACTGGTTTATCATCAGCTTTAAGTCCTGCTTGACTTACAAGAATCTTATCTACAATATTTTCGATTGCACTATCTTGCCCATACACTACTTTCTTAATATTGTCTTCTAGATTAGCAAGATTGCTTGTTTCTTTCTCTGCAACATGTTCAGCAGGCAAGTCTAACATTTTAGCAATTTCAAATTGAATCTCTTCTTCGCCTACAATCTTCTCTCCATCTACAACATTGTTGACCTTGAAGCGACTACACGCTACATCAATCAAGTCAATTGCTTTGTCAGGTAGTTTTTTATCGCTTTGATATTTGATACTTAATTTTACAGCCGCGTCAATAGCTTCTTGGGTAATAGTAGTATTGTGATAATCTTCGTAATACTTTTTAATGCCTTGTAATATTTCTGTAGTGGTTTCTTTACTAGGCTCGCCGACTACTACACGTTGGAATCGACGCATCAATGCACGATCCTTTTCAAAGTACTTGCGATATTCTTCCCAAGTAGTTGAAGCAACAACTTTTAAATCGCCTTTGGTAAGTGCAGGCTTTAGCATGTTAGCAAGATCATTTGAATTACTCCCTCCGCCTGCTCCTGCACCATTCATCATATGTGCTTCGTCTACAAACATAATAGTTTTGCCTTGCTTTGTAAGGGCTTGTAGCACTAGTTTAAAGCGTTCTTCAAAGTCTCCGCGATACTTTGATCCAGCAAGCATTGCACCAATATCTAGGTTATAAACTTTATATTCTTTTAAAAATTCAGGCACCATATTGTTTTCAATGTTGTATGCTAGACCTTCTGCAATGGCAGTTTTACCAACACCTGGATCACCGACCATTAGTACATTATTCTTCTGTCTACGACCTAGTGCAAGGGCTAAACTTTCAAGTTCTTCACCACGTCCAATAATAGGATCAACTTTACCACGCTTGACTTGATCATTTAGATTAGTTGTAAATGCACGTAATGCTTTACGAGCTTCGCCTGATATTTCTTCATCTTCAAAATCTTCTTCATCCAACTCATTATTAATAAATTCAGAAAACTTAGTCTTTTCAACGCCACCTTTTTCTAAATAATATGTGCCTACACTTTTCTTTTCTGAAAGTATAGACAGTAAAACATCAGCCAATTCAATGTGTTGTCTGCCAGCAAATAATACCTGTGTGAAAGCACGATTTAGCACCCTTTCAACTGTGGCAGTTTTCTTAGGTTTAAATTTTTTCACATCAATTTTAATATTATCACATTGTGTTTTAAGATGATGTTCAAGATTTGCTTTGATATAGTCAACATCAGCACCAAACATTGTAATAATATTAACAAAGTTTTCTTCACAGAACATTGAATACAACAAATGCTCTAGAGTTATATATTCGTGTTGAAGTTTTTGTGCATCTTTAATGCTTTTATCAAAAACAAGTTGTAATTCTTTGCTTGGCTCTACCATACTAAGTTGTTAATCCTCTTAATTTATATCGTTTTTAAGTTGTTGTATTCTGTTTAATACAAGTTCATTTGTTATTGTAGGCATATCTGTTTCTATCTCAACAAAAAGTATGCCTCTTTGTCTAGTATGCATGCTAGGCAATCCGTAGCCTGGAATACTAAACTTTGCGCCTGGTTTTGTGCCTTGTGGAACTTTTATTTCTAACCTTTTTCCGTCTAACGTTGTAATTATTATAACACATCCTAGCAATAAGTCAAATATATTTACGAGTGATTTTGTAAATAAATTATCATTATCTCTGTGCCAATGACGATCTTTACTGACCTTGATTCTTACATTTAAATTTCCCCGAGGATAGTTAGGGTGGCCTTTATCGCCTAATGCTTCATATTGTATCGTATCGCCATGTTTTGCGCCTGCAGGCACATCAACTGTAACTGTTTCTAATTCTCCAGTTTGAAGCTGATATTGAATTATTAAATTTTTACCAGTTATTACGTCTTTTAAGCTTATATCTGCTTGTACAGTTATGTCTCGATTACGTGGAGTTTGACGCTGTTGTGCAAATCCTTGACCAAACATATTGCCGTATTGTGCATTTGCTTGACGCATTGCTTCTTCAAATCCGCCCGTGCCTTGAAATCCATTGGGACCAAACCCTTGTGGATGTGGATTATCATAGGCGCTGCGTTTATCACTGTTGCTTAATATTTCATATGCTTGCTGAACTTTAACAAATTCGTCTTGATTCCCACCCCTGTCAGGATGATGCTGCATACTTGCCTTCTTGTATGCTTTCTTAATTTGTTCTGGAGATGCGTTTCTAGGTATACCTAGAATAGAGTAATAGTCCATACAATTACTTATCGTACGGACTATTACAAATTAGCAGTAATGATTACTTGCCTTTTCCTTTATATGCTTGCGCACCAAAGAACGCTGCAACAATACCAGCAACAGCAACAAAATATGTCGGCGCCATTGACCCTAGTACTTTTGCTGCTTCTGTAAGCCCTACAAAACTTGCTCCTACAACTGCAAATGGATACAATAGTAGTCCAAATAGTGCAAACCAAGTCATATTACGCTGTGCATCACGCATAGCATCTGCATCTTCAAGTTCTTTGCGTTTGAATTCTAAATGCATTTCCATTTCTTTTTTGGAAATGTGTCCGTCACCATTTAAATCTGCACTTTCCATAACAGTACTATCAATAGTCATAGTTGGTCTGTTATATTCAATTTCAGGTGCTGCTACTGGAGCAGGTGCTGCTGCTGGTTCCGGCGCCGCTGCTGGTTCTGTTTTTAATTCTGATGGCTTCTTTCTTGGCATTACTTTCCCTCCTTGATAAGTGTGTCAATCTTATGCCCATTTTGTTCTATCTTTTTCTCGTTTGTTTCTGGTGTTGCATCGAAGATAATCTTTTCAATCTTTAGTGCAGGTATTCTTTCATTTGGTACATATCGCCAAATATAATCGCCTTTAAATTCTCCACTAGCTTTGTGTATTCCAAATACTGTTTCAGTATTTCCTATTTTTACAATAAGAGCTCTTTCACCGTCTAGTATAACTTTGTCACCTTCTTTAAAAGCAGGGTTCATTTTAAATGCCATACCCTTTGCAATTTTTGTTGCATAGTCTTTGAACATTAGTGTTACAACTAATGCAAATAGTGCTGCTATAAATGGTGTTGCCATTTCTGCTAATTCAAGCCCTACGCCTCCTGCGCCCATTATTTCACTTTCCATCTTTATTCTCCAACTCGATTATACGAGCTTCTAACTCATCAATTTTTGCAGTAATCTTTGGGTATTTTACTCGCCATGCATTAGGATCATTTTGGAACCAAGTCCAGCCCCAGCGAATTGCTAGATATTCTAGTGTAGCGTCAAACTTGCCTACTGCCCATGTAGCCATTCTTGTGTCTTTAAACCAAAATAGGAACCCTGCGCCTAGAATTGATCCGGCGATTGCTGTGTATATCCACAGAGTGTCGTTCAACATTTGGTAAATTATATCCATAGTAATCCTTTTGTTACTATGGTATTTATCGTTTAATCGAAAGGATTAAGGTCCCAGCCACTTTTTGTGTTATTTGCTGCATCTGCTGATTCTTTTATTACTCTATCAGCTTCTGCATTATCAAGTACTTCTTCTGATGCTTTATAATAGTTGTCGTATGCAGCAATAATAGCCTGCTGTTGCTGTACCAATGCTCTAATATCACTAAAGTTCTGTCCAAGACGTTCGTAACCATCCGCAGTTAATGCAAATACTGCCAGTGGCTTGCCGCCGGCTGTCCATTTGGTAACTTCTTCTTCCATATTAGCTTCAGTAATTATAACCCATTCAACTTTACGCATAGAGACTTGATCAACTGCTGGCAAATTTAGCTCAGGCTTTTCAATCGGTCTACTAGTTACTTCAATCCGTTGTGGTGTCGTTGAGCAAGCCGCGAGACTTATAAGTGTCATAAAGCCAAGGACACTCATTATTAAAGGCCTTTTCATTCTTTGCATTTTTCTCTTTCTCCGTTAGTGGTGAACCAGATAATAATTCAAAACATCGTCCTGCTGCTGCTGATCCACCGTTAATTAATCTTTCAATTGAATCAGGCCTTTGAGACGCTAATAGCTCTAAGTCGTGTTTTGCAAGTTTATCTGCTAATATATTATTTTGTTGTCTTGTGGCAGCAAATTCAGCATTTACTCTAGTAATTTCTTCGTTTGCTTTTTTAAAATCTGCTGTTATTGCAGTTATAGTAGCTTCGTTTGTTTCAACTGCCACGTTTAGTTTTGCATTGTTTTCAGTTAATACGGCAATAGTCTTTTGAGTATCAGTATAGTACCAATATCCTAGACCTCCCATAGTCATTATAACAATTAAAAGTATTCCTGACAGTTTCATAATTTTAGTCTCCGAACATTAGTGCAAGACTCTTTGGACCCATAATTCCATCTGCTGTTAGTCCGTTTTCCTCTTGCCATGCTTTAATATGTGCTTCAGTACCTCTGCCAAAGATTCCATCTGCACCAATTTCTAATTCTTCTTGTACTGCTCTAACTGTTGGTCCTCTTGACCCTACACGAATAGTTTCGTATACCATTTTACTTGGTGACCAATGTCCACCTAATACTTCCATTGCGTGTTTGTAATGCTTCTCACGATCTTCCAAACCAATGTAACCACCGTTAATACGCTTTGTAGCGCCTTTAACATCTCTTGCATCGCAATACTTGTTTAAGCCGTTTGTATCCCAGAACCAACATGCTGAGTCTAGTGCGCCTTTTTTAGTGCGTACATAGTCTACTGCTTCTTCTGGGGACATTTCTAATTCTTTTGCAAATTCGGTATAGTTATAACGTCCAGTTAACTGAAGTATGCCACCACCGCGAAAACGCCAGCCGTCACCGCTATCAGTGTCGCCGTTGTCCATACGTGAAGCGTAAATAACGTTTGCGATTTTTCTAGGTTGTCTATGATATTCTTGCGCATCTCTGCCTGCTCTCTTAAAATATTTGCCAAATAAAGCATCAAGTGCTTTAGCACTGTAGTTTAAGTTTTCACTTAGTACTTTAAAGTTGTTTGATTCATGCCCGCACTGTGCAATAAACATTGCTACACGCTCCGGAGTATTCATTTCCCACAGCGGAAGTATTTCGCACATTGCGTCATACCAATCCTCTGCTTCTTCGTTCCCACGAAGCATCTCAATCACCATCTCTTCGGTGAATTCAAATTCAAAATCTTCTCGTGCCATTGTCTATCCTTTATAATATGATACGTTCTAAAACTAGTGTGTGTCCACTGTTTTCGAACGTTAGCTTGCCACCATATTTAGTAATGTTATAGTCGCCAACATATTTAGAAAGGAATATTATCTCTGAAAAGTCGTTTGCATTGAATGATTCAGTAATACTTTCTAATGTCTCAACAGTAGGACCAAAGTCTACAAATTTAAATGCAATTGGGTCCGCCCACGCCTTTTTAATAGTAAGCATGTTGCCCCACATGTTTACATTTTCTACCATACTTTTGTTAAAAAAGTTTGAATAGTTATTCATTGACTCAGACAGGTCATTTAATATATCACTGTCTACGCCATATAAGTCTGGATCAGAAGTTACTGCTCCGTTTAATTCTTCTAGTGTTAATGGTTTGCTGCGAAACTCTTTGTAGTAACGAAATTTCATATCGCCCATGCCAGTTAGATTTTCTAAACCATTAGCAAGTTCCATAATCTGCTCACCAACGCCGTCATCTCGTTGTATTTCAACAAACACCTTGTATGTACCATCTGATTGTTCGCCACTTGTGGCATCTGCATCTAGTACAAACGTGTATCCACGCTCAATAAAGCTTGCTAGGTCATCAGCACTTTCTTTAGTTTTAGTAGCAAATGCAACTGTAACAATATCCTTGTCCGATCCCATTTTACTTTTGTAACCGTCGATTTCTAAAATGTCATCTACTAGGTCTCGTAAGTCATATTGTTGTAGTGTCATTATACTGCTGCCTCTGCTGCTGGATCTGCTATTGCATCCGCTGGTTGCTCATCTGGATTTTCTTGTGGCGCTGGAGTTTCGGTTGGATCAATAAATGATGATTCGATGTAACCAGTGTATATGTCTGCAATTAACTTTTTAGGCATTTGAATTTCTACCATCCATATAGGACGTCTGTCTAATTTGCCTTTTTTAGTACCTGGACGAATATCGTCTTGTTTTTCAATTTTACGTGGCTCAACTATGTGACTTTTCTTGTATTTTACTTTACAATCATAATCTAACAAACGTTTGCCGCCCATTGGGTCTGGCATTTTATCTTCATCCCAGAAGAAACTGCAAGTTACCCAGTGTCTTTCAATCTTTGGACCTTCAGCAATTTCGCCATCACTCCAATTTTTGTAAACATAGATATCTAGTTCATCTAATACTCTTTCAAAGTCCTTTAGTACATTGAAGGAAGTGTTTGAATCATAAATTGATTCTACGTTTTTAATAATATCTAAAACATCATGCATATTTAAAGTCCATTCTCTACTATACTTATTTATCGTAGTTTAGTAGTTAACATATAATTTTATTCCAACATCTCGATGATAAGTAAAAGTGTAGGGAAGATTTTTCCTTTACTGGAAAATGAAGTCCTTGCTAACTTATCCCACCAAGGAGGACACTTAATGGGTGCTAAACGAAAAGCTGCTGAAAAGCGCAATTCAAACAAAGGCTACAACAACGTAGTTGATATTAAACCATTCCAAAAGCCTAGTAAACAGGTAAACATACTTCCAAGAAATAGAAATCAAGAGTCATACGTGCTATCACTGCTCGACGAAACAAAAGACATAGTCTTTGGCATCGGTCCAGCAGGAACGGGCAAAACTCTATTGGCTGTGCAAGTTGCTGTTAAACTGTTTAAAGAAGGTGCTGTTGACAAAATTATTGTTACTCGCCCGGCTGTTTCAGTTGATGAAGATCTAGGATTTTTACCAGGTACGCTAGAAGAAAAAATGGCGCCTTGGACAAGACCTATTTTTGATGTGTTAAAAGAATATTTTAACGCTGCTGAGATCACTGGAATGATTCAAGAAGGCATTATTGAAATATCACCACTAGCATATATGCGTGGCAGAACTTTCAAAAACTCGTTCATTTTAGCAGATGAAATGCAAAATGCAACACCAAACCAGATGAAAATGTTATTAACACGATTGGGCGAAGGAAGTATGATGGCTGTAACAGGCGATTTAAACCAAGCAGACCGTTTAAAAGACAACGGACTAATTGACTTTACAAACCTAATGGAAAAAAGCAATCAAACATGTTTGGACATAGTCCACTTCGATCAAGGAGATATAGAAAGACACGCTGCCGTTAAGGCTGTTCTTCAAGTGTACGGTGATGAATAGAAACACCTGACTTAATTAAGAACTCTATGCCCTGTGTACTACGATAACTATTTTCGTAGTATACAGTGGCTATTCCACTTTGATAGATTAGTTTTGCACAATCTATACAAGGCGCATGTGTAATAAAAATACTTGCACCTTCTCCACTTTCACTGCTTTTTGCTAGTTTAGCAATAGCGTTGCTCTCTGCATGTAAAACTTCTGGTTTAGATTTATTGTTTTCGTCTTCACAACAGTTGTCCCAACCAGTAGGCATACCATTATAGCCAATAGAAATAATTCTATCATCCTTAACAACAATAGCACCAACTTGTAGACGCCTAGCTGTACTAAGATTGGCAAACGTGTTGGCCACTTCCATATATGCTTTTATAAATTTATCTTTCATTTCTCAACAACAACATTAAGTATTCATTTTTAGTATAAGTCAAAGGCCAACTTGGGCTTTTGATCGGAGGACGTCCTGTATCATCATATAGTACGTGTACAATATGATATTTTGATAACCATATTATTTTTTTATTAAACGTACTTCGAACAGGCCACCACGCAAACTTTTCTTCATGAAATTCGTCAGGCTTGTCTTTGCGCCAATTGTTACCCATCATTCTGGCAAATCTGTGTCATGTGCATCAACTTTATAGCGTTTATGTTCTCGCATAAGTCCTGCCCATCCCTTAAAAGACATAAACATTGATTGTATAATCGACTTATCTCTAAGTTTTGTACTATCTCGTATATCACCAGTCCTTGCTAATATGTCATTTCTCTGAATAGGTATTACTTGACACAGAGGATCTCCTTGTTTAATTAGAGTAGGCATTGGTTGTTTCAACATGATATTAATAGGACTCTGCAAAGCACCAATATCGTGATCAATTATACCTGGCATTGCTTGCCAATTTTGTTCTTCGTGATATAACATTGGAAGGTACAGTAAACTCCAACCTTTTGTAGTATATGTCCTCCAAGGATTATCTAATTTTATAGGAGAACGTACTTTAAAAGTTTCTTCCATAAAGTTTTCAATCTGTTCAGGTGAATGAATTGCATGATGGAAGGTAGGATCGCAATACCTTGCATGTACTTCGCCATTTGGCATAGGATTAATTTCAATATCACACCAAGCAGGTATAACATATCCTAAACCAAAATATTCGCTTATTCCAGGACATGCTCTTACAGTTTTTATACTATCAATTCTATGTGGCTGCTTATTAACAAATGGCGCCATTGATGAAAATTTATCAGGAATAAATTCATTTGCAGGTCGTATAGGAGCGTATTTCCTTATTGCCCAATTGTCTGTTTCAAAGTATATTTGATAAGGTTTTATCATATTGCCATTGGTGCCTTGATACTAAGCATTGGATCATAATTTAACAATTCGTATTGATCAGGTGTAGTATTTGTTAATTCTTCCAAGTCTGTAAAGTTAGGCATCAGCAATGTAGGGCCTTTGCGTGGGTCTCTAATAATTTGTTGTTGCACTTGCTCAAAATGATTTTTATAGATATGACAATCTCCGCCAGTCCATATAAAATCGCCTACTTTTAATCCCAGCAGTTGTGCAAACATGTGTGTGAGCAAGCTGTATGATGCTATATTAAAGGGTACGCCTAAGAACATATCAGCACTGCGTTGATACAGTTGACAACTTAGTTCGCCGTCCTGTATATGGAACTGAAACATAGTATGACAGGGCGGTAATGCCATTACATTTACTCTATCAGCGTTCCACGCACTTACAATATGACGTCTACTATTTGGATCATAATGCATATTTTCTAATACTTCTGCAATCTGATCTACAAAACCAAGAGCAGCATCCCAAGTACGCCATTGATGACCGTACACAGGGCCTAGGTCCTTTATGGTGTCTGTGTTAACATAACCTAAGTCCTTTGCTTGTTTGTCCGCGTTGGCAGTCCAAATAGTTGTTTTGCCTACTAGCTCTTCTCTAGGTTTACCATAGTGTATTTCAGCAAGTCTACGTTCGTCACTGCTTCCTTCTAAGAACCACAGTAGTTCACTTACAACACTTTTCCATGCAAGTTTCTTTGTAGTTACAGCAGGAAATTCGTTGCGCAAATCAAAACGCATTTGATAGCCAAATACACCGCGTGTGCCTACGCCTGTTCTGTCGTCGCGGTCTTTGCCGTGTAATAAAATGTGATGTAATGCGTCTAAATATTGCTTCATGTATTCACTCCGATTTGGCTTTCATCTTCTCCGTATCGTCCTCTATCACGATTGCCTTCGCCATTAAGTTGTGTTAAATCTTGCTGTATATGTTTATAATTTGTTGATCGCTTCTTCCAAATTTGAAATTCTACATCGCCATGATCTTCTGACCAAGTATTTTCAAATATTGATTCAATTTTCTTTAACGGTAAAAATGTATCACAAGCATATGCTCCGGGAATACGACTTAGATAAAATTCGTCAATAACTCCTAGTGACTGTTCGATAATGTTAGGACCGCCAATGACCCAAGTTATTAAATCTGGTGATTCTATTTCTAAACTACGCAAATGTGCATTAACATCTCCGTTGATATAACCATGCGCTCCAGGATAGTCGTCTGGTCTACTAGTTACTAGTACATTCACTCTTTTAGGCAACGGACGCGGCATACCAGGATCTTCCCAAGTAGTAGATCCCATTACTACAATGTGTCCTGCTGTGTTCTCTTTAAACCATTTAAGATCTGTACTGTTGTTGGGCCAAGGAAGTGTTCCTTTTCTACTTACACCACCATAGTCGTCACACGCTAAAATTGCCTTAATCATGTTATGTCCTTAATTGGAATAATTCCATACTTTTCTAATTTGTTAGGTTCGCCTTCGTACTTAGCAGCATCCTCTGGCGGAGTTCCCATTTCAGTAATCACCGGCCATTCGTACCCATACTTTTTATTAATATTAAACCATTTGTCATGTTCTTCAGTTGTAGTAAATGCATTATCTGCCATTATTGCGCCAGGACCACATTCCGGCTCACATACTCCGCAATCAATACATTCGTCTGGATTAATTACTAAGAAGTTTTCACCTTCATAAAAACAATCAACTGGGCACACTTCTACACAGTCCATGTTTTTACACATAATACAATTGTCAGTTACGAGATACGTCAATTCAATACTCCGCTTGTTGCGAACATTATTAATAATACTACAGCAGAAACTATACCAACCAATGTCATTTGTCTAGTTTTTTTCTTGCCTGCTATTAGTCCTAGTTGTTTTAAGTCTTTTTTTATTGTATTCATATTCTTGCAAGTCTAATTAGCGTTGCCGCTAAGTTAATCTCCGGATCAGCAACCAATGCATGATCAACTAACCCTTGTTTAATAATTAGCACAGCTGAGTCTTGTTGTTCTTCATTTCCGAACAATTCAATATTGTCATACAGCCAACGATAGATCTCATCCATTTCTTCTGGCAACACTTGGCTACAAATAAGTTTACGTGCTTCTGTAATTTTGCCTGCTTTAAACAAGTCAACCATTTTAAGTTTGTAGTCATCTGTATTAGCGTCGGCATTTTTGCTAACTAGAGTGCCTGTTTGTGCTTCTAGCTGTACTGTGTTAATACACTTGCGCAAGTCTGGATAATACGCTTTAACATATGTATCTAAGGTGTCTAGCTCAAACTGTACACCCTCTGTAAGCAAGATCTCTGCCATACGTGCTGTAAACTCTACCTGATCAATCTTTGCAATGTGCATGTGCTGACAACGACTGTGTATAGCTGGCATAATCTTGTTGGGATAGTTGCATGTTAGAATAAAGCGTACACTGTGACTGTAGTCTTCCATCAAGTTACGTAGTGCAGGCTGCACACTGTTGATATTCATGTAGTCTGCTTCGTCAATCAACACAACTTTAAAATCACCAAACGGCATAGTCTGACAGAATGTAATAAGTTTGTCAACCCATTCAATCTTACGTGCTTCCTTAGATCCGTTGGCAATCAGTACATCAGTGTCTTGCACATCTAGTTGATTGATAAGAATCTTAGCAATAGTAGTTTTACCCAGTCCGGCACTACCACTTAGTAGAATGTGCGGGATACTTCCACTATCAATCCAGCCTTTGATCTGTTCACGTTGATTGTCATCGCGGAACACATAACCATCTACACTTTTAGGACGATATTTCTCTACCCATAATTCTTTCATTCGCTTGCCTCTGTTATCATTTTAATATTATTACTAATTGTAGCATCAAACTCCTCATCAGTCAAGTCAAAACGTAATCCTTCTGACAATGCTCTACTAAAGCTCGCACTTACATCATCATTAAGACCTAGCCTATTACATGCTTCTGCTGTGCTGTATCCGCCACTTAGAAACACAACACGTTCTACATTAGGAAACACTGTAAGATTATGATATAGGTTTGGCTTTTCAGGTGGTGTTAGTTTGAGAATACATTTACCTGGATACTCATCTAAGAACTCTTGCAAGTGATACATAAGAGCATCTTCGACTTCGCCTTTGATAGGATGGTCAATGGGTACTTCAGGTTCAATGATTGGCACAAGCCCGTAATCCCAAATAGTACGAGCAAGTGTAAATTGTTGTTTAAGAACAGGATGAATCATACCTGTACCATGTACAATGCTACGCATCTTAGTGCCGTAGATTCGAGGACCAATACCATTTGTAGCAAACTCTAACATCTGTTTTACTGGAAACTGTTTGAGTGTCCCGTCAGCATCACAGCCACTGTCAATCTTTAGGAACGTGTCAATGCCTTTTTCATCCAAGATGTTAACCATGCCACGTGTAACTGTGTCTTGGTAGAGGATTGCTCCCCAGATGTTTTTGTCGTTGAAGTCAGGACTGTTGACCATTCTAAGACGCATAGCATGAACTTTCTCCATCTTGTCTGCTTCTGTGTACGCTTGTCCGTAGCGTTCTAGTACGCCACCTGTTGAACCACCACTGTGATCCATTGCTGCAATAAATCTATGATCACTCATATGTTTCACCTGTTTCACGGAAGAAGTTTTCACTCCAAAATGCTTTGTCGTCAATCCACACATCGTAGTTTTCTTTTTCACCTACGCTTAGTTCGTGATGCTTTGCACCCCAATCCATCAGTTGTTTGTATGTAAGTTCATAATAGTTTACACCGCTTACACAGCCACGTGCTGTCATATATTTTATTGTGTGTCCTGCATCGTACAATGCGTTTACTCGTGCAATACGCTCTGGCATTGGAATATGATTAGCATAGTCTTTTTTACCACTGCCATCCATAAAGTAAACTTCTTGACAAATAGTGCCGTCGATATCAATAACGTATTTCATTAAAAGTCCTTTATATTTTTAAATTTTTTCATTCTGGTACTTGCATACCTTTTTTGGTAAAACTTTTTGCTCGACGAATAATTTCTTTTTCACATAAGCGACTATTGCTTAAATGATGCTTCCACTTTTTATATAGTTTAGCATAACTATTATTCTTTCTTGTCATTTCATTTACCAGCTTTAGCATCTTTTTCTGCTTTAGACAGTTTGTTATTCCATTGATTGTTACTAATACCGAGTTCACTGGGCATAGCCTTAGTTTCACCTTTAGTAACTTTACCACCCTTAGCAAGGAACTCTGCCTTCATTCGTTCAAGTTCTTCATCTTTTTTATTTGGACTATGATTCATTGACATCGATTAGTGTACTCCATTTTTTTAGTTTATCTTCTTTTACACTGCTACGTGCATAAATGTGTTTCCAATCTAAGATGCCATATTCTGTCATTAGATTAATCATACAATAAACATCACCTACTTCTTCAAGAAGTTTAATGCGCTGTTCTTCTGTTATTTCTTCTTTGTACTCAAACTTGCGCATTATCTTTGAACAGCGTTGCGTTAGTTCGCCGCACTCTTCCATAGTAATACACATCAACTGTTGTAATGTGTTTATAGGACTATCATTCATTTTGAGTTAGCATCCTCTATAATTTGTTCTAGTTTTGCTATCCAAGCAGGCGAAATTTGTATTTGATCCAGTACTTCATCTAACTCAGCTAAACTATGCTTGTTAAGTTTGGCATTTGTTGGTTTAATTGTAAGTCTATCTTTCATATTCTTGCTTATGCCTCCATTGACAGTATGCTTCCCAACCGTATTCATACATAGCGTATGCTACAACAAAGCCAACCCAGGGAATATTAAACGCAGTAGTCACCATTACATCTGCTGCTAAAAATGCTGCAGGATAATCATACCACCGTATCAACGCTGTATTCCTAACTCTTTGTATACCATTTGTACACCTTTTGCTTGGAAGTAAGCATCTGCTAGTGCGTTGTGCAGATCACTTTGCATTGCTTTGCGTGGATCTACTTTTGCCATGCTGAACAATGTTCTACTATCTCGCACTTGCCAAAACTGCCATGGAATAGGTTTACCACGTTGCCGCAACATATCTTCAATAATAGTAATATCAAAACCATAGCCGTGTCCCCACAGCACATCGACACCTACCATCCACTTAGGCAAACTATCTAAGAACACATCCATGTGTTCACGTCCTTCAGTACTAAATGCTTCTTCTTGTACTTTAGGATCCTGCTTGCTCCACCAGGCAATAGTATCGTCACTAACATCTCTGTCCTGTGAGTCTAGATCTAGTTTGTAGTAAAATTCACTGTGCGGTTCGCTGTTGTCTAAAGGATTAAATTTTACACCCCCTACTGTTAGCACTGCTGTTCGAGGAGTAGTATGTAGTGTTTCTAAATCAATCATTGCGTGTACAGGCATTAGAGTTCCTTAATAGTTTATATTATTAAAGTAACACATTTTGATGTCATTGTCAACAGTTATCTAAACATAAAAGTATAATTTATTCTTTTATTTTCGTAACCCGGAAGTGTTTCTACGGGTTGTGACTTATGATAAAATAGTGAATTAAATATTACAGCTCTGTTGTATCCATAATTAATTCTAACAGGTTCTTTTCCTGTAGACTTTAAAAATTCTCTTACTTCATCAGGTTTAAAGTTCTTTTCGTAATAGTCCCAGTCCGCAGGCGGCGCCGTGTCCCAAATATATAATCCGTTTGTTTCAGTATCATGTTTTACTGATTCATTAGGAGTTGCCCAAAAATTTAAGTTAGCTGAATTTTTTGTAGGTCCTGGATCAGCATGAATATCTACTCCGTATGAAGTTTGATTATAAATGAATGCCCATGCTCTTTCTATATCTAGCTGACTTAGAAATGGAAGTTTTTCTTTTGTTTCTTTAACAATATTTGAGAGCACCGGAAACCAAAGCTCGTTTGGTGTAAAATTAATTGCTGCATAATCTGTATAGTAATCATGTCGCATATTAAAATATAAAACAAAATCTCTTAATCTTAAAATGTACTCTTCATTTAAAAAATTATCTATTACAACATAACCAAGAGTGTTATATGTGTTATTCAGCATACTCCAATCTAGATTATGATTTAAAACATTGCCGTCAATTAAACTACGATTACCTAGTTCTTCCTTAGTTATAAAAACATTGTTTTTTACTAGAAAGTCTAGGTAATCTTTACTATCGTTATATGAATTGTGCAAGTTCAGGAGCCTTCCAGCCTTCAGGCTTTAGTACTTTACCGTCTTCACGCTTACGTACTTTGCCTGTGTCTGGATCAATCTTAGCAAAGTTTGTATCCATTACTTCTTTCCAGGCTGCTTCTCCGTCCCAGCCAGCGGCACGTACTGCACCCATAGTAACAACTAATATGTCGATGAGTGCGTCGAGCTGTTCGACTTTGTCATCTGCTGCTACTGCTTCTACAAGCTCACCTACTTCTTCGTCAATAAGACTTAGATACATTTTGTAGTTTGCTTCACTTGCTGGTTGGTCACACGCTGTACCGAAGCGTTCAATATCTTCAAATGGGTTTGTCATTATTACCTCTTTATGCTGTAACAAATGATGAAGGATCAATTGTTGCATGTTCACCGTCTGCATATTCTGCACCGAATTGAACTCCGTCGGGCTTTTTATCTGAAAATGCTAGTACACAGTCAGAATCTATCATGCGCAATTCTGTTTCACCATTGCCTTCGTCAATTTTAATACTACGAGTCCAACGACCATGTTCAATAAGTATCCAATCACCTACTTTATATGTCTCGGTGTTGTTGGGGCCTTTTGAATGTACTCTTCCCCAACGAGGATAAATTCCTCTTGTTTCTCCGTCATCGCTTCTTAGAATCAACCCACTTTTTGTAGTCTGTTCTCCAAAGTACATGTCGGAAACTAAAACTCTATCATTAATCGGTTTTAGTGTTCCGTGTATTGTATCTAAATTTATAGCCATTAATCACCTTTTTTTGTAAAATTGCCGTCTTCGTCTTCTAACCATTCTTCTTCATATTCGTCGAGCATTTCCAACTCTGTTTCTGTTAGAGATTCTGCAATATCATCAACTGGAGTAGTACTTGTTTTAGTTTTTACAAGTTGTCCTCTTTCATCTTTTGCATATTTTTGATAATGATCTTTTACAATATCTTCTCTTTTTCTTTTAATTTTTCCACCTGGTCCTAATTCGTCGCCACGTGCATTTACTTTTGCATTACCGATCGCAGGAACAAGTTCATTCTTCTTACGTAACAAATCCATGTCGACAACTTTGCCTCTCATAGATCTATGTACAATTTGTTTTCTAGCCATGTTATTCTCCTTATACTCTACTTATCTCAGGAACTCTTGCCAATCCAGGCCATATTGGATTGAATTAATTCTGTGTACACCTATCAAGTATAGCACATAACT
>Ga0233432_10000215_pt1 | contig 54478 bp, 63 predicted proteins | sample SI_122_August201_6_FD_179870 | JGI IMG/M metagenome (GOLD analysis project Ga0233432, IMG submission 179870) | Seawater microbial communities from Saanich Inlet, British Columbia, Canada - SI_122_August2016_10_MG | ecosystem: Environmental > Aquatic > Marine > Inlet | place: Canada: British... | reverse complement strand
GCGTTCATGCTTCATGGCCTCGTTCAGCAGAATCTCTAATGCTCCTCGAATCTGGTCGAGGCCGTGTTCATTTATCAGTTGTAGCACAGCCTCATAGGGGCTATAATTCGATTGGTTGGTCATCATTATCTGTTCCTTATTGAATGTTGGCTTGCCAGAGGCTCGGCTGTTGGCGCAGCTGGGCCTCATCTTAATTCGAATTTACAGAAAGAACGGTATACGGGCACCAAGTTATGAAGTGGACTCTAAATACACTTGTCCAATATCTGGGGTTCCCGCTCATCCAGTGGGTGCAGAAGAAGTAAGAGCGTTGGTAAGGCGATTACGCATATGTGTAACCGACCCAAGATTTGACGCCTTTTTGACTCCAAGGGGTACCTAAATCACTTCTAAGTGAAGAGAGACTTGGGGGGAATCCACCCCCCAGAAACAAAAAAAGCCCAGCAAACACAAGGTCTACTGAGCTCTTAGAAAGTACACCCAAGAGGGGTCGAACCTCTAACCTTCGGTTTCGTAGACCGACACTCTATCCAGTTGAGCTATGGGTGCTTAAGGGCGAAGGATGGTAGGGTAAGTTGTGAAGTTTCAAGAACATCGGGAACTTTTGGGCCTGTCTGTAGAATCAAGTCATGCGAGTTGCGATCGTCACCAGCTTCTTTCCTCCCGACCGAGTGGCCGGGGCTGAACTGGGTGCCCTTTTTATGGCCAGGCACTTCAGAGACCTAGGTCATGACGTACACATGGTGATCACTCGTCCTGCTGATAGAAGGCGTTCTGCCCTTGAAGAGCGGGATGGAATCAAGGTTCATTGGCTCACTGGGCCAAGGCCCAGGGGCCTGGCCTTTCTCTTTGAGGTCAGGGAGGCCTTAAGTGTGTTGCGGGAGCTGAAGCCCGACGCCGTGAATGGAAATTGCCTTCTGCCCGGTGGGCTGGCAGCTTATCTCGCTACGAAAAAAAGAGGCAGGGGAAGTGTGCTCTGTTACGGTTATGACGTCACCGATATGAAAGGCATCGTCGGCCTGATCGGTTCGTGGACCTTGAAGAAAATTCCCCACCTTGGGGTGGCGACGCGATACTGTCAGTCGATTGTGAAGGAACGCAGCGGGGGAAGAGAGGGAAGCGTCTGCTTGGCTGGGTGCGATGGGAAGGCGTTTCCACATCTGCCCTACCGTCAGCCACAGGAGCAGGTACAGCTGCTTTTTATCGGGCGGTTGATTCCCGAGAAAGGTTTTGATTTTCTGCTGAAGCTGATGACCAAGCTGCCTGCACATTACCACCTTCAGGTGGCCGGGGGAGGAGATCTGTTAAGTGGTTATGAGAAAAAGACGAAAGCCATGGGCTTAGGTGAACGGGTGAAGTTTCTTGGGCTGGTTCCTAATGGGGAGCTATCGGGGATCTTATCTAGGAGTGATGCCTTTATTTTGCCGAGTTTTCGAGAACCCTTTGGGGTGGTTTGTATTGAGGCTATTCTGTCGGGTGTGCCGGTGGTCTGCTCTGATGTCATGGGTCTACCCGAGGCTGTGGAAGACGGTAAAAATGGGCTGGTTGTGAAGGGGAGAGAGAGCGAGGATTGGCTCGGAGCCATCAAAAAAGTGGTGGAAGATGAGGCCTTTCGTCAGCAAATCCATGAGAGAGGAGGGGAACTACGGGAACACTGGTCGTGGTCCACGCGGTTGAGGGATATGGAGGCCCTGATTCTGGGGAAATGAGGCCTGTCAGAACTTGTGTAGTGGACTTTTGGATAGAATGAAGACTACTTTTTTTTAAGTTCTCATGTACATTCCCGAAGGCCAGCCTCTCCTCACCCTTAAGAAGATCAACAAGAACTTCGGAACCCGTCAGGTTTTGAAGGAACTGGACTTCACCATCCACTCAGGAGACCGAATTGGCGTGCTTGGGGTGAACGGCTGCGGAAAGAGCACTCTGATGCGGATCATCGGGGGACTGGACTCAGCCTTTGAAGGCGAGCGTGTCTTTCGTAAAGGCGTAGAAATGGGTTACGTTGAACAGGAACCTCCTTTGGACGAAGACAAGACGGTTAGAGAGAACGTCATGCTGGGAGCCCAGAAAGTTCTCGATCTGCTAGAAGCATACGATGAACTCAATGTAAAGTTGGGTGAAGTTGAGGGTGAAGACCTCGAAAAGGTGATGGCAGAGCAGGAAGAAGTCCAGCGAGAGATTGATATCAAAAACGGTTGGGAACTCGACCGACAAATTGAAGTTGCGATGAACGCCCTCTGCTTGCCTCCTGACGACGCTGAAGTGAGCAATCTATCAGGTGGGGAACGACGCAGGGTGGCCCTCTGTCGTTTCCTCATGGGCCATCCCGATCTGCTCGTTCTTGATGAACCAACTAACCACCTTGATGCCGAGACCATTGTTTGGTTGGAGTCCTTCATTCAGGCCTACCAAGGGACTGTTCTTCTCGTGACTCACGACCGCTACTTTCTCGACAATGTCGCCAATCGCATGGTTGAGGTTTCCGAAGGTCAGCTGAAGTCCTATGAGGGGAACTACTCGAATTTTCTAGAACAGAAGGCCGCCGAAGAAGAGTTGGCGGCAAAAAATGAAGCCAGCCGGAAAAAGCTTTTTGCCAAAGAACTGGAATGGGTTCACAAGACACCCAAAGGGCGAAACACCAAGAATCGTGCTCGCCTGAAGAACTTTAAAGAGCTTCAAGAGCAAGCTCCCCCTGACGTGGCCCGTTCTCCAAATTTCATTATCCCCGAAGGTCCGCGTTTGGGAGACAAGGTGCTTGAACTCAAGGGCATTTGTAAGGGGTTTGGTGATCGTGAACTCATCAAAGACCTCGACCTGATCATTGAGCCGGGTGCGATCATTGGTGTTATTGGTGCCAACGGAGTGGGAAAATCAACGATGGTGAAGATGATTCTTGGGAGTGAAACCCCAGATAAAGGAGAGATTCTCGTTGGTCAGACCACCGAGTACGCCTACATCGACCAGAAGCGAAATGTTCTAGATGAAGAACAGACAGTATTCGAGAACATTAGCGAGGGAGCGAACTTTATTCAGTATGGAAAACAAGAGTTGGCCATTCGCCATTATCTTGCAAGGTTTCTGTTCACTGGGTCCATCCAGCAGACCCCTGTAAAGGACCTCTCTGGAGGTGAGCGAAATCGCGTCACGTTGGCTAAAATGTTAAAAAAACCTGGAAACTTTCTGATCCTCGATGAGCCGACTAACGACCTCGACTTGATGACGCTTCGCGTTCTAGAAGAGGCTATACAGGGCTACCGTGGTTGCGCCCTAGTTGTAACTCACGATAGATATTTTCTCGACCGTATTGCCACGGGAATTTTAGCCTTTGAAGGTCAAGGTCAGATCTATTATTGTGACGGCTCCTATGAGATCTACCGCGAGAATCGAGCTCGCCGGATCAAGGAAGCCAACGAAAAAGGGGAAAAACATCACAGCGAGCACTCAGAGAGAAATTACAAAAGACTCAATAAGATTTGAAGCACCACATTTATCCACATCTCTCCGCGCCCAATGGGCGAAAGATTGTCATCGTTGATGACAACAAGGAGAACATCATGGTGTTATCCCACCTCCTGAAACGGGTGGGTTACGATGATCTGGTTACTTTTCTCGACCCCCTAAAGGTCGTATCAGCATGTCTGGAAATGGAGGATGCACCAGATCTGTTCCTCCTTGATGTCATGATGCCCGGCATCGACGGGATCAGTTTGGCTAGAGCGCTCATGAAAGAGGAAACCCTCAAGGACGCTTACCTTATTTTTGTGACGGCCCGCGATCGTGACCAAACTCTCGAGAGTTGTTTTGAAGTGGGTGGTGCAGACTTTATCACTAAGCCCATCTCTCTTATCGAAATACGTTGTCGACTACAGAAGGTTTTTGCTCTACAGGATGCAGAACGTACTCTTCTTGTTCAGCAAGAAGATCTGCGGAAAAGCTCTCTCACCGATGCCTTGACTGGGCTTCACAACCGTCGCTACCTCAACGAAAGGTTGGAAGAAGAATGTGCCAAGAGTGACCGTTATGGACATGAACTATGTTTTATGATGGTCGATTTAGATCATTTTAAAGGCGTAAACGACAGGTTTGGTCACCCCGTGGGTGACAGAGCGCTGATACAATTAGCCAAAATCCTTAGTGCCGCGGTTCGTTCTACAGACATGGTGGCCCGCTTTGGCGGAGAAGAGTTTTGCATTGTACTGACGGGAACTCCCGAAGAGATGGCCTTTGAAACAGCCGATCGAATACGGAAGATGGTGGAGGATGAAGTGTTTCTCCCCGAAGCCGATGATCGTGATGTCACGATGAGTGCCGGGGTCGCTTCTTACCGCAAGGTGGGCGGAGGTATGGAAAACCTTTTGAAGGTTGCCGATGATGCTCTTTATGAAGCAAAGTTGAGTGGTCGAAACAAGGTGATCCTGAAGCCCTAAAAACTCTCGTTAGCCCCTGAGATAATCATGCTTCGCTTTATTCCATTCCTGTTTCTCGTATTGAGTCTCCCTGTGACGGTGATGGCGAGTCAGGCTGAAACGGTCAAGAAAGGGAAAACTTCGACGGTGTATCTGGAGGTGTCCGGAGGAAGTGGTACGGCATTCTGTATTCACAGTTCAGGTCTGTTCATCACCAATGCCCATGTTGTCGAAGGGGTGAGCTCTTCAGAAAAAGTCACTCTGATTCTCAACTCAGGTGAAGCAAAACAGAAAAAGGTCAAAGCTAGAGTGGTAAGAACGGACGCTCAAAAAGACCTCGCCCTATTACAAGCCGACAGAATCGACGGAGGATTTCAATCTCTTGCCATAGGGGACTCCTCAAAGAGTTACGAAACTCAGCAGGTATACACCTTCGGCTTTCCACTGGGCAGTGCTCTGTCGACCAAGAGAGGTGCTTCTCCTGCCATCAGTGTGACAATGGGCAGGATCAATTCTTTGAGAAAGAAAGATGGGGAGCTGGACACGATCCAACTCGATGCCGTACTAACACAGGGCAACTCAGGTGGGCCTGTACTTAATGAAAAAGGAGAGGTGGTTGGAGTCGTCGTTTCTGGTGTGATGGGTTTGGGGCTGAACTTTGCTATACCCACCAATAAGCTTTTGAGCTTTCTCAAGAAACCTCACATCGAACCCTCCTTTCCGAAACTGACATCTAAAAATCTTGATGAGAACTTGAGCTATAAAGTTAGTATCTCCTCATCGCTTGGAAAAACTGAACGGTACGACGTCTCTCTCACGTTAAAAACTTCTTCTTCGGAGAAGAGTTATCAGTTGAGAAAGGTTGGAAACGAGTATTCCAGAAGAATTGCTCTTGTAAAAAAAGCATCTAAGAAGAGTCAGAAGTTGCGAGCCCTCTTCTCCAGTGGAGAAGTCAGTGGAACGGCTTCAGGTATGCGTTTGAGTCAATCAGGCCTGAACCTGGACACCGACAACATCGAGAGGATTGATGTGAAGGGAGCCCACAAGGTCCTCACGACCGATGGGGAATCCAAAGGGGGGAGAGTGTCGGGCTTGGAAAGAGTTGAGATGGACTTTGGCGGTTATTCCGTTCACTTTGATCTTTCAAAAGCAGAGGAACTGGTCTTTGAAAAAGCTTCCACTTTAAGCCGTGTCGACTACGTTTTGAAGGTGAAGAATGGTCAGGATGAGTATGTCAAAGAAGGTGTGCTTGAGGTCGAAGGGAGTGATGCTGGACCCGTGACATCGGCGTGCCAGAACAAATCGGGAAGGTCCTCTTCCTCGACGTCTTCTTCTTCAAAAAGCGAATCTTATCTTCCCAAAGAGGAAGTCGTTTCGATTAATGGTATCAAGGTTGTTTCGGCACCTTCGGCAATCAGTAATGTCATTCAAGGGGGAGGTGGTGGTTATCTGGTTCTGTCGATGCCCAAGCTCAAGAAGCTGGCAGTTTTTTCCATCGCTCAATCCAAGATCATCAACTATATCAGTACACCTGAGTCAAATGTTTATTACGCCGTGGGTAGAACAAAGCTTATCATGGTGGCACCAAACGCAGGAATCATCTCGAGGTATAACCTGATCACTGGGGAAAAGGAACTGACAAAGACGCTTCCTTTCTCAGGGGTGGCTCAAAGGACCTCGATGGGAATGAATACTGAAGGCCCCCTCCTAGTACGCTGGGCCATTGGAACTTCAGCCTTGGACCGAGCACACTATTCCTTTCTCGACATCTCCAGCTTCAAACTGCTCAACGCGAATCCGCTTCGAGCCAGAAACAGCTCTTATCGGAATCAGGAATACTTGAGGTCATCAGCAGATGGCAGTGTCATCGGCGCATGGTGCACTAGCCACAGTCCATCAGGTTTGTTAGCGATGGTCAATATCGACAACACGATCAATGTTAGGTATGACCACACCTCAGTCGGGCATGTTGTTCCCAATGCCAGTGGGGATTACCTTTTCACAGGTAAGGGAATTTATACCAATGAACTGAAGAGGTTCTTGCCACAGTTTTCGAACCACTTTGTTCCAGCCATTGTAGGAAATTATTTCTTTGGCCTCGTCAGAGAAAACTCAGACAGGCACTCATCACGAGGAAGGGACTATGGGGCTATGGATGTTTTCTCTCTAGGAACAGATACGGCTTTAGCTAAACATGCTTTCCCCAAAGAAGTGGGAAAGCTTTCTTCTGCTACCGGATTCGCCCAGAAGAGTGATTTTACCATGGATAAGAGAATTAATTTCAATCCTTCGCTGAACAGGATTGTCTACATACCTCAGACCAACGACAAGTTGGTGGTCGAAGTCTTCAGTATTGAGGCGATCCTCAGAAAGTCTGGTATCGATTACCTTTTTGCGGCAAGCCAACCTCATGTTTCTGCCAGACCGGGTTCGTCATACCGGTACCCTATTGAGGTCCTATCCAAAAACGGAAGGGTGAGCTATGTTCTAGAGAGTGGACCGAGCGGGATGAGGGTCTCGAATGAAGGAGTGGTCACATGGTCGGTTCCCAGAAGTTTTGATTCTGAGGAGTCGGTGATTGTTCTGGTAAGAGATGGTTCAGGTCAGGAGATCTTTCACAGTTTTACGATCAAACCTCAGAGTTGATCTGACCAAGGGCCTGTCGGGAGAACTCCATGGGGCTGTTGGCTCCTAGAGTAGACCAAAGCGCCCTATGAAAAGTATTGGGTCTGACTTTGGGCAATAAGATTTAGGCATTCTCCTTTGTTATCGCCGTTTTGGAGACTACCGAACCTGGTCAGCGTGACTCCGAGTTAAACTTTTTCGGTATGCACCCGGAGGACACCCGTGAAACTGGGAGAAGATACGAGTGAAAGTGTAGACATTCAGGTAACCAACGTTTCGTGCGATAAAATGGAGGGGAGCGTCGGTTGAGATGAGTGTATTTGCAGCGGCATTCATTCTCGTTCTGATAATAAACTGTTTCGGAGACAACCCGTATTCCTTCTTGAACATCCGAAAAAGAGTATTGCGAGATACGTGAAGTCGACGAGACATATTTTCGACGACCCAATCGTAATTTGGTCTGGAGATGATTTCCTTTGTCAGAGTATGGAGAGCCTTGGTTTTTTTTCGTGGAGGGTTTAAGATTGCGATTCGTTTAAGGGTCCGAGTTAGCATCCATGAATCACCCAATGCTAGACCTCGAGCGTAAGCCGCTGAGTTTTTGTGGGAATCCAAGATGTTTCTCAACAGGAAATAAATCATGGGGCCGTAGTCGTAGGGAGTTATCAGGGGGCCACATTCGATGAGATTTTCCCAGCGGAGAGAGTCCGCGATATGGAAGCAGGCCCACTGAGCCCACGAATTTCCCGATCCACTCAATTCGAACTCCATCCCAGGAGGAACAACCACAAGATCCATTGGTTTCAACTGAACGTGAGCCGAATCGAGAATGACGCTCATTTTTCCCTGAAGGTGCAAGTGAATCATTAGGGATTCGGGGTGGGAGAGGGCTCCTGACTGATACCCCTTTTTCCATGTCATCTCAGCGATGTTGATGTCGTTCCTGAAAAGGGGCTTGGCCACCGCATGGGCATGAGGGTTATGGGTGGAAACCCGTTCACTTAAAGGCTCATTTCCATTGGGCTCTGAAGGCAAGCTGATGAGAACTGTCCGAGGCATGGCGTTGATAGGAATGATGGAGAAAGAGTAAATGATACATTTGGTATAAATTATATGTTACAACTGGCCATTTTATTGCATAATTACGTATATATTATTAACTAAATGTCCCATAGTTCTCTTTATCTAAACCCAGCGACCCTTGGGAAATCAGTTAGGTACGGTTAGTTAAAGTGAGATGTGGGGGAAATAGATGAGGGAAGCTGTCCGTTTTCAGTTGTTAGTTACAGCTTTGGGTTTGTCGAGCTTCTTTAATCAATTTCGGAGAGCTAAAGGCTTCAGTCTGATCGAGCTACTCGTTGTCATCGCCATTTTGGCAGTGATCATGTCAATTCTGTTACCGAGTCTTAATAGGGCCATTTACAAGGCAGACACGCTGACCTGCTCTCAGAATATAAAGAATCTAACAACGACCTTTTTTCTTTATACCGATGACTTTGAGGGATATTTCCCGACCGACCGCAAGCATCCAAATGGGCAGAATGACCCCACTTATATGGGCTTTACGAAATCAGGTTCCACGCCAGCGATGGAGGTGATTCTCAAGTCATATTTTCACAGTTCCCTCAGGCGAAGTGATTTCTTTATCTGCCCTACTGCTGGGCAAGAAATGTATGATGGCAGTCGAAATAATTCCGATGGGGATCACAACGGAAAGGTTATCAACCGAGGAGCAAATAAGGACACAAAGATAAATGGGCACTTCGTCACCCGAAAAGACAGCAACAATCGGCAACACTTTTATTCGCAGTATATGTTCTTTTTTGACTTTTTTGGACATGAGGGTGATTATGTGGACAACCGAAAGAAGATTGGAGACATGATGGTTTCAACAGATGGCAATGCTTATCGCACAATCATTTCTGACTTCCACACCCGGACATCCTTTGGTAAAGCGCCTTCTCACTACGAATATGAATTTAAGTATGATGGAAATAACTCTACTTACGAGGGTGTGAAATTGAACAGCTTTTATTCGTTTGCAGGTGGCGGTAATAATTACGGAAGTGACGATGGTAGCGTAGCGATCATCGAAAGTGACTCTCCCTGGCAGTATAATAAGGAGGTCGAGACACCTCACGGTAAGTGGAGGTTTAAGAACAACGGATCCAAGTGGTATGAGTACAATCGAGAAGTACCAAGCCAATGGAATAAGATGGGGGAGTTTGTTGTTCCCATCGTCCACAAAGTTCGTTAAATCTGACGCAGATAGACTGTGTTGTGGTGACTGTCTAAAACTTCATCAGGTATCATGACTCTAACCTGTCAGACACGAGGCCGAGAAATTTAATATCGACAGGTAGGCGAAGCCTTACTTAGAAAGTTGAGATCAGCGCAGGTTGGGGCTAGCTGAACCAAGACCTTTTTAGGTGAGATCTAGATTTTCCTGACGTGACAATCGCTCAATGTTTTCGAGTTGGGTGTGGAGACCTTTGCGCTGGGAGATGTGTTTGATGTTAACCAAGACTCTCTGTAGAACTGAAGGTGTGTCGCAAGGGGAGAGAAGTTGAGGGTGAAAGAAGATCCCTCTTGAGTGGAGATAGTTCACACATTCTTCGGGGGTGACTTCGCGGCCACCGTCGAAGCAATCAAAGAAGCGAATGCCTTTCGAACCTTGAAAGTGCCCAGCGATAAAGTGGAGGGGTAGTCCGATACCATAGAGAGGGAGTTCGGCCTCTTCGGCTAGCATGACGGCAAGAAGACAGAGGGTCACGGGGAGCCCTTTTCCCGTGTCGAGTATGCGATGAATGAAACAGTTGTCGAGGGAGTAGTAATCTTCACTATTGCCGACAAAGCGACCAGAAAGGAAAAGAAATTCCATGAGGGAGCTTACTCTTTCTGCTGGGGAGAGGTTGCCTTCGATGGAGTCGTTCCATTCGTCTGAGAGGTCGTGAATGCGTTCCAAAAGGTCGATGCGGCTCACATGCTGTTCGTCGTCCATCATGGAGATAGCAACCATGCCATCGCGTAAGTTGAGAGACATGTTTTCTCTGAGGATGGCCCAATGCTCGATAGGCTCACTACTACGGCCGAGGGAAAGAAGAAGAGTCAGTCGCTCTCGGATGAGAGGGTCGGATTCCGTTTCGAGAATGTCTTGCAGTTGGTCGCCGATTTCTTCAACACGCTTTTCGAGCTGAAGGGAGACACGATTGCGAATTCGGAGGGAGCGGTCGCCTAAAAGGCTAACCATGGCTTTAGTTTCTTGAGGTATTGTGGCGTCCATCAGACCGAGCGATCCATCTTTGAGCCCATAGATTTTCCGAGATAGGCTTTGGTCATGCTTTGGCCTTGATCAAGGTGGGAAATTTTACTAAGGCTCTCCTGCTGGTGTTTGTCGAGAAGGTTCATGTCACGTGTTTCCCTTTCGACAAGCTTGTGTAGTGCGTTTTCAGTCGCTTCGAGGACCTTATCAATTTCGGGATCAACACATGAAAACTCCCCTAGAGGTGTTTTTTCTAGTAGGTCGCGCTGATCAGAGAATTTTTTGGTGAGGGTTTCAAGCTGAGCAATGAGGCCCTGTTTTTCTCCCATGAGTTTCATCAGCCCATCCTCATCGGAGGCTTCGACGAGTCGACCTTGCTGATCAGAGATCAGTAGGAGGTCACAGTAGATTTTGAACTGTTTCTGGAGATAGTCTAAAAAGGCGAAGGCCTGCTCGTCTGATAGGGCGAGACTCAAAAGATGAGACTCCCAAGGCTTGTGGGGGAGATCATGGTTGAAGTTGAGCCATTCGAAAATCGATCATGGATTTCCAGCCATCGACATTGAAGGCAGGGCTATCATTCATCACGACAGAATCAGGAGTGAAGAACTGATCAAACTCCCACTTGGTGCGTTTCAGTCTTTCCATGGCGTCGTCTTTGCGGTCGAGGCCGATGAGACAGTCGACAATGTTAAGGCTGTAGAGAGCTCTCTCGTAAGACTCGAGGTTTTGGTCATGGGCTTTTCGATAAGACTCCATGGCGTTCTCATAGCGCTTCAGGTCGAAGAGGGCATCTCCGTGAAGAGCCTGAACTTTCTGGGCGGTGCAAAACTCTTGGTCTTCGGTGCTCTCTTTTGGGATACGGATATCAAACCTTTCCTGATCAGTGAGGAGTTCATCTAGGAGGGTCAAAGCTTTATCAGGTTCTTCGTTTTTAAGATATGCTGTGGCCAAATTCACCTGCGCTTTTGCATTCTCACGACGAATGGTGGCTTTTAGTTTTTCATCGGTGCTTGGGAAACGTTTGTCGAAGTGTTGAATGTCGTAGAGGCGCAGAAGGTCCTGTAGGGGAAGGATGGCTTTATTCCAGTCCAAGTCACCCATGCTCTCGTGGACGCTGTCGTAGGTCATCTGTGCGTGAGCATAGGCGGCCTTGCGCCAGGGCTCAGAACTTGGAGAAAAACGACGGTCGTTCTTGATACGATCAAAAACTTGATTGGCTTCTTCGTAGAGATGTTCTGCGAAATATGCTTTACCGAGTTCCAATAGAGAGTGGTATGCCCAGATGTCACGAGAGCCGGTGTCGGTTTCAGAAAGAAGGTTGTTGAGCAATTCTTTTTCAACCTGGAAGTCCATGAGCTTCTTGCGGGCGATCATCGTGATATTGGCAGAGGGGCTCAAGCGGTTTCCACTCTTCTTGATGGCGGACAGAATGGCTTTAGCCTTTTCATCGATGGCTTTGTCACGCAGGCTGATGTCTTGTGAAGAGGATTTCTCGAGAGCTTTGCGGATGTTTTTCTTCTCATTGTCTAGAAGAACCGTGTGGTCGAGGGTCTTGTTGTCTTCAATGGGCCTTAGGTCTCTAGATATGTTCGCAAAGAATTCGTTGCGTGCGTCTTGGAAACGGTCGTGCTCATAACTTCTAGAAGCGGGCAGGGCAGGGTTTTGTTTTCGGTAAAGGGCACTGACTCCTCGCTTGTGTCGAGCTTGGCTAACACGTGAATCGTCTTCTCGGTCGTCGATAAAGCGACCGTAAGTTTCGTAGGCCTTGGAATAGAACTCACCGGCAAAGTAGGACTCAGCAGCTCTAAAAAGGGCGTGCCTGCTGGCGTTCTTTTCGAAGCCGACTTTCCGAGTGTCGTCTGTTTCGAGATAGGCTTCCGCTGAATTGAGGAACCATTTACTGGCTTCCAGTTTCCTTTCCTTGAGAGGAATCTTTTCTGAGTTCAGGATGACTTGTGAAATCTGTTCTCGTTCTTCGAATGGAATTTTTTCATTGGCCAACACAAGGATAGCGATTCTCTTACGTTCTGCCTTAGGCAGTTTTTTGTCGGCCAGAATTTTTCTTGAGAGTTTTTGGCGCTCTTCGAGGGACATTTTTTCATCGACCATGATTCGGTTGGATGCTTCTTCACGTTCCGTGAGGGAGAGTCTTTCTTTAGCGAGGATTTTCTCAGCCTTTTTTCTGTAGAGGGAGGCCACTCCTTGCTTGATGGAAGCGACGGGAACGGTGAAGTATTTGAGGAGAAATTTGTAGAGGCGAATGGCATCGTTTTCATTTCCATCGCTCTCGGCTTTGTGGGCCCGACGTTTGACCGCCTCAATCAGAGTGAACTTGTCGATCATTCGATTTTTATCGAACTCGCTCTCATCGAATTGGGTTGCGGCACGCTCGTAAGCACCAATGCTAGGGCGGTAGAGAATGTCTTTGTTTGAGGGCAGGAGAACACCGAGAGCATCGTCGATTTCGCCCCTTTGCACTTGGGTGTCACCGAGAATCACCAAAGCTGCAAGCCTAAGCCTGCGACGTGTGTTGTCGCCAGCGATGACATTGAGAGTGGGGATAACGTCGGTGTTGGGATTCTTTTTGAGCAAAGCTAGAGTTTCCCAGAGCTTCATCTCGTTGCGTAGGTGTGGGTTGGCCGAACTATAGCTAGAGGCGATAGACAGGACCTGGTCGACTTTTCCTCTCTTGTAGGCGACTTCAGCTCTGGAGAGAGCGACCTCTTCTAGACCAAAGACGGTGTAGGCAGGAGTGAAAAGTTCGCGGTAACGAAGGCTCACCTGATCGAGGTGATCTTTGAGTTCGCCCTGCACTTTCTTTTGGCGGGCAGAGAAATCCAGCTGGCCTTTCATGAAGCGCAACTGACCTTCTAGTTCGTGGATGCGATCGATATGAATTTTGCAGAGAAGCTGGAGAGCGTTGAAACGTGTTTCTCTAGAAGGCCCGGATTCGTTGCCATCTTCAGAGCGGGTGGATTCAAGATAATCTTCAAGAGAGGTGATGGCTCCGCGGTGGTCTTCGGTGATGTGGTAGGCACGGCCTAGCAACCACTCAACCTCGTAGAGTTCTCCATGCTGGAGATTATAGGGTCGGGCGTCGAGGGTGACGGGAGGGTAGAGGTGCCTTCCGGGAACTTTTCGGTCTCGCATACGCTGGTACTGGTCGTAGCGAAGGCGAAGGTTTCGAATGTACTCGAGAAGAGGTTTGGCCTTATCGACCCGTTCGGCTTCAAGGTAGGCCAGGCCGAGACGGTAACGAATCTTGGCTGGGTCGACTTGGTTTTCCACTAGGTCATCGACGGCGAGTCTGGCGGCTTCGACACCACCTTCGGCCATGGCTTTGATGCGGATGGTCTCGGCCATGTCGAGAGCTTTCTCAAAGAGTTCGATGGGTTCAACCATGGCATAGCGTGAGCCGGGGTGGGTCACCTTGGCGACAGTGAATTTGGCAGTGCCCCATTCGAAATAATCTTTTAGGCTGAGTTCGCCCTCGGCCGTCTGGGCCTGAGAGAAAGCCCAAGCGGATTCTTGAAAAGTGTTGACCCGCAGGTCGAATGGAAAGGCCTTGTCGTGATGGGCTTCGCTAAAGCGTTGGCGACCTATGTCGAGGTATTCCTGTGCTGGTTTAAGGTGGCTCTGATGAGAAGCCCAATGAGGCCAGATGAAATATAGGTAGACGCTGAGGATGATCAGAACGAAGATACTCGCCCATTGAGCTCGAGTGACCTCCGTGGGCTGCACGGCGATAGGTTCACCCTCGGCTTCGGGGTTTTCTTCGGAGGGATCTTGTTCTTCTTCAGACAAAAGTCAGCGGCTCAATTCAACACTGCGTTCGTGGGCTGCACGAAGGCCCTTTGCAAATGCTAGGGGAAGCTCGTTCTTGGCAAAGGATTCCAAGGCTGCTTGGGTGGTTCCTCCGGGGGAGGTGACCTGCTCGCGTAAGGTTCCAGGGTCTCCTTGGGCATCCATGAGGGTTGCTGCTCCGCGGAGAGTTTGAGACCAAAGGGTGAGAGCTTGTTCGGAGGAGAGTCCTAGTTCGCTGGCCTCATGGCTGACGACCTCAGAGAGGCGAAAGAGGTAGGCTGGGCCTGAGCCACTGATGGCCGTGACACCATGCATCTGTTCTTCTCTAATTTCCATGGTTTGGGCAATGGAGGAAAATAACCCTTCGACGGTTTCGAGGTCGCTAGCTGAGGCACAGCTTCCACGAGAGAGGGCGACCATGCCTTCGCCTACAAGCATGGGAGTGTTGGGCATCGTTCTGATGATAGGAGTGGAGGGAAAAAGTGCTTCGATGGAGGATGATGGAATGCCGGCCATGACCGAAACCATGCCCTTGCCAGCGAAGCTGAATTCGCTCCAGCTTTGCGTTTCAGATTTGAAGACTTGAGGTTTGATGGCCCAGACAAGCCAAGTGCTTTCATGGAATAGGACATCGGGGGCAACGACTTTGGCCTGACGGGAGCCCCAGCTATTTTCGAGGGCGGGGTCGGACACGAGGATCTCAAGGTCCTTACGGTGTTCGAGGAGGCCATCGGCGATGGCAGAGGCCATTCGGCCTCCCCCCAGAAATCCAATTTTGAGGGTCATCCCGCGGTGCGAAACAGCCCGTAACTGAAGATCCACTCTTCAGCTTCGGATTGGAAATCTTCGAGGTAGTTGAAATGGATCACACCTTCATCGACCTTGATGAGGCCAGCAGTCTGGTACTCCTTAAGGATGAGTTTGAGAAGGGTGTCGGGGAAATCGAGTTCAGCGATGGCATCGCCCACTGGAACTTTCATCTCGAGGTGGTTAAACCAGTAGCGGTAGACCTCCATGTGGACGGCGGTTCGGGTCAAGAATTTGACGTCGGGTCCACTGGGGGCTTCGGCTCCGTCCACGGCCTCTTCGGCTTCGGCGAGATCTTGAGCTGTTAGACCCGGGTCTTTTTCGGTCTCCGGTTCTTCTCCGCCAGCTCCACTAGCCACTTTATCTGTCATGATGGCCAAGCGTTCGGCCAAAGATCTGCTGAGGCTGTAGCCCAGTTCGGGCGTCACTTTGAAGAGAACGTCGACGTCCTCAGGTTCGACTTTTAGGAGAACCGACTTGGTGGTGGTGGCGACTTTAGCTGTTCGTGGTGCGTTTAGGAGGGTAGCCATTTCCCCAATGAAACTGCCGTTGGCGTTGATGACAGCGAGGCGTTTTTCGTTTTTGATGACTTCCAGTTCTCCCTTGAGAAGGATATACATTTCCTTGGAGACGTCTCCTTCTTCGAAGAGGACTTGCCCAGGAGGGAAGACAACCTGGAGTTTCTGGATGTTCTTGGCCATGTCAGAGGGGGTTTTAGGAGCCCCGAATCTTAAAGAGAGACCTTATAAATCCAGTATTCTCATGGAGAAAACCTCGCCCAGAATGAGTCCGTCATTTTTTAGGGATTCAAGGGCCTTTTCGAGGTTTCCGCCCGTGGTCGGGTGGGTGATGAAGACGATTTCGGCTTGGTTGTCGGAAGGAGGTGATTGATCAACGGACCTGAGGCTGATGCCTTGCTTTCCGAAACCGTCACAGAGGCGTGATAGGACACCGACTTGGTCCGGTGTTTTCAAGCGGATGAAGAACTGGAGGTCGCGGTCGCTGTTGACCGAAAGGGAGTTTTTATCCGAAAAAACTTTTTTGGACCAGGCTCGGGGGCGACCTTGGGCCGCTGCGACGAGGTCGCTCACCACGGCAGAAGCCGTTGGGCGTTCGCCGGCTCCAGCGCCATAAAACATGAGTTCACCAGCCTGGTCACCTTCAATATAAACGGCATTGAAAGCTCCTCCGACGTGAGCCATGGGATGGCCAGAGGGAATCATGCACGGAAAGGTGCCGGCAAAGATGCCGTCGCCATCTCGCTCACCGATGGAGACGAGTTTGATGGTGAAACCGTTTTCGCGGGCCCATTTGAAGTCGTCGGGAGAGAGACGTGTGATTCCCTGGGAGGGAATGGCTTCGAAGGGGACGGGGCTCTTAAATGAGAGCGATCCTAGAAGGCAGAGCTTGTGAGTGGCGTCGATGCCTTCCACATCAAAGGTGGGGTCGGCTTCGGCGTATCCCAGGTCCTGAGCTTCTTTAAGGACTTCTCCAAAGGATGAGCCTTTCTCTGTCATCTCAGAGAGGATGAAATTACAGGTGCCATTAAAAATGCCGAGTAGGCGGTCAATTCGGTTTGAGGTGAGGCCTTCTTCGTAAGTTGAGATGATGGGAATACCGCCACAGCAACTGGCCTCGTAAAAAAGCCACTCTCCTTTCTCGTGGCCCATGAAGTCTTCGGCGCGATTGGCCAGTAGGGCTTTATTGGCCGTAACGACCTTTTTTCCTGCTGTTAAAGCTTTGAGAAGGGTTTCAGCTGGAGCATCGCCGCCCATAACTTCGACCACGATGTCAGGGTCGCTTTCGAGAAAGTCATCAAAAGAGTCGGTGTAAATGTCTTTTGAGAGGCCGAGTTCTTCTAGGCGGTGGGAACGCCTCGACATTACGGAGGAGATCTCGATGGGTTGGCCCAGAAGGGCTTCGAATTCAGCAGCCCGTTCGTGAAGGATTTTGACAACCCCTCCTCCAACGGTTCCTAATCCAAGGATGCCGACCTTGATCATTCTGAGTGTTTCCTTTTGGCCCATGCCTACGTGAGCGCTCACATTAAAGGCCTCATGCCTCAATCAACTCTTGTGAATGGCCCGAAGATCCAACAATCTCCAAGGCATGTCTGGATTCTCATGATCAAGATCCTGGATCGCTATTTGGCTTTGGCCATTCTGCGCTTCTTCGTAGTGGGGCAGTTGGCTTTTTTTGGCCTTTTCATCTTCATCGACCTGCTCGATAAAGTCTTCAAGGTTCAGCCTGGTGTGGGAGAGAGCTGGATCCTGACGATCGTGAAGTTCTACCTCTACCAGCTCCCGGGGCTCTTTGAGACTACAGCGCCATTCATTCTCGTTCTGTCGAGTCTCATTGTTTTGGCTCGGTTTCAGCACAACTCGCAACTGGTGGCCATCAATGCAGCATCCATATCGACTCACCGTCTGATCGAATGCCTTCTTGTCCTCAGTCTTCTGTTGGGAAGCGCGATATTTGCATCCCAAGAGTGGTTGAATCCTTTGGGGGTGAGAAGCAAGATGTCCATTTTGGAAAAAGACTGGCTCAAAGGGGGAAAAACTTTGAGTTTTCGGGACCACCTCTATTTCCCTAACGGGGACTTGGACAAATATCTCAACTTTGAGCGGACCCCAGCTCTCCTGGATATCGAAAAACTTGAGGTGGAAGAAAAGCGGGGAGTCGGCTTCCACGCCACCTTGGTTGATGAGTTACAGCGGCCTCGACTCAAAATTTTCTCACCGACCTTCAGTTGGGATGAGAGTGAAGAGCTTCTGCTTCATAGTGCCTATGTGATTCCTTACCAGGAGTACGAACTGATGGACAATATTCCTCCCAGAAAAATTAGGGCACACGGTTCAATTCCTCTGGAGAAGGTGTTACTGTCTTCGAAGGATCTTAAAGCACTCAGGTTTGCTGACTTGCAATTGTTTTCCACCAACCGAGAAGCTTATACGGAAATGGTGTATCGTTTGTTGACTCCGTTCTTTCCTATGTTGATGATTTTGGTCAGCAGTGTGCTCGCTTTGCCTCTGGTTTTTCGTAAACCCATCTACGCTTACTTTGCGGGACTGGGGTGTTGCTTTGGTGTCTTCTTTGCTGGAGGGTACTTGAAAGGTTTGGTTGCATCGGATGAAATTGGAGGAAGTGTTGCGGCGTTAGCCATCACGCTGTTGTGTCTGGGTATATACTTGTTCAAGTATCGAGAGGTGCCGACCTGAAGCGAAAATTTTCTCCAGATCGGTCGGGTTTTGTGGCCTCTTCGAGAAGGTAGGCCTTCAAGTTTTCTAAAACTAAAGATACTCCACGTTAGAGGGGAAAGAGCCAAGTCCTGGAGGGGCAGAAGCCTGATTACCATGGTTATCGAAGCCATCCATGCCCACCCTTTTTTACTGGTGAGAGTGCATGATGAGGTATTGAGGAAAAGTTAGCTTGTCTCTTTAAGCGGACCTTTCTTGGAACAGATCCAAGAAGATCGGTTCACTCAGGGCTTGGTGTCGCAGGAACAGACGGCCTTACCACAACCAGAACAGACTTTATATTTCTCGAGGAAAGATTTTTCAAGATCAATGCCTTCCAGTGCCGCAACACTAAGGGTCCAAGCGAAGACATCGGCTAATTCGGAGGCACGCTCTTCTTTGCCTTCTTCTCTCAAGGCCGTGGACAATTCTCCAACTTCTTCAACGAGATACATGAAGGTTCCGGGGGTACCCCTTTTTCGGTCCTTCTCTCCGTAGGCTTGGTGGATGATCTCCTGAGCTTTGGAAATCTTCATCTTTAAGGTCGCTTTCCTGATTTTCCTTTGTTCTTCTGAGAAGATTTACCGCGGTGGTTTTTGGATGCAGGGAGAGGACGACGGACAGATTCTCTTCGCTCCACATCGGTTTTCCTCCATTCGGATTCGGGCTTTCGAAAAGAGGATGGAGTTTCTTTTTCTTGGCGATCAGGAGCCAATTCAAGATCAACGCTACCGTCTTCGGTGAGCCAAGTCTGGCAGGCCAGGCGTTTCTTGGTGAGGAAATAGGTGTTTCCCAAGAGGTCGATTTCTTTGGGCTCCATCTTATTGAGGTATTCCTCACCGTTTTTGATAACCACCTTGCACATGGCACAGCTTGGAGCACCACCACAACTATACTGGATGTCAATTTTGGAGCGGATGGCAACCTTCAGTAGGTTTTCCCCTGTCTTGACCTCAATCTCCTCTTGGGAGGGGAGAAAGCGGACCTTGGGCATTAGAGGCCGAGATCCTCTTTGAATTTATTGAAGAGGTACTGGGAGTCGTTGGGGCCTGGAGCAGCTTCTGGGTGGTACTGAATACTATAGACCGGGCGGTCTTTGAGCATGATACCAGCAAGAGAACCATCGTTGAGATTAGTATGTGTTTCGAGGACCTGAAGATCTTCGGGGAAGGAGCCAGACTTCACCGCGAAGCCGTGGTTCTGGGATGAAATCTCGACTTGGGTTGTTATGTGGTTCTTCACGGGGTGGTTGGCTCCATGGTGACCGAATTTAAGTTTGAAGGTCTCGGCACCGAGTGTGAGGCAGAGCAGTTGGTGACCCAAACAAATGCCGAAAGTTGGTTTGTTCTGGTCGAGGATTTTTTGGATGGTTTCTTTGGCACCGACCACAGCTTCGGGATCACCGGGTCCATTGGAGAGGAAGAAGCCATCAAAGGTATGGATCTCTTCCATTGGAAAATTTTCGATTTTGTAGATGTAGCAGTTGGCGAAAGAACTGATAATGCGGAGGATGTTTGACTTGATACCAAAATCAATGACGCCGATTTTGCGTCGTCCTTCTTCATAAGCGTATCCAAAGGGGTTTTGAAGTCCAGAGACCATGGCGCTATGGTCGACGCCCTCGTAATCGAAGCCTTTGATGCGCTCGATGGCTTGGCTTTCATCTTCACCTTCTCTTAGGAAGGTGCCTTTCATGGCTCCCGTTTCTCGAAGCTGTCGGGTGAGAGCTCGGGTGTCGACTTCACTCATGCAGGCGAGATTGTTATTTAGAAGGTATTCTTCGAGGGTGTTTGCAGCAGTGAAGTTGCTGGAGATCTCAGACAGTTCGCGCACAATGAGTCCACGACAGTGGGTTTTGGTGCTCTCCACATCGGTGGGATTGGTGCCATAGTTACCAATCTCAGGGTAAGTCATGGTGACAATCTGACCAGCGTAGGAAGGGTCAGTCAGAATCTCCTGGTAGCCAGTCATCGAGGTGTTAAAGACGATTTCTCCAGTGACTTCAACATCAGTGGCGCCTCTCCAGACCCCCTCGAACTTCCGTCCGTTTTCTAGCAGGATGGATGCTTTCAAAACCCGACTTCCTCGATTAAAAAAGGGCATAAAAAAAGCATTGAAGGCAGAGTTTTACTGCTCCTCAATGCTTTTTGAGTATAGAGTCTCAGGCTTCCGCGCTAGCGGGTACCTCTGCTTCAACGGTTTCTTCAGCTTTGGCGTCAACCAGCATGAAAATGACCTTAGGGGCGCTGTCGCCCAATCGGGTTTCATCGAGCTTCAGGATGCGGGTGTATCCGCCCTGACGTTCTGGGTTGCGCTTTGCCACATCTTCGAAAAGCTTGGCCACGACTTCTTTGTTGTCGAGTTTCTTGATGGCTTGGCGACGAGCATGCAGAGTTCCACGCTTGGCAAGAGTGATCACCTTCTCAGCTAAGGAGCGGGCTTCTTTGGCACGTGGTTCCGTAGTCTTGATGGACTCGTGGATGAAGAGACTGCAAACCAGGTTCTTCAACATGGCCGTCCTGTGACTGTGGGAACGGCCGAGGGTTCTTCCCTTGACGCGGTGCTTCATAGTTGGTCTCCTTGACCGATTTCGAGATTGAAGGCAGCCAGTTTATCCTTGATTTCGCTCATGGAGGTAGATCCGAAGTTACGAAACTTCATGAGGTCATGCTCGGTGAGACAAACGAGTTGCCCAAGGCTTTCGATGCCTTCGGCTTCAAGGCAGTTACGAGTTCTTGCACTGGGTTCCAACACACTGATGGGAAGACGCAGCTTCTCATCGCGATCAGTTCCTTCTTCTGTAGCTTCAGAAACAACGACTTCGTTGTCACCCATGCGTGTGGCGTGGTTGTAGCTCAAGAATGGGTTGATGTGTTTACGCATGATGGCGGCAGATTCCGTCAGAGCGTCACTTGGAGTGACGATACCGTTGGTCCAGATTTCCAGTTCGAGACGCTCGTAGTCGGTTTTCTGACCTACGCGAGTTTCAGCAACCTTATGGGCAACTTTCTGAACAGGTGAGTAGATGGAGTCGATGCTGAAAGCATTGGCGTCTTCTGAAGGAGACTTTTCCATGTTGTCACGAGCGAGAACGAAACCACGACCCTTGCGAACCTCAACTTGAAGAGAGAGCTTCACGTCATCGGAAAGGGTGCAGATTTCTTGATCAGGATTCATGATTTCGATATCCTGATGCTCAGAGAGGTCAGCCGCGGTAACTTTTCCTGGACCCGCTTTTTCGAGGGTCAGGAGAACGGGTTCGTCTGTGTGCATACGGATGTAGACTTGCTTGAGGTTGAGTACCATCTCGGTTGTGTCCTCGAGGACGCCATCCAAGTTTTCAAACTCACAGCGAATGCCTTCGATTCGGGCACTGGTGATAGCACTTCCCTGAATGGATGACAAGAGAATCCTGCGAAGGGTGTTCCCCATGGTGGTACCGAATCCTCTTTCAAAGGGCTCGATCCAGAACCGACCATAGGTGTCGGTCAGGGAGTCCTGATCACATTCTACACCTGAGGGAAGTTCAAAACCTTTCCAACGAATTTTCATGGGCTCTCCGAATCTATCTTTAAAAGTATTAGCGTGAGCAGAACTCGATGATCATTTGCTCATCGACTTGAACTGACACATCGTCCCGGGTTGGGAGGCTGAGGACTTTGCCCTCGTTGTTTTCAGCAGTAACGTTGACCCAAGTGGGCTTCTCTCGCATCTTGGTGAATTCAAGATTCTCAGTTACCAACTTCTTACTACCTTCCGCATCGTAGCTGGAGACAGTCATGCCTTCACTTACGAGGAAAGAGGCGATGGTCACCTTGCGACCGTTCACGGAAATATGTCCGTGCCCAATCACCTGACGCGCTTCAGCTCGAGACTGAGCAAAGCCAAGGTGGTAAACCACGTTGTCCAAGCGACGCTCGAAGAGTGTGAGCAAGTTATCGCCTGTGTTACCTTTGGAGCGAACAGCTTCCTTATAGTAAAGGTTGAACTGCTTTTCAGAAAGGCCGTAAAAGCGTTTCACTTTTTGCTTCTCGCGTAGGCGTGACTGGTAGCCGGAGGCCTTTCCACGACGGAAGGTCCTGACTCCAGGAGGCATGGGGCGCTTCTCAAATGGGCATTTAGCGCTTAGGCACTTATCAGCCTTGAGAAAGAGTTTGCTACCTTCACGGCGGCAAAGTCTGCATTTTGGTCCAGTGTATCGTGACATGATATGACTCTATTACCCTTTCTTTAAACTCTTCGACGACCACGAGCCCGGCAGCCGTTGTGCGGCAGGGGTGTGACGTCGGTGATACTGCGAATATTGATGCCTGCTTCTTTCATGGCGCGAACGGCAGACTCACGTCCACCACCTGGGCCTTTGACTTTTACGTCGACTTCTTTAACGCCCAGCTTGATCGCCTTTTCAGCACAGTTGCCAGCGGCGACTTGAGCAGAGAAGGGATAGCTCTTGCGGGAGCCTTTGAAGCCGGAGCTGCCGGAACTCTCCCAGCAGATTGTTCCACCGGTTGTGTCCGCGATGGTGATAATCGTATTGTTGAAGGTGGCGTTGATGTAAGCGACTCCTCTAGAGACGGTACGCTTGACCTTTTTCTTCTGATACTTGCCCATTACTTCATATCCTTAACAGATTTCTTGCCGGCCACGGTCTTTTTCTTACCCTTCCTGGTTCTGGCATTGGTCTGGGTGCGCTGACCGCGACAGGGAAGTCCCCTAGCGTGGCGGATACCGCGATAGCATCCAATTTTGCGCAAGCGGGAGATATCTCCTGAGACCATTCGGCGCAGTTGACCTTCGACGACACACGCACTTTCAATTTCTTGGGTGAGACGACTTTTTTCGTCGTCTGTTAGTTCGTGAGCACGCTTGCCGGAGTCTACCCCGCTAGCATCACAGAGTTTTTGGGCCGTTGACTGGCCGATACCTGTGATGTAGGTGAGGCTGATCCAGACAGGTTTGTTGTCGGGAATGTCTTTACCAAGTATTCTGGGCATGGTTCTTAACCTTGACGTTGGTTGTGGCGACGTTCAACGCAGATCACACGCAAGATGCCCTTGCGTTTGATGATCTTGCAATTTTCACAGCGTTTTCTGAGGGATGCGACGACTTTCATGGCGACTCCTAGTGTTGTCTCTTGTCGTTACGGTAAACGATTCGACCCTTGGTCAGATCGTAGGGCGAAATTTCCAAGGTGACTGTGTCACCGGGGAGGATACGAATGAAGTGCATGCGCATCTTGCCAGAAATGTGAGCCAACAGATTGTGGCCATTTGGCAATTTGACGCGGAACATGGCGTTAGGGAGGGACTCAGTCACTTCAGCTTCAATGCGGATGTTTTCTTCCTTAGCCACGATCAGACTCCCGCCTCTGCACGGTCAGACTGAAGCATGGCAGAGAAGTTTCGACTGACCATGTGGCCCTCGACCTTTTGAATGAGATCGATGGCAACCCCGATGACGATCAGAAGTCCTGTACCTCCAAAGATACCTGCGAGGGCATAAGAGATCTGGATCTGAGACATGAGGATTTGAGGTATGATGGCGATGATCGCTAGAGAGACGGCACCAATAGTGGTTAAGCGAACGATAAGTTTTTCAAAGTAGGTTTGGGTTTCGCTTCCTGGACGGATACCGGGAATGAATGTTCCTCCTTGCTTCATGTTTTCTGACATCTCTTCGGGATTGAAGATCATGGCTGTATAGAAGTAAGCAAAGAAGACGATCATCAGAACGTAGAAAACGTTGTAGAGGATTGAGCCCATTGCGAAATATTTATTGAAGAACTCGAGCCCTGGGACCTGTCCTAGGATACCCGGGAACATGATAAGAGCTTGAGCAAAAATAATGGGGATCACTCCGGACATATTGACTCGAAGAGGCAAGTACTGTGAGCGTGCATTGGTCTGTGCTCCGCCGGCTCTTCGGTTCTGTCGGATTGGAATGCGGCGCTGACCCAAGGTAGTGTAGATAATAGCAGCGGTAACAGCGAAAAAGAAGATCATTAAGAACGCCAAGGTTCCATAAGTCACAGATCCGGAGCCATCTTGAAGTTGCATTGAGAACTGTTGAATTCCGGTCGGCAATTCGGCAATGATGCCGGCCATGATGATGATGCTGATACCATTTCCTAGACCAAATTCAGTGATCATTTCACCCAACCACATAACGATCATGGTTCCTGTTGTCAGACAGACCATGGCGACAAAAACGAAAGAAAGAAAACCAGGGTAGGGAACAAGAGCTCCATTGTCGAGACCTTCTAGTCCACGGCAGATGACGAAAGATTGAAATATACAGAGAACTAAGGTGGCATATCGGGTGTATTGGTTGATCTTTTTTCGTCCACTCTCACCATCTTTCTGCAGTTGTTTGATGGAGGGAACCATCGTGCCCAGAATCTGGAAGAGGATGGATGCCGTGATATAAGGCATGATACCTAGGGCAAAAATGGAGGCATTCATCAGTGCTCCACCACTGAACATGTTGATGGTCTGCATGACCTTAGCAGCTCCGCCAGCGGTCTCGTTCATTCGAGCGAAAAGTTCGCTGACGGCTTGGGCATCGATGCCGGGAAGGGTGATAAAGATCCCCATCCTATAGACGATCAAAAGTCCGAGAGTAACCAAAAGCTTCGTTCGAAGCTCAGGTACCTGGAAGATGCCCAGAAGGGTTTTCACGCCTTCGCGGCTCCTTTCATGGGTTTAGTCTCAGCAGTACCTCCAGCTTTCTCAATGGCTTCCTTTGCGGAACCAGAAAATGCTTGAGCAACGACGGTTAGTTTCTTGGAGAGTTCACCTCGTCCTAGAATCTTGAGTCCGTCTTTAGGGTTATCTACCCAGCCTTTGGATTGGAGTTCAGCCAAACCAACGGTAGAGCCGTCTTCGAAAGCTTCGAGAACTTCGATGTTGACGACAGAGTAGCTGATTTTGTGACGAGCATTGGAGAATCCACGCTTGGCGATGCGCTGGAAGAGTGGCATTTGGCCACCTTCGTATGTGGATTTCATGTTGGCGCCAGCACGAGCTTTGAGACCTTTGTGGCCTTTGCCACTGGTCTTGCCGTGTCCGGAACCGGCTCCACGACCAACACGTTTTTTCTTGCGGCCTAGGCGGATGCCTTCTTTGACGTCTGCGAGATTCATGAGACCTTCACTCCTCGAATAGCTTCAATGGTCTTACGGCTCTTGAGCTTTTTAAGACCTTCGATCGTGGCTTTGGCCAGATTGACAGTGTTGTTGCTGCCAAATGACTTGGTGAGAACATCATGGATGCCGGCCATTTGCATAATGGCGCGAACGGGAGTACAGGCGATAACACCGGTACCTGGTTTGGCAGGCATGAGAAGAATGTTGGAGGAGACAAATCGCCCACGGGTTTGGTGGGGGATAGTCGTGTTTTCGATCTCCACGCTGAAGAGCTTGGCTTTCGCCTCTTTTGTAGCTTTTGCTACGGCGTTGGAGACGTCCATGGCTTTGCCATGTCCAAGTCCGATGATACCGTTCTCATTGCCGACGACGACGTAGGCAGAGAAACTGAAACGACGACCACCCTTCACAACGAGGGCACATCGCTTGATAATAAGCGTTTCTTCCCTGAGGTCAGCAGGGTCGATTTTGATTTTGCTACGAATTCCCATGGATGGTCCTTAGAACTTGAGTCCCTTCTCGCGAGCAGAATCGGCGAGGAGCTTGATGTTTCCGTGATAAGGGTAACTGGAGCGGTCGAAGACGACTTCCTTGATTCCCTTTTCTTCCAGGCGTTGGGCAATAGTACCACCAACATAGGTAGCCTGTTCCTTGTTGCCTTCGATCCCACGACCACCTTCTTCGATGGTTGAGGCTGACGCTAAAGTCATGCCATTTTCGTCGTCGATCGCCTGAGCGTAATAGTGCAGGTTGGACCTGAACACAGAAAGCCTGGGGCGGAGAGATGTTCCGCTGATCTTCTTGCGAACCCTGGCCTTGATGTTTCGGCGCTTGTTGTTTTTTTTCTGTAGTCGATTCATGATGATTAACTGGCGGCAGCCTTACCAACTTTCTTGCGAATGACTTCGTCGGAGTAACGAACCCCTTTGCCTTTGTAGGGCTCAGGTTTACGCAGGGCGCGAATTTCAGCCGCGACCTGACCGAGAAGTTGTTTATCGGAACATTCCAACTTGATGTTGGTGTTGCCATCCAATTCGACTTTTACGTCAGGGTGGACGTAATAATCAATGGGGTGGCAAAAACCGAGGGAGAGGGTCAACTTGTTCTTGGCGGCAACGACCCTGTAACCCACACCTTCGAGGAGGAGTTGCTTGGTGAAGCCAGTTGAAACACCAGTGACCATGTTTTGAATTAGAGAACGGTAGAGCCCGTGATAGGCTCGTCCTTCACGAGAAGAAGTTAGGCCTTCAACTGTGACAGACTTCTCTTCTATCTTGATGGCGACATCAGTCGTGAATTCCTGACTGAGTTCGCCCCTAGTACCTTTCACGGTGACGATTTGACCGTCAACCTTGACTTCTACCCCAGAGGGAAGGTCAATGGGTTTTTTTCCTAGTCTAGACATGATGGATTACCAAACCTCACAAAGGACTTCGCCGCCGACTTTTTTCTCGCGACACTCGCGGTCACTCAGGACTCCCTGAGCTGTGGTGACGATGGAAACACCGATGCCGTTAAGAACGGGCTTAATTTCTTCTGACTTGCTATAGATCCGACATCCAGGCTTGGAGATACGGTGCAGTTCGGAGATAACGGGAGATCCGTTGTCGGCGTATTTAAGATAAACGATTAGATTCTTCTTCTTGCCGTCTTCGACAATTTCGAAGTTTTTGATGTAGCCTTCTCGTTTTAGAACTTCTAGAAGGTTACTCTTTTGCCTAGAGTAGGGAGCCATGACTGAGGGGCGATGAACCATGATGGCATTGCGCACTCGAGTGAGTAGGTCGGCGATGGGATCAGAAATATTCATGTTATTGACTCCTTACCAGCTGGCCTTACGAACGCCAGGAATGTGCCCTTCGAGGGCAAGCTTGCGGAAGCAGAGTCGACATAGTTCGAACTTGCGGTAGTAAGCACGGGACCGACCACAGATGTTGCAGCGGTTGACGATGCGACTGCTGAACTTGGGCAGCTTCTTGCTCTTGGCGATCTGACATTGACTGGCCATGGATTAAGCCCTCTTTTCTTGCTTGCGGGTGAAGGGAAAACCGAGTTGTTCGAGAACGGACTCGGAAACTTCAGGTTTGCTATTTTCAAAAACGACATTGATGTTCATGCCTTGGGTGACTTCCATTTTGTCGAGATTCACTTCGGGAAACAGGCTCTGCTCGGTGATACCGAATGAATAGTTTCCTGCCTGATCGAAACCGGTGCGGGAGAAACCGCGGAAGTCAGCAATTCGAGGGGCAGCAACAGAAAGGAAGCGGTCAAAGAATTCCCACATTCTTTGTCCACGCAACGTGACGCGGACACCAATAGGCATTCCCTGGCGGAGCTTGAATCCAGCTTCACTAATTTTAGCGCGGGTGATCACAGCTTTTTGACCAGTGATAACAGATAGCTCTTGAGCACACTGTTCGATTTTCTTTGCATCGGAGTGGTACTCGCCCATTCCCATGCTCACGCAAATCTTCGTTACCTTGGGGAGGTTCATGGGATTAGGTATCCCGAACTGCTCCTTTATGGCAGGAATGATTTTCGTTTTGAAGTTTTCTTGAAGACGGGCCGCCACGATTAGTACCTCTCACCATATTCTGAACCACAGGCCTTGAGGAAGCGTTGCTTCTTGCCGTCGTCTGTCTTTTCTATTCGGACACGACTGGGCTTCTCGGCCTTTTCACTGTAGGGCATCACGTTGGAGATGGCGATAGGGCCTTCTTCTTCGATGCGGCCTCCCTGAGGATTTTCCTGGGAAGGTTTAACGTGTTTCTTGCGCATGTTCACGCCAGAGATGATCACGCTGTTCTTTTCAGTTAGAACAGTCTTGATGTGACCTTTTTCGCCTTTAGCGTTTCCGGCTACGACAACCACATAGTCATTCTTCTTGATTCTCATTAGACCACCTCGACGGCCAAAGATATAATCTTACTGTAGCCCTTAGCTCGCAGTTCTCTGGCGACAGGGCCAAAGATTCGAGTGCCGCGGGGGTTTTTTTCCTCATCAACGATAACAAGAGAGTTGGTATCGAATTTGATGCTGGATCCGTCTGGTCTGTTGAGACTGTGTGAGGTGCGAACAATCACACCTCGAATCTTTTCGCCTTTCTTAACGGCGCCATTGGGCTCTGCCGTCTTGACTGAACAGATCACCTCGTCACCGATGGAAGCGTATTTCTTTCCAGATCCGCCAAGGACCTTGAAACACATCACGCTCTTGGCGCCAGTGTTGTCGGCGACGGTGAGAATAGTTTGAGCTTGAATCATTCTTCTTCCTCGTCAGTCGGCTACGGTGATAATTTTGTCGAGCTTCCAACGCTTCTTCTTTGAAAGAGGGCGTGTGAAGGAGATCTGAACGACATCACCTTCTTTCGCACTACTTTCTTCGTCATGGGCGAAGTAGGTAACACGTGTAGGAATGTACTTCTTGTACTTGGGATGCTTTTTCTTTCCCGTGACCTCGACACGAATGGTCTTGGCCATTTTGTCGCTGATCACCGTTCCGACGATGGTTTTGATGTTTGCGTCACTCATGGCTCAGCCTTTCCTTTCGTTCAGCACGGTCTTGTAACGTGCAATATCTTTGCGGATGTTGCTCAGCTTGTGGCCTTCACCCTCTTCGGTCACCGCCCGGATCTTGACGTCCAGGAGAGACTGCTGAAGGGATTTGAGCTCTTCTTGCAGAGCCGAGGTTTCCTTGCTCTTAATCTCTGAAATTTGCATAACTGCTCTTGGAAACGAATTTGGTCTTGAGGGGAAGCTTGTGTGCCTGACGACGGAATGCTTCACGGGCAATTTCTTCGGATACGTTTTGAAGTTCGAAGAGAATCATACCTGGGCGGATGTCGGCGAACCATTTATCAGGCGCGCCTTTACCTTTTCCCATACGGGTTTCAGCTGGACGTGAAGTGAAGTTCCGGTGAGGGAAGATTCGAATGAAAAGCTTGCCGAGTTCTCCGATGAAGTGACGGGCAACAACCCGAGCAGATTCAATCTGTTGAGACGTGATCCAACCGGGCTCCATAGCCTGGATTCCGTAGTCTCCGAATTGGAGTTCGGTGCCACGTCGAGTGACTCCCTTAAGGCGTCCACGCTGAGTTTTGCGGAACTTTGTGTCTTTGGGCATCAAAGCCATGATCGTCCTCCTAGTTGGATGCTGCTACAGAGGGAGCTTTGATGGATCGTTTTCCCATCTTGTCACCGTGGTACAACCAGACCTTAACGCCAATTTGGCCGTAGGTGGTGGAAGCTTCGGTGAAGCCGTAATCAATTTCGGCGCGCATTGTATTTGAAGGCATACGTCCAACGGCGACTTTTTCACGACGAGCCATTTCAGCACCATTCAGTCGCCCACTAACTTGGATTTTGACCCCTTTTACGCCAGCACCGAGAGTGCTTTCGACAGCTTTCTTGATGACGCGACGGAATGCCATTCGTTTCTCGAGCTGTTCAGCAATAGACTCAGCAACATTCTGAGCAACGGCATCGGGGTTGGGGACCTCTTTGATGACGATCTTCACAGGGCCAGAACAGTTGGACTGAACCATATCCTTGATGCGGTCGATTTCGGCGCCGCGCTTTCCAATCAGGATGCCCTGACGAGCAGCACTGACGTAAACGGTGATTTCTTCACCACGGCGTTCAATTTCAATACTGGCGATGCCAGCACCCTTGGCCTGTTTCTTGATGATCTTTCGGATGACATAGTCCTCGTGGAGCATGAGCCCGAAAGAAGACTTGTCAGCGACCCAACGTGACTTCCAGTCCTGGAAGAAACCAACCGTGTAACCTGTAGGATGTATCTTTTGTCCCATGTTCTTACTTTACTTGGTGGGCCTCAAACCGATGATGATGTGACTGGTCCTCTTGAAGATAGAGGTCGCGCGACCTTGGGCGCGAGGACGGAAGCGTTTGATGGTTGGTCCCTCGTCGACGCGAGCGGTTCCAACAATCAACCCTTCAGGCATGTTCTTCTCGAGGGCACCCGCAAGAGCGGAGCGGAGAAGCTTGTTGATGAAGTAAGATCCACGGTGCACATCTCGCTTGGTGGTTTCGATCGCTTCATCCACGGCAAGACCGCGAACAAGATCGGCCACGAGGCGGGCCTTGCGGGGGGAGATCCTCACATTGCGGAGAATCACAGTGTGCTCTCCTTCTATTTTTCCTTTGACTTTAGCCACGACGTAACCCCTTATTTAGCGTGAGTCTTGAAGCTGCGGGTGGGAGAGAATTCTCCCAAACGGTGTCCGACCATGTCTTCAGTAACAGAGACATTGATGAACTGCTTGCCATTGTGGACAGCAAAAACGTGGCCGATAAAGTCTGGAGCAATCATGGAGGCCCGAGACCAAGTCTTGATGGGCTCATCGCCACCTTCCTGCTTCTGCATGAGCACCTTGCGAATCAACTTGATGTCGACGCTGGGGCCTTTTTTCAGAGATCTTCCCATAACGGACCTTACTTACGCTTCCTGATGATGAGGTTAGTGGACGACTTGTTTGGATTACGAGTCTTGCCACCTTTAGCCAAGACGCCTGTCTTGGATTGGGGTATCTGTCCTGACTTGGAACGACCTTCACCACCACCCATGGGGTGAGCGACGGGGTTCATAGCCATACCACGAGAGCTGGGGCGTTCGCCCAACCAGCGATTACGACCAGCCTTGCCCAATTTGACGTTGCTATGGTCGAGGTTTCCGACCTGGCCTACGGTGGCCATGCAGCGACTAAGAACTCGACGAAGTTCTCCAGATGGAAGTTCGACAACACTGTATTTTCCTTCACGGGACATTAGACGGGCCTGAGCTCCAGCGGATCGGACCATCTGTCCTCCACAGCCAGGGGTCATCTCGATGTTGTGGATAACAGTACCGACAGGCATCACTTCCAAGGGCATAGCAACGCCAACTTCAGCGTCGACACGAGTTTTGGAATTGACGACCTTCATGCCCTTTTTGAGACCATGGGGAGCCACGATGTATCGCTTCTCTCCATCATGGTAGTGAAGGAGGGCGATGTTGGCTGAGCGGTTGGGGTCGTACTCGATCTGAGCTACAGTTGCAGGTACGTCAAACTTGTCGCGTTTAATGTCGATCTCACGGAGACGACGCTTGTGTCCACCACCACGGTGGTTGGAGGTGCGTCGACCAAGGTTGTTGCGTCCGCCGGTGCCGGACTTGCCTTTGGTGAGAGATTTTTCGGGCCGATTTCGGGTCAGGTCGTCGAAGACCAGTACCGATCCGCCCCTTCTCCCCGGGCTCGTAGGATTAAATTTTCTGATGGCCATCTTTATCTCATATCAAGGGAATCTTGCTCACATCTTCATCGCGAACGCGGACGAAAGCCTTCTTGAAACCGCGCACAGCGGTTTTTCGGCCGAATTGTCCACGGATGGTCTTCTTCTTGGAAGGGGTGACAACGGTATTGACTGAAGTCACTTTGACGCTGAAGGCGTTTTCAACGGCCCTCTTCACTTCGATTTTGTTGCTTTCGCGAGGGACTTCAAAGCAGAAAGTGCTCTGCTCTTGAACCAGGTTGTAGCTGTCTTCGGTGAGGATCAGCTTCTTGAGAATCTGATGGGCACTCATGCGGCAACCTCCGTTCCGATCCACTTCTCGAGGGCGCCTTTGTCAAAGACCAGAGTGGTGGCCATGAGGACGCTGAGGGCATTGAGTTCCGAAGCGGGGGCAACGGAAACGCCCTTAAGGTTTTTTGAAGCTCGGATAAAGTCAGCGTTGAGTCCTTCGGTGACGAAGAGGACGCGACCTTTGAAGCCGGCGTTCTTGATGAGTTCGGCGATGAATTTGGTCTTGACCTCGCTCAACTGAGTTGTTTCGAGAGCCGCAATTTCGTTGTCAGCCAACTTGCCGGCAACAGCTCCACGGAGAGCGATACGCCTTTCGTTTTGAGAGAGCTTCATGCGGAAGTCACGTGGCTTGGGGCCGAAAGTGACACCACCGCCTCTCCAGAGAGGAGAGCGGATAGAGCCCATTCGAGCACGTCCGGTTCCTTTTTGCTTCCATAGTTTTTTTCCGGAGCCGACTCGTTCGCCTCGTGTTTTGGTGTTGGCGCTGCCCTGGCGAAGATTGGCTTCGTAAGAAACCACTGCGCGGTGCAGAAGGGAAGGAGAGACACCTTTCGAGATGGTGTCGCCATCGACGTCTAGCGTCGAGGTGGCCTTGCCGGTGAGATCGTAAACTTGAACTTCGCTCATGATTATTGTACCACTGTGACCTTGGCGCCTGAGTGTCCGGGAATACTTCCCTTGATAACGAGGAGGTTCTTTTCAGCGTCAATCTTGACGATGGCCAGACCTTTAATGCTTTGTTTGACGTTGCCCATGTGACCTGCCATGCGCTTGCCTTTCCAAACGTGAGTAAGGCGAGCAGAGCTAGATAGAGACCCGTTGGTTCTGTGGTGTTTTTCTTCACCGTGAGACGCGCGGTGTCCCTTGAAGCCATGGCGTTTCATTCCGCCAGCGAAGCCACGACCTTTGGTTGTGCCTTCGATGGTGACGGGTAGGTTCTCGTCGAGATTTTCGATTGTTAGAGCAGAGCCGAGTTCATATTCAGCGCCTTCTTCAGTGCGGAACTCAGTGAAGAAGCGTGAAGGGGCTGTTTCGGTTTTTTTCAAGTGGCCGGCAACAGGCTTAGTCAGGTTGCTCTCTTTCATACCATCGGCGAAGGCGATTTGCACAGCGCTGTAGCCATCGCGATCGACGGTCTTGATCTGGGTGACGGGGCAAGGCCCGACTTCGATCAGGGTGACAGGGATGCTGGCTCCGTCCTCATTGAACATGGAGGTCATGCCAAGTTTCTTACCGATCAGCTTCATGATTAGGCCTTGATTTTGATTTCGACGCCAGCGGGTAGCTCGAGTTTTACCAGAGCCGTTTGAGTTTTGGCATTGGCATCTTCAAGTTCTACGAGACGCTTGTGGGTGCGGATTTCGAACTGGTCACGGGACTTTTTGTCGACGTGGGGAGAGCGAAGGACGGTGTAACGTTCAATTCTGGTAGGAAGAGGGATCGGTCCGTAGACTCGACACCCTGTGCGCTTGGCTGCTTCCACGATCGACGCAGACGACTGATCCAGAATTTCCGTGTCGTAGGATTCGAGACGGATCCGGATTCTTTCGTTGTAGGCCTTGCTCACTGCTGTGTTTCCAAAAAGTATTTTTGTGAAATTTTTCGGGGGCGACCTGTCAAGGTGTTTCTCCCGGAAAATTGGGCGTCGCAGGATAACGAGGGGCTAGAATTCGTCAACTCAGCTGAATTTGGGTCCCGATGATCCCAATTTATTGAGTTACAATAGCTTAAAAGCAAAGAATATTCTCCGGTTCATCATAAATCGATGAAAAACTTTCTCCAAGAATCGAAAAGCGAGTGAGCTAACTCAACTCTCTCTGACGAATTAGTAGGTGATGTCTGGAGACTGATATCGGAGATCGAGGGATGAAAAAGGGCGCTCTTGGGCCAAGGTGGCTTTGAGATCATCCCATTTTTGGGCAGACTTTCTTCCCTCTAATTCATTGAATTCTCGATGAACGCCCCATTCAATGATGACTGGCCCCTTGAATTTGAGGTCAACGGTCATGAGTTTTAGTCGACACACTCGGGCAGCTTTGCTCTGGTATGGGATCATATCAATGAGGTGTAGAGCAAGACGCTCCTCAAGGCCCGCTGATGTCCACTCTTTAAGGAATGTGCCCATTTCAATGAGCCACTGATCGCGGTCCTGTTTCGTGACTTTTGGGGGAATGAGGCTTCCGACGAGAACAACGGGCAAGGTTTCATCTTTCAGTTTCTCAGGACTTCTAAAGCTGAGAATGGGCATTTCCATCAGGTTTCTATCGAGGTAGCGGTCGAGTCGTTTCTCACGTCGTATGACACAGATAGGCTTGCGAACCGTGATGTTTAGGGACATGTTGCCCTTGAAGTCTCGCTGAACGATGTCGACGGACTCAATCCAGACAGAATCGTTCAGGTCTTTGCTAACTTGCTTTAGGTCTTGGGAGAAGATCGACTGGCTCGATTCTAGGTTGATCTCTTTTAGGAAGGGGCGAACCCAAGATTTTGGCATCCACGGAGGTGCCATCTCGTTTTCTCCATACATGACCTGCGAGGTGACCGATTGGCCGGCGACATTTTTGTGGTCCCCGAGCCAAAGATCGAGGGCTAACCCGAGGGGGAAAAGGAAAGGGAGTCCAAGGAGGAGAGCCTTCAGGGCTGATGGCTTCATGGCTTTTTCTTGAGTTGTTTGAGGACGCCGTCGAGGACGTTGGGGTCCAGTTTGCCGACCGCTTCTCGGTTCTGGTTTTCAACTTCTTCGAGAATTTCTTTCCTCAGGATGATGACTTCCCTGGGAGCGTTGAATCCAAGGCGAACTTCGCCACCCTGAATTTCGAGGATGGTGACTTCGATATCCTTTCCAACGACGATGGTTTCACCGATTTTTCTGGATAGGACAAGCACTTCACCTCAGAGCTCGGAAGCTCTCCATGCTATAAGCCCGGACGAGCCCATCTTTGCCCCTCAGGGAAACGAGGAGGTTGTGGTTGGAAGAAGCCATCAGCATGTGCCCACCTGCGGTCTCCAAGTTGACTACATCTGTGGAGGCTTTGTTGGACCAAGCGTGGAGCCGTCCGTTGGAGAGAACTAGAACGCCATCATTCTTTGGGGCCAAAATGCGATCCACCCCTCTCAATACGATTTCTCCTTTGCCGGTTTTAAGGTCAACTCGGTGAACCCTTCTGAGTTCATCACGCTGCCATATCCATTTTGAGTCTTGATGGGGTTTGGCTTTAACCTCAGCACCACATGAGTAGGACCAGTTGGGAATGCCCGAAAAACGTGATAGACTGTAGAGTTGAAAATCAGTGCATCCGATGATCACATCATCTTTTACCAAGAGAGGTTCGGCGACGTACTGTCCACGAGTTCGCTGATCCAGTTTGAGGATTTTTGACTGAAGAAGGTCGATTTCTCTCTCGTGCTTTCGTATGAACTGCCGATCTTCAGGGCGGTTACTCTTGCGGGCGTCTCCCTTCTCTTTCTCGATCGCTTTGCTGTGCTTGTTCATCAGTCGTTCGAGGTAGATCTTTTCGTCGGAGTAGCTCTTTGAAATAAAGTTCCATTTTTCCTTACCATCAAAAGAAAGACTTACGATCTCTCCGGTATCTAGGGGGAGAATGAGGCCAGATGAGTGACCGAAGATACCGTGAACGACTGCACCAGGCATTCGGTAGAGCCAGTCACGATAGGTTTTGTCGACCTGCCAACTAAGGGCACGGTCTTCAAAGGAGATGGAGTAGATTCTGTCGTCGTTGAAGTAAACCTTTGGAAAAACGGCTCGATCCAAGCGAACGTGATCTGTGATGAAACCCGATCGTTTGTCGATGATCTTAACGGTTCCGCCGTCGACGATGAAGAGTTCCTTTTCTGTTTCGAAAGGAATGTATAGGAGCGGCACTTCTAGGCGGACAACCCAAGAGGTGAGTCCAGTTTCGAGTTCTAGGCAGAAAAGGTCTCCTCTCCTACTTTGAACATAGATAGAGGGAATAACAACGGGCCGACTCTGGGCGACGAAGGTTCGATTCGTGACCCTGCGGTAGACCTGCTCCTCGTTGAAATCCTTGAGCATTTCGGCATCTTCGTTTTCTTTGGCTTGGTCACCACCAGCCAAAAGGTCGTCGAGAAGACCTTCAATCTGTTCCTGACCACCTTCGCGACTTCTGGCGGCTCTTTTTCTGGCGATGTGATCTTTCTTGAGGCGATCCACCTCGCTTTTGATTTTCTTGTTCCTGAGATCGTTAAACTCACCTTCGGTGTAAGGAACGTTTTTGTAGGATGTGCCGAGCCAACTCACTCCTCCAAGTTCTCGGCCAACTCTCACGACCCATGCGGGAGAGGTGGATTGGGGCTGACGTTCGTCTTGCTGAAGTGTGATGGAGAAAGCTTTTTCGTCTGAGCGCAAGGCTTCAGCTTCGACACGGGCTTTCCTATTGTCGCCTCCCTTGATCCAAGAGTTGAGCCGCTCCAGAGCAGATGCGAAAAGGGAAGTATGCAAGATGGTGATGGCCACTGCACAGGCCAATCCCTTTTTGCCAATCGACGACGGACTCGCCACTATGCCTCTCCCCAGACCTTATCTATCACGGGATTGATTCTTGGCCCCTCCTCACCCTGTCAACGACACCAATTGGTGGTCAGGACCCTATATCCCTTAGACTGAGGACATGCGTGAACTTGGACTGACGCTTATTGCGATCTTTCTTCTAACTCCCTTTCTTTGGAGCGAGGAAAAAGAGGAGGTTGTCTCTGCTGAGGACCTCCCTCTTCGAAGGAGCGCCAGAAAGATGCTCGATGAGGGGGAGGGGCTGAAACATAGGAATGCCTTGGCCGGGGAGGTGACCACCCTTCGAGCCGAGTGTCCTGTATGCAACGAGAAGTTTTCCGCCTACCACATGACGGAGGGAGCGGCCGACAAGGGAATCGACCGTGATCTGTGTCGTCATGCGTCTCACATCTCCAGTTTAGACTTAGACATCTGGGCCTGCACCAACTGCGGTTTTAGCCATTTTAAGAGCTTCTTTAATCAGAAGCTGAATCCACCTCTGCCTGAGGAGCTCAGGAAAAAGCAAGAGGCTTTCCTTGCCAGAGCTTTTGTTGAGGTTCTTGGGGTGAACGTGACGAAAATTGGATTCAAAATTGATCAGCAGGACATTCCGAGATCCATCAAATATACTTTGATGGAAAATCTTCTGCCTCAATTGGGCCTTCCGTGGAAGGTCAAGGCAGATTTCCATTTGCGCAAAGCTTGGTCTGAGCGTTTGAGGGGGTGCGAGACCTTGCGCTCTCCCTATATGAGTGGTGCGCTTGGTAGCATCAACAGCGCTCTCAAGTCGTTTGAGAAACGACATGACCTAAAGCCTATCATGGCTGACCCAGCTCAGGTTTTACTTTTTCTAGATCATTATCTCGAAAAGGATAAGTCGTTACAGGGGCGTTTTCTCGTCCATGTCTTCCGCGCTTCTCAACTCAATCGACTCGGATTTCTTCACGGCGCCTCCGAAGAGTTAAAGAAAGCCATCCTCATGAACAATCCAAAGCCCATTCGAGAGCTCGCCGTCTTTCGAAATCGACTTCTCGAAAGTCAGATTAAGCACCTCAAAGAGGCCGTGATTGCGACAAAGGAATCCCTAAGGGTTGAGGAGCACTCAAGGGACGAACTTCAGTCGACGATTTACATGTTGGGAGAACTTCAAAGGAGGATTGGACTCTTCGCCGAAGCCAGAGTTTGGTTCAAGACCTATTTGGATTTGGGAGAAAACGATCTGACCGTTTGGGTGAAGGAGCAGTTGAGCGCCTTACCAAAATCAGTGGGGCTGGCGCCAGACAGTGAAAAGGTGTTGGCGCAGACCGTTTCCGATCGCTTTTTAGAGCTGAAGAAAGAAGACGAGAAAGATGATCCAAGTCAGATAACAAAGGAACAGGTTCGACGCTGGCTATCGGAAATCAATATCGCGGCTGTTACTTACAATCGAAAGTACAAACTTGACCCAGAGAACCTACAGGAGCTTTTTCAGTTAGGCTATCTGAAAGGTCAGCCAGATCTCGAACTCCAACACTTGCGTTTTTTTCAGCTTAAATCCAATTCCGGTTCGCCTTTGGCTTCAACTCGCTATACCGTGAATTGCCTTTTGCCTCTCTTTGATAAAGAGGGCAGCTTTATGGCCTCCAGTTCAAGGGGCCGACTTATCAGAACACCCACCAACGGAGAGTAACCCATGCCTAACATTATTAACGGAGATCTCAAAGCCAACCCCAACTGGAAGGTGGCGATCCTTATCAGTCGTTTTAATGAACTGGTGACGGGAAAACTCTTAGGTGGAGCTCAAGACTACCTTGAGAGGTCTGGAGTGAAAGAGAAGAACATCGACGTGATTTGGGTTCCTGGGGCCTTTGAGTTACCAGCAGTAACTGCGAGGGTTCTTGAGAAGGGCGGGTACGAGGGCGTGATCTGCCTAGGAGCTGTGATTCGAGGCTCAACTTCTCATTATGACATCGTTGCCGGAGAATCAGCGAAGGGTCTTGCGACTCTTGCTCAGAAGCACCCCGTCCCTGTGATGAATGCGATTCTTACAACGGACACCATCGAGCAGGCTCTTGAACGAGCTGGTACTAAGGCCGGGAACAAAGGCTTTGATGCGGCAATGGGACTGATTGAAATGATGTCGCTCTACGAAAAGATCAGGTCAGCCTGAGTTTCGACCGGGTCCCCATGTCCGAAGGGGAATGCGTGATCCGTCCCTTCCGTCCTGATGACCGGGAGGCTTGGCTTGAGCTGATGGCCGATATCTGCGTTTTCAGTCCAGCTTGGGAAGCTGTCTACCTAGATCGACCTCCTTTTAATTCTGAATTTGATTTGGTGGCCGAAGAAAAAGGGGTTCTTGTCGGTGCTTTGGCTGGTCACTTGATCCAGTCTAAACCCAAGAGTTTTTGGAGCGCTGAGGTGTTGGGAGTCCACCCTGATCATCAAAAGAAGGGCATTGGTCAGTCTCTGTTGAGAGAGGCAAGCCTGCGCCTAAAGAGCGGTGGAGACAAAATGGTTTTGTGGACCTGTTGCCCCATGGCCAGAGATTGGTACCTGAAGCTCGGGTATCCCGAGATTGAAGGGCGAAGCCTCGAGGCCTATCCGATAGAGAGAGGAGAGCTTCATGTGTTGAAGTCAGTTAGCGAAAGAGGGAGAACCCTTTGGGCTTTCTTTAAAGCTCTTTAGCTAGGCACCAATAAGAACAGCAGAAAATGCGTTTGGAGAGCAAAATATGCCGTAGTATATTTCTGTCTTCTAACCGGAATCACAGCTAAGCCAATGAAGACGGAGATTTATATCGAGTAGGTATATTGGCATATGGATTTCTTTTGAATGAATTCACCAATGATCATCAGGAATTCTCATGAAGAAGATCTTATCAAAAATAATACTGTCTGTCGGTTTACTCAGTGTTGTCGCATGCCAGTCCAGCAACCGAGTGTCTCATGGCATGAATACAGCTTTTCGTGGCATCGGCCATTTAATTTTATCCCCGATTCAGATTTCAGCGGGGCTATTGGAAGGGATCTCTGCGGTTCCCTACTTCATTGCTACGGGAATTCACGATATTAACAAAGGAATGATTTCCGCTCAGCAGAAGATCACCTTACACGACACCTATGATTCTGCCTATGGAAAAGATCTGTCTCAGGTTCCTGATGATGGGGACACCGGGACGATGTTTTATCGTATGAAACAGGCGACGGCGTTTTTTCAGAAAGTTTTGAAAGAGTATGGCGTCGACAATCCAGAACAATACATCCTCACCAGTGTGGATACAGCCAATCGTGCGGGATACACTCTTTTTGCCGTCGTTCAGAGGGCACCTTCATCGATTGAAATTAAGAATAAATATAAAGGGTCTGGACTCAAGAGTTACAACTCATCGGATAGGATGTTTTACGATGCGTTTAAAATGGATTCTAGGGGAAGGTCTCTCGATAGAGTGATCGATTGGGCTGGAATACCGAGGAAATATATAAAAACTCAGAAAGCCCAAGCGGTTCTCATCACTCTGGCGGCAAACTCTGTTGTTGAGGGTAAGACTAGAAACGATTACTGGGATATAGAAAAGCTTTGGATGAGTGGGGAATATCTTGAGGTATGCAAAGATAAGAGTTTAGAAGTCAGAAGAAAGATGAATATTCCAGACACTCTATAATAGTATTGAGTTCTGACGAAATCAGGTGAAGGTCTGGTCCTTAGATGCTAGCCAATGTGGAAGGTGGCTCAGTAGACTCTGCCTTACTTCTGAGATAGGTGGTGGCGGGTCGATGAGTTGATCGAGGGAGGCAACCGGTTCAGTCAATCCGCAGGGCACGATCCAGTCAAAAGACTGTCGGTCCACACAGATATTGAGTCCGATACCATGATAGGTTACGAATTTCTTAGCTGCAATTCCCATAGCACAGACTTTGCCTTTGGAGGTCCAAACTCCGGTTTTCCCTTCCATGCGATCTGAGTCAAGTCCTAAGCCGTTGAGAGCGTCGATGACCCACTGCTCTAAGTCTCTCATGAGCGTGGTGAGTCCCAGTCCTAATTCCTTGAGGTGGATGTGAAGGTAGACTGTCAGCTGACCTGGACCGTGGTAGGTCACCGATCCACCTCGACTCACCTCGATCACGGGAACTCCTTTCTTTTCTAGGTGTTCTGTGGATAGCAGCAGGTGAGAGGAGTCGAAAGTTCTACCCGTTGTCAGGACGGGCTGATGTTCGAGAAAGTTGAGAACATAAGGGGAGGTTTCGTCGTCGAGGATGTTCTGAACCCTCAACATCTGCTGAGAAAGAGCTACTTCGTAGTCGATAGGTTCTTCGTTGATGATGATCTCAAGGCGTCTCATCGTTCTCCGTTTGGGCTGAGGGTTGGGTGGTCGACCAGTTAACATGAAAGGGAAGTAAGGCTTTCATGGCGTCGAGATGAACCAGTGGGCTTTCGCGTTCTGAAATAAGGTTTTCCTGACTCAAGGTTTTCAGGAGTTCGTCCAATGGGGTTGTCTTTCTGACATCCCCCTGGTCGGACCAAATTTCTAGACGGCTGAGCAAACCAGTGCTGACCTCGATGGGAGATCCTGGTTCCAACTCGATTTCCTTAATACCACTTTCTTTTCTAAGGAGCAAGAAACCTTTTTTCCAGTCGTCGGGAAGATGAATGACGAGGGGTAATTCCCGGCGAATGGGAGGGTTCTCACCAACGTAAATTGGGTTGGTGTAAACTCTCCGTCCGTCGCTGAGGTGAAGGGCTGCCATCAGAAAATCTCCCTCTTTAAGTCCTTCAAAGGAGAAGAGGGCTTCTCCGCGTTTAAGAGGGCGAAGTAGCGGCGTGGGCTGAGTCTTTTCTCCGTTGACCCAGAGTTCGACCCCCCTTAGTCCTTCGCTCTGAGCATCAAGTTCAAAGGTGAGTTTGGGGAGAAGTTGGTAGATCTGGTTTCCCGAAGGAGGGACCCAGCGGTCACCGACTTCCGCCAAATCGTTGCCTCCTGGCCGATCAAAGATTCTAAAATCAATTCGAGCACCACTTCCCACAGTGACCCGCCCTTCTTTGAGAGCTTGGATGACCTGGCGAGAGCCAGAACGGAACTTAAGGAGGTGATCACCTGCGAAGGGTTGTCCAGACCAACCAACTTTATCAGGTTCGAGAGCTGAAAGGCGAAAGCCTCTCTTGAGAAGGGCTTGGTAGAGTTGCCAGTCTCCTTGGTCCTTGAGCACAAGGCCACTGGGATGATTCCCAGAGAAAAGCATGAGGGCCAAGGGAGACCAAGTTACCTTTCCATGGTGTTCCATATTTTGGATGCCCTGAAGAAATGTCGCACCTCCCGTCTTACGAGCTTTCTGAAGAAAAGCTATCCACGATTCAGGTGAACTCGGAGCAGAAGGGATTTCCTCAAAGCAACCAAGGGCCCGTAGCTGAGAGCCCCCTTTTCCAGTCATACTCTGCCATGGGAGGATCGGCCTCTCTCGTGGACTGGTCATGCACCAGCCCATCAGGTCTTCTAACTCCATAATCCGAGAGCCAGAGTTTGATGGAAGATGGAAAGGGCCTTTGAGAGCCAAAAAAGACAGGTCCATGCACTCAAGGCACTGTTTCCAAGCAGAGAGATTCTTTGGATGACGGCCTGCCTCCGAGCTAGAGAGGTCCAGCGCAACGGGCTTCCACTTTTTAGAGATCGTCCAAGGCAACATTTCTGCAATGAGGTCGTGGTGGGCATTGTTTAGAGAGATGTAGCCCGTTCTGGGTAGCAGGGATTCTCCCGCCCAAACGTCAACCTGATAGATTTGGTGACGAGGCAGATTGACGACGAGACCTTCTTCACGACCTTCCCTGATGGGGTGCGTTCTGTCATTCTTTTTGGCGAAGGTTGTCTTGATTCGCACATGGAAGGGGCGGAAATCACCCACTTTTCTGCTCCATGCCCTGATGCGAAGGGCGGAAAGGTTTCCGCTCACGGGATGTTTGTCTTCCCATTCCCTGCTACCTGGGGGAATGGGCCCTAGCCAAGAGGGGTGGTCTTCCGGAAGTCCCATGACTTGGACTTGGGATGGCCTATTTCTTTTAGGCTCTGATCTGATCTTTCTCACCTTCTGGGATCTGATTTTTGAAGGTTCCCGAACCGGTCGGAGTCGAGGTGGTCCGGGTATCTTGGTGGTGACTTCCTGACTGTAGTCAAGTTCTCGTCGGAAAAGGGAGCGGAGTCGGCTGATCAGTCGATCAAAATCACCTTGGTTTTCTTCCTTTCTTGGTGGTTTCCGGGCGATGTTTTCGCGCTCAAGGGGTTTTTCGACCTCTTCTTTCGGTGCTGTAGTGAAGATCAGGCCTTCGAGAGGGTCTGACATCCTTTCTTTGAGGGCTCGTCTTTGACGACGAGACAGGCTTTCTCGCTTTATGGGCAACTCAACCTGTGCGAGTAACTCAGGGGTCAGCAGGAGCACCAGAAGTAGGATTCGCGTCATGGTTGATTCCCTGCTGTGGGAGCTCTCCATATTTTGGAGAGCTCGGGGAACAGTTGCGGGGGCAGGACTCGAACCTGCGGCCTCCGGGTTATGAGCCCGACGAGCTACCATCTGCTCCACCCCGCGTAGGGAAGGGTATAGAAGGGTACCAGAGGTCAACCTTAGGGCCTGACTGTGGCGGAGCTTAAGTAACCAAGGAGAAGCCTGCTAAGAAACTGCTCCTAGAACTTGGTTCTCAGTTCGAGAGTGCTTGCTCTAAGTCTTTGAGGATGTCGTCGATATGTTCCAGCCCAACTGAGATTCGGACCATATCCTGAGGCACACCGGCTGACACAAGTTCTTGTTCAGTTAATTGTTGGTGGGTCGTGCTGGCGGGGTGAATCACGAGGGTCTTGGCGTCTAGAACATTGGCCAAATGTGAACATAGCTGGACCTTGTCGATAAAGCTTTTTCCAGCTTCTCTTCCCCCTTTCAGTCCAAAGCCAAAAATAGCTCCTGGGCCAATAGGGAAGTTTTCACGACTTCGCTGATGATCAGGGTGATCTTCAAGACCTGCATATTCGACCCAGCTCACCGCTGGGTGTTTCTCAAGGTAAGTCGCTACTGCGAGGGCGTTGGAGCAGTGGCGTTCGGCCCTCATAGGAAGGGTTTCAACTCCAAGGAGAATCTGCTGAGCATTGAAGGGGCTTAGGCAAGCTCCCGTATCTCTCAAGATACCGCATCGAATCTTCAGGACGTAGGCTAATCCAGGTACGACAGCTCGGTCGTGGTTACCAAAGGCTTCCCAGAAGTCGGCTCCGTGGTAGCTTTCGTCGGGGCCAACGATGGTGGGAAATTTTCCAGCTTTGGCCCAATCAAAGTCGCCTTTTTCAACAATGCATCCTCCGACAGATGTTCCGTGGCCACCGACCATTTTGGTGAGGGAGAGAACCACGATGTCGGCGCCATGTTCAAAGGGCTGATAGACTGGTGGGGGGGATACGGTGTTGTCGACGATCAAGGGAATGTTGTGATCGTGAGCGATTGCTGCGATGGCGTCGAGGTCATCGAGATTGCACTTTGGATTACCAATGGACTCGGTGAAAACGGCCTTGGTTTTCTCGTCGATAGAATTGCGGACATTCTCTGGATTGCTCGTGTCAACGAAGCGGACCTCAATTCCAAAACGCTTCAGAGTATGGCGAAAAAGAGTGTAAGTCCCCCCATACAGCTTGTCGCCCGTGACGATATTTTCCCCGGCTGAAGTAATTGCGAGAATGGAGTAGGTGATAGCAGACATACCACTCGCCGTTGCCAAGGCTCCCGTTCCTCCATGGATTTCCGCCATTCTTTTCTCAAGAACATCGGTTGTTGGGTTCATGAGGCGGGTGTAAATGTTGCCAAACTCCTTCAGGGCGAAGAGATTGGCGGCATGATCACTGTTCTTGAAACCATAACTGGTAGTTTGGTAGATCGGAACGGCCCGACTTCCCGTGGCGGGATCGATTTCTTGGCCTCCATGGATGGAGAGGGTTTCGAGTTCAGACATGGTTTAAGGTCAGGAGAGAGTGTTGGGAGATGATGAGGTTGGGGAAGGGTGGTTTTTTGCAGATTCCGATGGAGCGTCTTCATTGGGCTCAGGTGGCTCTTCAATCAGTCCAAAAAGATGAAGGACGACCACGTGAATAACCGTGCCACCGACAACAAGTGCAACGGCTCCCAGCATGGCTCTGAGGTGGTCGTTTCCATTTCTCTCGGACAGATAACGGAGGAGCTCGAGAGTCAGAGCACAAGCTCCTATTCCGAGAAGGAAGGCAAAATAAGAATTGATGGTCTTCACCGGGGTCTCCAGAGACAGGGGGGACTATTAAAGGTCGCGCAGAATATTTTCCATGGATTCCCATGGAGGGGCTCCATCAAACCAGTGGGCATGCTGGAGAGCTGCCTGGCGAAAGAACATTTCTCTCCCTGTCACAATCTGTGCTCCAGCTGTTTTGGCAGACCGAAGGAAAAGGGTGTATTCTGGAGTGTAAACAGTGTCAAAGGCGATGAGACCGAGATGGCTTCCTTCAAATTCAAGAGGAGAAACGTCTTCATTGGGGGTCATGCCAAGGCTGGTGCCATTGACGACGACGTCGAAGCCGTGTGCAGACCGATCTTCCCAGTGAATCCAGTCGCTTTGAACCTCCTTACTCAGATCTTCAGCCTTGGAGGTGGTGCGATTGGTGATGGTGATATTCCAACCTTTGTTTTTCATCCCATGAGCAAGGGAGCGGGAAACTCCACCAGACCCAAGCAATAAGACTTTGGGGTTTGTAATGGAGGGGTCGAGGAGCAGCTCGATAGAAGAGATGGCGGCTTCGATATCGGTGTTTCTGACCTGCCATCGGTCATTTTTTCTAATGAGGGTATTGGCAGAGCCAATGCTGAAGAGATCGTGCTCTTCATCCATCCAACGCCTGAGATCTTCTTTGTGAGGAACGGTCACACTGATCCCCTCGATGCCAAGGTTTTCTGCTAGTTTGTATAAAGCATCCATGTCATCGACACGGATTTTTCCATAGCAGGCGTCGATTCCTTCCTCAATGTAGTGAAGATTGTGAATCTGAGGAGAAAGACTGTGACCGACGGGGTTACCGATCACGGCAAAGAGGCGGGTGTTAGGGCCAATTTTGTGAAAGCGATAGAGGGTTTGGAGTTCTTCTACTTCGAATTGACCTGGGGCTGTCCCTTCTTCGTCTGCGGCAGCATAGGTCCAAGGCATTCCCAGCTTAGCTGGAAAGAGGCGGCTGAGCATTCCGTATTCTCCCATGGCAATCGCCACGAGGGGAAAACCTTCGAACTTTTTATAGAGGGCAACAACCCTCTCACATTCAGCTGTTGAGACCACGTTGAAGGCCACCTTGGCGACGTCAGCTCCGGCCTCTCTCATTTCATTTATGATCGAAGAGGGGTCCTCAGGCAAACTGGTGAAGTCGTGATAGCTGAGGATCTTTTTCGCATGTCTCAGTTGAATTTCTTGGGCACAGCGACTCTTGAATTCGATGTCCACAAAGTTCACCTTGAGTTGGTCTCCCCATTCCAGGAGGCTCAGTCTCTCGTCCTCATGACCTTGGAAGCTGCCTTGCTCATCTTGGTGACGGACGGTCCAGATGATGGACTTTCCTCTCCCTTGAACGAGTTTGACCAGAGCCTCAAGGGCAGAGCGGTCGATCTCTTTCAATGCGTCAACTCTGATTTCAACCATTCCTATTTGGCCTGAGCATCGGGTGAACTGTTGAGTCATCCCTTGAACGGAGTTAGCTGATAGGCAGAGGCAGATTTCAGACATGGATTTTCATGACATTGATGGCATAGAGAGCTCCCCATTCTAGGAGAATGAAAACGATGATCACACCATGTCGAAAGACTGGAGGTTTATCTTTTAGCCAGTTTTCGAAAACTTGGGAATTGATCTGGTGGTAGAGCCAAGCGAGGCCCAAAGTGGTGGTGACCGAGTTGTAGATAAAAGAGATGTTGATGAGAAACAAATGAAAGGCGATGGTTCCTAGTAGCAAAAAGAGCTGGAGAAGGCTACCCTTAATAAGTGGAAACCCTTCTTTCGAAACCTGAGAAAGGAGAAAGAGGCCGAGAGCAACGAGTCCACCAGAGATGATTCTCGCTTGTTCTCCACCACCGTAGGGGGGGAAGAATTCTTGAAGGCCAACCTGAGCCCCACAGATGGCCAGCAGAGCGATGGCAAGGCTCCCTATGGCGAATCTTGTTCTGAATTGGAGGATTTGCCCTCGCCATCTAAAGGCCAAAGCAAAGAGAGAGATGACTAGAAAAGTTGAGTAGATGGATGTGCAGCGATGACAGAGCAGCGAAAGGCTTGTGTCAAAAGAAAAACACCGGTCGGGGTCAAGATGACAAAAGGTCCCCAAAAGGTGATCGAGTTGGTGGCGATCCATGGATCGCCCACTCTACTTTGGGTCTGTGCCCAACAAGATGGGTGGCCACCATCTCCTTCTAGAGGAAAACATTGGAGGAATGGTCCTCTACCGTTAAGCTGTCCAAGAAAAACGTGGCGATGATTCGAGCATTATTCATCTCAGTCCTTCTCTTCTCAATGACGGGCTGTTTCCAAACTAGTCTCTTCTTCCGGGATTTCGTTCTGACTTCTCCGGGGATGGACAAGAACGTGGCTCAGGTGCCCTACCGATACCTCGGATGTCGAGGACCTGATAAGATCACGCTAGAAAACGAAAGGGGAGTTCGGGCGACCTTGGGTTTTGAAGCCTTCTCTTTCCCTCCCCATGAGAGGTGGGAAGATTATAACCTTCGCCCAGCCGACGGAGAGGCCTTGAGCATTCGTGCAGAAAAAACCATCCGCGATTATTTCGGGAGTCGGAAGGAAGTTGATCTGATTGTTCTCAAGAAGGTGGCGATCGATGGCAATGCCCATTCTTATCTTATCGATGCCAAGATGATCGATTCTCTTGAAACCATAGGTGAAAGGCTGATCGAGGCTGGTTTAGCAAGGGTGGACCACGACTTAGCGAAAATTGCGGGCTCTAAAGTCATGATCAAGTTGGAAGATTCGGCTCGCCGAGCTCGGCGTGGTATCTGGCAGTATGCTTCCAGTCACAATCCAAACTGGCATGATTGATTCTCCCCTCAGGGCACTTGCCCAGAGGCGACTTGAAAGTTTGGACACGGTAGATCGTGTCGCTTACCCCGAAGAGAGTCTCCAAGACAAGATTGAGGAGCGCATTATTGGCCCTTCGATTATTGAGGCACTGAGAAGCGGAGGGGACGGGCCTGGTTGGTTACTGGAAGTTAAGAAAGCCAGCCCCAGTAAAGGTCACCTTAGCTCTCTTTCAGCAATTGAGCTGTGTCATTCTTTTGTGGGTGCAGGGGCTGATGCACTGTCGGTTTTGGTGGATTCTGCAAATTTTGGCGGTCATCCGTCTGACCTCGAGGAGGGCTGCCGTGCCTATCCGAATGTGCCCTTTCTCTTCAAAGATTTTGTTGCCACGGAGTATCAGGTTCGTCTGGCAAGGGCCTTGGGGGCATCATCGGTTTTGCTCATGACTCAACTTCTCGAGAGGAGTCACCTGGAAGACCTTTATCGTCTGGCCACCGAACTCAAGCTGACGCCTTTTGTTGAAACCCATCATCGAAAAGAACTTGAATGGGCCCTTGATCTGGGTGCGGAGATGATTGGAATCAATGCTCGTGACTTTTCCACCGAAGGCCTCCCCGTTGAACTGGATACCACGCCCAAGCGGATTGAGGAAGTTGGAGCCTCTAGGTTTGAAGGAAGGCTTCTGGTGGCTCAGTCTGGCCTTGAGATTGAGGAGGATCTGAACCGACTCATAAATTCTTGCCCGCCAAGGCTTCCCCATGCTGTTCAGATTGGTTCAGCTCTTGGAGGAACGGGAGGACCTCCCTCTTGGGTGGGAAAGGGCTCGAAGGATTAGGGCGACTTTCTAGTCAAGAACTCATTCATCTTCAGGGATGTGCCTGAGGGGGAAATTACCGGAAGGCTGTTGGGCAGCCGCTAGCCTTTTAAGAAATTGGTCATCGATGTAGACCACAGGAGTTGGGAATCGTCGCGTAAAGATTTGAAGTGGCCCTTATCAGCATCTAGCTTGAATAGAGTGTGAGTCCCGAAAGCGACAGGCTACCAAGGTCGAGTGAACGAGGAGCTCCTAGCTCTTAGTGTGGACGATCATCTCAGGTGGTTTGGCGTAAATTTTTGAATTGGCGGGGCAGCTTTCTAGGAGAAAAGCGTTTCCACCAATGACCGTATTGTCTCCCACCTCGATGTCGCCGAGAATGGTTGCGCCAGGGTAGATGATGACGTGATTGCCAATGGTGGGGTGGCGTTTCTTTCCGCGGAATTCAGGAGTGACGGATTTCGCCCCTAGTGTTACATTATGAAAAAGGTTCACGTGCTCACCAATGATCGTGGTTTCTCCAATAATCAGGCCTGTGCCGTGATCAATGGAGCAGTAAGGAGCAATCTGTGCCGCGGGGTGGATGTCGATTCCAGTTCGACTGTGTACCATCTCACTCATCATTCTGGGGATCAGAGGGATGTCTTTCTTGTGGAGAAAGTGTGCGAGGCGGTGGACGGTCAGGGCTTCGACGCCAGGGTAAGAGAGCAGAACTTCTTCTCGCGCAACGGCGGCGGGGTCGTGTTTGAGAACCTCTTCGAGGTCACACTCGAGGATATTTTGAATCGAAGGAAGAGCTTCAATAAGGGCCATGGCCACACCCTGAGCGTCTTCTTCCAAATCAGCTAAGGGACACTTCTCTCGATACTGGAGAGCCGATTGAATTTGCCGGGTGAGTCCTTCATACACTGTGGATAGGGAGCGTGGAACTGAAAGGCGCAGGCCTGATTCGCTTTCCACTTTGTTGTAGTGGGATCGTGGGAACAAGAGTTGGATGAGTCGGGAAATGAGTTCTTGAATTTCCGACCCCTGTGGAAGTCTGCATCTGTGCGCTTCCTCACTGGGTTTACCCAGCAGATCTCGGGCAACGTTTTGAAAGACGTCGATTCGGCTTTCGATGTCCACGCCTTACTTCCTTTTCTTCTGTTGTCTAAAACCGGCCTTCCCAGAAAACTGATCCTGCATCATAGACATAGGTGGTTTTTCGAGTTGGAGGGAGTACCAGTTCATTCCAAAAGGTTTCATGTTGGGCTTTTTGCCATTCTGGATTTTGATCAGGTTTTCTTGAGTGGCTTCATTCCCGGGAATGGCCTTGAGGCCTCGGGAGAGTATGGCCATGGCACCTGGTGCGTCGCCTTTATTAAAGAGCATGAAAGCGTAGGCGTTGTAGACCAAGGGGTTTTTCTTGTTGAATTTCAGGGTGACGTCCATCACCTCTTTAACTTTGGCTACGTCTGAACGGCGATAGTGGATTGAAGCGAGAATCATTTGAGAGTCGGGACTGCGAGGTGATCCTTTCTGGAGGTGGACGAGGGCTTCGTCTTCTTTCCTGTCGGTGTAGAGAAAGACTCCAATCTGAGATTCGACTTGAGAGCCTAGTAGCAGCTGCCAGCGCGCTTTTGGGCGGAGTCCTTCCAGTGTCTTAATGGCCAACTGGAACTGACGAGCTTGGGCCTGTTTTTGGGCTTGCATGAAAACCGGCTGGATGCTCTTCATGGTGCGTCGCGTCAGAATCATCGCAGCGGCGAAAAAGCCGACGGCAGCGATGAAGAGGGCAAAACCCCAGTGCATTTCCGGGATCAGCATGGAAAGCCCGAAAAGGATCGCAGAAATGAGCGTTGATATAAGAATGTTGTACACGATGTTCCTCCTTGGTGTATTGAAGGAAGGAGAAGCATGAGGCAATACCACGGGAGAAGGTCTGATGCACTTGTGGGTTTTCTGCTTTTTCTGGTCTGCTAGAGGTTTTCCTTTTTATTTGATCGATCGGCGAGTCTTAGGCCGAGAAAAGAGAGGGGAGTCAAAGTGATGAAGGCATCTAGAGAAATGTTGGCCCTCAAAAAAATTGAAAAGGACCCTTTTTATTGACAAAACCTCGAGTCCCTCACCATCCGCGGCCAAGGCCCCTTCGTCTAGTGGTTAGGACACAAGGTTTTCATCCTTGCAACAGGAGTTCGATTCTCCTAGGGGTCACTTGAAAATCTGGGCAATGTACCGTGGGGGGTAGCCAGAAGCCCAAGGGCTCTTTGAAACTGGCCCACATTCTCGACCAGCTTGGCTGGAACCTTGAGGGATGGGAATGTGCCGATTTTGGTTGTAATGTCGGTGGATTCACGCGGGAACTCATTGACCGGAAAGCAGAAAAGGTTCATGCCATCGACACCGGATATGGGGCTCTGGCCTGGGACTTGAGAAATCATCCTAAGGTCGTGACCATGGAACGAACTAACGCTCTCCACGTGGACCACCTTCCTCCTCAGGATCTGGTTGTTTGCGATCTGGCATGGACTAGGCAGTCTCTTGTTCTACCCGCAGCACTCAAGGCTGTGAAGTCTGGGGGTTGGGTGGTCAGCCTTCTAAAACCTCAATACGAAATTGAGGAGCGCCCTCGGGGCAGAAAGGATTTTATTCTGGACCCTCTAGAGTGTGAAACGGTTTCTGGTCGAGTCATTTTAGAAATGTCGCTAGAGCTAGGGCTAGAATTGTCACTCCACGAGAGTCCTATCAGAGGTGGTAAAACACGAAAGGGAAATACGGAATATTGGATCGTGGTTCAGAAGACTGACGGGAAGGCCTAATTTTTTCGAGCGTTCTTTTGGTTGGCACGTCATGCCCTTTGGTGAGCAATACTTAGGAATCTGAGTTTTCGATGGGGTGAGCCCTCAACTCCATGGAATACAAGGGGTGGTTCTTGAAGCTCAAGGGCCCCCCGTAACATGCTGGGCTCGAATATTTAACGTCTTTTCAAGGACTCCATCGGATGAAGCAATTGAAGAAAAGGATGACCGGTTTATTGGCTGCGGTCGCCGTGTTCTGCACCAGTTTTGTCGGCCTTTCCAAGAATTTGGATGCTGCCGATCCTATCATCATCCCCTTCAAGCGTTTTGGTCTGGAGTGGTCAACCGATCTTCCAGAGCACATCGACCTGCTTCGTGTCTGGTACACCCTAGACAATGGCAGTAGTTGGCAGCTATACAGTGAAACGCAGAACCCTTCTAGCCCAGCTCCAGTAAAAGTTAGTGAAGACGGCCGTTACGGATTTTATACGCAGGCCCGGGACGTATCTGGTCTTGAGGAAAACCCTCCTGTGCCTGGGACGCCTCCAAAGGTTGTTGCCATTATCGATACGCTTGCTCCTGCTCTCGTTCTTGTGACGCCAAATACTTCAGAGACTTTTTCTAATTCACAGGATGTCAGAATTCAGTGGAATGCTTCTGATATCAATTTTGGTCCAGCTCCTCTTAACCTATATGTTTCACAAGATGGCGGCGGAACTTGGGAAGCGATCAAGAAAGGCCTTCCCAACACGGGGACCTACGTTTGGAAGCTCCCTACGGAAAGCTCTGAGTATTACCGAGTCAAAGTAGTTGCTGCTGACCTTGCTGGCAATGAGTCCGACGACGTCTCCGACGCAAATTTCCGCGTCGACGGTAAGCCTCCTGTAACCCGTGTAACTGGACCGACGGATGCCAAGTCTCCAGTATTCGATGTTACTTACAACGCCCAAGACTTGGGTGGTGCTGGCTTGGCCAAAGTACAAGTTTACTTTCAGATTGAAGGCGAAAAAGTGTGGCACCTCTATGGTGAGGATAAAGACCTAACGTCTCCTTTCCGTTTTGAAGCCAAGCAAGGTGGTAAATACGGATTTAAGATGGTCGGTACTGACCGTGTTGGAAACAGTGAGCCCATCCCCGATGCCAGCACCCGTCCTGACATTTGGGTTCTGATGGATTCTATCAAGCCTGTGGTCAAGCTGACGTCTTTCAAAGGTTCAAGTATCAAGCCTGCCGGTGGCAAGACAATTCGTGAAATTTCTTGGACAGCGACAGACGATAACATGGCACAAAGCCCAATCACTCTTGAGTTATCCACCAACGATGGAGCAACTTACGATAGGGTTGTGGTGACGGACTTTCAGAACTCTGGTCGTTTTCCTTGGACTGTTCCTAGCGATCTCGATGTGGACAAGGCCCGCCTCCGAATCACAGCATTCGACGTGCTTGGTAATAAGGGAGTTGATGTTTCAGATCCTTTTAGTATCGATAGCACTCCTCCTGTTACCAAGGTTAGTATCGTTCAGTGGACCGATGACACCGAAGCTCACGAAGCAGGAAAGAAGACCAATAATATCACTGCCCCTAGTTCAAGTCCTGTTTCCAAGGCATCTCCTGCAGAGCTGATGACAAGTGCTGGAGAAGCTCTCAAGACGAATGATCTCTTCACAGCTGAAGAGCTCACGAAACAAGCTTTGGCGGCTGACCCTGACAATTATCAGGTTCACGCCCTTCTTGGTCGTCTTTATTTCCGTAAAGAGCTGACGAAGAAATCTGAAATGGCTTACGCTAAGTCTATTGAGCTTAACACTAATTATGAAGTGAGTCGTATCGGACTAGCTGTGGCTTACTACACACAAGGTCAAGAAGCCGTAGGTGTTAACCGGGGCCAAGCAGTTGATCTGTTCAAGAAGGCTGCTCTTCAATACGAAGCGGCCATTCAGATTGCTCCTGATAATTGGGATGAATATTTCAACTTGGGATACATCTACGCCCGTCTCCAACGTTATGAAGACGCTTTGATTTATCTCAAAAAAGCCACCACACTGACTTCTGACAACGGAGATGCTTTCTGGTTCATTGGTCAGGTGCACGAGAAGCTGCAGCAGCCTGAAAAGGCTAAAGAAGCCTATAGCAGTGCTCTAAAGGCTTACCCACCCGGAAGTCTAAATGCTCAGAAAGCTGAGATTCAAGTGAAGAAACTCAGTCAGTAGGGCAATTCTCAACTGATATAAAAGGCGACCTTTCGGGGTCGCCTTTTTTTTTGGGGAGATGGCGATGGTAAAAAGTTATCCGTGGTAATTGGCCCTGCCGACCTACAATGACAGCCCGTCAGGAATTGAACGATGGCTTTTGACCCTGAATCTTTAAAGACTTGTGACTGGGGAGATGATTCTCCTCCAAACCTCATGGCGTTGAGCGAAGAAATCGTTCAATTGGAGGAGGCCTTGGTTGGAGAAGGCTTGTCTTTGCCTGAGAGCTATATCGGGGGCGAGACCGCTTTCGAAGGCATGATGTTCGAAGAGGTCAATTCTTCGGATCTCTTACCACACTATCAGTCCCTCGGTGAGAGCGTCGCCGATAAAGGAGTGAGCGGATTCTCCCAAGAGGAATTGAGGGCACTATATGAGCCAATTCTCAGCTTGTTGGTTCCGAAAGATAGTGAGAAGGAGAAGTCAGACCCTTCGGGAGAAACTCACCTTCAGTTGAACGAAGAATCAGAGAGGGTTGACCTTCTTAATTTTATTGAGGAAGCGACGGAACAGGTTGAACAACTTGAGAATCTTCTGCCTGAACTCGGTCAGAAAAAGACGAATGGAACCTTTTTAAATGAACTTTTCCGACGAATCCACACCGTAAAAGGAGCTTCGGGATTCTTCGGTTTTAATCAACTCACTCAGATATCCCATGAACTTGAAAATGTGATGGATAGGGTGAGGAATGGGAAAGTAGAGGTCGACGATGAAGTTGTGAATGTTCTGGTGAGAGGAGCGACATGGATGACCCAGCACTTGGGGTCCATTCAGATGACTGTCGAAAGTTTGGACCTTCCCGGTGAAACGCGAATCGATAAGGGTAATTCCGACACGGTTCACTATGGATGTTTGGCCATTCTCTCTCGACGCGATGTTGAAATGGAGATGGAGGAAGTTTCGACAACCCAAGAAGCAACTCAGGAATCTCAGATTAGCATTGCCCAATCAAGCTTGGACCAGTTTATCTCGGACGTGGGCGATCTCTTGAACTTGGCGCATATCTTCAAACATTCTGAGACGATTCTCAATGCATCTGGAATGGTTCGTGATGATGTTCAGAGGTTCAAACAGAACTTCTTCGCGCTGGAAGAGAAGACCGACAGTCTTCAGAAACGTCTGATGCAGCTCAGGCGAGTAAAGATCCAGAAAATGCTGGAGAAGGTCCCCAAGATCGTTTACAAGCTGTCTCAAATTGTGGGTAAGAAGGT